>Ga0209026_1000142_pt1 | contig 113796 bp, 97 predicted proteins | sample AraplaCL_Col_mCL_FD_184262 | JGI IMG/M metagenome (GOLD analysis project Ga0209026, IMG submission 184262) | Arabidopsis root microbial communities from the University of North Carolina, USA - plate scrape CL_Col_mCL (SPAdes) (version 2) | ecosystem: Host-associated > Plants > Roots >...
AGGTAGATAAGCGCTTGCGATCATCGGGCACCACCATCTTTGCCAGCAAATTCAAGCGCTACCGATTCGTCGCCCCGGCGAACGCCGGGGTCCAGTGACTTTGAGCGATCTTCAAGTCGCTGGGTCCCGGCTTTCGCCGGGACGACGACGTATCAAGCACTGCGGCAAATATTGGAGGTTTTCCACGGACAGCAGTGGGCGAAAGCCGGAATGACTTTGAGGCTTTTTTTAGCGACCTGCCGGCGTGAACGTTCTCGCTTTTCCAAAATTAAGGAGCGCAAGCAAAAACGTGGGGATATATCAGGGTTTGCACCCCAGCCTACGCGGCAGCGCGTAACCTTGCACAAGCGCCTGTTATTCGATCGCATCGGCAACATTGCCGGCCTGCGTGGCGCTGCACGCTCTTCACCTTCCGCATGCACGATGCGCCATACCACAACGCCGACGCCATCGGCAGACCCAGAAGACCCAGCCGTTTTAACCCGCTAATACGTTGATGATCGCGGGCGGCGCGCCGAAAGATGTCAACCACGCGCGCGGCAGGCCGTTACAACTGTTCCGACCGTCGCGCTGACGGCCACCGATCGCCTGGATCGCGATGCGTTTCGATCATTGAAAGCGCTCTTGTAGACGCGAGAGCGGGTATTTGGAGATGGTTATGAGTGCGGACAGCCCGCGAACAGCCGGATACGCTCGCCGCCGACGCGGCCTATGGATCGCGCTGGCGATCGTGGTGGCGGTGATCGCCCTCGTGATATTCCATATCGTCAACAGAAAGCCGGCCAGAGTTGGTTTTCCGGCGCAAGTGGTCAGCGTGGCCACCGCGCATCAGGGCGACATGCCGGAGATCCAGCATTCGCTCGGCACGGTCACGCCGCTGGCCACCGTCACGGTGCTGCCGCAATTGAGCGGGTATCTCACCGAAGTGGGCTACCAGGAAGGCCAGGATGTGAAGAAAGGCCAGTTCCTGGCGCAGATCGATCCGCGCCAGTACCAGATCAGCAAGCAGCAGGCCGAAGCGCAGCTGGCGAAGGATCAGGCCACGCTCGACCAGGCGCGCACCGATCTGGCGCGCTACACGCAGCTCTACCAGAAGAAATCGATCGCCGAACAGCAGTACATGGACCAGAAATTCCTGGTCGAGCAGTCCGAAGCGGCGGTGAAGGCGGACAAGGCCAACATCGCGCAGTTCGATCTGGACCTTGCCTATTGCCGCATCACCGCGCCGGTCGATGGCCGGGTCGGCCTGCGGCTGGTGGATCCGGGCAACTACGTCACGCCGTCCAGTTCCACCGGCATCGTCGTGATCACCACGATGAAACCCACCACCGTGCAGTTCACCGTGCCGCAGAATTCGCTGGGCAAGGTGCTCGATCGCGTCAACAGCGGCGCCAAGCTGCCGGTCACTTTGTATAACAGCGACAACAGCAAGCAGCTCGCTACCGGTCTGCTGTATGCGATCAGCAACCAGATGGCGACCAGCACCGGCACGGTGACCTTGCGCGCAAATTTTCCGAACGACGACGAGAAGCTCTACCCGAACGAATTCGTCAACGTGGAATTGCTGGTGGATACGCTGCACAACGCCGTGCTGGTGCCGACGCCCGCCGTGCAGACCGGCGCGCCGGGCGATTACGTATTCCTGAAGAATGCGGACGATACGGTGTCGGTGCACAAGGTGACGCCAGGCCCGAGCGATGGCCAGTACACGGCGATTCTTTCCGGCCTTTCCGCCGGGCAGACGGTAGTGACGGACGGCACCGATCGCTTGAGCGACGGCGCCAGGATCCGTGTTGCGCAAGCACGGCCCGCCAGCGCCAGCAGCGCACCGGCCGCACCCTCGTCCAGCGGTGCCGCGCACGGCAATGGAAGAAGAAGGCACGGCGCCGGCCAGAACGCCGGCTCCACTTCCGCGTCGTGACCGGCCGCGTGTGATCCGATGAATATCTCCCGCCTGTTCGTGCTCAGGCCCGTGGCGACATCCTTGCTGATGATCGCGCTGGTGCTGATGGGCCTGGTCGCGATGCGCTTTCTGCCGGTATCGTCCCTGCCCAGCGTCGATTACCCGACCATCCAGGTGCAGACCTTCTACCCGGGCGCGAGTCCCGACGTGATGGCCACCACGGTGACCGCGCCGCTGGAAGTGCAGCTGGGCCAGATTCCCGGCCTGCAGCAGATGACCTCGAGCAGTTCGGCCGGCGCCTCGATCATCACCTTGCAATTCGACCTGTCGCTCAATCTCGACGTGGCCGAGCAGAACGTGCAGGAAGCGCTCAACGCCGCCAACAGTCTTTTGCCCAGCGGTCTGCCCGCGCCGCCGACCTATGCGAAGGTGAATCCGGCCGACCAGCCGATCCTCACGCTGGCGGTCACGTCCAAATCGATGTCGCTCACGCAGTTGCAGGATGTCGCGAACAACCGCCTCGGCACCAAGATTTCCGAAGTGTCGGGCGTGGGCCTGGTGACGCCATCCGGAGGCAACGTGCCGGCCGTGCGAGTGGAAGCCGATCCGCAGAAGCTCGCCTCCTACGGGCTCAACATCGACGATCTGCGCTCGCTCCTGGCCAACGTCAACGTAAGCCAGCCGAAAGGCAATTTCGACGGTCCCGAGCTCGATTACACCATCAACGGCAACGACCAGATCCAGGATCCGAAGGATTACCTCGATACGGTGGTCTCCTACCAGAACGGCGCACCGGTGTTCCTGCGCGACGTCGCGCGCGTCACGCAATCGGCGCAGAACGTCGAACAGGGCGCCTGGTACAACAACACGCCGGCGATCATCCTCAATGTGCAGCGCCAACCGGGCGCGAACGTGATCGCCACGGTCGACCAGATCAAGCGCATCCTGCCGCAACTCGAATCCACGCTGCCGGCCGGCATGCAGGTGGCGATCGTCAACGACAGCACCGGCGTGATCCGCGCCTCGGTCGCCGATGCGGCGTTCGAGCTGATCCTGGCGGTAGTGCTGGTGGTGCTGGTGATCTTCGTATTCCTGAGCAACCTGCCCGCCACCATCATCCCCAGCATTTCCGTGCCGGTGTCGCTGATCGGCACGCTGGCGATGATGTACGAGCTCAACTACTCCATCGACAACCTCTCGCTGATGGCGCTGATCATCGCCACCGGTTTCGTGGTGGACGACTCGATCGTGATGATCGAGAACATCGTGCGCTACCTGGAGGAAGGCGAAACGCCGTTGAATGCGGCATTGATCGGCGCCGGTCAGATCGGCTTCACCATTCTGTCGCTGACCGTATCGCTGATCGCCGTGTTGATTCCCCTGCTTTTCATGGGCGGCGTGATCGGACGGCTGTTCAGCGAGTTCGCGGTGACGCTTGCGGTGACCATCGTACTTTCCGGCGTTGTGTCGCTCACCTTGGTGCCGATGCTGTGCGCGCGCATCCTGCGCGCGCAGGCCGAGCGCCATCCCAGCCGTTTCGAACGCATCAGCGAAGGGCTGTTCAACAAGCTGTTGCACGCGTACGAACGCGGATTGCGTTTCGTGATGGCGCACCAGACCGCCACCTTGGTCACCTTCGTGATCACGATGCTTATTACCGTGATCCTGTACGTGATGATTCCCAAGGGCCTGTTCCCGGTGCAGGACGTCGGCGTATTGCAAGGCATCAGCATTGCGGACAACTCCGTTTCCTACGGCAGCATGGTGGATCGCCAGGCGCAACTGGCCGAGGCCATCCTCAAGGACCAGGACGTCACCAACCTCACCTCCTACGTCGGCATCGACGGCACCAACACCACGCTCAACCATGGCCGCTTCCTGATCAACCTGAAGCCGCGCGACGATCGTTCGGATACGGCCGCCGACATCGCGCGGCGCATCCAGGATGAAGTCGCGCACGTGCCGGGCATCAAGCTGTATCTGCAACCGGAACAGGATCTCACGCTCGATACCACCGTCTCGCCCAACCAGTACCAGTTCGTGCTGCGCGGCCCGAGCCTGCAGGCGTTCCAGCAATACGTGCCGGCGCTGGTCGGGCGCATGAAGCAGATCACGTCGATCACCGACGTCACCAGCGATCTGAACAACGAAGGCCTGAGTGTCAACGTCAACGTGAACCGTCCATTGGCCGCGCGCTTCGGCATCACGCCCGCGACCATCGACAACGCACTGTACGACGCACTCGGCCAGCGCATCGTGTCGACCATCTTCAACCAGTCGAACCAGTACCGCGTGATCCTGGTGGCGAAGCCTTCGAGCCTGCCGACGCTGGAATCGCTGGGCGATCTGTACCTGCCCAGCCAGACCGCCAGCAGCGGCCAGGTGCCATTGAAGGCGATCGCCAAGATCGAAGTGACCAAGTCGCCACTGGCGATCAGCCATCTGGCGCAGTTCCCGTCGGTGACCATTTCCTTCAACCTGGCCCATGGCGCATCGCTGAGCAAGGCGGTGCAGGAGATCAACCAGGCCGAGCAGGCGGTGAAGCTGCCGCCGTCGATCACTTCATCGTTCCAGGGCGCGGCGCAGGCGTTCCAGGATTCGCTGTCCAGCGAGGTGTACCTGCTGATCGCGGCGCTGGTGGCGGTGTACATCGTGCTCGGCGTTCTGTACGAAAGCTTCATTCACCCGGTGACGATTCTGTCCACTCTGCCCTCGGCCGGCATCGGTGCGCTGCTGGCCTTGATGATCGCCGGCGCGGACCTGGACATCATCGGCATCATCGGCATCGTGCTGTTGATCGGCATCGTGAAGAAGAACGCGATCATGATCGTGGACTTCGCGCTGGAAGCCGAACGCGACCATGGCAAGCCGCCGGCCGAAGCGATCTTCGAAGCTTCGCTGCTGCGTTTCCGGCCGATCCTGATGACCACCCTGGCGGCGATGCTCGGCGCACTGCCGATGCTGCTCGGCACCGGCACCGGTTCGGAACTGCGCCGGCCGCTGGGCTTGGCGATCATCGGCGGCTTGACGCTTAGCCAGTTGCTGACGCTGTTCACCACGCCGGTGATCTATCTGTTCTTCGATCGGTTGGCGCAGCGGTTCCATCGCAAGCCGTCGCTGGCGGCGGGGGATCGTGCGCCGTGACCTGGCGCGGAACACACGTAGGTTGGGGTGCAAACCCCAACGTCGCCATGTCGATCGGCATGACGATGTTGGGGTTTGCACCCCAACCTACGCGACATCCGTGTGACGGGTGGCGTCCATGAACATCTCCGCCCTCTTCATCCGCCGCCCGGTCGCCACCACCCTGCTGGCGATCGCCATCCTGCTGTCTGGTGCATTGGCGTATTTCCATCTGCCGGTGGCGCCGCTGCCGAACATCACCTACCCGGTAGTGGTGGTACAGGCCAGCATGGCCGGCGCGAGTCCGGAGATCATGGCCTCCACCGTGGCCGAGCCGCTGGAAAAACGCCTGGGCGCGATCGCCGGCGTGACCGAGATGACCTCCACCAGCACCGTGGGCTCGGCGCGCATCGTCATCCAGTTCGCGCTCAACCGCGACATCAACGGCGCCGCGCGCGACGTGCAGGCGGCGATCCAGGCCTCGCGCGCCGACCTGCCGAGCACCTTGCGCAACAACCCGACCTATCGCGAATACAACCCGGCCGATTCGCCGATCATGGTGCTGGCGCTCACCTCCGACACGCTCACGCGCGCGCAGCTTTACGACTCGGCCAACTCGGTGATCCAGCAGCAGCTGTCGCAGGTCGACGGCGTGGGCCAGATCACCTTGGGCGGCAGCGCCCTGCCCGCCGTGCGCGTGGAGCTGGAGCCGAACAAGTTGAACAGCTACGGCATCGGCCTGGAAGACGTGCGCGCGGCGGTCAGCGCGGCCAATGCGAACAGTGCGAAGGGTTACATCGACCAGAACGGCCTGCGCTACGAAGTCACCTCCAACGACCAGATCAGCAAGGCGGCGCCGTACCGCGACCTGGTCATCGCCTATCGCAACGGCGCGCCGGTGCAATTGCGCGACGTGGCCGACGTGCAGGATTCGGCCGAGAACATCCGCAACATGGGCCTGTACAACGGCAAGCCGGCGGTGCTGGTGATCGTGTATCCCACGCCCGGCAGCAATATCGTCAAGACCGTGACGCAGATCCGCAGCGTGCTGCCGGCAGTGGAGGCGACCCTGCCCAGCAGCATCCGCATCGGCGTGGCGATCGATCGTTCGCAATCGGTCAACGCCGCGGTGGGCGATACGGAACGCTCGCTGTTCATGGCCGTGCTGCTGGTGATCGGCGTGGTGTTCGTGTTCCTGCAATCGCCGCGCGCCACGTTGATCCCATCGGTGGCGCTGCCGCTGTCGATCGTCGGCACGTTCGGACCGATGTACCTGCTGGGCTACAGCCTCGACAACCTCTCGCTGATGGCGCTCACCATCGGCACCGGTTTCGTGGTCGACGATGCGGTCGTGGTGCTGGAAAACATCGTGCGCCATGTGGAAAACGGCATGGACGTGCGCGAGGCGGCGTTCAAGGGCAGCGGCGAGGTCGGCTTCACGGTGATTTCGATGAGCCTGTCGCTGATCGCGGTGTTCACGCCAATCCTGCTGATGCCGGGCATCATCGGCCTGTTGTTCCACGAATTTGCGGTGACGCTGTCCGTCGCCATCCTGCTGTCGATGGTGATCTCGCTCACCGTCACGCCGACCATGGCCGCGTATCTGCTGCGCCCGGGCGCCGCAATGCATTCGAAGGCGCGCTGGGCGGTTTGGTACGAGCGGCAGTTCGAACGCTTCAAGCAGACGTATTCGCGATCGCTCAGCGCGGTGCTCGACAACGCGTGGCTGGTGGGGCTTACGCTGATCGGGCTGCTGGTGCTCAACGTATTCCTGTTCAAGCTGCTGCCGTCCACGTTCTTTCCGGAGCAGGACAACGGCATCCTGATGGGCCAGATCATCGCCGACCAGAGCATTTCCTTCCAGGCGATGGAAAAGAAGCTCGCACAGTTGCAATCGATCGTGCAGAAGGATCCGGCGGTAGCCTCGGTGGCCGGCTTCACCGGCGGCCGCGCGCTCAACAGCGCCAACCTGTTCGTGGAACTGAAGCCGTTGGCCGAACGCAAGCTGTCCGCGGCGCAGGTGGTCGATCGCCTGCGTCCCCGCCTCAACGCCATCTCCGGCGCGAAACTGTTCTTGCAGGCCGCGCAGGATCTGCACATCGGCGGCCGGCAATCGGCTTCCGAATACCAGTACACATTGACCAGCGACGATCCGAACGCTTTATATACCTGGATACCCAAGCTGGTGACGGAGCTGGGCAAATACCGCAGCCAGCTGCAGGACGTGAACTCCGATCTGCAGCAGAACGGCCTGCAGACCTATGTGAACTTCGACCGCTCCACCATGGCGCGCTACGGCTTTGCGCCGAACCAGATCGACAGCGTGCTGTATGACGCGTTCGGCCAGCGCACCGTTTCCACCGTCTACAACCAGCTCAACCAGTACTACGTGGTGATGGAGATCGCGCCCAAGTATTGGCAATACCCGCAGATGCTCGATCGCATGTACTTCAGCAAGGCCGCGGGCAATCCCACCGGTACGCAGCAGACGCAGATGTCGTCCAGCATCGTCAAGGGCGTACCCAGCTACTCGGCGGTAAGCGCCTCCAACAGCGCCAACGCGAGTACCAACTCGCGCAACGCCGATGCGCAGGCCAATCAGCTGACCAACGCCATTTCCAATGCCAGGGGCGGCACCTCCAGCGGCAGCGCGGACAGCACCGCGGCGGAAACCATGGTGCCGTTCCCGGCGATGCTCAGCTACACCAACAACCACACCGCCACGCAGGTGAATCACCAGGATGGCCTGGTGGCCGGCACCATCTCGTTCAACCTGCCGCCGGGCGGTTCGCTGGGCAACGCGTTGGCGGCGATCCAGCAGGCCATGCGCGAGATGGGCATGCCTGCATCCATCCACGGCGCCACCGCCGGCGCCGCGCAGGTGTATTCGCAATCGATGTCGACCATGCCGCTGTTGATTCTGGCGGCGCTCGGCGCGGTCTACATCGTGCTGGGCATGCTGTACGAAAACACGGTGCATCCGATCACGATCCTTTCCACGCTGCCGTCGGCCGGCATTGGCGCGACGCTGGCGCTCTTGATCTTCGGCACGCCGTTCTCGGTCATCGCGATGATCGGCATCATCCTCCTGATCGGCATCGTGAAGAAAAACGCGATCATGATGATCGACGTGGCGATCCACCTGCAGCGCGACGAAGGCTATCAACCGACGCGCGCCATCCACGATGCGGCGGTGCTGCGCCTGCGCCCGATCATGATGACCACCGCCGCCGCGGTGCTCGGCGCGGTGCCGCTGGCGATCGGCATCGGCCAGGGCGCCTCGCTGCGCCAGCCGCTCGGCATCACCGTGATGGGCGGCCTGATCCTGAGCCAGGTTTTTACCCTGTACACGACGCCGGTGATCTATCTGTATCTCGACCGCCTGCGCGCGCGGCTGGCGCGCTGGTCGCAGACCCTGCCGTGGAACCGATCGGACGCGAGTGCACGAACATGAAGACTTTGCCTAAAACTCTGGCCGCTTCGCTGGCGTTGCTGCTCGGCGGCTGCATGGTCGGCCCGGACTATCACCGTCCGCAGGTACCGATGCCTGCGCAATACAAGGAGCTGCCCGGCTGGACGGCCGCCGCGCCCGACGCTGCCGAAGCGCCCAAGGGCGACTGGTGGATTGCCTTCAACGATTCGCTGCTCGATGAACTGGAACCGATGGTGTCGGTCTCCAACCAGACCGTGCAACAGGCCTACGCCAACTACCAGCAGGCGCAGGCTGAAGTGCAGGTTGCGCGTGCGTCACTGTTTCCAAGCCTGGGCATTAGCGGCTCGGCCAGCAAGCAACGCAGCGGCAGCGGTAGCGCGCTTTCCAGTAGCGGCTCATCGCGACGCGCGGTTAGCACATCCGGTTCGCTGGAGGGCAGCGTGAGCTGGGCGCCCGATCTGTGGGGCAAGGTGCGGCGGTCGGTGGAAGAAAGCAAAGCGAACGCGCAAGCCAGCCAGGCGACGCTGGCCAACGCCACGCTGTCGGAACAGATTGCGCTGGCCGAAGCGGTGATCGAATTGCGCATTACCGATGCCGATATCGACGTGCTGCAGAAAACCGTCGACGCCTATACCGAATCCCTGCGCATAGTAGAGAACCAGGGCACTGCAGGCACGGCTGCGCCATCGGACGTGATCACCGCGCGCACGCAATTGGAGAGCGCCAAATCCAGCCTGATCGCGCTCGGCGTCACGCGCGCGCAGTACGTGCATGCCATCGCCGTACTGGTCGGCAAAAATCCGGAAGACCTGGATATCCCGCACAGCACGAGCTTGCCGGCATTGCCGATGATTCCTGCCGGCTTGCCTTCGACACTGCTGCAACGCCGTCCCGACATTGCCATCGCGGAACGCGATATGGCCGCACAGAACGCTGCGATCGGCGTGGCGGTAGCGGCGTACTACCCGGACCTTACCTTGTCGGCCAGCGATGGTTTTTCGCAGTCGCCACTGGTTGGGTTGCTGCATGTAGCCAATCACGTGTGGTCGCTGGGCGCGGATGCGAGCGAAACCGTATTGGACTTCGGCGCGCGGCATGGCCAAGTGGCCGCCGCCAAGGCCGCCTACGAAGCCGCGGTCGCCAACTATCGCGGCACCGTGCTGACCGCCTTGCGGGACGTGGAGAACGATCTGTCGAACTTGCGCCTTCTCGCGCAGCAAGCCGACGTGCAGGACGCGGTGCTGCGCGATGCCACGCAGGGTGCGCAGATCGCCCTCAACGAATACCAGGCCGGAACGGTGGACTACACCACCGCGGCCACCGCACAGGCGACGCAATTGAGCGCCCAGCAAAGCGCACTGAACATTACGCAACAACGCCTGCTCGATACGGTATCGTTGATCGGCGACATGGGCGGCGGCTGGTCGGCCGATCAGCTCAACGCCGCGCAACCCTCCACCGTCAAACGCTGATCCAACTACCCGCATGCCTATCGATACCCGCGCCTCCCGCTTCGAACTTTCCCCTATCGTCGCCGGACTCTGGCGCATCACCGAGTGGCAGTTGGACGTGCGGCAACGCGTGCGTTGGATCGAGCAGGCGCTGGAGCTAGGCATCACCACCTTCGACCACGCGGACATCTACGGCGACTACCGCGCGGAAAGTCTGTTCGGTGACGCATTGAAAGCCTCGCCCGATTTGCGCGGGCGCATGCAACTGGTCACCAAGTGCGGCATCCGCCTGCGCTCCGCGCAGAAGCCCTACCGCATCAATTACTACGACACCGGCGCGACGTACATAAGAGCGCAGGTGGAACAATCGCTACGCAACCTGCACACCGAGCAGCTCGACTTGGTGCTTATCCATCGCCCTGATTACCTGATGGACGCCGCCGCGCTCGCGGAAACCTTTACCGCGCTCACCCGCGAAGGCAAGGTGGCGCACTGGGGCGTATCCAATCACAGCACCAGCCAGTTCGCGCTGCTGCATCAACACCATCCGCTGATCACCAACCAGGTGGAACTGTCACCGCTGCAACTGGACGCCCTGGACGACGGCACGCTCGACCAGGCGCAACAGCTTGGTTTAAGGCCAATGATCTGGTCGCCGCTGGCAGGTGGACGGCTGTTTACCGGCGAGGACGAACAAGCGCGGCGCGTGCGCGATGAAATGGCATCCATCGCCGCACGCCACGGCATCTCCCTCACCACCCTCGCCTTCGCCTGGGTGCTGCGTCATCCGTCGCGGCCGTATCCGATCACCGGAACCGGGCGCATCGAAGGCCTGCGCGACGCCGTGGCGGCGTTGAATGTGCAGCTCGATGCCGAGGATTGGTATGCGATCTGGACGGCGAGCAAGGGGCATTCGGTGCCTTGAGTGTGCCCACATTTGTAACCTTCATCGCCGTCATTCCCAAGAAAGCGCACAGCTGTCCCGAGAAATTTCCAGCGTGCGGGATCTGCTCCCTCCCCTACGTGTAGTAGGGGAGGGTTGGGGTGGGGTGAAGCAACCTCGCGGCAAATTCGATCCGTGTCGCAAGTCCACACAACCCCACCCCAGCCCTCCCCTGCACGCAGGGGAGGGAGCAGCTTTCGATAACCTCATCATTCCCGCTCAAACATGACCTTGCGGCCAGCCTATAGCTTGTACTTGGCCAAAGCGCCACCCTTGTAGACATACAGCTCATAGGAATGCTTGCCGATCGCATGCACTTCCTCCACCACCGTGGTATCCGCGCCTTCGCTCAAGGCCATGGCAAGCTGGCGCTTCTCAACGGGGAGATCATCCATCGCGATGACCTTCTCGATTTCGAAGCCTTCGTCGTATTTGAACTCGAGGGAAAAAGCGGCGTCCTGCCATTGCAGCTTGCCGAAGATGCCGTCGCGCTTCATCTGCGCATCCACTGCCACGTTTTGCTGCGCCGCCAGCGTCGAGCCGGCATTGCTGAACATCACCGCGCCCGATGCGACCATCGCCCCGTAGCCGATCCGCTTGAATACGGGCTCGCTCAGATACGGCAACACCCGCCGCACCAGCCAGGTCGCAAGCAGCGCCGCCGCGCCGATCAGCAAGCCATAGCCAAATGCCTCCGGCGACAACAGCCCGAACAAGCCGTAGAGCACGACCTTGATGATGTGCAGGATGATTTCGTTGGCGGCGCGCGTGGCGATGATCTGCTCCTTGCCCAGGCCATAGCCCAGGTAGAAGCGGTTGAAGATCAGACCCACCGCCCCGGTCAGGCCGGATACGAAACCTGCGGCCGCGCCGATCAGGATCAGCACGGGATTGCCGCCTTTGCGCCTGGAAGATTCGCCACGATTCGGACGAATCAAAAGCGGCAGGTTGGCCAGCAGGAACAACCCCAGCACGAATTCCAGATAGAGCGGATTCACGCGGCTCAGCAGCCATGCGCCGAGCCATACCGCGGGAATCGCCGCCGGCACGAACCAGCGCACGATGCGCCAGTCGATATGCCGAAAGAACACCGCCATGCGCGAGGCGGAACTGATCGTGCTGCCCACCGACAAGGCCGCTGGCACTTGAGCCGTGGGCAACAACTGGCCCAGCACGGGGATAAGCATCAAGCCCGCACCGCCGCCGGTCAGCGAACTGATGCCGAAGGCGAGCAAGGCGAGGATTAAGAGCCAGAGCGCTGGCATAAGCATGCGTAGTTCCTTCCGCTGATACCGTCCTTGTCGCAAAACGAATGCGTGGACCCGTGCTTAGAAAGCGTGGCCGCAAAGAGGTTCACAGGTCACAGGTTGAGTGCGAACCCCAACGCCGTAATGCTTGCAACCCGCGACGTTGGGGTTGCACCCCAACCTACGGGTTGCTTACCCCATGCGGCACGTGTCCCGTCGCCACATGCTTGCGCGCGGATTCCACGTTCGCCGGCGAATCGTCGAAGAAGATGTCCGCGCCGAACGCATCCAGGAACGGACCCTTGTCGCGTCCGCCAAGAAACAAGGCTTCATCGATGCGCACGCCCCAGCGGCGCAGCGTAAGGATCACGCGCTTGTGCGCCGGTGCGGAGCGTGCGGTGACCAGCGCGGTGCGGATGGGTGAATTTTCCGCGGGAAACGCCGCCTGCAGGCGATGCACCGCGCTCAGGAAACCGCGGAACGGGCCGACGGACAGCGGTTTTTCGGCCAGCTCCGTTTCGCTGCGATGGAACGCTTCCAGGCCTTCTTCGCGCGAGACGCGTTCGCCTTCGTCACCGAAGATCACCGCGTCACCGTCGAAGGCGATGCGCAGTTGCTCGCTGGCGCGCGGCGGCGCGGTGGAAGGCAGGATGGTTGCCGCGGCCACGCCGGCTTTCAACGCGCGGCCGACGTCTTCGGCGTTGGCGGAGAGAAAAAGATCCGCCTTGAATGGCGCAATGTAGTCGGACGTCGGCGCACCGCTGGTAAACGCGGCGCGGCTGATTTCCAGCCCGTAATGCTGGATGGAATTGAAGATGCGCAAACCCGTATCGCCCGAGTTGCGCGACAGCAGGATCACCTCGACCGGCGGCACGTCGCCGGCGAGCCTGTTGAGGCCGAGCAGTTTTTGCACCAGCGGAAACGCCACGCCAGGCTGAAGAATCTCGTTCTCGTGTTCGATCTGGAAACCGCGGTAGGCATCCAGCCCTTCCCGCTCGAACAAGGCGTGGCTGTCGCCCAGGTCGAACAATGCCCGCGAGGAGATGGCCACGACGAGCCGGTTGTCGTTGCTGGCATGGGGATCGTGGGCAGTCTTGGTGGGGCGGGTCATGACCAACAATCTAGCGCAAAGCCTGTAGGTTGGGGTGCAAACCCCAACATTGCCATCCTCCAAACATCGCGATGTTGGGGTTTGCACCCCAACCTTCTAGTCCGCCGCGAATTGTTCGTCGAGGATGCGCTGCTCCAGGTTGTGCTCCGGATCGAACAGCAAGCGCACGCCCTGTTCGGGGGACTGGCGCACTTCCACCGTGCGCACGTTGCGCACTTCCAGGAAATCGGCGGTGGCGCTGACCGGACGCTTGCCCGGATCGAGCACGCGCAGGCTCACCAGGGTGCGATGCGGCAGGATCGCGCCGCGCCAGCGGCGCGGACGGAACGGGCTGATCGGCGTGAGCGCCAGCACGTTGGCGTCCAGCGGCAGGATCGGGCCGTGCGCGGAAAGGTTGTAGGCGGTGGAACCGGCCGGCGTGGAAACCAGGATGCCGTCGCAGGTCAGGTTCTGCAGCTTGACGATGCCGTTGAGCTTCACTTCCAGATGCGCGGCCTGGTTGGTTTGCCGCAGCAGCGACACTTCGTTGAAGGCCAGCGCGATATGCGTCTGGCCGTCGCCGTCGACCGCTTCCATTTCCACCGGGAACAGCTCCGCCGCATGCGCGCGCGCGATGCGCTCGGGCAGCTCGTCCAGGTTGTGCTTGTTCATCAGGAAACCGACGCGGCCCAGCTTCATGCCATAGACCGGTACGCCGATCACGCGGTGGGCGTGCAAGGTGCGCAACATGAAGCCATCGCCACCCAGCGCGACGATCACTTCCGCATCGGTCACGGGTACATCGCCGTAGCGGTCCACCAGTTTTCGGCGCGCCTGCTGGGCAACGTTGGTTTCGCTGGCGACGAACGCAAGGCGCATGGTGGGATCCTTGTTTGCGGGAATCGTAAATCGGGAATCGTAAATAGTTAAGAGCAAACCCCGCGAGCATACGGGAAGCCGCTCTTCACTATTCCCAATTCACGATTCCCTATTCCCTGTACTAACCCGCCGGCACCTGCGCCAGCTGGGCCAGGCGACGCACCGCCACCGAAGCGATCGGGTAATCCGCGTTCTGGGTGAGAATTTCCGACAGCATGCTGCGGGTGTACTTCAAGGTGGGATCGTCGCGGTTGAGCCATGCCTGCACCGGCGACACGTCGCTGCTGCCGCCATTGAACGCCAGCACCTGGGTGGCCAGGGCGCGATGCTGATGGTTGAGTTCATCCAGCAGCGAACCGCGTGCCTGCGCATGCCAGTGGCCTTCCACCGGCAGTGCTTCGATCTGGCCGCGCAGCCATTCCAGGTCCAGCGCGTGGCCCAGTTCGAAGAACACGTTGGCGACTTTGGCGATCGGCTGGCCGGTCTGCTGCGCCACTTCCACCATGTCGAGCATGGCGCGCAGTTCCGGCAGCTTGGCCAGGCGCAGCGCCAGGCCGGTGGGCAACCCTAAGCCTTCCCATTTCTCCTGGCTGGTGGCGAAGTCGGCCTTGCCGGCGGGCGTCAATGCATCCGGCAGCGTGTCACTGAGCTCGGCCACGGCAGACTGGTAGCGCTCCACGTTCGCGGCGATGTCCAGCGTGCCGCCCGGACGGTTGAGCAGCCAGCGCGTGAGATGACGCAGCATCGACCAGATCTGCATCACCGCATCGACCTGGGTGTTCTCCGCCACCTTGCTGTCCTGCGCCTCGATATCCGCCCACAGGTCGCGCGCACCGAGAATTTCGCGCGCCGCGGTGTATGCCTTGGCGACCGCCGCCGGTCCCTGCCCGGTGTCTTCCTGCATGCGCATCATGAAGGTGGCGCCCATGCGGTTGAGGGTGGAGTTGGTCACCGCGGTGGCGATGATCTCGCGCTTCAGGCGATGGCGCTGCATGTGCGCGGCGTACTTCTCGTGCAAGGGGCGCGGGAAGTAACGCACCAGTTCCTTGGACAGGTACGGATCTTCCGGCACGTCCGAATCGAGCAGTTGCTGGTAGAGGCGGATCTTGTCGTACGACAGCAGCACCGACAGCTCTGGACGCGTCAGGCCCTGCCCGCGCGCCTTGCGATCGGCCAGCTCGCTTTCGCTGGGCAGGTTTTCCACCTGGCGATCGAGCAGGCCTTCGCTTTCCAGCGTGCGGATGAAATGCGCCATCGAACCCAGGCGCTTCACCGACTGGCGCTCCATCAGCGTGATGGCCTGGTTCTGGCGATAGTTGTCCCACAGCACCAGCTGGCCGACTTCGTCGGTCATGGTGGCGAGCAGGCGGTTGCGATCGTCGGTGCTCATCTCGCTGCGCTGCACGGCGTCGCCGAGCAGGATCTTGATGTTCACCTCGTGGTCGGAGGTATCCACGCCGGCGGAGTTGTCGATGAAGTCGGTGTTCAGCAGCACGCCGTGCTGCGCCGCCTCGATGCGACCCTTCTGCGTGCAGCCGAGGTTGCCGCCCTCGCCCACCATCTTGCAGCGCAGTTCCGCGCCGTTGATGCGCAATGCGTTGTTGGCGCGGTCGCCGACGTCGCCGTGCGTTTCGCTGGTGGCTTTCACATACGTGCCGATGCCGCCGTTCCACAAGAGATCCACCGGGGCCTTGAGGATCGCGCTCATCAGCTCGTTCGGCGAGAGATGCTGCACATCGCCCTTCAGGCCCAGCGCCGCGCGCACTTCCGGCGAAATCGGAATCGACTTCACGCTGCGCGGCCACACGCCGCCGCCGGTGGAGATCAGCGACTTGTCGTAGTCGTCCCAGCTCGAGCGCGGCAGCTTGAACATGCGCTCGCGCTCGGCGAAGGACTTGGCCGTATCCGGATTCGGATCGAGGAAGATATGGCGATGGTCGAACGCGGCCAGCAGCCGGATATGCCGCGACAGCAGCATGCCGTTGCCGAACACGTCGCCGGACATGTCGCCGATGCCTACGCAGGTGAAATCCTCGCTCTGGCAATCGCGGCCCAGCGCACGGAAATGGCGCTTGACCGATTCCCACGCCCCCTTGGCGGTGATGCCCATGCCCTTGTGGTCATAGCCGTTGGAACCGCCGGAGGCGAACGCATCGCCCAGCCAGAAGCCGTGTTCGATCGAGATCGCGTTGGCGATATCGGAGAACGTGGCCGTGCCCTTGTCCGCCGCCACCACCAGGTACGGATCGTCGTCATCGTGGCGCACCAGATCGTGCGGCGGCACGACCTTGCCTTCCACCAGGTTGTCGGTGATGTCGAGCAGGCCGTTGATGAACAGGCGATAGCAGGCGATGCCTTCGGCCAGCTGCGCGTCGCGGTCGCCACCCACGGGCGGATGCTTGACGAAGAAGCCGCCCTTGGAACCCACCGGCACGATCACCGTGTTCTTCACCATCTGCGCCTTCACCAGGCCCAGCACCTCGGTGCGGAAATCCTCGCGGCGGTCCGACCAGCGCAAACCGCCGCGCGCCACCGGACCGAAGCGCAGATGGATGCCTTCCACGCGCGGCGAGTACACGAAGATCTCGCGATACGGCACCGGCTTGGGTGCGTCCGGCACCTGCTTGGAATCGAACTTGAAGCTGATGTAGTGGCGATGGGTGCCGTCCCATTTCTGGAAGAAATTGGTGCGCAATGTGGCGCGGATCGTATTCATGAAGCTGAGCACGATGCGCTCGTCGTCCAGGCTGGCGACGTCGTCCAGCAGCGACTTCAGCGCCTGCCACAGCGCATGGATCTGCTGATCGCGCTTGTCGGCCAGGGTCTTGACGATATCGTCGATCAGCTCGGGCTTGGCCTTTTGCGTATCGGCCGGAATCAGCGCCTGCATCTCGCGGCGCAGGTCCGATTGCGCACGCTCCAGCTCGCCGGTGGAAAGCAGTTCGCGGCGCGGATCGAACTTGGCGTTGAACAGCTCGATCAAGAGGCCCGCGATGGCCGGATAGCGGATGAGCGTTTCTTCCATGTAGCTCTGCGAGAACGCGATGCCCACCTGCTGCAGGTATTTGCAGTAGCCGCGCAGCATCGCCACCTGGCGCCAGTCGGCCTGCGCCAGCAGCACGAGGTTGTTGAAGCCGTCGCTTTCCGCCTCGTGGCGCCACAGCGCCTCGAAGCCGCGTTCGAAGCGATCGCGCAGATGCGCCAGGTCGAACGCCAGCGGCGCCTTCGTCTTCAGCTCGAAGTCGTGGATGGTCAGCGTGCGGCCTTCGCTTTCCAGCGTATAGACATGCTCGGCGAGCATGCGCACGCCCATGTTTTCCAGCATCGGCAGCGCTTCGGACAGCGAGATCGGCGCGCCGACATGGATCACCTTGAAGCGCAGGCTCTGGTCGCGCGCGTCTTCATACAAGTGCAGGTGAATCGAATCGTCGCTCTTGAGCGCAGTGAGCGCGATCACGTCGAGCGCGGCCTGCTCCGGCGCTACGTCTTCAATGTAGCCGGCCGGCAGCAGTTTGTCGAAACGGTTGAACAGCGCCACGCCCTGCGCCGCGCCGGCATGGCCGATCAGGCTGTCGCGCAGGCCGTCGTGCCAGTTGCGCACGATGTGCAGCAGGCGCGCTTCCAGTTCCTGCAGGTTGAACCTGGGGTGTTCGCCCAGATGCGGACGCACGGTGACGTGCAGGCGCGCCAGCGCCGATTCGCCCATCAGCACGTTGGAATCCAGGCTCTCGCCGTGGAACACCTCGCGCAGCATCGCTTCGATGCGCTCGCGCACCGAGGTGTTGAAGCGTTCGCGCGGCACGAACACCAGGCAGGTGAAGAAGCGGCCGTAGCGGTCGCGGCGCACGAACAATCGCGTGCGGGCGCGCTGCTGCAGTTCGAGAATGCCGGTGGCGGTGGCGAACAGTTCGTCTTCGGTGCTCTGGAACAGTTCTTCCGGCGGCAGCGTTTCCAGGATGTGGCGCAGCGCCTTGCCGGAATACGCATCGCGCTTCAGGCCCGAGCGCACCATCACCGCCTCCACCCGCTGGCGCACCAGCGGCATGTCCTGCGTGCGCGTCATATAGGCGTTGGAGGTGAACAGGCCCAGGAAGCGCTGTTCGGAAACCGGCTTGCCGTAGGCGTCGAACTTGAGCACGCCCACGTAATCCATGTTGCCGGCACGGTGCACATGCGAGCGCGCGTTGGTCTTGGTGAGGATGATGGCGTCGTACGCGCCGGACTGCGGCAGGTCGTGCGCGGCCAGCGAGCGCAGCGAACGCAATGCGACCGAGCGCTCGCTCTTGTGCAGGATCCCCAAGCCCGATTCCTCGATCGGACGCAGCACTTCGTCGTCGCCGGACTTGGCCACTTCGTATTCGCGGTAACCGAGGAAGGTGAAGTTGTCATCCGCCAGCCAGCGCAGGAATTCGCTGGCTTCGGTCACGGCAGCGGCATCGAGCGGCTGCTTGCGGTTGGGCAGGTCGGCTGCGATCGACAGCGCCTTGTCGCGCATCGCGCGCCAGTCGCGCACGGCCGCGCGCACGTCTTCCAGGGCGTCTTCGATGCGCGTCTTGAGCTGCGCCTGGATCGATTCGTCCAGGATGCTGTCCACTTCGAAATGCATCACCGATTCGGACGCGCCATTTTCGTCGCCCAGGTCCTGGAGCTGGCCGTTGGCGTCGCGGGTCACCTTCACCACCGGATGCAGCACCAGGTGCACGGGCGAGTGTTCGGACAGGATCATGCTGGCGGTGTCGACCAGGAACGGCATGTCGTCGGTGACGATTTCCACCGCGCTGCGCGCCGCATGCGCCGCGCCGGTGATACGTACCGAGGCGCGCTGCGGCGTGCGCTGCTTAAGGAAATCGAGCAGGCCGGCGATCACCTGCGCCCATTCGGCGGGCGTATGCAGGTCGACGTCGGTGCTGGCGATGCGCGCGAAAAAGGCGCCGATAAAAAATTGCGCCTCATCAAGGCGCTTGGTCGGATAACCGCTTTTCTTCAATTCTTCGAATACGACAGACACGAGGGGAATGTCGTTGGCCGCACGGATCGCATTCATGGCTTCTACTTAAGAAGTTGATGATGGGGTATGTGGAGCAGAAAGCCTTAGAAGGATACGCTTCGCGTTGCATTGAATCTATCGGCAGCGCAGCAACGCGTGCTGTAGTTCGTGGTCGTTGATGCGCGGCGCATGCATGGCGCATCGCTTCCGCTGCGTGCGGACATGCGCGCGAAAAGCATCCGAATCCCCAAGCAACCCCATGCATGTCCTGTAACGCTGAAGTTGTATGACAAGAACGTCCTCGCCGCCGCCTGCTCTCAGGGAGCGCCAAGGCGCGCCCGATCCGTCCGGTTGTTCATAACCCGCCGGTCGGCGCCCGTGCCGCAAGTCATCCTCGCGAAAGGTGGATTCCTGTGGAGAATAAATTGTAAACTGGTCGGTATACTTGATCGAATGTCCGTCAGCGGGACAAACGGCACAGGAAAAAGTAAACCCCGATCCGTTAAACGTAAGCTTTTCCGGCCGGAACAGCCGGGCACCGGGCGAGCCGCGCCCGTCCCTACCCCCGATTACGCAAGTCATGGAGTTCTCATGAAGTCGACGCCAATGCGCACACCGGTGCTGTGCCTGAGCCTGCTGGCACTGGCCGCCTGCAGCAGCAAGACGCAGGGCCCGCCGCAGATGCCGACCCCGACCGTCGGGGTGATCGAAGCCCAGCCGCAGACCGTGCCGCTGACCAAGGACCTGGTCGGACGCCTGTCCGCCTTCCGCAGCGCCGACGTGCGCGCCCGCGTCTCCGGCGTGCTGCTCAAGCGCGTCTATACCGAAGGCACGGATGTGAAGAAGGGGCAGTTGCTGTTCCAGATCGATCCGGAACCCTACAAGGCCACCCTGGCCAACGCCGAGGCGGCGCTGGCTTCGGCCCAGGCCAGCTACACCAATGCGCACGTGATCGCCAACCGCGACCGCCAGTTGGTGCCGCAAGGCTACGTTTCACGCCAGCAGCTGGATACCGACGAGGCCAACGAGCGCTCCGCGCTGGCCGCGGTGAAGCAGGCCCAGGCCACCGTGCAGACGGCGCGGGTCAACCTCAGCTACACCAACGTCACCTCGCCGATCGACGGCCGCGCCGGCGAGCAGCAGGTGACCGAGGGCGCGATCGTCGGCAACGGCGTCACCGACGCCGGCGCCAACGCCACCTTGCTGACCACGGTGGACCAGCTCGATCCGCTGTACGTGAACTTCACCCTGGGCGCGGCGGATCTCGATACCCTGCGCCACGCCCAGGCCAAGGGCAACGTGCAGCTGGCCGAGCAGGACAAGACCACGGTGCAGATCACCCTGCCCAGCGGCGCCAGGTATGAGAAGGAAGGCACGCTCAACTTCTCCGACACCTCGGTCAACCCGACCACCGGCGCGATCAACCTGCGCGCGGTGGTGCCCAACCCCGACCGCCGCCTGCTGCCGGGCATGTACGTCACCCTGACCGCCCACATGGGCGAACTCAACAAGGTGTTCCTGATTCCCCAGGCCGGCATCCAGCGCGATCCGACCGGCGCCTTCGCCCTGCTGGTCGGCAAGGACGGCAAGGTGGCGCAGAAGCGCGTCACCGCCGACACCATGCACGGGCACGACTGGGTCGTCACCAGCGGCCTGGAACCGGGCGACCAGGTGATCGTGTCGGGCGTGCAGGGCGTCAAGCCGGGCGCACCCGCCAAGGCGACCCCATGGAAGCCTGACCAGACGTCGGCCGGCCCCGCTGCTGCCGCCGCCAAGCAGTAAGGAGACCGCTGATGCCGAGTTTCTTTATCGACCGTCCCATCTTTGCGTGGGTGGTCGCCATTCTCATCACCCTGGTCGGCACCATCTCGGTGCTGGGCATGGGCGTGGAGTCCTACCCCAACATCGCGCCGCCGCAGGTCACGGTAACGGCCACCTTCCCGGGCGCCAGCGCCCAGACCATGGAAGACACCGTCACCAAGGTGATCGAGCAGCAGCTCACCGGCGTGGACAACCTGCTGTATTTCAGCTCGGCCTCCAGCTCCAACGGCACCGCCTCGATCACCTTGAGCTTCGCCACCGGCACCGATCCGGACATCGCACAGGTGCAGGTGCAGAACAAGGTGTCGCTGGCCCAGCCGCAGTTGCCGGCGGCGGTGACCCAGCAGGGCGTGGTGGTGGCCAAGGCCAACCCGGACTTCCTGATGTTCGTGGGCCTGATCTCCAACAATCCGGAGATCGATAGCGGCCGCCTCAGCGACATCGTCGGTTCGCAGGTGATCAACCAGGTCGGCCGCATTCCCGGCGTGGGCAGCACCTTCCAGGTGGGTTCCGAGTACGGCATGCGCGTGTGGTTGAACCCGGACAAGATGCAGGGTTACGGCCTTTCCGCCACCGACGTGCGCAACGCGATCTCGGCGCAGAACGTGCAGTTCGCCGCCGGCTCGCTGGGCGCCGACCCCGCGCCCAACGGGCAGAGCTTCACCGCCTCGGTTTCGGCCGAAGGCCTGTTCCGCACGCCCGAGGAGTTCGGCAACATCATCCTGCGCGCCAACCCCGACGGCACCGTGGTGCGCATGAAGGACATCGCGCGCATCGAGCTGGGCTCGCAGTCCTACGGCTTCGCCTCCACCTGGAGCGGCCAGCCGGTGGGCGGTTTCGGCGTGCAGCTGCTGCCGGGTGCGAACGCGCTGCAGGTGGCCGAGGCCGTGCGCGCGAAGATGGACGAACTGGCCAAGGACTTCCCGCAAGGCGTCACCTGGTTCGCGCCGTACGACAGCACGCCGTTCGTGCGCGTGTCGATCAATGAAGTGGTGCACACGCTGGTCGAGGCGATCATCCTCGTCTTCTTCGTGATGCTGATCTTCCTGCAGAACTTCCGCGCCACGGTCATTCCCACGCTGGTGATCCCGGTCGCGCTGCTGGGTACCTTCATCGGCCTGGCGCCGATGGGTTTCACCATCAACCAGCTCACCCTGTTCGGCATGGTGCTGGCCATCGGTATCGTGGTGGACGACGCGATCGTGGTGATCGAGAACGTCGAGCGCATCATGACCGAGGAAAACCTGCCGCCGAAGGAAGCCACGCGCAAGGCGATGAGCCAGATCACCGGCGCGGTGGTGGCCATCACGGTGGTGCTGGCGGCGGTGTTCGTGCCGTCCGCGCTGCAGCCCGGCGCCACCGGCGTGATCTACAAGCAGTTCGCGCTGACCATCGCGGTGTCGATGGGCTTCTCCGCGTTCCTCGCGCTGTCGTTCACGCCGGCGCTGTGCGCGACCATCCTCAAGCCCACGCATGGTGAAAAGAAGAACTTCATCTATCGCGGCTTCAACAACATCTTCGACCGCGTCACGCATACGTACCAGGGCCATATCGGCAGCGCGATCCGCCATGCGCCGCGCTGGATGATCGTGTTCGCGCTGATCGCCGCGCTGGCCGGTTTCCTCTACACCAGGCTGCCTACCGGCTTCGTGCCCAGCGAGGACCAGGGCTTCGCGCTGGCCATCGTCAGCCTGCCGCCGGGCGCTTCGCTCGCCCGCTCCGAGCAGGTCATGAAGGAAGTCAAGGACACGCTGGACCACAGCGCGCTCAAAGACGACTACGTGGGCATGTACCAGATCAGCGGCTTCAGCTTCGTCGGCCGCAGCGAGAACGCCGGCATGGTGTTCATCAAGCTCAAGGACTGGAGCGAGCGCTCGATCACCGCCGATGACTTCATCCGCCAGGCCAACGGCGTGCTGCACGGCGGCATCCGCGACGCGATGATCTTCGTGGTGAACCTGCCCACCATCCGCGGCCTCAGCCAGTTCGGCGGCCTGGACATGTACCTGCAGGCACGCAACGGTCAATCGCGCGGCGAACTGGCCCAGGCGATGGGCATGCTGCTGGGCAAGGCGGCGCAAAGCCCCGTGCTGTTCGGCACCCGCCCGAATGTCCTGCCGGATGCGCCGCAGTACGACCTCACCGTGGATCGCGTGCAGGCCGGTGCGCTTGGGCTTTCGGTGAGCGATGTCTACACCGCCATCCAGCTGATGCTGGCGCCGGTGTACGTCAACAACTTCATCTACGAAGACCGCGTCAAGCGCGTGATGGTGCAGGCCGATGCGCCGTACCGCATGGATACGGATGCGCTCAGCCACATCTACACGCCCAGCTCGCTGAGCACCGGCACAGCGAGCACGTCGTCGGGCAACGCCAGCTCGCCGTACGGCCCGTACAACATGATCCCGCTGTCCAGCGTGGTGCATCCCAGCTGGACCATGGCCTCGCCTTCGCTCACGCGCTACAACGGCTACCCGGCCATCGAAATCGTGGGCGATTCCAACAAGGGCTATTCCACCGGCCAGGCGATGGCGACCCTGCAAGGGATCGTGAGCAACGACCTGCCCCACGGCTTCGGCGCGGACTGGACCGGCCAGTCGTACCAGGAACTCTTGGCCGGCAACTCGGCCACGCTGCTGATGATCCTGTCGATCTTCATCGTGTTCCTGTGCCTGTCGGCGCTGTACGAAAGCTGGTCGATTCCGGTGGCGGTGCTGCTGGTGGTGCCGCTGGGCCTGCTGGGCATGGTGGTCGCCTCCATGTTGCGCGGCTTCCCCAACGACATGTACTTCAAGATCGGCATGGTGACGGTGATCGGCCTGGCCGCGAAGAACGCGATCCTGATCGTGGAATTCGCGGTGGAACAGCAGGCCGAAGGCCAGACGCTGTTCAACGCCGTGGTCACTGCAGCTCGCCTGCGACTGCGCCCGATCCTGATGACCTCGATGGCCTTCATCCTCGGCGTGCTGCCGCTGGTGACGTCCACCGGCGCGGGCGCCAACTCCCGCCACGAGATCGGCACCGGCGTGATCGGCGGCATGCTGTTCGCCACCTTCCTCGGCCTGCTGCTGATTCCGGTGTTCTACGTCGCCGTACGCCGCACGCTGGGCGACAAGATGGATGAGGTCACGCACAAGCTGGCGCGTCAGGACCATCAGCAGTCGTTCGATTCGGATCCGCGACGCGGGCATTGAGCCGAACGTTGAAGCCACAACGAAAAAGCCCCGGCAATGCCGGGGCTTTTTCGTTTCTGCAGAACCAGTGCGCGCTCGAGCGATTTCATTTCTCCGAAACGACGGCCTACAACGCTTCAGACGTTGCCGACTCCCACCATGTGAAAAGTTGTATTAAAAGTGATTGGCGCATCAATTCCATATCCGATGCATGGCAACTTTTCCAAAAAGGATACCGACCAATCCTTCAGATTTTTGGATGCGCACGCCCTCCAAGACACAAAACATGGTGTGATATGTCGATCGGTAAAAAATTACGCTGCTGGATGCTGCCGTTTGCAGCCGGCTTTTTTCTCATTCCAGTCACCGGCAAGACATGGCACATGGATGAACGCGCCACGTCTGGCGCCAGCACAGCTGAAGACCAGCCGCAGGCAGCATGTCGAAAGATTACGGACATTACTGCAAAAAACACCCCTGTCGACCTCTACCCGAGTGTGGCCGAATGTGTTCGCGATGAGCACTACGCCGACGCAGCAAAGATCATGGTCGTGGCGCTCATGTTTGGAAGGTTCGATAAGCTTCGCGTGCCAGATGAAACCACGCATGATGTTGTCTACATATTGCAGCTGCACTACGTGGGGGATCTGCCTACTGATAAACGTCTAAAATTAGCTGACGAGACCAATAAGATCATTAAAAAGGGTTCGCCTGCATTGAATCAGCTCTGCAAGGATGTGCGCCGCATTGGCCATCCAACTTATCATCCAGCCTATATGATCGATCATGGCATGGGAAGTTTTACGAGCAAGACAGATGGCAAGGACACAACAAGCTTCGATAGCGAGAACGCTTGGGACAAACTAATGGTCGATTACTTACATTGCGAGTAAGCGAATGAATGGTCATCTCATTTCGTTGCCTCTGCTTGTACTGATGGGCTATCTGCTTGCCGGTTGTACGCAAAAAAAGGACCTCAACCCGCCGCCACTCAATCCGCATCCGAAAGAAGCGGTGCATATCCATGTGGAATTCGATAACCCCGATGACGCCAAGCTTTATCGGCTATCGATGGATGGGCTTTATCAGAACCAACAGGAGGAATGCGGCTATATCGATTCGTGGTGGGCAGGGAATTTTGTTTATCCGCAAGGGGAATTCGATATCCCCAACGAGAGCAACAATCCGCAATACGGGGATTTCACCATCTATCTGGACCGCTATAACCGCGAGACCTGCAACTGGGAGTTTGTCTCGTTTGGAATCAACGTTACCAACGTGAGCACGAAGTGGCGTGCGGATACAGCTTACTGGGGCGAGTGGATAACCCCCGGCAATGAATTCAAAACGTGGTGCGAATTCATCAGCTCCGACCCCAACATTTGCTGGAACGAGCTTCGACCCGATTGGCCTAATCTGGTCCATAGGGTGCCTCTGACGTTACGCGTGTCGCGTGACTCGGCGCCCTTGCATCCGCGATTGCCGGGGTTTTTCGATCATTTCCTAGAACCCATGCATCCAGCAGATCCATCCAATGTGAATTCGCAGAATTAGAATCCGTCAAATTTCAGAAATTCACTGTAAGTCAAGGAGATGACTATGCCGCTCTCGCCTGAGCAATACGCCTTTCTTTCAAGCAAAATCTACGATCCACTCGCACCTGGCAGTCGCATTGAGAGCGACACTCACGAATACCGAGTTCGCTACGTTTCGCCGGATACCGGCAGCGGCTATCGTGGCGCTGTGGTGCAAGACCTCAGCACCGGTCAACTGGTCGTCACCAACAAAGGCACGGATATACGCAGCATTGGCGATACCACAACCGACCTTGGCATGGCCTTGATGGGCATGCCCGCGCAGTGGCCCGAAGCGGCAGCCACCTTGCGCTGGGCCAAGGATTATGCCGAAAAGAATCACATCCCTCTCTCGGACATCAGCGCCACCGGCCACTCATTGGGCGGCTCGCTAGCCCAATTGCAAGCGGCCTCCCAGGATGTACACGCCGAAACCTTCAACGCCTTCGGCGCGGCCAGCATGGCCAAGCGTCTTGGCATGAATGTGGAGGCCGCGCAAGAGCGGGTGGTGAACCACCGCATGTATCACGACCCGGTGTCGGCCATCGCCAAACCAATCGGCCGCATCGTGGAATACATGGACTACGCCGATTACCAGCGTCATCAGCATAATATTCCGTCACCACTCGGCGAAGTGGGCGCTATATTCAGCGCGCACGGCATCGCCAATTTCTGGGACAAAACACATAACCACGCAGCTCCCGTGCTCACGCACAACTACATGCAGGATTGGCAGCGCGAGCAGCACCGTGCGTTGGAGCAGTTACCACCCGGCATGCCGCCGGACATGAGCCTGGGCAAACTGCTGCAACAAGCTTCAACGGGCTCGTACCAGCCCAAACCATTGGCTGCCAATGCAAGTGTGGATGAAATCTACGACCATCTTTGCAATGCCATGCAGGGCGACGACCGACAATTCATGCAGGCGCTGACGCAAGTCGGGCAAACCGATTACGCACAGGATTTTCATGCGCAAGTGGCGGAACGGGTGGCCATGGAAGATCAACAGATCGCATTGCAAGCCCAGCTAGAACAGACACAACAGCAATTGCAACAGCAACTCGCGCAGCAGACGCAAAGCCATGCCAAAGTGCTGAACCTTTGATGGCTCAAAGCAATAAGGTGAGCACATGGATGAGAGAACGAACCTGATTCAAGCCGCCGCCATCATGGAACGCGTGGCGCGGGTCAATCAAGAGCTTAGCCAAAGCAATCTGCGCGCGGCCGACACGCTGGAACACACTGCAAATGCCACACCGAGCCTATTGCAAAATGCGGCACGGCAAACATTGGGACAATTTACGAGCGACATCGCCAAGTCGGTGCATAACGGATTGAACCAGCCGCTTGACGATTTCAATCGACACGTCACCGATAGTGTCAGCCGCATCAACAGCGCCATGCATGGTATGACGCAGTCGCGAGAGAAGATGACCGCTATTGTCGACAAATTACGCTGGTTGGTGATGAGCGTAGTAGCGACTATGTTGCTGGTGATGCTGGCTTGCGGCGGCTTGCTTTGGCATTACCACAGCGTGATCGCCGACAACCAGATCAAGGCCGATTTGATGCGCGCCTACAACCAGGCCGATGTCCGCCTCTGCGACGATGGACACCTCTGCGCGCGCGTCGATCGGGCCGACCGGCGCTACGGCGACTATGCTCCCGTCGCACCCCGGCGGGAATAAATGGCGGCCACACAAGATGATCCGCCGCGCCCTCGTTGTCATGCAGCAGTAGTGCAAAAGCCCCGGCAGTGCCGGGGCTTTTTGTAGGTTGGGGTGCGAACCCCAACATCTGCATCCTACGCATCACGACGTTGGGATTCGTACCCAACCTACGTCATCACCGCGCAAAATTGCTGGTGTTCTTCACGAAGTTATAGAAGTTGGCAATGTTGAGGCTGCCGAAACCGGTCGTATTGTCCCACCCGCTAGCCGCGTTGTAGCCATAGCCGTTGTAACCGTTGTTGCCCGAAGTCACGTCGTTCACCAGCGTCGGGTTGCTGGGGATGTAGCTGTAGAGGCTGGATGCCGGAAAGCCCAGTGCATTGCTCAAACCCGATTGCACGCGCGCCCAGATGCCGACAAAGATCGGTGAAGCGAGACTGGTGCCGCCGACAGTGTAGGTTGATCCGGCGTAGGTAATCTGCGCGCCCGATGCGGAGGCTGCATCGAAAGCAAGATCCGGCAGCTGGCGATGCGTGACGGAACTGCCCAGTGCCGAAACCTGCCAGGAAGGTGCGGCTTCGTTCGCACTGACGCCGCCGTCCGTGGCCCATAGGCGCTTGTTCAGATCCGTCATGGCAGCCAGGCCCTCGTTCCAGACGGTTTCACCGCCGTAAACACCGCTGTTCGTGTACAACGTGGTACCGCCCACGGCGATCACGTAGGGCGACGTGGCCGGTTCGCTGACCGAATAATGCGCAAGGTTGATCTTCACCGTACCGCGCGAATTGGCCACATAGCCGGGGCCGTAGCCCAAGGTGTCGGTGGACCACTGATAGACGCCCGCATCGCCCGATGCGACCGAGAAGGTTTGCCCTTGCGCCACGGCTTGCTTGAACACGGCATCGTCCGCCGACTGGCCGGTGGTGCCGCCTTCATCGATACCCAGCGATACGTTGATGACCTTGGCAACGTTCGCCGTCACTGCACCGTTGTACGCGTTGGTGAGATCGGCGATGGTCGGATGCGTCACGCCGTCATACGGCGCGGTGTAGAACAGGATCTGCTTCACACCGCCGGTCACGCCCAGGATGGTCTGGCTGTCCAGATCCCATTCCACGTCGCCGTTGCTGCTGTCATCCAGATAGGTGGAGCCGCTGGCGCCGGTCTTCACCACGGAAGCCGATACAGTGAAACCGTTATTGCCCGCATAGGTCTGCAAGTCAGTCAGCGATTGCGCGTCGCTGCCCCAGCTGATGATGCCAACCGAGGTATTGGCGGCCGTCGGCGTGCTCCCCACGTTGTAGATCGCCGGAAATTCCTTGGGATTGTGCGACGTGGTCGAACCGGACACCGCATTGGACTGCACCGGTTGGCGCGCATCCGGCGTGAGGATGTGATGATAGGTATGGATCTGCGCCAGGTTGTCCAGGCCCAGCACGGATTTCACTACCGTGCCCAGTTCGGACGGAATGGATATCGGCGCATCATTGGCGAACACCTTGCGGTTGTCCAAATTGAAGCGCACCAGATGCGTGCGGAAAGCATTCTGCACGGCGATGTGTGGTCCGACTGCGTTGACCAGCAGGCGATTGGCGCTGGCGTCGACGTTCTGGAAACCTGCTTGCTTCAGATGCGCCACCACTGCATCCACCTGTGCCTGAGTAGGACTGAATTGCTGCACGAATTGATCGCTGCTCAGGAATTGCCCGAACAGCAGGCTGTTCGGATCGTTGATCGCTTTCAGATAACTATCCAGCGCAGCTTCGTTGCGCAGATTGAGCGCCACCGTCACCGCTACCGTTTCGCCGTCACCTAGCGAAACCGCCTGGCGCGATGCGCTGGCCAGGGTCTCCTGGTTTGCCGCGTGGTCCAAGTTTTGCACGGCGGCCTGCGCTTGCGCCACCGCGCTCTTTTGCACTTCTTTCCAACTGCCATCGCCGGCCGCCTGCGCCGACAACGATACCAAAGCCAGGGATAACGCAAACGGCAATGCCAGCTTGCGAACGTGCTTCACGGCAGGAACGACAGGATGGGTCATGTAAGGCTCCAAGTTGTGGAAGTGCAAGCTCGCCATTCCATGGCGTTGAAGTGCGCGCAGTTATTTCGTGCGCGCGGCACGACGCCGGCGTCCTTGCGCCGTGCGAAAAAAAGCGTTGATTTCCCCTGCCTTCTCGATCCGGAAGGCTCTCGATTTAAGTACTACAAAAATGCGTGAACGATCCGTCAACGCAAGCGGCCTTGCACCGCACGAACAGTTCTATAAAAAGTAAGGCGCGGCATATTGCATGCCGCGCCTTGTCATTAGTCGCGCCTACCTGTCAGCGTAGGCCAGTTTCTGCACGCGCGATCACCAGGCGCTGGATCTCGCTGGTGCCTTCGTAGATCTCGGTGATCTTCGCATCGCGAAAGTACCGCTCCAGCGGCATCTCCTTGGAATAACCCATGCCGCCATGGATCTGCACCGCCTGGTGCGTGATCCACATCGCCGCCTCGGAAGCCACCAGCTTGGCGATGGACGCCTCGGTGCCGAAACGCCCGCCGTTCTTTTCCGCCTCACCCTTGGTCCATGCGGCGCGCAGCGTGAGCAAGGTAGCGGCGTCGAGCTTGCACTTCATGTCGGCGATCTTCGCCTGCGTCATCTGGAACGTGCCGATCGGATGACCAAACGCCTTGCGATCGCGCGACCATTGCAGCGTGGCTTCGTACGCCGCGCGCGCAATGCCCACGGCCTGCGAGGCGATGCCGATACGGCCGGCGTCGAGCACGCCCATCGCGATCGAGAAGCCCTTGCCTTCGTCACCCAGCAGGTCTTCCTTAGGGCACACGTAATCGTTGAATTCGATTTCGCAGGTGGCCGAAGCGCGAATGCCGAGTTTGGGTTCGGTCTTGCCCGCATGGAAACCGGCACGCTGCGTATCGATGATGAAGGCCGATACGCCCTTCGCGCCGATGCCCGGCGTGGTGATCGCAAATAGCACGATGTAACGCGCGACCGGACCGGAGGTGATCCAGCTCTTCTTGCCGTTGATCACCCAGTCGCCGTCGGCGTTCTTCGATGCGCGCGTGTGCATCGCCGATGCATCCGAACCCGACTGCGGCTCGGTCAGCGCATAGGCGCCGATCGCCTCGCCCTGTGCGATCGCGCGCACGTACTTCTGCTTCTGTTCTTCATTGCCGTGCTTGAGGATGCCGTTGCAGAACAGCGAATTGTTCACCGACATGATGGTGGACGTGGCCGCATCCGCCGCCGCGATCTCGATCATCGCCAGCACGTAGGCCACCGGATCCATCCCCGCACCGCCGTATTCATGCGGCACCTCGATGCCCATCAGGCCAAGCTGGCCCATCTCGCGGATGTTGTCCAGCGGAAACTCGCCCTTCGCATCGAGCTCCGCCGCCACCGGCACGATGCGCTTTTGCGCGAAATCGCGGGCGATGGACTGGATGGACAACTGGTCTTCAGTGAAACGGAAATCCATGAGCGGCTCCGGGGAAAAGAGGTGGGGAAAGCCGCTCATTTTAGCTGTGCGAGCCGGACGGGCCTTGCTGCGGGGCAGCAGAGGCAATCTCAAGCTTTGAAAGGGTCGAGCAAAGAAACGGGAAAGCGCTCGAAGTCCCTGATGTTGCGCGTAACCACCGTCAGCTTATGAACGTTTGCAGTGGCGGCTATCATCGCGTCCTCCGATACCGTATCGGACTGGCGGTGCATAAATTTGGCCCAACAGCGGAACGTGACGGCGTCCATCGGCAGCACGTTATAAGTCTTAACCACTTGTTCAAGCCAAGTTTCGATAGTCGCGGCTTTGTTCCGATCCTGTTCACGCGTGAGTTCTATGCCAGCTTGGATCTCACCCAATGTGACGGCACTGACGTGAAGATCGGCGTCATCGACAGCCTGAATCCACGCCACCACTGCGCCATGCGGGCGCGGCTTTCGCAATTCGGAAATAACGTTTGTATCCAGCAGGAACATGCATGCCCTTGGCTAGAACGAGGGCGGACGCCGACGACGCGAACCGCGCTTTGGGATATCAAAGTCGGCGCGGCCAACATCTGAGAGCAGTAGCGCCTTGAGCGAAGGGCGTGCCGTTTCGATAAGTCGCCGCCATTCGGCAATAGGGATCAGCACGGCAGTTTCCTCTCCGCGCCGTGTAATCAGTTGGGCGCCCTCTGTAGTGCACGCGTCCAGCAGTTCACTGAAGCGAGCCTTGGCGTCTTGTACGGGCCAGATATGCACGGCGGCTCCCCACTGACTAGTCATATGACTAGTTTATACCAAAGGAGACCCTCCTTTTGACTCTTGACGCTCCTCCATAGCGCGCCTACCCTTACCCATCTCTTCATCGCGATATAAGGATGCACGATGGATCTGGCCACCGCCTCCAGCGTGTTGCGCCTGCTGGCCGATCCCACTCGCGTGCGGCTGCTGGCCCTGCTCGAGCGGGAGGAGTTGACCGTGGCCGAGCTGGCTTCGGTGCTGCATCTGGCGCAGCCGCGGGTGTCCACCCACCTGGCCAAGCTGAAGGAAGCCGAGCTGGTGCGCGATCGCCGCGCCGGGGTTTCTGCCTATTACCGCGCCAACAGCGAAGGCGACGAACGCCAACACGCCTTGATCCGCTCGCTGCGCGAAAGCATCGACGACGCCCTGCTGCGCGAGGACGCCGCGCGCCTGCCCGGCGTGCTGGCCCAGCGCGCGCGCGAACAGGGCTGGGCCGATACGGTGGCCGGCGACATGGAGCGCCACTATTCGCCCGGCCGCACCTGGGAAACGCTCACGCGCTCGCTGCTGCAACTGGTGGAAACCGGCGACGTGCTGGATATCGCCTCCGGCGACGGCGTCACTGCCGAACTGCTGGCGCCGCATGCGCGCTCGATCGTCTGCGTGGACGCCAGCGAACGCGTGGTGGAAGCCGCTGCGAAACGGCTTGCGCCCTTCAGCAATGTCGAGGTGCGTTCCGGCGACATGCATGCCCTGGCGCTGGAAGCCAATCGCTTCGACCTGGTGTTGATGCTGCACGCCCTCACCTATGCCGAACACCCCGCCAAGGCGATGGCCGAAGCCGCGCGTGTACTGCGTCCCGGCGGCAAGCTGCTGGCGGTGACGCTGGGCAAGCACGACCACCGCGCCGTGGTGGAACCGTTCGATCATCGCAATCTCGGCTTCAGCCCGAACGACCTCAACAAGCTGGCGACGCAGGCCGGGCTCGGCGTGCTCAGCTGCAATCGCCTGAGCCGCGAGCGCAAGGCGCCGCATTTCGAAGTGATCAGTCTGCTTGCACGCAAGCCGTAAGGAGTTCCCCATGAGCAGCCTCCCCTGGCGTCACCCCGACCGCGTTGCCGCGCTGGAAAACGCATTGCGCGAACGCATCCTGATTCTCGATGGCGGCATGGGCACCATGCTGCAGGGCCATCAACTGGACGAAGCCGGCTTTCGCGGCGATCGTTTCGTCGAAGGCCGCGACAGCCAGCACACGCATGCGCACGACCATCCCGGCAGCTGCGACCTGAAGGGCAACAACGACCTGCTCACGCTGACCAAGCCGGAGATCATCCAGGGCGTGCACGAGGCGTATCTGGAAGCCGGCGCCGACCTGGTCGAAACCAACACCTTCAACTCCACCCGCATCAGCCAGGCCGATTACCACCTGCAACATCTCGCCTACGAGTTGAACCGCGAAGGCGCCAGGCTCGCGCGCGCCGCGTGCGATGCCTATACCGCGAAAAATCCGGCCAAGCCGCGCTTCGCCATCGGCATCCTTGGCCCCACCAGCCGCACCGCTTCGCTATCGCCCGACGTCAACGATCCGGGTTTCCGCAACGTCACCTTCGAAGAGCTGGTCGACAACTACACCGAAGCGGCCAGCGGCCTGCTCGATGGCGGCGCCGACGTGATCATGGTGGAAACCATCTTCGACACGCTCAACGCCAAGGCCGCCTTGTTCGCCTTGAGCGAACTGTTCCGCGCGCGCGGCAGCCGCGTGCCGGTAATGATCTCCGGCACCATCACCGACCGTTCCGGCCGCACGCTGTCGGGCCAGACCGCCGAAGCGTTCTACTACTCGGTGAAGCACATTCGTCCATTGTCCGTCGGCCTCAACTGCGCGCTGGGCGCGGCCGACCTGCGCCCGCACGTGCAGACGTTGGCCCATGTTTCCGAGTGCTATGTCAGCACGCATCCCAATGCCGGTTTGCCGAATGCGTTCGGCGAATACGACGAGACGCCGGCGCAGATGGCGGCGGTGATCGAAGGCTTTGCGCGCGATGGCTTGCTCAACATGGTGGGCGGCTGCTGCGGGACGACGCCGGCACATATCAAGGCGATTGCGCAGGCGGCTGGCAAGTATGCGCCGCGGGCGTTGGCGGTTGAGGAGCAAGTGGCGGCATGAGCGGGAAGCACACTTCTCCTCAAACTGCTCCCTCTCCCCTCCGGGGAGAGGGCTGGGGTGAGGGGACAACCTCGTCAGAAGCCTTCTTCCTGTCGAACAGCAAAAACCGAACATCCTCGCAAGATTGGCCCCTCACCCTAACCCTCTCCCCGGAGGGGAGAGGGAATAGTTGGTCGCAAGATTGATACCGATGAACACCAACCGCCACACCCGCCTCTCCGGCCTCGAACCCCTGGTCATCACACCGGACCTGCTCTTCGTCAACATCGGCGAGCGCACCAACGTCACCGGCTCGGCGCAGTTCAAGAAGCTGATCAAGGAAGACCGCTACGAGGAAGCCGTGGAAGTCGCGCGCCAGCAGGTCGCCAACGGCGCGCAGATCATCGACGTGAACATGGACGAAGGCCTGATCGATTCGGAAGCGGCGATGACGCGCTTCCTCAATCTGATCGCCGCCGAGCCGGACATCGCGCGCGTGCCGGTGATGGTCGATTCGTCCAAGTGGAGCGTGATCGAGGCCGGCCTGCGCTGCCTGCAGGGCAAGGGCGTGGTCAACTCCATTTCCATGAAGGAAGGCGAGGACATCTTCCTGGAGCACGCGCGCAAGGTGCTCGAATACGGCGCCGCGGTGGTGGTGATGGCGTTCGACGAGCAGGGCCAGGCCGATACCTGCGAGCGCAAGGTGGAGATCTGCTCGCGCGCGTACAAACTGCTCACCGAGAAACTCGACTTCCCGCCCGAAGACATCATCTTCGACCCCAACATCTTCGCCATCGCCACCGGCATCGACGAGCACAACAACTACGCAGTGGATTTCATCGAAGCCACGCGCGAGCTGAAGAAACGCTTCCCGCACAGCCATGTCTCCGGCGGCGTGTCCAATGTCTCGTTCTCCTTCCGCGGCAACAACACCGTGCGCGAGGCGATCCACTCGGTGTTCCTGTACCACGCGATCAAGGCGGGCATGGACATGGGCATCGTCAACGCCGGTGCGTTGATGATCTACGACGACGTACCCGAGGAACTGCGCGAGCGCGTGGAAGACGTGGTGCTCAACCGTCGCGCCGACGCCACCGAACGCCTGCTGGAAATCGCCGATCGCTACAAGGCGAAGAAAGGCGAAGCCGTCGTCGAAAACCTCGCCTGGCGCGACAAGCCGGTGCACGAGCGCCTTGCGCACGCGCTGGTGCACGGCATCGACCAGTTCGTCGACGAAGACACCGAAGAAGCGCGCCAGCAGACGACGCGCCCGCTCGACGTGATCGAAGGCCCGCTGATGGCCGGCATGAACATCGTCGGCGACCTGTTCGGCGCCGGCAAAATGTTCCTGCCGCAGGTGGTGAAATCCGCGCGCGTGATGAAGAAGGCGGTGGCTTACCTGCTGCCCTACATCGAGGCGGAAAAACTGCGCACCGGCGACGCCGGCAAGAACAACGGCACCATCGTGATGGCCACGGTGAAAGGCGACGTGCACGACATCGGCAAGAACATCGTCGGCGTGGTGCTCCGCTGCAACAACTTCGAGGTGATCGACCTGGGCGTGATGGTGCCGGCGCAGAAGATCCTCGACACCGCGCGCGAGCACAACGCCGACCTGATCGGCTTGTCCGGACTGATCACGCCCTCGCTGGAGGAAATGAGCCAGGTCGCGCGCGAAATGCAGCGGCAGAATTTCACGGTTCCCCTGCTGATCGGTGGCGCGACGACGTCGCGCGCGCACACCGCCTTGAAGATCGAGCCGCATTACAAGGCGCCGACGGTCTGGGTGAAGGATGCCTCGCGCGCGGTCGGCGTGGCGCAATCGCTGGTCAGCAAGGAACTGGTCGACGGCTTCATGGCGAAGATCCGCGCCGAATACGCCGACATCCGCGAACGCCACAAGCAGCGCGGCGCAGCCAAGACGCTGGTGCCGCTGGAGCATGCGCGCAAGCAGCGCTACAGCTGCGACTGGGCGAACTACACGCCGCCACAGCCGAACCGGCCCGGCATCACCGTGTTCGACGACTACGACCTGGCGGAACTGCGCCCCTACATCGACTGGACGCCGTTCTTCCAGGCCTGGGAACTGGCCGGGCGCTATCCAGCCATCCTCAAGGATGACGTGGTCGGCCAGCAGGCCAGCGAACTGTTCGCCGATGCACAGGCGATGCTCGACAAGATCATCGCCGAGCGCTGGCTCACTGCGCGTGCGGTGATCGGGTTCTGGCCCGCGTGCAATACCGGTGATGACATCGAGATTCAGTCATCTTCGGGCACGCGCCGCCTGCACCACTTGCGCCAGCAAGCCGAAAAACCGATCGAACGCCCTGACTTATGCCTCAGCGATTTCATCGCGCCGAAGGAAGCCGGCAAGCAGGACTGGCTCGGCGCCTTCGCCGTCACCGCCGGCATCGGCATCGAAGCGCACGTCGCCCGCTTCGAAGCGGATCACGACGATTACTCGGCCATCCTGCTCAAGGCGCTCGCCGACCGCCTCGCCGAAGCCTTCGCCGAACGCATGCACGAACGCGTGCGGCGTGAGTTCTGGGGCTACCAGCCGGACGAGGCGCTGGACAACGAAGCGCTGATCGACGAACAGTACCGCGGCATCCGCCCCGCGCCCGGCTACCCTGCCTGTCCGGACCACACCGAGAAAGCCGCATTGTTCGAACTATTGGACGCCACCGGAAACGCCGGCATCCAATTGACCGAAGGCTTCGCGATGTATCCCACCGCTGCGGTTTCCGGCTGGTATTTCTCGCATCCGGACAGCCAGTACTTCGTAGTGGGCCGCGTCACGCGCGAACAGGTGGAGGATTACGCCAAGCGCAAGGGCTGGACGCGCGAGGAAGCCGAACGCTGGCTCGCCCCCAACCTCGATTACGACCCCGAGTAGGCTGGGGTGCAAACCCCAACATCGGATACCGTCATGCATGACCACGTTGGGGTTTGCACCCCAACCTACACTTTGCCGCCCACCTCATCCCTGCCGTGATTGCGCAAATGCATCACCAGGTTGTAGACCGACACGAACACCGGGAAGAAGTTGGAAAGAATGCCCACCGAGTCGTTCTTGCCGAACACGAAGTAGGCCAGCAACAGCGCGCTGCCCGTCACCGACATCCACCAGAACGACAGCGGCATCACCACGCGCTTGTACTTGCGCGTGTAGTACAGCTGCACGAACCAGCGGCCGGTGAACATCAACGTGCCCATGTAGCCGACGACCTTCCACGGCGTCACATGGAAGTTCTGCAGGGAATGCAGGATGTGGGAGAGATCGAAGTGCATGGGACACGGCCGCTTGGCGATAAGGAAACGGGGCATTTTAGCCGGCTGCGCGGCTGCTACCGGAGGGCAACGCGGCGCCCCGTGGGTGGTTGACGTACTCATCCACGATCCGTATAGTTGCGCGTTCCCGGCGGGCGGTTAGCTCAGCGGTAGAGCACTGCCTTCACACGGCAGGTGTCACAAGTTCGATCCTTGTACCGCCCACCAACTTATTCAATGAATTAGGCCACCTCGCAAGGGTGGCCTTTTTCATGGGCGAGGCCACGGCGAACCGCCATGGAACCCTGTGGAGGGAAATGTCGACGACCGCGGCGATCGAACCCGACACCGATGCGCAGCGTGCTTCATACCAGTGACATATCGCGTGGCGATACTGCGCGGCCTCGGCAAAGGCGATGCCCGCAGGGTCGTGAAGAAGGCCATTGACGCCGCCTGCGCATCCTTTTGAAGCCCCCTTTGCCAAGGTGCCCCACCCCGCTGCCCGTTCCCGAAACCCCATGAGCATTCGCAACGCCACCATCGCCAGGCGCAAGCGCACGATCGGCCTGTTCGAGCAAGAACGCATCGCGCCCGTGGAGCACGAGTGGCCGCGCCGGGTCAGCGTGCCGGCCAGGCCGAGGAAGAAGGACGCTTCGCAAACGAAGAAGGCCGAACGCGCGCCCTGGCGCGGCGCCTAGTGCGGTGTCTCAAAAATAACCTTAACTAAATGTCGTTGCTGCCCTTCAGCAACGCCTGCGCCTCATCCAGATGACCCTGCAGCACCGGCAAGCCGCGTGCGGCGATGGTCCGCAGCCGGTCGTCGGCGGAAGTCTTCGCCGCCAGCTCGTAAGCCGCGATGATCTTGCGGTGCTCGTTCACCATCATGCCGGCAAAGGCCTGGTCGAATGCTGCGCCGTGCAGCGCCTGCAAATGCGCTTTCATCGCGCTGACGCTGCCGGGTGGAACGCCGTGCGCGCCGCCCTTGCTGCCGTGGGTGGCCGCAGCGAGCCGCGTGAACTGCAGGTTGAGCGCAGCGTGATCGCTGACGATCCTGCTCGCCAGCGCCCTCAGCTTGGGATTGCCCGACCTGGCCATCGCCAACTGCGCCAATGCGATCTGCATGGCGTCGTCGGCAGTGGCCTGCGCGACGAACGCCTGCTCGCGCGCATCGAGCCTGGCCGGATGCGCAGGCGCCTGACGGGTGGGCGCCTTGGTCGCCGCACCTGCGACCGGCGCGGCGACCAGCCACATCAGTACAGCCATGCGCATGGCGGTGAGCACAACATTACGCACGGTCACGGCTGCCCTCTGCCGCCGGATTCGCCATAGATCTGCCCGGTCACATAACTGGATTCGGCCGAGGCGAGCTGCACGTACACGTGCGCGATCTCCGCCGGCTGCCCGGGACGGCCCATCGGCGTGGTCATGCCGAATTCCTTCAGATTCTTCTGCGTCTGCCCGCCGCTCACTTGCAGCGGCGTCCAGAACGGCCCGGGCGCGACGCCATTGACGCGAATGCCGCGCTTGATCATCTGCTTGGCCAGGCCCTTGGTGAAGGTGACGATGCCGCCCTTGGTCAGCGAATAATCCAGCAGGTTTTCCGAAGGATCGTACGCATTCACCGAAGCGGTATTGATGATCGCCGAACCGGGCGGCATATGCGCCACCGCCGCCTTGGTGATCCAGAACATCGCGTACAGGTTGGTCTTCAAGGTCCAGTCGAAATAGTCCCTGGTGATGTCCAGGATCGATTCGGCGCTGTGCTGCCTGGCGGCGTTGTTCACCAGCAGATCGATGCCGCCGAAAGCGGCAATCACCTGCGCCACCATGTCCGCGCAATACGATTCGTTGCGAATGTCGCCCGGCAAGGCCAGCGCCTTGCGGCCCGCGTTCTGGATCAGCTCGATCACTTCCTGCGCATCCGGCTCTTCGGCCGGCAGGTAGGAAATGGCCACGTCCGCGCCTTCGCGCGCAAACGCGATCGCCGCCGCGCGGCCGATACCCGAATCGCCGCCGGTGATCAGAGCCCGGCGCCCCAGCAACTTGCCGCTGCCGCGATAGCTGGTTTCGCCGTGATCGGGGCGCGGCGTCATCTTGCCGGCCAGCCCCGGCCAGGGTTGCGATTGCTGTTCGAACGGCGGCTGTGGGTAACCCTTGCGCGGGTCCCGCAGCGGTGCGCCCTCACGGCGGCCTGAACTGGCCCGGTCTTCCGGTTGCGTGCCCCAGGCCGCACCGACCACAGCAGTGGCCATGCCCAACGAGGCGCCCTGCATCAGCCGTCTGCGCGATGGGGAAATACGGTCGTCGTCGCTCATGGCGCCACCTTCACGTTTTCCGGCCAGGATTGGAGATACGCATGCTAGTCGCCGAGGCGGTGGATGCCAGGTCTACGAATGCACAACCTGCCGTTAAGGCCGATGACACGTGACGATTTCGTAACTCAAACGGCAGACATGCATGGCGCCGTCCGGTTTCGGCTGCGCCTATGCAGAGTCCTTATCGCCACATGTCCAGCAAGATGCCCTGCTTGCCTTCGACCGGATCGGATTCCGGCGCCGGCAGGTTGCTGATGCGTTCGAGCGCAGCCTTGTCCGCCATGGTCTTGCACATGTCCCAATCCTGTCCCGGCGGATAAGCGCCGACGGCAAGGCAATGCTTGTCCATGCGCATGCTGCAATGCCCGACGCCCGCGGGCAGCACCAGCACGTCGCCCTCGCCCACTTCCACTTCCTTGCCACGCGGGCCGCCGAGCATCAGGCGCGCCTTGCCACCCACGAAACCCAGCGCTTCGTGCGCGGTGGTGTGGTAGTGGTGATAGCCGTATACGCCGTCGCGCCAGCGCGGCTCCCAACCATTTCGGCTGAACAGCTCTTCGAAATCCTTGGCACTGAGTCCGCCGCCGTCGGCCAGCGCCTGCTTGTAGAGCACTGCCGGAAAGCGCGGATTGTTCGGCATCCATCCGTTTTTCTCGAACTGGAACGTTTCGATCTGCATGGGTCAGCCCGACGAAGGATAAGGTTTCTTGCTTGGAACGTTCTGCGGCTCATGGGGCGACTCGGCATCCGGCGCCTTCTGATGTTTCTTGGCCGGCTCCGGACGCGGTTCCGGGTAGCCGGAATTGTGCGGCGGTTTGGTGGGTTCGCGCTCTTCCATGGTTCCACTCTCGATAGGGAAGGTGTAGCGACTGTGCGCCACCGTGCCGTGATCCGGCGTGAATACAAGGCCGTTTCGCGCTGATGCGGCCATCATGCTGATGACTGGAAAACAACCGCACCGGCCGCCTGCATAAGCGTTTACATCTTCTCCATCCGTGCATCACGACCGTGCTGGGAAGATCCCAAGCGTGCTTTGATCTATTCGTCACCGCACTGTATGCGCGCCTCGCTGTGCATAGATCGGAGCATCCTTAAAGCACACTGTCGAGGTCATCTCCATGTCACAGCACGACCGCAAAGATTCACCGCATCCCCACGACGAGCCCAGCCAACCCAAGCCGGAAAGCCGCGAAGCGCGCGAGCGGCGCAAGCAGCACGAGAGCGAGAACCAGGATCAAGGCCTGGAAGAAACTTTTCCCTGCAGCGATCCGGTATCGCCCTTCGTGCCCGCCAAAGGCCCGGAGTGATGCAGCCTTACCAGGGCGCGTGCAGCAGATAGCGCGTGAGGTAATCGCCCAGCGTCAGCGCCACCAGCAGCAACGGCCAGGCGAAGCTCAGCACGGCGATCATGCGCATCACCGGATGGCTGTGCCTGAGCCGCATGAAGATCACCAGCACCAGCAAAGCCTGGCCTACGGCGATCACGGTACTGATCACCAGGCCCCACCAGCCGAGCGGCAAGCGCGACAAGCTCGCCGAGGCGGCCAGCAGGATCAGCAGCGCCGCGAGTACGGCGAGCTGGCTGCGCAAGCTGGGAATCGGCTGCCCGGTCATCCCGCGCTCCCCACCAAGTAGATGGCCGGATACACGAAGATCCACACGATATCGACCAGGCTCCAGTACAGGCCGGTGATTTCGATCGGCGTGTAGTACGCGCTTGAGAACGCGCCGCGCCAGCTTCGTATCGCCATCACCAGCAGCACCACCACGCCGATCAGCACGTGCAGGCTGTGAAAGCCGGTGATGACGTAGTACAGGCTGAAGAACAATTCCACGCCGCGCGCATCTGGCCCCGTTTGCGTATAGCGGATGCCGGGAATCAGGCCCTCCTCGAATTCGTCGTGGTATTCCATGCCGTGCAGGATCAGGAACGCCATGCCGAGCGCGCTGGTGATCATCAGCAGCACCGCGCTCTGGCGCGCGCGGTCGAGCTGGATCTGCCGCAACGCGATGGCGGCAAGGCAACCGCTGGTCAGCAGGATCGCCGTCTCCGTCGTGCCCATCGCGAAATCGGTGTGCGCGCTGCCCTCCACGAAGGCCAACGGGAAACGCCAGCGACACACCACGTACGCCGCAAACAGCACGCCGAAGAACAGCACTTCGGTGGCGATGAACGCCCACATGCCCAGCATGGCGGCTTCTTTCTGCTGGGACGCATCGTCGAACTGTTGCTGTACCGCCGCTTCGGGCAACGTCGCGTTCATCAGTCGCGGTACTCGTAAGGCCCGCAGGTCACCACGGGCGTCGCAGGGAAATTGTGTTCCGGCGGCGGTGAAGCCGTGGTCCATTCCAATCCGGTCGCGCGCCACGGATTGGCCGGCGCCGACTTGCCGCGAAACAGCGAATAGCCCAGGTAGCACAGCGGCATCAGGTAGGAGACGGCAAGGATCGCCGCGCCAACCGAGGAAAGAATATTCAGATCCTGGTAGCGCGGCAGGTATTGGTGATAACGCCGCGGCATGCCCTCGTAGCCCAGCACGTATTGCGGAAAGAAGGTCAGGTTGAAACCGACAAACATCAGCCACGCCGCGATCTTCGCCACGCCTTCCGGATACAGGCGGCCGGTCGCCTTCGGCCACCAATAGTGGATGCCGCCCAGATAGGCCATCACCGAACCGCCGACCATGATGTAGTGGAAATGCGCCACCACGAAATAGGTGTCGGTCAGGTTCACGTCCAAAGCCACCGCGGCCAGGAACAGACCGGTCATGCCACCCAGGGTGAACAGGCCGATAAAGCCGAGCGTATAGATCATCGGCGCATGGAACACGATGGTGCCCTTGTGCAGCGTGGCCAGCCAGTTGAACACCTTGATCGCCGACGGTACCGCCACCGCGAAACTCAGGATCGAGAACACGATGCTCGCGTACATCGACTGCCCGGCCACGAACATATGGTGCCCCCACACCAGGAAACCGATGAAGGCGATCGCGAACAGCGACCACGCCATGAACTTGTAGCCGAAGATCTTGCCGCGCACGCCGTTGCAGATCAGCTCGCTGACCACGCCCATCGCCGGCAGGATCATGATGTAGACCGCCGGATGCGAGTAGAACCAGAAAAAATGCTGGAACAGGATCGGATCGCCGCCCAATGCCGGATCGAAAATACCCACGCCGGCCAGGCGTTCCAGGCCGATCAGCGACAAGGTCATCGCCAGCACCGGCGTAGCCAGCATCATCACCACGCTGGTGGCGTACATGGCCCAGACGAACAGCGGCAGCCGGTACCAGTGCATGCCCGGCGCACGCATCATGTGCGTGGTCACGATCAGGTTCATGCCGGTGAGGATGGTGGAAAACCCGGTCACGAATACGCCGACCACCACCAGGATCACGTTCGAATTGGAGAACATGGTCGAGAACGGCGTGTAGAACGTCCAGCCCGTATCCACGCCGCCGAGCAGCAGCGCCGCCACCGTGAACAATCCGCCGATCATGTACAGGTACCAGCTGAAGAGGTTCAGGCGCGGAAACGCCACGTCGCGCGCACCGATCATCAGCGGCACCAGGAAATTGCCCATGGTGGAAGGAATGGACGGAATCAGGAAAAACCACACCATCACCACGCCGTGGAAGGTGAAGGTCTTGTTGTAGTTCTCGGCGGACATCAGCCGCCCGTCCGGATGGACCAGGGTCAGGCGCATCAGCGTCGCCGCGGCGCCACCCAGAAAGAAGAACAGCGTGATGGCGATCGTGTACAACACCGCGATGCGTTTGTGATCGTGCGTGGTCAGCCACGACCACAACGTGCGACCGCCTTCGACCAGATAACCGGCGTCGGTCGTTTCGACATTGCCGGGAAAGGTTGTTGCGTTCACGATTTTCTCCTGGGCTGCAGCTTGCCGGAATGCGTCCCCGCCCCTGCGTGCAGGGGCGGGCGCCAACTTGCGCGCGGCTGAAGTTCAATGCGCATGCCCCGCCTCCGCCTCCGACGGCGCCGCCTTCAACGATTTGATATATGCCATCAACGCCAGCACATCTTCTTCGTCGATGCGCGACTGATACGCCGGCATGATCGGCGCATAGCCCGCCACGCGCCGACCGGCCGGCAGCATGATCGCGTCGTGCAGGTAGCGGTCGTCCACGCTCGCGCGCCGCCCGTCGGCAAGCTGCACTTGCGTTCCATATACGCCGCGCAGGTCCGGCGCCCGTATGCCCGATCCCGGATCGTGGCAGCCGCTGCAGCCGAACTGCACGAACAGGCGGCGTCCGGCCTGCGCCGGCGCCAGGCTGGCGCTGGCCTTCAGCCACTGCTGGTAATCCTTCGCTGGCATCACCGTTACCGTGCCGAGCATCGCCGCGTGATCCGTGCCGCAATATTCCGAACATAGCAATGGGTAATCGCCCAGCTTGGTCGCCGTGAACCACAGCGCGGTGTAACGCCCCGGCACCACGTCCTGCTTCACGCGAAAATCCGGCACGTAGAAGCTGTGGATCACATCCTCGGAGGTCATGATCAGGCGCACCGGCACGCCCAGCGGCACGTGCAAGGCATCGATCTCGCGCCGGCCATTGGTGTGCTGCACTTTCCACATCCACTGCTTGGCCACCACGTAGATCGGCATGGCGTCGGCCGGCGGCGTGCGCAGCATGGTCCACAGATCGATGCTCCACGCGAAGATGCCGACGAACAGCAGGAAGGGAATCAGCGTCCAGGCAATCTCCAGGCCCAGCTTCTGGGTTGCTCGCCCTTCGCGATCGGCATGGCTGCCGCGCCGGTATTTGACGCAGAACCAGAACATCACCACGAACACGCCAAGCGATACCGTGCCGCACAGCGCCAGCATCGCGTCGAACATGTGATCGATCGGCACGGCGAAGTTCGACGCTTGCGGCTGCATGGCGATCATCCCGCAGCTCCCGGGCGACGGCGCAACAGCACGAACATCAACAGCAGCAGCGCGACGAAACCGATGCCCAGTCCCTGCATGATGCGCGTGATGGTGACGGTATAACGCCCCGTGGCCGGATCGTAGCCGCAGCACAGCAGCACCAGCTGGTCGACGATGCTGCCCAGTGTGTGATGCGAGGCGGCGACCACTGCCAGACGCACGCTCTGCGGCACATAGTTGGCGCCCATCAGGTACTGGTTCACCCGACCGTCGGCGGTGGCGATGACCAGGCCGGCCGGATGTGCATATTGATCCAGCCGCGCGTCGTAGAAGTAATGAAAGCCGGCCGCTCGCGCCAGCGCATCGATGGATGCGGCATCGCCGACCAGGAAATGCCAGGCCGCCGCATTCGCATCGCCCGGCAGCTGGGCGAGCTTCGCCTGCGTGGCGCGCGCATCGGCAGGCGTGTCGCGCGGATCGATGCTCACGAACAGCACGCTCACGCCATCGGCCGGCTTCAACCCTGAGTTCGCGATCGCATGCGCCAGTCCCTGCTCGGTCACGTCGCACAGGTTCGGGCAGCGGAAATAGCCGAGCATCAGCAGCGTTGGCCGCGATGCCATCCAGTCGCCGAGGCTGGCCTTCCGCCCGGATGCATCGGCGAACCGCGCCGTCATCGGCAACGGCGAACCCAGCTTCTGCTCGAACCCGGCGCGCTGGGTCAGGTCGCGCGGCGGCACCGTTGCGCTTGCGCAAACGGCCCACACGCAACATAACAGCAGCAGATACTTCAGCGCGTTCACGGCAGATTGCCTCCGCCGCCTTGCTTTGACTGCGCGGCGAGCAGGCTCATCGCGCGCTCGATCGGAATATGCGCCATGCGGTGCGCGGGGTCAGCCCAGCCGTAGCTGTTCAACTGCCGCGCCTGTGCCGCGTACTGCGCATGACGATCTTCCGGCGCCGTCACCTGCAGGCGCGGTTGCGGCGGAATCACCGACGGCCGCGTGGTGAGCGCCCCCGGATGCACGTGCCGCCACAGTACGTGCATCAGCCACAGAATCAGCACGAAGATCAGCAGGAAAATCCCGGCCAGCTTGTGCAGGGCCGGTGCGTCGACGCGATGCGGTTCGTGCCGTTCGCTCATCGCACACCTCCGCGTTGCAGGCAGGTGCGATAACCGGCCGCGCAGCAGCCGAGCAGGCCGATGCAGATCAGCGGGTCGGTCCAGCGCAGCGCGACGCCGTGCAACGCTCCGCTCGGCAACACCAGCCAGATCAAATAGAGCCATTGCGCGAACAGGCTGATGCCGGCCAGCACGCACAGCGCGCGCCAGGATGCCTTGACCTTGCCCAGCAACAGCGCGAAGAACGGGATACCCAACCCGACGCAGGCCACTGTCACGCCCAGCCACCACCAGCCGGTACGCAGGCGCGGCAAGTACCACGCCGTTTCCGCCGGCAGGTCCGCCACCCAGCTGGTGAGGTAGTCGATAAAGCTGACGTAGCCCCAGCCGAGCACCATCACCAGCATCAGGTTGCCGAAATCGTGCAGCAACCGCGGCGATGCCGCGCTCGCCCCGGCAGCGCGCATCAACCGCACCAGTACGGCCAGCGCCAACGCGATCAGCAACTGGCTGGTGAACAGCAGCAGGCCGATATCGGTGCTATGCCAGCGCGGCACCAGCGACATCACCCAGTCCACCGCGGCCATGGTGACGGTGAACAGCATGGCGATCATGCCCGCCGCGGCGGCGCCCGCGCGGATCGGTTGTCCACGCCGGATCACGCCGTACCCGATCCATGCCCATACACCGAACACGACGACCGTTCGAATGACCAGGCCGGGCGCGTTGAGATACCAGCGCTGCTGGTCCAGATGCGGATCGTCCACCGGCACGCCGCTCTGCAGCCATGGAAACAGCACGTGCATGCCGATCAATAGCGGTATCGCCGCGATCGCCACGTAAGGAAACAAGCGACTGGCCGCGAACCATTCGCCACCCAGGCGTACGCCCCATTCGCCGCCGGTAAGCGCGTGGACCATCAGCAGCATCATGCTGCCCAGCATTACCCCGAGCGCGAACAGCCAGCTCGCCAGATACACAAGCAGCGCATGCCGCATGTGGCCTGCCGCGAAGCCGAAACCTGCCGCCAGCAGCAATGCCGCCACGATAAAACCGTAAAGCTGGGGAGCGAGGTTGCGCATCATCGTGTCCCCTCGCCCAGCGCTTTCAGATCCTGCGGCGCAAGACGTTCCACCGGCGCGCGCTGGCTGAGCTGCAGCGCGCGGATGTACGCGACGATGGCCCAGCGATCGTGCGCATCGACCCGATCGCTGAATGGATACATCACGCCGTAACCGTCGCCGATGGCATGCGCAAGCTCGGCATCCGACGCGTGCAGCAATCGATCATCCAGATACGACAGCGGGCGCGGAAAACCGCGCTGCACGATCACGCCGTTGCCTTCGCCGGCAAGGCCGTGGCAGCCGGCGCAATAGATGTCGTAGCGGTTGCGCCCGTGTTGCAGCAGCGCCAGCGTGATGGGGTAAGGATTGGCTCCCGAGGATGCTGGCGCGGGCGTCGCATCGACGCGCCCCAGCCGCCCGCTGGAAGGTCCGGCCAGTTCGCCTGCCGCGATGGGAAGCGTTCCTTCCGGTGGCCGGCGTGCTGCCTTGTCGTCGGCGAACAAGGAACTTGGCGAGCTTGGCTTGTATTTTGGCTGGCTGTACATGTCGTGCATGGCGCGTTCGCAGCCGGCGAGTGAACACGCCAGGCAGATGCATAGACACAACCTCCGGCATCGAACGACTTTCATGCCGGCACCTCATCCACCTGCACCGCCCCCAAGCCCTGCAACAAACTCCGCAATTGCTCCTCCACCCGCTCCGACCGCACCACCAGCACAAACGCATCCTGGCTCGCACGCCCGAACCGCTCGACATGAAACACCGGGTGATAGAACTTCGGCAGCCGGTTGCCGACCAGCATCGCCAGCACGCCGCCCAATGCCGCCAGCAGGAAAGTGATTTCCAATGCCGGAGGAATGAACGCCGGCCAGCTCGCAAACGGCCGTCCGCCCACGCGTACCGGGTAATGGATCACCGCCGCGATGTACTGCATCACCAGCATGCCGACCGCGCCGATCGCACCGCCCACGAACGTGGCCAGCGGCACCGCATTGCCGCGGATATCCAGTGCATCGTCCAAGGCTTCCAGCGGAAACGGCGTATAGGCCTCGATCTGCGTATAGCCGGCCTCGCGCAGTGCCCGCACCGCTTCCACCAGCGCCTGCGGCGTTTCGAAGAACGCCATGCAACCGTACCGTTCCTGTTCGCCCGCCATCAGCCGGCTCCTTGCAGCTTGTGCAGCAGCTTGCGCATCTCGAACATCGCCACGATCGGCAGCCAGCGCACGAACAGCGTGAACAGCAGCAGGAACAGGCCGATCGAACCGAACAGGAAAATCAGGTCCCACAGCGTGGGATAGAACATGCCCCAGCTGGACGGCAGATAGGTGCGGAACAAGGTGTTGACGATCAGCATGAAGCGCTCGTACCACATGCCGATCAGCACCAGCATCGAGATCACGAACAAGGCGACGGGGTTGCGACGCATGCGTGGCGACCACAAAAACTGGATCGCCACCACGTTGCAGGCGATGACGGTCCAGAACACCCACGCGTACGGTCCCGCCAGGCGATCCTTCATCTCCGCCATTTCATACGGATCACCGCTGTAGAACGCCATGAAGCATTCGACCGCATAGTTGTAGCCCACGAACAGGCCAGCGGCGAGCATCATCTTCGAAAGATTGTCCAGATGCTTCGGCGTGATGATGTCGCCCAGGCCCAGCCATCGGCGCAGCGGAATGCCCAGCACCAGCGCCATCGCAAAACCGGAGAAGAATGCGCCGGCCACGAAGAACGGCGGAAACATGGTGGAATGCCAGCCCGGCAGCGTGCCTTCTGAAAAATCGAGCGCCACCATGCTGTGCACGGAAAACACTAGCGGCACCGCCAACCCGGCGAGCACCAGGTTCAGGCTTTCCAGCCGCTTCCAATGCCGCGCCTCACCGCGCCAGCCCAGCGCGAAAAGACCATAGAACACCTGCTTGCCGCGCGTGCGCGCCTGGTCGCGCAACGTGGCCAGATCCGGCAGCAAACCCACGTACCAGTACATGATCGACACCAGCAGGTAGGCGATGATGGCCAGGAAATCCCACACCAGCGAACTGCGCCACTGCGGCCACAGCGACATGCGGTTCGGATAGAACGCCACCCAGTAGAAAAACCATGGCCGCCCGAGATGGAAGATCGGAAACAGTCCTGACACCGCAACGGCGAACACCGTCATCGCTTCGGCGTAGCGATTGAGCGAGGAGCGCCAATCCTGCCGCGCCAGATACAACGCCGCGGAAATGAACGTGCCGGCCATGCCGATGGCGATCCACCACACGTAGTTGATCAGCGCAAACGCCCACGCCACCGGAATATTGATGCCCCAGATGCCGACGCCCTTCTTCAGCAGCTCGCCCACGCCGGCGGCGAACAGCAGGGTCAGCAGCAGGGAGCACGCGAACGACACGAACCACAGCGTGCCGTTGGGGCGCAGCGCCAGCTTGCCGATCTTGTCGGAAAGGCTGGTGTAGGTGTGGCCACGGGCCAGCAACCGTTCGTGCCGCGCTGTTCCTGCGGCGCTCATGCGTCATCCCCCAAGGCGGGATTGGGGTTGCGCACCTGCGCCAGATAGCTGGTGCGCGGGCGCGTATTGAGTTCTTCCAGCAGTGCGTAGTTGCGCGACGATGCTTTCACACGGCTCACTGCGCTCGCCGGGTCGCGCACATCGCCGAAGGTGATCGCCTGGGTGGGGCAGGCCGCCTGGCATGCGGTGACCACTTCGCCATCCTGGATCCTGCGCTGCTCCCGATCAGCCGCGATATGCGCGTTCTCGATGCGTTGGATGCAATAGGTGCACTTCTCCATCACGCCGCGGTTGCGCACGCTCACCTCTGGATTGCGCTGCGCCTTGAGCGTTTCGGTTTCCAGGTCGGCGAACTGCAGGAAGTTGAAGCGCCGCACCTTGTACGGGCAGTTGTTGGAGCAGAAGCGCGTGCCGATGCAGCGGTTGTAGACCTGCACGTTCAGGCCTTCCGCATCGTGCACCGTGGCGCCGACCGGGCAGACCAGTTCGCACGGCGCATGCTCGCAATGCATGCACGGCACCGGCTGATGATGCGTGGTGGGATGTTCCGGCGGCCCCGAGTAGTAGCGGTCCACGCGGATCCAGTGCATCTCGCGTTCGCGCAGTACCTGATCGGCACCGACGACGGGAATATTGTTTTCCGCCTGGCAGGCGATGGTGCAACCCTTGCACCCGATGCAGGTGTTGAGATCGATCGCCATGCCCCACGCATATTCGCCTTGCGCTTGCTCCGGATACAGCGAGGCCGGGGTCTCGTCGCCTTTTTGCACCACCTGCGCATCGGCGATCAGTTCGGCCAGGCTTACGCTGCGCACCAGCGCCCTGCCCTCCATGTCGAAGTGATCCTGCGTGCTGGCCAGCTGCACCGATCGATCGGCCTTTTGCAGCCTTGCGCCCGGGGCCGTCCAGGCATGCCTCGAGCTGCGCAGACGATACGCATTGAAACCAAGTCCATTGCCGACACGCCCGGCGCACGTTCGTCCGTAGCCCAAGTGCAGCGTGATGCTGCGCGCCGCCTGCCCTGGCGTGATCCACACCGGTGCCTCGATCTTTCGCCCTTCGTGCTCGAGCACCACCACATCGCCATTGTCCAGCTCGTACTGCGCCGCAAGCTGCGGGCTTACCAGCGCCGCGTTGCTCCAGGTCAGCTGCGTTTGCGGTTTGGACAATTCCTGCAGCCAGCCATTGTTGGCGTAGCGGCCATCCCAGACAGTGGGATCGGGACGAAACACCAGCTCGACGGCGCCGAACGGCAACGGCTGCGGCGACCAGTCATCCAGCGCATTGGTGCGGCTGCTGACGGTCGCTACATCCTTGCCGCTGTCGGCGATGACACCGGCGCGCACGCTTTGCGTCCAGTCGATGCCGGCATCGTGCGTTCGCCAATAGTCCTCGACGATCGACCGCCCGTCCTGCACCTTGTCGCCCATCAGCATCGCCACGAATTCGTGCACGGAGCGTCCCTGGTACAGCGGCTCGATCAACGGCTGCACGATGCTGCCGACGCCGCTGCGCGTCTGCGCATCCGACCAGCTTTCCAGCGCGTGGCTGGCCGGCAGATGCCATTGCGCAAGCTGCGCCGTCTCGTCCGCATACAGTCCCCAATGCACCAGATGCGGCACCTTCTTCAACAAGGAAGGAAGGTTCAGATCGACCGGTGCGTGGTAGGCGATATTGCAATCGAGCACCACCAATCGCTGCACCTCGCCGCGCGCAATCGCCTGGCAAAGCTCGCCCAAGGCGTAGCGCTTGCCGCTGTCGTCGGGCAAGGCCATGTAGTCGACCGTGTGCCCGACGTTGCCGAGCTTTTCGTTGAGCAGATGCGCCAGCGCGTGTACCTGCGGCGGCTGCGATTCACCGACCACCATCAGGCATCGCCCGCGATGCGCCAGCAGATCGGAACGCAACGCCTGCAGACGCCGGTCGGAGATGCCGCTGCCTGACGCGGCGCCCGTACCGAGGCCAAGCGCCTGCGCCAGTTCCTGCGCAAACACCGCGATGGAAGACGATTCCAGGATCCAGCGATGGTCCGCCATCGCACCGGTCAGCGTCGGCGTGGCTTCCACCGCGTAAAGGCGATTCATGCCGGCCGCCGTGGGGTGGCGGCGATCGGCAAATGCGCGCGCATAGGCCACGCGCCCAGGCATGTCGCCCAGGAAATCCGCCTCCAGCGACACGATCACGTCGGCCTGGCCGAAGTGATAACGCGGCGCGGCCAACGTGCCGAACGCCAGCTGCGCGCCCTGCTCGGCGTTGTCCTGCGCCACCGGCGCGTATTCGTACCAGCGCAGCCGCGGGAACTGCGCCAACCACCGATCGCGTTGCGCGCGCAGCGTGGGTGAAACGATGCGGTCGCTGAGTACGTGCAAGCCGCTGCCGTCATGCGCGAACGAGGCTGGCCACGCCTTCAGGTCGATGGCGAAGGCATCCCAGCTCGTCGGCTTGCCCAGGTACAGCGGCAGCTTCGAACGATCCGGATCCCACAATTCCAGCACCGCCGCCTGCGGCACCGGCCCGGTGGCGCCGAGGCTGGCTGGATGCAGCCGATTGCCTTCGATCTTGGTCGGCCGCCCCATATGGCTTGCCACCAGCACGCCCAGCACATCGCCCGCATACGCCAGCGTGGTGGCGAAGAACTGCGGCATGTCGGGCGTGGTACCGGACGGCTCGCTCACCCATGGCACGATCTGCTCCGGCGGCGGCCGGCTGCATGCGGCCAGGCCGCCGAACGCCAGCGAGGCCCCGAGCAATTGCAGGAAACGGCGACGGTCCATCGCCGCGAAGGAGGAAAACTGCGGCAATGCTTCGCCCAGCTCGCGCTTGAAACCGGGATCGTCCGCCAGCGCTTCCAGCGCGCGCCAGAAGCGCCGGCCTTGCGCATCGCCCAGCCTGCGCCGCGCCAGGGCCGCGGCCTGTTCGAGCCTTATCGATGACATAGCGAACAATCCGTCATGCGGCCGGTGTCGATGCGGTAGGCGCGCACCAGTTCCGCGCCCAGGCGTTGCTGATCCTTCGGCTGCCAGCCCAGGTCGAAGACTTTCTCGCGCGGTCGCAAAAACTTTTGTGGATCGCGATGGCAATCCAGGCACCACTGCATGGAAAGCGAAACCACCCTTTGCGTCAGCGGCATTTCGTCGATGCGCCCATGGCATGACACGCAGCCGACACCTTTGGCGATATGGATGCTGTGATTGAAATACACGAAGTCGGGCAGCTGATACACGCGATTCCAATGCAGCGGCACGCCGCTTTTCCAGCTGTCGCGCACCGGCTTGAGCATCGCCGCATCGGTGAACAATTGCGAATGGCAGGTCATGCAGGTGGAAATCGGCGGCATGCCGGCGAACGCGGAAGTCTCCACGCTGGCGTGGCAGAAGCGGCAATCCAGTCCATCGTCCTCAACGTGATGCTTGTGGCTGAAAGGCACCGGCTGGTTGACCGGTTCATCCAGGCGATGCGGATCGGTGGTGACGCTGCGCCAGGCCAGGCACGCGCTGACGACCACCAGCAGCACGCCGAAGACGGCCAGCTTGGCGTACAGGCCGAAACTGGGGGAAAAGATCTGGCTCATGGTCGGCGGATGCGTGTCATCGCCGCTCGACCGTATTCCGCGAAAAGTGAATGCGCGGTCTGGGTTTTGCCGTAACTGCGTCGATGGTCGGCAGCGACGATCAGGTGATCATCGTCGGCCGCTCGAACGGCAGCGGCTTGGCGCCACTGGCGATGATCGCACTGCGCACGGCCGGAATGCTTTCTTCGGGAATGTCCACCACCACCAGGATGCGTCCTGCTTCCACTTCGCCTTCGAAGCTGCGGTGCACCGGATCGTCCACCGCCGATCCGGAAAGCGCGGTCGACCACGCACCCAGCACGCTGCCACCTACCGCCATCGCCAGCGCACCGGCCACGGTGATCCCCAAGGGCGGAAACGCCACCGCCACCAGACCGGCCACCAGCCCGATCGCGGCGCCGCCGGCCGCGCCCTTCGCCGCGGCCGGGTAGAAATCGCCTTCCACCACCTTGCGCTCATCCGGCACCATCAGCGACTTGTCGGAGCGCGCGATCAACGAGAGATCGCCATCGGCAACGCCCATCGCACGCGCACCATCCATCGCCGCGCGCGCACCGGCCATATCCTTCACGCTGAACACCACGCGCTTCTTCATGGTTGAGCTCTCCGTGGGGTCTGCAGTGAAAGTAGAAGGAACGGCTTCAAGCGGGCGTGAGATGGATGTGAATGGCGCTCGGCGACGCACGCCTTACATCAGGTCTGCCTCATGCAGCAGCTCGCTCAATGCCGCTTCGAGCTTGGGGCCGACGAAGTGGTCGTCCGCCATCCAGTGCAAGGTCGCCAGCAGCGCCGGATCGCTGCTCACCACCAGTGTGCCGCGATCGCTGCAGCCGCTGTCGGGCGTGCAGCGATCGGCCAGGTATTTGTTCTGCGTGGTCATGACGTTGTCCGTGACGAAGGCAGCGTCGGCGTGGTGCTTGCGGGTTTGGCCGGGCTCAAGATCGTCCGGCTGGAGGCGGGCTGCCGCGGCGTGGTGGAAGCGGGCGACGTGGACGGCTCGGTAGGCCCGTAAGGCTGCTGCGTGGTGGGATTGCGGTCATGACAGGCGCCGACGCCGAGCAAGGCGGCGGCGAGCGCAATCCGCATCAACCTGGCAGCCAGCCGCGACAGTCGCTGCATCGCCATGCTCGTCTCCTTGCCATCCATCACACCGCCACCTTGCCATACGGCGCTTGAAGAAAGCGCATTCGTGCGATCAACAAAGCACTCGTGCGCTGCATACGCAGCTTGTACGGCGGCCGGCGTATTGATGCGCGGTCAGCAATCAGGAGGCAGCGATGAGCTCGACCAATCAGTACACCATGCGCGACCCCGTTACGCAGTATCCGCGTCCACCTTTCGAAAAACAGCCGCAACCGTCGCCCGGGCTGGCGCGGGACATGAAACCGCGGCCTGACCATGGCGAAGACAGCTACGTCGGATTTGGCCGTCTAAAAGGCCGCAAGGCCTTGATCACCGGCGGCGATTCGGGCATCGGCCGTGCGGTGGCGATCGCGTACGCGCGCGAAGGCGCGGACATCACCCTGAACTTCCTGCCCGAGGAAGAGGAAGACGCCACGGAAGTGCTGGACCTGATCCGCGAAAGCGGCGTGGAGGTGCATGCGGTAACCGGCGATCTCAAGGACGAAGCGTTCTGCACCACCCTGGTGGAAACCGCCGTCAAGAAGATGGGCGGCCTGGATATCGTGGTGAACGTCGCCGGCAAGCAGGCGTACCAGGAAACCATCATGGACATCACCACCGAGCAGTTCGACGAAACCTTCAAGACCAACGTCTACGCACTGTTCTGGATCTGCAAGGCGGCGGTGCCGCACCTGCCGCGCGGCGCAACCATCATCAACACCGCATCGATCCAGGCATACGATCAATCACCGATCCTTGGCGACTACGCGCCGACGAAATCGGCGATCGTCGGATTCACCAAGGTGCTGGGGAAACAACTGGTCGACAAAGGCATACGCGTCAACGCCGTCGCCCCCGGCCCGATCTGGACGCCGCTGCAGCCTTCCGGCGGACAGCCGCAGGACAAGGTGAAGGAATTCGGCAAGAACGTTCCGCTCGGGCGGCCGGGACAGCCGGCGGAACTGGCATCGATCTATGTGTTCCTGGCCTCGCAGGAATCGAGCTACGTGACGGCGGAAGTGTTCGGCGTGACGGGTGGGCATCCGTTGCCGTGAGCCAACTTCTCGCGACCAACAGCGCCCTCCCCTGCTTGCAGGGGAGGGCAGGGGTGGGGTTGTCCGAGCTTGCCGCAGGGTTGAAATACACCGCGAGATTGCTTCACCCCACCCTGACCCTCCCTGCTACACGCAGGGGAGGGAACGCATCCTGCAAGCTGAGGCTCAACGTTGCTGCTCGTAACACCTTTCCTCATAGTGATACGTCGCATTGTTCGACTGATGCGCCTCCTGCACCTTCTTGCCCGCATAACCACCCGCCACCACGCCGCCCGCGGTGGTCAACACCTTGCCCTTGCCGCCACCGAACTGGTTGCCGAGCAGACCACCTGCAGCGGCGCCGACCAGCGTTCCTGCGATCTGGTGGCTGTCCTTCGGGCGGTCCTGCACGCGTACGCGCTGGCATACCTGATGCGGCGTGCTGCTGCCGTTCTGCGCCACGGCGGCGCCGGTACCCGCCAGCATCAGGCAGGCGATCAATCCAAGACTTGCCGGCATTCGTGCGTTCATGGGCATCACCTGTCTTTACGTGAAGTGACGGCATTATTTTTCGGCAAACGTGAGCCGGCGGTCACAGCGGCGTGAGCATGTTCAGGCTGCGTGCCGGCTCAATGCACCGTGCCGTGCGCGACGATGGCGGCGCGCAGTTCGCGCGACAGTTCGTCGATCGTGAACGGCTTGGAAATCAGCCGTACGCCGGCATCGAGCACATCGTTGTGCACGATGGCGTTGCGCGAGTAGCCGGTCATGAACAGCACCGCCATCTCCGGCCGCGTCACGCGGATGTCGTCGTACAGTTGCTTGCCGTTGGCGCCTGGCATCACCACGTCGGTCAGCATCACGTCGATCTGGTGGTCGCGCTCGAGCATCCGGCGCGCCGATTCGGCGCTGTCGGCGGCGATCGCTTCGTAGCCGAGATCCTGCAGCACGGACACGACGAACTCCCGCACGTCGGCATCGTCTTCCACCACTAGCACCTTGCGCTGCGGATCGGCCGCAGCTTCCGCCGCCGGCGGTGGCGGGGCTTCGTCGTGGTTGGCGGTGCCGCGCGGCAAATAGAGTTTCACCGTCGTGCCCACGCCGGGTTCGCTGTAGATCTTCACGTGTCCATGCGACTGCTTGACGAAACCGTGCACCTGGCTGAGCCCGAGCCCAGTGCCTTCGCCGATTTGCTTGGTGGTGAAGAACGGTTCGAACGCGCGGTTCATCACCTCGGCGGACATGCCGCAGCCGGTATCGGTGATGGCGATCATCACGTACTGGCCCGGCGCTACGTCACTGTGCGCATCGACATAGCTGCGGTCGAGGAAAACGTTCGCCGTTTCGATGGTGAGCTTGCCGACGCCCTTCATGGCGTCGCGTGCGTTCACCGCCAGGTTGAGCAGCGCGCTCTCCAGTTGCGGCCGGTCGACGAAGGCGCGCCACAGTCCACCGCCCTGCACTGTTTCGATCTGGATGTTCTCGCCGAGCGAACGGCGCAGCATCACCGAAACATCGTGCACGCATTGATTGACGTCGACCGACTTGGGCTGCAATGGCTGCTGCCGCGAAAACGCCAGCAGCCGCTTGGTCAGTTCCGCGGCGCGCTGCGCGCCGGTCAGCGCATTCATGCCCAAGGTACGCATGCGGCCTTCGCTTTCGGGCAGGCGCTTGATCAGCATTTCCAGGTTGCCGACGATGATCGCCAGCATATTGTTGAAGTCGTGCGCCACGCCGCCGGTAAGCTGACCCAGCGCCTCCATTTTCTGGGACTGGCGCAATTGCAGCTCGGCCGCTTCACGCTGTCCGATCTCCTCGCGCAATGCCTGGTTTTTCCGGCGCATGTCGTTGGCGTAGTGATGCGCCTTGAGCACGATCACAAAACCCAGCGCACCGGCCAGCAGCGTAAGCACGATGGTGGCGGTGGTAAGGAACGCGCGCTGCGCGATTGCGGCCGACTTGCGTTCGTGCAGCATGTCCAGTTCGGTGCGATCGAAGTCATCGGCCAGGTCGCCGATGCGGCGCATCAGGTTGCGTCCCAGGCTGGTTCTGACCAGGTTCAACGAGACAACGGGATGGCCGGCCTGGCGTTGTTCGATGGTGCTGGAAAGCTCATCCATCTTCGCTGCGATCAGCGGATAGAGCTCGTCCAGTTGCTGCTGGTGCGCAGGGCTTTTTTCGGTGAGCTGGCGCAGTTGCCCTTCGAGCACAGGCAACCGGGTTTTCGCCGCGTGGAACGGTTCGATATAGCTGGCGTCGCCGGTGAGCAGATAACCGCGCTGCCCGGTTTCCGCTTCACGCACCGTGCCGATGAGCTGCTCCAGCGCTTGTCGCACCAGCATGGAGTGCTCCACCAGTCGATCGGCGTCCATGCTGGACGATGCGGCGATGATCACCAGCGCGCATACGCACAGCAGCAATACGAATCCCCCAATGAGCCCGAGGCGAATTCGTGCTTGCGCCGATTCGTGCTCCATACGCCAAGCCTTTGATCACACCGGTGGCAGGCGTGCATCGCTGCGTGCTTGTTCCGGATCGTTAGGGCGATCCCCGCCCGGCAAGCCGCTGTACCGGCCCCATCGAAGACAGATTTACGCGTATTCGGTGATCGCCGCCAGCAAGGTCTTGCGATCGAAGGGTTTGGCCAGGTACTTCATCCACGAATGCAGACCGTTTTCAGGCGGCTCCCCGTCGCCGGACATCACGATCATGGGGCACTTCAGCCCCTTCTGGTGCATGGTCTCGCCCATCTTGATGCCGCTCATGCCGCGCTCCAGGTTGAGGTCGGTCAGGACCACACCGATGTCCGAGCGCACGGATGCCACTTCCAGCGCCTGCGCGGAATTGCTGGCGGCTACGACATCGTAGCCTGCATCTTCGAGCATGAACGCGGTTACTTCGAGCACGTCACGATTGTCATCAACGAGCAGAACAGTCTTCATGCCATCCCCACCCGATTTTCAATGCCGGTCGCCGGCGGTTTGTCGAACCTATGCGGTGTCAACGCAATGGATAATGAACGTGTACCCGGAGTGCCGACAATAGCTAAAACATCTGCACGCAGTGTGAAAGCAGAATCAAATTGGACTGCCCAGTTCGTCAAGAAAGCGTATTCGTTCACGGCAGGGCGACTCCTGCCTGTCTAGTTTGGCTTTCCGCCCTGCCTGCTGCCCTCCATGTTGAAACGAATCGGCTGGATCGTGTTCGTGTTGCTGCTGGCGGCCATCATCCTGGCCGGCGCATATCGTGCTGCACATCACAAGGAGGCGCGGCCGCCCACGCCTCGCGTCGCGCCGTATCGTTAGGGATGCCCTGATCTACTTCACGTACCCGTCACCACACTGTAGCCGCGCAACACACCCTGCGGGCCTTCTGGACGTCATGCCGGGTGCGCGCAATAGCTTGGCTCACCATTGTTCGAGCCGCTCGCTGTGCGCCTGAGCGGCCTGCGGATAGCGCTTGAGCGCAAGCATTTCGTCAGCCCCTTCGCGCACCGAGGCATAGGCGTTCTGCACCACCGTGCGCGAGAACCAGGACAGCCGTCCGTTTTCCAGCGCGTACTCGTACTTCGCCTTGACGTGTTCCTCGCTGCGCTCCACTTCGTCCACCAGCGCGCTGTAGCCGTAATCCATCGCATGGCAAAGGTTGCCGAACACATGCGGCGCGCGGATCGATGAGAGGCCTTTCTTCAACGGATCGCTGCTGACCGCTTCCAGCCGGTTCTGCAGCACGCGGGCGACGTTCCGGCGCTGCGCGGAAAGCTGTTCGAACAGGGCGCGAATGCGCGGATTGCCGATACTGCCGGCCACCTTGCGGTAATGCCGGGCACTATCCAGCGTTGCACCCACCAGGCCGGTGAGGATGCTGATGTCGTCGTCTGCGTTCATGAGCGGCCTCCCCGCGTGGAACTGATCGTGCTGGCTTGGAACGCTGATGGTGAACGCTTGGCCGTTCAGCGGTGGCAGATATCAGGTAAAAATTTTTTGCGCGGCTTAATGAGGTTTAGGTGCCCTGGCCTACAAAATTTGCCTAAGCGCTCTGCCTTCGGTCCGGTCAGCACCGGCGTGGCGAACGATGATGAGCGTTGCGTATGTTCGTCATCCCGGCGAACGCCCATTGTGCCGATCTTGCAGGAACGCTAAATATTCCGTCATCCCAGCGAAAGCTGGGATCCAGCGACTTGCAAAGCGTGAAAGACGCTGGATTCCTGCTTTCGCTGGAATGACGAGTCGGTAGCATTGCAGGCGAAAATCCTGCGTCTGAGTTACGCGCCAGGCACGCTCATTCACGCACATGACGACCGCCCTCACCTGGCACAGCCGCACGCGTTACACGCCATGCCGCACGCTGCCCTTGCCGCGCTGGAACAGCCAGCGCGAACAGAGCCGTGGACGGAGGCCGCGGGAAGCGAAGGATGCTTCCCGCGGCCTCATCTCGTTGGCACCTGCATACGCACACACGCCGATGCACCTTCCCCCCGCATGGGAGAAGATGCATCGGCGCGCGATGGGCGTGTCGCTTAGTGACCGGCGGTCGACGGCGTAGCCGGCTTCGCGGCGGTGCCGGTGGTTGCCGGGCTGGCTGCCGTGCTGCTGGACGGCGGCATCATGGCCGTATGCGCAGGCGCCGGCGGCGGATTGGCCGGCGCGGCCGGGGCCGCCGCCGTGGACGGATTGCCCGGGGCTTCGCCGCCGCCATTGTTGGGGTTGTTGTTGCACCCGCCGATGGCCAGGCCAATACAGGCGACTGCGATACCAAGTGCCGTGCGATTCATGATTTTCTCCTGACGTGACATGTTGATGTTTCGCGTCTTTGGCCGAATGGGCCGTAACCGCCTTCATGCATCCCCACGGACCGGGCCGTGCATCTCACTGAACGATTACCAGCCTCACCTTGATCCACTTGTATGCAAGGCTTTGTGGAGTAATTGTCAACGTCCCGTTTGAAAAACCGAATGGATGCTGACAAACCGCCCTGTTCGCCCCGCAGATAGGGGTTTAACTGAATGGAGCTTCATCGCATCTGTGCCGTCTCCCGTCTGTGCCCAAGTAGCGCCCGGGCCGCCGTGCACACCCGGTCAACCGTAAACCCGTATTCGCGCACCACCGTTTCGCCCGGCGCCGAGGCGCCGAAACGGTCGATGCCCAGCATGGCGCCCTGCGCGCCGACATAGCGCTCCCAGCCTTGCGAGGCTGCCATTTCCACCGCCAGCCGTGCGCCGACCGACGGCGGCAGCACCTTGTCGCGCTCGCTTTGCGGCAGGGCTTCGAACAATTCGTGGCTGGGCATCGACACGCAGCGCACGGCGATGCCTTCCTCGCGCAACCGTTCGGCCGCCTGCACGATCAACGGCACCTCCGAACCGCTGGCGATCAGGATCAGCGCAGGCTTGCCGCCCGGCGCGTCGGCCAGCACGTAGGCGCCCTGGCGCAGGCCCTCGGCGGACGCATAGCGCTTGCGATCCAGCGTGGGAAGTTTCTGCCGGCTCAGCGCCAACAGCACGGGACGATCACGCGTTTCCACCGCCACTTTCCACGCTACCGCCGTTTCGTTCGCATCGGCCGGACGAATCACGATCGCGTTCGGTATCGCGCGCAAGCTGGCCAGTTGCTCCACCGGCTGATGCGTCGGCCCGTCTTCGCCCAGCGCGATGCTGTCGTGCGTAAACACGTGCACCACGTGCAGGCCCATCAAGGCGGCCAGGCGGATCGGCGGACGCATGTAATCGGAAAACACCAGGAAGGTTGCGCCGTAGGGAATGAAACCGCCATGCGCCGCCAGGCCGTTGACGATCGAACCCATCGCGTGTTCGCGCACGCCGAAATGGATATTGCGGCCGGTGTAGTCGCCGCGTTCCTCGGCCGCATCGTGCGCGCCGGTTTCACCCGTGCGCGGCGGGCGAAAATCGCCGAACTCGCTCAAGGCCGTCTTGGTGGAAGGGTCCAGATCCGCCGAGCCGCCCATCAGGGCGGGCAGTTTCGGCGCCAGCGCATTCATCACCTTGCCCGAGGATTCGCGCGTGGCGAGGCCTTTGGGGTCCGGCTCGAACACCGGTACGTCCGCATCCCAGCCGGGCGGCAAGGCGCCGCGCAGGCGCGCGTCCAGTTCCTGGAACAGCTCCGGATAATGGCTTTGGTAATCCTGCAGGCGCTGCATCCATTCGGTTTCGCCATCCTCGCCGCGCACCGTCGCCTTGCGCATATGCATCAGCACGTTGTCCGGCACCAGGAAATCGGGTTCGGCCGGCCAGCCGAGTTTCTCCTTGGTCTTGCGCACGTTCTGTGCACCCAGCGGCGAACCGTGCGCCTTGTAGCTGTCCTGCGCGGGCGAACCGAAACCGATATGCGTGCGCACCCGGATCAGCGAAGGACGCGCAACCTCCAGCCTCGCCTGGCTCAACGCGGTATCGATCGCAGCCAGGTCGTTGCCGTCTTCCACCGTGGCGGTGTGCCATCCATAGGCCTGAAAGCGCTCGATGCGATGTTCCGAGAAGGTCACCGCGGTGCTGCCCGCCAGGGTCACGTTGTTGTCATCGTAGAAACAGATGAGCTTGCCCAGCTTCAGATGCCCGGCCAGCGACGCTGCTTCGGAAGCGACGCCTTCCATCAGGTCGCCGTCGCTGGCGAGCACATAGGTGTGATGGTCGATGATCTTGTACGACTCGCGGTTGTAGCGCGCGGCAAGCTGCGCTTCTGCAATCGCCATGCCCACCGCATTGGCGAAGCCCTGCCCCAGCGGACCGGTGGTCACTTCCACGCCCGGCGTGTGCCCGCGTTCCGGATGCCCGGGCGTCTTGCTGCCCCATTGGCGGAACTGGCGGATGTCGTCCAGCGTAAGGCCGTAGCCGGTCATGAACAGCAGCGCATACAGCAGCGCGGACCCGTGGCCCGCGGAAAGCACGAAGCGATCGCGATCTGCCCACTGCGGATTGCCCGGATGATGCTTGAGGTAGCGATCCCACAGCACATACGCCATCGGCGCCGCGCCGAGCGGCAAGCCGGGATGTCCGCTGTCCGCCTTCTGCACCATGTCCACGGCCAGAAAACGGAGGGTATCGATGCATTGCTGATCGAGCTGGGATGCCATGCCGGGATCGAAAAGAAAATGAGGAAGAAAAAATCAGGCGCCCTGTGCAGCCTTGCACTCTTCATGTCCGCAACTGCACTGCGTGCCTTCCGCGCGCAGCTTGTCGGCCTGGCTGCAATGGTCGCTGCAATACTGCCCGGCTTCAGGCACCTTGCATTGGCAGGGGCCGTATGCGCACTTGTGATCGATCTGCATGCCGAGGTCGCCTCTTTGGATTGCTGCGGAAGCTGCCGCCAGACGTGCACGATGCGATGTTGGCGGTTTTTATGAAGTGAAAATGAGATCGCCGTGATGGAGACATCGCGAAAAGGGTTCATTTGTTTTCGCGTTCGCCGGTTCGAATGACATCTTCAAGACAAGGACGCCGCAAAAACACGCGACCGCGTGAACGCCGCAAATCACATCATCACCACGCCCATGCAGGCTACATAACCCCTCCCCCTCTCCAGACCTCGGAGAGCAAGCCGTAGCAGTGCGTGGACTCATGGTGGAAGACATGCCAACGCCGCAACGGATACGCGGCCGCTGGCGGCACGGATGCCCACTTCTTCTCGGTGTTTCGTTGATCGCGGCCTGCGCGCCGCCAGCGCGACCGCCGCAGTTTGCGCCGCAGGAACAGGCGCCGCTGGCGGGTACGCCAACCGGAAACGGAAGCTGGCCGCAGGATGCATGGTGGAAGCGCTACCACGATCCGCAACTCGATCGCCTGATGGACCTGGCTACCCGCGATTCGCCCGATCTGGAACAAGCTCAAGCACGCTACACCGCCGCGCAGCGCGCGGTCGATGCGCAGGTGGCGCAACTCAACCCGGAAGTGCGCGGCTATCTGGACGCCGCGCACGCGTACAGCAAGATCGATACGCACATGCCGGCGGGTGCCGCCGCAAGTTCGCAAAGCATCCACATCAGTCCCAAGCATCACTGGGCCAACGATGGGCTGGGCGCCGCGCTGTTCACCTGGGATCTGGATCTATGGGGCAAGCAGAAGGCTGCCGTGGCGCAGGCGATCGGCCAGGCCAATGCGGCCAGGGCCGAGCGCGCGATGGCGGCCAATTCGCTGCATTACAGCGTCGCGCGCAGCTATTTCGACTGGCAAAGCCAGCAGGCGCGGCTCGCGCTCGCCAAGCAGGCGGCGCAGCATGCCTCGGCCTACCGCGCGCTGGAAGCGATGCGCGTGCATGCGGGCCTGGACGATCCACAGCTGCTCGACCGCGCCGATGCGCAAGTGGCGGAACAGTTGCGCAACCAGGCATCGCTGGAAGGCGCCAGCGCGCTGGACGTGGCGCAGCTCGCCGCGGTGACCGGCGTATCCGCGCAAGCCTTGGGCGCGCTGCAGGCCTATGCGCTTCCTGCCAGCGATGCCGACATACCTCCCTATGCAGGGCTGGAACTGATCGCACGGCGGCCGGATATCGTCGCCAGCCGCTGGCAGATCGAGGCGTCCATAAAAGGCATCGATTCGGCGCGCGCCGCCTACTATCCGGACGTAAGCCTGCTGGCGCTCGGCGCATACCTGCGCCTGTATCCCAATCTCGGCTCCGGCATGCGCGCCAATGCCCTGCTCGGCAATGTCGGCGCCTCGATGAGCTTGCCGATCTTTTCCGGCGGTCGCCTGAAAGCGCAACTGGAAAGCCAGCAGGCGCAGCTGGACGAAGCCGTCGCCTCCTACAACCGCACCGTGGTGCAGGCGGCGCACGACGTCGCCGAACAGATCGCCACCCTGCAGCAGTTGCGCGCCGAGCAGATCGAGATCGAGCGCCAGCTCGCCGACGTCGACTCGCAGAACCGGCGCGCGGACCGGCGCCGCCGCCAAGGGCTGGACGATGACCGCACCTGGCTCGGCCTGCAATTGCAGCTCGACCAGCAGCGCGACGCGCAAGTCCAGCTCAGCGGTCAATTGCTGGCCACCCATCTTGGCTTGATCTACGCGCTCGGCGGCGGCTACCACGATGCCAACGTGCCGGCCCTACCCGCCGGCGGCGCCACTGCACAGGACGCTTCGCAATGAGTCCCCACGACAGTCCTCACCACCAAAGCGAGCACCAGGACGAACATCCCGGCGAATACAGGTACCGCTACAAGTATCTGTACAAATACGCCGATGAGAGGGACGAAAAAGCCGGCAAGCCGCCCGAGGGCGACGAGAAACAGGACGAAGGCAAACAGGACAGGCGGCAGAACGGCGACAAGGATCCGGAACAGCAACGCAAGAAGAAGCGCAAGCGCATCATCGTCATCGGCATCATCGCCGGCGTGTTCGTGCTCGCCGGGCTGATCTGGCTGCTGCTGTACCTGTTCGTCTTCAGCAAGCGTGAAACCACCGATGACGCCTATGTGCGCGGCAATCTGGTCACCATCTCGCCGCGCGTGCCGGGCACGGTGGTGGAAATCGCGGTAGATGAAACCGAACGGGTGCATGCCGGCCAGGTGCTGCTGCGCCTGGACCCGGCCGATGCGCAGGTCACGCTGATGAACGCGCAGGGCCAGCTCGCCCAGGCCGTGCGCAACGCGCAGCAAGCGCTGGAACAAGCCGCCGAAGCGGATGCCGCGGTGGTGCAGCGGCGCGCGCAATATGAAACGCAGCGCGACCAATACCAGCGGCGATTCCCCCTGGTGGGCGCAAATGCGGTATCCAAGGAAGAAGCCTATAACGCCGGCCGACAGATGCGCGCCGCGCATGCCGCGCTGGAACAGGCCGAGCGCCAGGCGTCCGCCGCGCATGCGCAAGTGGACGGCACCGACGTGCGCACCTTCCCTGCGGTGGTGCAGGCGCGCGCGCAGTTCCGCAATGCATGGATCAACAGCAACCGCGATGCGATCGTCTCGCCCATCGACGGCATCGCCTCGCGCCGGCAGGTGCAGGTGGGCCAGCGCGTGCAGCCGGGCCAGGACCTGCTCACCATCGTGCCGCTGTCGGACCTGTGGGTGGACGCGAACTTCAGGGAAACGCAGTTGCAGGACATCCGCATCGGCCAGCCGGTGGAGATCACCACCGACATCTATTCGCATGCGACGTATCACGGCAAGGTCGTAGGCTTCAACGCCGGCACCGGCAGTGCGTTCTCGCTGCTGCCGGCGGAAAACGCCACCGGCAACTGGATCAAGGTGGTGCAACGCCTGCCGGTGCGCATTTCACTGGACCCGAAGGAATTGCAGCAGCATCCGCTGATGATCGGCCTTTCCACCTACGTGAAGGTAGATACGCACGACCACCGCGGCACCATGCTGCAGACACAGGCGCGCAACAAGCCGCTGATGAGCACCGACGTGTACGAGCGCGAGGTCAAGGAAGCGGACGAGAAAGCCGAGGCGATCATCCGCGCCAATACGGTGTATACGCCATGACACCGCCCCTTCCCGTTGCAGACCTAAGGGGTTGAGGCATGCCTGGCGCCTCCTCCAAACCACCCCTTACCGGCGGCGCACTGGTGCTGCTCACCGCCGGCGTATCGCTGGCCACCTTCATGGAAGTGCTGGACATTTCCATCGTCAACGTGGCCGTCTACACCATCTCCGGCAATCTCGGCGTCAGCCGCACCGAAGGCACCATGGCGATCAGCGCCTATTCCATGGCCAGCGCGGTGATGCAACCGCTCACCGGCTCGATTGCGCGGCGCTTCGGCGAGGTGCGCACGTTCGCATTCTCGGTGCTGCTGTTCGTAGTGTTCTCCAGCCTGTGCGGGCTGTCGGCGAACATGGGCATGCTGATCGTGTTCCGGCTGTGCCAGGGCGCCGTCTCCGGTCCGATGGTGCCGCTTTCGCAAACGCTGCTGCTCAACAACTATCCGCCCGACAAACGCCCGATCGCACTGGCGCTGTGGGCGATGATGGTGGTGGTGGCGCCGATCTTCGGGCCGATTCTCGGCGGCTGGATTACCGACAACTACAGCTGGTCGTGGATCTTCTTCATCAACATACCGGTCGGCGCCTTCGCGCTGCTGATCACTTACATGTTGCTGCGCAACCGGGAAAGCAAAACCTCCATCGTCAAGGTGGACGGCCTGGGCCTGTTCCTGCTTGCCGTCGGCGTGGGCTCGCTGCAATTCATGCTCGACAACGGCAACGACTACGACTGGTTCAATTCGAAGATGATCCTCGCGCTCGGATTGATCTCGCTGGTGTGCCTCACCTTCCTGATCGCCTGGGAGCTGATGCACGACCAGCCGGTGGTGGATCTTTATCTATTCAAGCGCCGCAATTTCGCTGTCGGCGTGCTGTGCCTGTTCACCGGCATGTTCGCCTTCTTCGGCGGCACCGTGGTGATGCCCAACTGGGTGCAGCAGGTGATGTCCTATACCGCCACCTGGGCCGGCTTTGCGGTGGCGCCGATCGGCATCCCGGCCATTTTCATGTCGCCGCTGGTGGGCAAGTTCCAGCACAAGGTCGACATGCGCATCATCATCACCACCGGCTTCGCGATCTTCGCCAGTTGCTCGTACTGGATGGCCCACTACAACGCGGACGTGAGCTATTTCAAGCTGGCCTTGCCGCGCATGCTGATGGGTTGCGGCATTGCGCTGTTCTTCGTGCCGGTGAACCAGGTGATCCTGTCCGGCCTGCCGCCGGCGAAAGTCGCCAGCGCATCGGGACTGGCCAATTTCTTTCGCACCATCGCCATGAGCGTGGCCACGGCGGTGAGCACCACGCTGTATTCCCACCGCAGCATCTACCATCACGCCGTGCTCAGCGAGCATACGCATACGGACGCGCGCGCCACCACGGAAGGGTTGGCCCGTATCCAGGCATTGGGCTTCAAAGATGGCTCGGCATACGCGGCACTGAATCAAGTGCTCAACAACCAGGCCGCCACGCTGGCCATTAACGATGTGTTCTGGTGCTTCAGCCTGATCTTCCTGTTCGCCATGGTCGCGATTTGGTTCGCAAAACCGCCGTTTGCATCCAGCGGGCAGGCAGGCTGAAGCGTACGCCTGACACACGCACGACATGTCCCTTTCACACCCTGGTCACCGCGTAAGTGAAAGATGAAAAGCGGGAATGCAGGACGCCGTGTCGGAGGCGAAATGCACGTGCTGCTCGTCCAGGACGATCTGGATACCCGCGACCTGCTGCAGCATGCACTGAGAAAGGAAGGTCACGAGGTTTCCCAGGCCTTCGGGCCCACTGACGCGTTGCGGATCACGCACATGCGTCCGGATATCGACGTGGTGTTCATGGATCTGCCCCATTGGCGCTGGCCCGCGATGATGGCGTTGGCGCAGGAACTGCGTCGGCGCCTGCCCGATGGGCATTACATCCTGGCCTCGGGCGACTGGGACACGCATGCATCCTCCTGCCAGAAAGACATGACCATGCTGCGCAAGCCCTACGGCAAGCAGGACGTGCTGCGCGCCATCAGCATCTGCACCGGCAAGGCTTGCGCGGTGTTTGCCGGCTCGCTGCAGCCCGAGGCGTGACCTAAGGCAACACCGATCAAGTATCGCCTCGTCCCCAGCCCTGTCTGTCCGCAGGCCAAGGGCCGCCGGCGAAGGCGGACTGGCGCATCGTCGAAACGACAGGCCGAAGGCAGCGGACAGACAGGGCTGGCCCCCACGTATTGCAGGTCAATGATGGGGTGACGCTGGCGATACTTGACCAGCGTTGCCTTGAGCGCATTTGTCGCCGGCATCACGCGTCATCCGGAATAAAGAAGCTCCTTTCCCGATGCGGAGGCAGTCATGGCGCGCCCTATCTGGACTGGCAATCTCACCTTCGGCCTGCTCAACGTACCCGTCTCGCTGATGTCGGGCGAACGCGGCACCGACCTGCACTTCCGCATGCTGGACAGCCGCAACAAGGCGCCGGTGCGCTACGAGCGCGTCAACGCTGAAACCGGCGAGGAAGTGCCGTGGAAGGAAATCGTCAAGGCGTTCGAGTACAAGAAAGGCAATTACGTCGTGCTCGAACCGGAAGACATCAAATCCGCCTCGAGCGAAAACCGTGAATCGGTCGAGGTGGAAGCCTTTGTCGAAGCGGCGGACATCGGCCCCGAGTATTTCGAGAAACCTTATATCCTGGTGCCCGGCAAGAAAGCCGAGAAGGGCTACGTTCTGTTGCGCGAAACGCTCAAGCGCACCGGCAAGGTGGGCATCGCCAGGGTGGTGATTCGCACGCGCGAATACCTGTCCGCCGTGATTCCCCGCGAGCACGCGCTGATCCTGGTGCTGATGCGTTTTCAACAGGAGCTGGTCGACGCCGAGGAGTTTTCCATTCCTTCCGAAGACATCAAGCACTACCGCATCAGCGAGCGCGAGCTGTCGATGGCCGAACAGCTGATCGAATCGATGACCAGCGCGTGGCAACCCGACGAATACAAGGACGATTTCCGCGACCGCCTGCGCCAGGTGATCGAGAAACGCATGAAATCCAAGGGCGCACTGGCCTCCATCGAAGAACCCGAGGCCGAGGAAGCCGAAGCGGCTACCAACGTGGTCGATTTCATGGCGTTGCTGAAAAAGAGCATCGACACCAAGAAGCGTACGCCGGCGAAGACCACGCAGAAGACGCCTGCGCGCAAGGCGGCGAAGAAAGGCAAGGCCGCCAAGAAGAGCGGCGCGCGGCGCAAGGCGAGTTGAGAGGCCATGCCATTTTGCATAGGAGAGCTTTGACATGGCCAAGACCCGCATCGGCATTTCGGGCTGGCGCTACGCTCCCTGGCGTGGCGTGTTCTATCCCGAAGACCTGCCGCAGCGCGAAGAACTCCACTACGCTTCGCGCCAGTTCAACACCATCGAAATCAACGGTAGCTTCTACTCGCTGCAAAATCCGACAAACTACCAACGCTGGTACGACGAGACACCGCGCGGCTTCGTTTTCGCGGTGAAGGCGCCGCGCTATATCACGCACATCCGTCGCCTCAAGGACGCCGAGCAAGGCCTGGCCAATTTCTTCGCTTCCGGCGTGCTGGCGCTGCGCGAAAAATTCGGCCCGGTCCTGTGGCAGCTTCCGCCGAGTCTTCGCTACGACGAAGAGCGGCTGGAAACCTTCTTTTCGCACCTGCCGCACGACAGCGAAACGCTCGCGGCGATGGCAAAGGATCACGACCGCACCATCGCCAAGGCGCTGGTCAAGGCCGACCGCAAGCGTTCGGTCCGGCACGCCATGGAAGTGCGCCATCCCAGCTTCGTCAACGAGAGCTTCATTGCGCAGCTTCGCCGCCATGGCGTGGCGCTGGTGGTGGCCGATACCGCCGGCAAATGGCCGTTCCTGGAAGACGTCACCGCCGGCTTCGTGTATATGCGCCTGCATGGCGACAAGGAGCTGTACGCCAGCGGCTATACCAACGCGGCGCTGAATCGCTGGTGCAGGCATATCGATGCATGGCGGCGCGGAAGCGAGCCCAAAGACGCCACACGCTGCAGCAACGCGCCATCGCGCAAGCGTGCCAGCCGCGACATCTATTGTTACTTCGATAACGACACCAAGGTGAAAGCGCCGTTCGATGCGCGCAAGCTTGCGGAGAAGCTTGGCTGATGCGAGAACCGCTCCCTCCCCTGCTTGCAGGGGACGGCCGGGACGGGGTTGTGCAAGCTTGCCGTATCGCTCACGTTCATCGCCAGGTTGCTTGACCCCACCCCAACCTCCCCTGCTTCGCAGTGGAGGGAGCCGATTGCGGCAAGCAACGGCATTGATCACACGCCATCAAAGCGTGCATCGAACCACCGAAATCAAAACCCGCCCAACATCCTGGTCACATCCAGTTGCCCTGTCCTTGACATATGCCGTTGCAAGTTACCGTTGACGGCATGCGCACGCCGTAACCAACGGAGCGACCGTGACCCTTCGGGAATACCAGCGTAAACGCAATTTCGAAAGCACCCGGGAGCCCAAGCCCGATGCCGCCGTTCCCGAGGGAAACCGCGCACTGTTCGTGGTGCAACTGCATCACGCTCGGCGCCGCCATTTCGATTTTCGCCTGCAGGTGGGCAATACGCTCAAGAGCTGGGCGGTGCCCAAAGGCCCGAGCTACAACCCGGAAGTAAAACGGCTGGCGGTGGAAGTGGAAGACCATCCGGTGGCCTATGCCGATTTCGAAGGCGACATCGAGGAAGGCTACGGCAAGGGTCATGTCGACCAGTTCGATCGTGGCGTATGGGCCACCGATGGCGATCCGCGAGCGCAGCTGAAGAAAGGCCACCTGCATTTCGAATTGTTCGGCACGCGCCTGAAGGGAAGCTGGCACCTGGTGCGCAGCAGCCGCAAGGAACGCCAGCAGCCGTGGTTCCTGATCAAGGACAAGGACGCCTTTGCCAGTGAGGTCGAGGCCGACGATCTGCTGGATGCGAAGATGCGCGAGAGCACGCGCAAGGCCGCCACCACGGAAAGCACGCGCGCCGCGGCGAAGAAATCGACCGCCCGTGTACGCAAGCCACCCAGCGGGCGCAAACTCAGCAAGACTACGCTGATCAACCAGGCCAAGGCGCTGACGCATGCCAAAGCGGCCGCGCCCAAGGCGGAGTTCTTTGCGCCCGCACTGACCCAGTTGCGCCTGGAACCGCCGTCCGGCGACCACTGGATCCATGAGGTGAAGTGGGACGGCTACCGCATCCTCGCCACCATCGCCAAAGGCAAGGTGGCGCTGTGGTCGCGCAATGCACTGCGCTGGGACGAGAAGGTTCCCGACATTCTGCAGGCGATCGAATCGCTGGGACTCGATTCGGCGCGCCTCGACGGCGAGCTGATCGCCACCGACAGCCGCGGGCACAGCGATTTCAACGCGCTGCAGAAAACGCTGTCTGGCGAGTCCCAGCATCCCCTGGTCTACGTGCTGTTCGACCTGCCCTACTTCGAAGGCTACGACCTGTCGCGTACGCCGCTGCTGGAACGCAAGGCTCTGCTGGAGCGCATGCTCGGCCACGGCCGCCGGCATCTGGCCTTCAGCTCGCACACGCAAGGCGATGGCGCGCAGGCCATGCAGCATGCGGTGGAGTTTCATCTGGAAGGCATCGTCTCCAAGCGCATCGATTCGGGCTACCACGCCGGGCGCAGCGGCGACTGGATCAAGGTGAAACGCCTGGAAGGCGACGAATTTGCCGTCGTCGGTTATACGCCGCCGAAAGGCAGCCGCAGCGGTTTTGGCTCCTTGCTGCTGGCCAAGCCCGATCCGGAGCGCCGCGACGGATGGCTGTTCGCGGGCCGCGTCGGCACCGGCTTCACCGACAAGCTGCTGGCGAAAACCGCCGCCCTGGTCACCAGGAACGCATCGCGCAAGACGCCTTCGAATCTTCGCAACATCGATCCCCTGCTGCGCGACGCCTGGTGGGTCACGCCGCGCCTGGTGGTGGAAGTCAATTATCGCGGCATCGGCAACAACGACCTGTTGCGCCAACCGAGCCTGAAGACGCTGCGCATGGACAAGAGCCCGAACGACCTGAGAAACAGCGACCGTACGCCGGCGGCGTCCAAGGCCGCAAAGACGGCAAAAAAAGCGCCGGCCAAGGCATCGGCACGCAGCGCCTCCAACGGCACGGGCACCGTCACGATCACCCATCCGGAACGCGTGGTCTATCCGGGCGACAACATCACCAAGCAGGACGTGGCCGATTACTACCAGGGCGTCATGCCATGGCTGCTGCCCAGCATGCTCGGCCGTCCGCTCTCCATCATCCGCTGCCCGGAAGGCTCGGAAAAAGCCTGCTTCTTTCAGAAACACCCGATGCAGGGCCTGCATCGCGTCGGGCTGAAGCGGTTGAAAGAGGAAAAGGGTTCGCAAGCGGTCTACATGTACGCCAAGGACGCCGATTCGGTGATGGAACTGGTGCAGTTCGGCACGCTGGAATTCCACCCCTGGGGCGCCACCGCGGAGCAGCCCGACAAGTGCGATCGCGTGGTATTCGATCTTGATCCAGCGCCGAAGGTGGCTTGGGAGCGTGTGGTCGCCGCCGCGCGCCTGCTCAAGAAATGGCTGGACCGCGTCGGTCTGCAATCGTTCCTGCGCACCACCGGCGGCAAGGGCCTGCATGTGGTGGTGCCGCTCAACCCTGGCTGCCCGTGGCCGCAGGTCAAGGATTTTGCGCACGCCATCGCCAGCACCATGGCCGCGGCCTATCCGGACGAATTCGTCGACACCGCGACCAAGGCCAAGCGCACCGACAAGATCTTCGTCGACTACCTGCGCAATGCGCGCGGCTCGACCAGCGTCACCAATTATTCGCTGCGCGCCCGCAAGGGTGCGCCCGTCGCCACGCCGCTGCGCTGGGAAGAGCTGGCGAAGATCGGCAGCGGCGACGCGTTCAACATCCACACCCTGCCCAAGCGCCTGGCGCGGCTGCGCAAGGATCCATGGGAAGGCATCGACGCGGTGAAGCAATCGCTCGACACCGCGATCGAACAATTGAATAAAAGCTAGCCATCTTTTCGACCCGGAGGTTCGCACATGACGACCACGCTGGATAAACCCCTGAGACGCGAAATCGACGTGGAGGGGCAAGCGTATACGGTGGTGCTCGACGCCCAGGGCATCAAGATCACGCGCAAGGCGCACCGCAAAGGCATCGAGCTGAAATGGAGCGACGTGATCAACGGCGATGCGGCGGTGGCGGCGGCGTTGAATGCGTCGGTGGGCAATGAGCAGGGGTAGATTTCGCTTGCGGGAATGACTAAACGTTCGTCATCCCAGCGAAAGCTTGGACCCAGCAACTTACCAAGCGTCAAAGGCACTGGATCCCAGCTTTCGCTGGGATGACGGATCGGTAGCGTCGATTTTCTGGAAAGGCTATCGACGCCAGGCAGCATGTCGCGCAACGTGCTTTTTATCAGTGCACGAAGGCACTACGCCGCCTTTTTCCTCGTCCTTGCCGCCTTCTTCGCCGCTGCGGACCGACCGCGCGCACCCTTCGTGCGTGCCGCCTTCTTCGCTGCCGCCGAACGCGAGGACGAACTGCGCTTGGACGCCGCACGCTTGGCATGCGCCGACAGCGAACGCTTCGAAGTTGCGCTCTTGCCCTCGCGCTTCAACGCACGCGACGAAGCGCGGGCGCGCTTGGCGCTGGACCGCTTGGTGGTGGCGCGTTTGCGGCTGGAGGTGGATTTGCCGGTGCTTGCACGCTTGCGCGTCGATGGCTTCTTGGAGGTGGACGACTTCTTGCGCGGCACCTTGACGCCGGCGCGCCGCGCCTTGGAAAGGCCGATGGCGATGGCTTGCTGCGGCGAACGTGCGCCATGCTTGCCTTCGCGCACGTGCTCGATTTCCTCGTGGACGTATTCGCCGGCCTGCGTGCTGGGTGATTTACCTTGACGCTTGGCTTTGGCGGCCGCTTGTCGCGTTTTCTTCTCAGGCATGTCGTGTCTCCCATCTTTGCGGGCAAAGCAGCTTTACTCGCGTTTGCGTCGATATGCTGTCAAGGCAATCGATCAGGAATGCTTGCGAATGAAGGTGATGCGCCCATTCGGCTCCAGCCGTGCCGTGCGGATGCCGCGGGTATCTTCCATGCCCGCCGAATGCAAGGCGCGCCGGAATGCCGCCATGGGAAGGCTGACGCTTTCCAATGATCCGGGCACGATGTCGCCTTCGTGCACCAGCACGGTGGGGTGTCCTTCCACCAGGCGATTGAGCCATGGCGAGCGCGTGCAGGCCCAGGCCAGTATGCGGTCTGCGGCGAGAATCGACGCCACGGCGATCAAGCCGCCGGGAAAGGACATGTCTGGTCCCAGGATGGAATTGCGCAACGTGCCGCCGACCAGCACCAGCACGATGATGTCGAACGTGGACATGTCGCCGAACGATCGCTTGCCCACGATGCGCATCATGATCAAGGCCGCCAGATAGGCGCCGATGCCACGCCATACCAATTCCCACCACGGCAAAGCCAGCTCGAACGTACTCATGTGACATGCTCCTGTTTTCCCTGATACGCCAGCACTATGTCGCGCGCATGGATGAGAAACCGTCGAACACATGTGAACGCCTGTTTTCATGCGCTGCGATCGTCACAAGGAATTCCTCTCGCTTGCACACTGGCACGCTCACAGTGAGCCTCACCGTTTAAAGGCCTGTCAGTGAAGTCATGAACCGCATCCATGCAGAAGTGCCGGCACCGGATCCCAAAACGCCGCCCGCGCCGACACCGTCACCCGATCTTCCCGACCCCGGCCCGGAGCCGCCGTTGCCGACACCGGAACGTCCGCCGCTGACCGATCCCGAACCGCCGCCGGCACCGATCGGCGATCCGGTGGGTACGCCGCCGGTGCCGCAGGCGTTGATTTAGAGGAAAGTTGAGCCCCTCTCCCTCCAATCCGATCAACATGGCTCCCTCCCCTGCTCGCAGGGGAGGGAGATGTGTCCCGACACGTTGGGAGAATCGACGCTTAATCAGCGTTTACATCATTAAAGCGCATTCGCCAACGCCAGATGATGCTGCAACGTCGTCAGCGTGCGCGTCGCGAAGTTCTTCAAATCGCCATCGTTGCCCGACGTCGATTCGCCCTGGAACAGCGCCACTGCATCACGATGGTCCTTGACCATCATCGCCGCGAACGCGCTATCGAAATCCTTGCCGTGCAGGGAGCGCAACTTGGCGAGATTGCTTTGCTGTTCCTGCGTGGGTGTGCTTGCCAAGGTGTAGCCGTCTTTCTGCGCAATGGTTTTCAGTTCGCTGTTGGCCTTGCCATGATCGCTGATCATGGTTTCGGCGAATGCCTTGATCTTGGCCGATTGCGCTTGCGTCTGCGCCAGGCGGCTGGCCAGGACTTCGGTTTGTCCCGCCGCCGAAGCGTTCATCACGAAGCGGACGTCCTGTGCCGTATGCGCCCCGGCCGCACCCACCGCCGGCACCGCGTTGGAAGTGCCGCTTTGCGCGAATGCGGACGAAGTCATCACCAACATAAACATGGGCACAATAAAGGCCTTGATGAGTCGCGACATGATGGCATCTCCAAAGCGGAAGGCGAGGCCATAGTTAGCATCGGCGGCGTGACTCGTGCGTATCCGGCGAGCGAACATGCGTATGACATGCTCCGCTCACGCGCGGGTTATGCACGCCGTTCTACAGTGCAACGACGAACGACCCTGAGGAGGCATGTCATGGCCGAACTAGTCGTTGCTTGTTTCGCTACGCAATTCGATGCCAACGCCGCAGCCGAAAAGCTGTTGTCCCGCGGGCTGCAACGTGAACAGATCGTGTTGAGCTTCGACGAAAGCGTCGGCAAGTCGCCATCCAGTTCCAGCGCGCCGACTTCGGTGGTGTCCACCGCCAGTCATACCGGACGCATGGATACCAGCACCGGCCGGGAGAAAAAGAAGAGCGGCTCTTCGCTGATCTCCGCTTCCCGCACACCGACGCTGCCCGACCCAAAGCTGATCGGCCATACCACGCTGGTGGTGGAATTGCGCGGCGAGATGTCGATGGACGATGCCTGCGCCCTGCTTGACAACGCCGGCGCCAACTCCATTCGTGCGCATGAGCACGTCAAGCGGCGCATTGAAGAGCATCCGGACATGTGGCCATCGATGGGTCGAGCCTCGCAGGAAGACGTTCAGCGCAGCGTGGATGCCGCCAAAGGCGGTGCGTCGCTGGACACGCGACGGCGTCGATGAAACACGCGCGGCGTTATTGCCGCGCTTCCAGGCGCATGCCGCGCGGCGTAAGCCAACGTTCCACCCCTTCGAACAGGCCCTGCACCAGCAGCGCCATGCACGCCGCCGGAATCGCGCCTTCCAGGATCAAGCCGGTGTCGTCCAGTCGAATGCCGGTGACGATCGGTTGCCCGTAACCACCCGCACCGATCAAGGCGCCGAGCGTCGCAGTGCCCACATTGATCACCGCCGCCGTCTTGATGCCCGCCAGGATGCTGCGCATCGCCATCGGCAATTCCACCCGGCGCAAGCGCACACCGCGCGGCAAGCCCAGGGCGGCGGCCGATTCGCGCAAATCCGGCGGAATGCCGGTAAGGCCCGCATAGGTGTTGCGCACGATCGGCAGCAGGCTATACAGGAACAGGGCGGCAATCGCCGGCCACGTGCCGATGCCGAAGAAGGGGATCATGAACACGAACATGGCCAGCGACGGAATGGTCTGCAGCACGCCGCTCAACGCCATGATCAGCTGGCCGAGCCGCTTGGCGCGCGCCGAGAACACGCCCAGTGGAATGGCGAGCAGCACCGCCGCGGTCAACGAGATCAGCACCAGCCGCAGATGCTCCACCGTGCGCTGCCACAGCCGCGTCCAGCGGTTGGCGCCGTCGCCATCGGCCGGCACGCCGAGAAACTGCGCCGCCACCACGGTTTCCTTCTGGCCGTGCAACTTCACTTGCGCATTCATCCGGCGCATCGCATCCGCGCCGATGCGGCCGGCGAGTTTGTCCAGCACTTCGATAAAGGCCGGCGCGCGGGTTTCCAGGTCGAGGCGATACACGTAGACCGCCTGGTAATGCGGAAAGTAATGCCGATCGTCGTCGAGCGTGCGCAGGTGGTAGTAAGGAATCTCCGCATCGGTGCTGTAGAGATCGATCGCATCCACCGCACCGCTGGCGAGCGCGCGATAAGACAGCGCATGATCCAGCCCGCGCACCTGTGTCTGCGGCAAGCCATAGCGCTGGCGCAAGCCCGGCCAACCGTCGCTGCGCGCCATGAATTCATTGGAAAAACCCAGGCGCACCTCCGCATGCGCGGCCAGGTCGGAAAGACTGCGAATGCCCAGCTGCGCGGCGCGATCCTCGCGCATACCGATGGCATAGGTGTCGTCGAAACCCAGCGCATCCGTGATGCCGATGCCCAGCGGCTGCAGTGCCGCGCGCAGGGTCGGGATATCCGCATCGGGCGCGACGTTCTTCAACAGCTCGTGCGTGAGGGTGCCGGTGTATTCCGGATACGCATCGATATCGCCGTGCTGAAGCGCGCTCCACAAGATCGCGGTGCCGCCCAGTTCGCGTTGATGCACCGCCGGCACGCCTTGCTGCCGCGCCGCCAGCCGGGCGATTTCGCCCAGGATCACCGACTCGGTGAACTGCTTGGAACCGATGCGCACCGGCGCCGCATGCGCCCATGCGGGCACTATCGACAGCAGTGCGAAAAGCAGCCACGCGCGCTTCATGGCGATACTCCGCGCAAGGTGCGCTGCGCCTGCACGAAGCGCGTTACGAAGGGATCGGCGGGTCGACGGCACAGATCATCCAGGCGGCCGTCCTGCACCACCTTGCCGTGCCGCATCAGCACCAGGCGATCGGCAAACCACGCCGCTTCGGCCATGTCGTGCGTCACCACGATCACCGTCTTGCCGAGCTGGTCGAAGATCGCCTTCAGCTCGTCCTGCAATTCGTGGCGCACGATGGGATCGAGCGCGCCCAGCGGTTCGTCCAGCAACAAGGCATCGGGATTGAGCATCAGCCCGCGCATCAGCGCGACGCGTTGGCGCTGGCCGCCCGACAGTTCCGCCGGATAGCGTTCCAGGGCGCTGGCGGGCAGATGCGTGAGCGCGGCCAGTTCCTCGGCGCGCTGGCGGATGCGCTCGCGGTTCCAGCCCAGGTGATGCGGCAGCAGTGCGAGATTGCCCAGCACGGTGAGATGCGGAAACAGGCCGCCCTCCTGGATCACGTAGCCCACGCGCCGGCGCAGCGCCAGCACCTGGCCGGGCTGCAGCATGGCGCCGTCCACCCAGATCTCGCCGCTGTCCGGCCATTCCAACCCCAGCAAGACGCGCAGCAGGGTGGATTTGCCCGAACCGCTGCTGCCGATCAGCGCAGTGTTGCTGCCGGCCGGAAAGCGCAGGCTGACATCATTCAGGGCCGGCACGGCGCCGTAGCGCTTGCTGACGCCGCGGAGCTCGAACGCTTCGGGGGTAATGGGCATTGGGGACGGGGACGGCAGCGGGAAGCCCGATTGTAGGCCGGGATGCGTTCCCGGCGTCCGCCTTGCAGCCTCCTGAAAGGTAAATGTTGCATAGCAACATGTATCCTTCACCCATGCTTTCCCACCCCGCCATCCTCCATTACTGGCGCCGCCTGCGCGGTTCGGATCGCTTCGCCGAATGCCAGCGGGTGCTGCTCGCGCTCGGCGGCGTGATCCTCTATTGCCTGTGGCGCCATCACGCGACAGCGATGATTCCCGCCATGCTGGGCGTGATCGCCTGTGCGCTGGCAGAAACCGAGGACCACTGGCGCAGCCGCCTCACCACCCTGCTGATCACCCTGCTCTGCTTTGCCGGTGTGGCCTTCATCGTCGAATGGCTGTTGCCACGCACGCTGCCGTTCACCCTCACGCTGGGCGTGATGACCTTCGTGCTGGTGATGCTCGGCTCGATCAGCGCGCGCTATGCCACCATCGCGGGAGGCACGCTGATTCTGGCCGTCTATACGATGGTGGGCACCGATCAGCCGCATGCATCCCCCGCCTTCTTCGCCGAGCCCTTGCAGATGCTGGCCGGTGCCGCCTGGTATGGTGCGCTGTCGCTGCTGTGGAGCGTGTTGTCGCCGCAGCTGGCCGTGCGCCACGCGCTGGCCCGCGTATTTGACGCACTGGGCGAATACCTGGAAACCAAGGCCGCCCTGTTCACGCCCGTGCACGGCATCGATCGCGATGCATTGCTGCTTACGCTGGCGATGCAGAACGAGCAGGTGGTGGACGCGCTCAACGATACGCGCATCGTGTTGATCGACCGCATCGGCATGCGCCGTCCGCGCGGCGCCACGGCTGCACGCCTGCAGTTGTACTTCAAGGCGCAGGACATCCATGAGCGCGTCAGTTCCTCGCATTATCCGTATGCGGCGCTGGCCGAGGCCTTCTATCACACCGACGTGCTGTTCCGTTGCGAACACATCCTGCGCCTGCAGGCGCGCCAATGCCACGAACAGGCCCAGGCGCTGCGCCTGCGCACCCCGCCGGCCGCCGCCACCGACATGCGTGCAGCACAGAACGACCTGCGCAACGCCATCCACACGCTGCGCCATCAATCGCCCGCGCCGGCCGAACACCTGCTGCGTTCGCTGGATGCGCTCCTGCGCAACATGGCCGCCATCCAGGCCTTGCTGGAGAACGACCACGCGCCCACCACGCTCGACGGCGAAGACGGCGCTTTGCAAAACCCCGGCCCGCAATCGCTGCGCGAAGCCTGGGAGCGCATCACCATCCAGCTCACCTCGCGTTCCTCGCGCTTCCGCCACGCGGTGCGCCTCTCGCTGGCGTTGATGGCCGGCTTCGGCGTACTGCGGCTGGTGCATCCCCAGCATGGCTACTGGATCCTGCTGACCACGCTCTTGGTCTGCCAGCCAAGCTACGGCGCCACGCTGGCGCGCATGCTGCAGCGTGTATCGGGCACGGTGATCGGCGTGGTGATCGGCTGGGCCACCCTGCGCCTGCTGCCCGCGGCGCCGTGGCCCTTGCTGCTGATCGTGCTGTCCGGCGTGGTGTTCTTCGCCGCGCGATTGCGGCGCTATACCCTCGCCACCGCATCGATCACCGTGTTCGTGGTGCTGTGCTTCAACCAAGCCGGCAACGGCTACGAAGTGATGTGGCCGCGCCTGCTCGACACCCTGATCGGCGCCGCCATCGCCGCCCTGGCCATCTATCTCATCCTGCCCGACTGGCAAGGCCGCCAGCTCGACCAGGTGCTGTCCAACACCTTGCGCAACGACGCGCGCTACCTGCAGCAGATCATCGCGCAGTACGTGCACGGCAAACGCGACGACCTGCCCTACCGCATCGCCCGCCGCGAAGCGCACAACGCCGACGCAGCCTTGAGCGGCATGCTCGCCAACATGCTGCGCGAGCCGGGCCGGCAGCAGCACGGCAATGAAAACCTGCTGCGTTTTCTCACCATCGCGCACACCATGCTGGGGCATATTTCTACGCTCGGCGCGCATCGCCAGGCGATCGGCGATGCGCAGGTTCGCGATACCGTGACGTTGGCCGGCAACCTGATCGTGACCAAGCTGGAGCATCTGGCGGATGCGCTGCTTGCGCCTGTTTCGCCGCCGGATAGCGAAACAGAGCAGAGCATGATGCCGCCTGCGGATGGGGTACAGGATGAGGTTGCGCGGTTGGTGCTGGGGCAGTTGGGGTTGATTCTGGTGTTGCGGGATCGGTTGGCGAGTGTGGTGCGGGATATCCGCAACGGATAATTTTTTCTCGCGTAGGTTGGGGTGCAAACCCCAACATGGTCATCTTGATGGCCGCGCGATCAATCATGTCTGGTCCATGCATGGCGACGTTGGGGTTTGCACCCCAACCTACCGAAGTGAACCGGCTCATTTCGAAAGCGATGTTGCCGGAAGAGCCCAGCGACCGGCGCGCGCGCCGGCGGCCGCGCAGGATGCGCGCCTGCTCTTCGGGGCCCCTGGGGGGCGGTGAAGGGTGGGCGGAAAAGCCCGCAGGGAAGCCGGCATGAATGCCGGCTTGTTTTTCGTCAGTCCATGGAGGGACTGTCGAAAAACCCCGCCCGCCCTTCACGGACTTGGCGGGCATGGATGCCCGCCAAGCGCCCCCTCGGGTTGCCCTTCTCTTTGGTTATTTTCTCTTGGGCACGCAAGAGAAAGTGACTCGGCCCGACAGGGCCGAAAGCGCCGCAGACAACCGCCATGCATCGCGCAATGCTCAGGCATGGCAACGTTGGGGTTTGCACCTCAACCCAAACCCACACAAAGAAACTCCTCGCGAGGTTGGCCCCTCACCCCAGCCCTCTCCCCAGAGGGGAGAGGGAGTAAAGCGTGCCTCAGCGTTTCACCGCTTCCAGCCCAACCCAAGCCCCTTCTGCAATGACACAAAATCCTTCAACAACTCCGCCTGCCCCGCCACCACATTCTGCTGCGCCGAAAACTGCGCCCGCTGCGTATCCAACAGATCGATCAGCGACGAAGCCCCCGCTTCGTAACGCTGACGCATAAGCGCCGCCGACCGATCCGCCGACACCTCGATCTGCTGCAGACGCTGCACGCTATCGCGCTGGTGCCCATAACGAGCCAGCGCATTGTTGGCATCCTGCAACGCGGCGAGCACCGTCTGCGTATAGCGCGCGGTCGCTTCGTCGCGACTCGCTTCGGCTTGCCGAATGGCACCGCGCGTGCGCCCGAAATCGAGCACATCCCATTGCAGATAAGGCACGCCCAACCACGTAAACGAACTCTTCCGCAGCAAATGGCCAGGGTCGGCCGCGTTGGAACCGATAAAGCCCAGCATCGTCACCTTGGGAAACAGGTCGGCGGTGTGCTGGCCGATCTGCGCGTTGCTGGCAGCCAGCCGGCGTTCGGCGGCGCGGATATCCGGACGCTGCTGCAGCATGGTGGCCGGATCGTCGATCGGCACTGATGCCGGCAACGTCGGCAAGGGCGCAGGGGTCGACAGTTCGCCATCCAGCGCACCAGGCTCCTGGCCGGTGAGCACGGCGAGCTGGTCCAGCGATTCGGTGATCTGCTCGTCCAGCGGAATCAACGTGGCGCGCGTGGTCTGCACTTGCGTGGTCTGCCGCTCGACGTCCGCGTCGGTACCGATGCCCTGCGCGCGACGCTGCTGGATCAAATCCAGCGTCTGCTGTTCGAGCGCCGCGGAACGGTTCGCCAAGGCCAGGCGCCGCTGCTGATCGCGCAGGCCGATATACGCCTGCGCCACTTCGGCGGCCAGCGAGACTTGCGTGTCGGCCAGATCGGCATCCACCGCTTCGGTCTGCGCCGAGGCCGCCTCGGTGGCGCGGCGTTCGCCGCCGAACAGGTCGATTTCCCAGGAGGCGTCGAAGCCCGCCGAATACAGCTGCAATGGTCCGCGTCCACTCGACGTTCCGGACGATTGCGACAAGCCGGACAGATCCGGCTTGCGCATGCGCAACGCCGCTGCATCCGCCGTACCTTTCGGCAATTCCTTGGCACGCTGCTGCTGCAATTGCGCGCGCGATTCGCGCAGGCGTGCCTGCGCGGCCTGCAGGTCGGCGTTGTGCGCCAGCGCCGCATCGATCAAGGCATTCAAGGTGGGATCGCCGAGCGTGGTCCACCACTGGCTGGGCGCATGCGTCGTGGTGACACCCGTGGCGGGCGCACGCACGAACGCATTCGCATGCGTCATCGGCGGCGCACCGTGGTAATCAGGCCCGACCGTGCAACCGGAAAGCACGCACGATGCAACGATCATCATGGGCAACAAAACACGCGACGCGCGTAAAGGCATATCCAACATCCTCAATGACCCTCGCTGACCGGCGCGTGGTAGCGCGGCGTCTTCAACAGCAACGACAGCGGTATGCAGCACGCCAGGGCGATGGCGAGCACGTAAAAGGTTTCGGAAAACGTCATCACCAGCGCCTGCTGCTGGATCTGCGCAGCAAGCTGGCCGAGCGCGCGCATCTTCGAATACGCCATATCGCCGGTGCGCGCAAACCAGTTGGCCGCATACGCCGTCAGGCGCTCCTGCCCAAGCAGGGAATTGGCGGTGAGCGATTCACGGATTTCCGCCACATGGAACGTATTGCGCCGATCGATCACCGTGCCGATGATCGCCAGGCCGATCGAGCCGCCGAGGTTGCGCGCCATGTTGTACACGCCGGCCGCGTCGCCCGCCTCTTCGCGCGTCACCGCCGCCATCGACGCCTGGTTCAAGGGCATGAACACCAGCATCTGCCCCGCGCCGCGAATCAGCTGCGACCACAGGAAATCGTGGCCCACGCTTTGCGCGGTGAGATGGATATCCAGCAGGCAACTCGCCACGAAACACAGCAGGCCGATAATCGCCAGAATGCGGAAATCCACTTTGCCGAGCAGCCGCGGAAGCAGCGGCATCATCAGGAACGCCGGCACGCCGGCCGCCAGCATGATCCAGCCGGATTGCTCCGCGTTGTAGCCCGCGATCAAGCCGAGAAACTGCGGGATCAGATAGATCACTCCGTAAAACACGCCGCCGACCACCGATACGATCAGGATCACGCTGGCGTAGCGCGGATTGCGCAACAGGCTCAGGCGCATCACCGGCTTTTTTGCCGTGAACTGCGAAATCGCAATCAACACCATGCCCGCCAGCGACAACAGGCTGAGCCACACGATCATGCTCGATTCGAACCAGCGTTCACGCTGCCCCTCTTCCAGCACCACCGTCAACGAGCTCAAGCCGGCGGACAAACCGGCGATACCGATCCAGTCCGCCTGCTTCAAGGCATCCCAGTGCGGCCGATCCGACGGCAGGCCGATCAGCAGCAAGGTCATCAAGCCGATGCACACCGGCAGGTTGATAAAGAAGCACCAGCTCCAGCTGATGTTTTCGGTCAGCCAGCCGCCCAGCACGGGGCCGAGCAAGGGACCGAGCAACACGATCAAGCCGAAGATGGTCATGCCGACCGGCAACTGCGACATCGGCAAGCGGCTGCGGATGATGGTCTGCCCGGTCGGAATCATCGCGCCACCGGTCAGGCCCTGGCCGATGCGCCCGATCACCATCGCGGTCAAGGTGTGCGAGAGGCCGCACATCATCGAAAACAGGATGAACAGCGCCGAGCCGCCGAGCAGGAAATTGCGCAGGCCGAACACGCGCGTCAGCCATGCCGCCAACGGAATGATCACGATCTCCGACATCAGATAACCGGTGGAAATCCACGTGCCTTCCGTGCCGGTGGCGCCGATTTCACCTTGGATCTGCGGCAGTGCCGAATTGGTGATGGAGATATCCAGCGTCGCCATCAGGGCGCCGAGTGCGCCCGCCGCCACGGCGACCCAGTCGGCCGCGCTGGCGCGTTCGTGATGCTCAGCCATGGCTGCCAGCTTGCGTCTGATCGTTGGTGGCGCGCGTATCCACGTCCACCGTCACCGACAAGCCGGGCAACAGCAATGCGCGCGTCTGCTCATCGGTATCGAGCCGGATGCGCACCGGTACGCGCTGCACGATCTTGGTGAAATTGCCGGTGGCGTTCTCCGGCGGCAACAGTGCGAATTGCGAACCGGTGCCGGGCGAGAAGCTTTCCACCACGCCGTGCAATTCCTTGTCCGACAAAGCATCCACGTGCACGCTCGCGCGCTGGCCGGCACGCATCCGGCCGATCTGGGTTTCCTTGAAATTGGCGGTGAGGTAGACGCTCTGCACCGGCACGATCGTCATCATGCGTGTGCCGGGTTGCGCATACTGGCCCACGCGCACGGTGCGGTCGCCGACCCGGCCTGCAAGCGAACTGCGCACCAGCGTGTCCTGCATATCCAGCTTCGCCTGCCGCGCGGAGGCCTGCGCGGCTTCCAGTTGCGCACGGGCTTGCGCGATCTGCGCATCCAGGTCGGCCATTTTCGCCTGCGCCTGATCGAGCGCCGCGGTATCGGCCGCCAGGCTCGCGCGCGCCTGGTCGCGATTGCTGGTCAACACCGACAACTGATCGCCGCTTTCGGCGCCAGTCCTGGCCAGCGGCGTGTAGCGGCGTACTTCATCCTCGGCATGGCGGCTGCTGATCTGCGCCACCTGCAGTTGCGCCCTGGCCTGCTCGATCGCCGCGCGCTGCTGCTGGATGCCCGCCTGCGCACGCTGGATATCCGCCTTGCGCGCATCGATGGTGGCCTGCGCCTGATCCAGCGCCGCCTGATATTGACGGCCATCGAGCCGCACCAGGGGATCGCCCGCTTTCACCGTCGCGTTGTCGCCCACATACACGTCGGTGACATAACCGCTGACCTTGGACGCCACTGTCACGTTGTCCGCCTGCAGATAGGCATCGTCGGTGCTTTGCGTGAAGCGCCCGACCAGCCACCAGTAGCCCAGCGCGATCACCGCCGCAATCAACACCAGCACGCCGGCCGGCAACAGGAAGCGGCCGGCGTTGGCGCGGCGAGAGGGTGCGGCGGCGTTTTTTGCTACGTCGCCAGATGATGCGGACATGCGTGATCCCCAAAAATATTCCAGGTGGAATATTTATTCCGATTGGAATAAGTTTGTCAAATGCTATCTTGACCGCAGTGATCGCAGGGACTTACGAATGACACCAGTCAAACGCCTTCGCCGCCCATCGGCCGGCGGCTATGCACGCGGTGACGAAACACGCGAACGCATCATCGAAGCGGCCGTAAAGCTGTTCGGCGAGCGCGGCTTCGCCGGCGCCTCCACCCGCGACATCGCCGCCGCCGCGGGCGTCAATGCGCCCGCGCTGCAGTATTACTTCGAGAACAAAGAAGGGCTTTACCAGGCCTGCGCCGAATCCATCACCAGCGACCTGACCGCTCACTTCGATCCGGTGATGAAGCAGGCCCGCGCGGCATTGAAAAACAACGCCAGCACGGACGCATTGATCGAGGTCCTGCTGGCCATCCATGCTGCAATGCTGGACCGCGTACTCATGCAATCGAACGCCTCCGCCCAGCGCCTGTTCCTCGCCCGCGAACTCGCCGGCGAGGAACCACCCGTGGCGTCCAAGCTGCTGAACCAGCAAGTGAAGCAACCGTTCTACAAAGTCGCCACCGCCATGCTTTCCCGCATCACCGGCATCAGCGCCAACGACCCGGTCACCCGCATCCGCCTGCTTACGCTGAAGGGGCAGATGATGCCGTTTTACCATCCGTCCAAGGCGGGTTTGGAGGAGCTGGGGTGGAAGGAAATCGATGCCGCCAAGGCGGCGTTGATCAAGGCGACGGTGCTGGACCAGATGGGGATTTTGTTGCGGGCGTGGGTGCAAGCTCGGTAGTTTTTTTTCTTTCTCTGTGCACGGAAGTTGGGGTGCGAACCCAACGTCATTATGTGAACGTCTTTCGCGCTGTATGGAGATTGCCTGCGGCGCTTTCGGTCGCGGGGCGACCGAGTCACTTCTCTTTGCTGGCCCAAAGAGAAGTAACCAAGAGAAAGGGCACCCCAGAGGGCGCGCCTTCCGGGCTCCTGCCCTCCAGGTGCGCAGGCGGGCTACGGGGTTTTTCGACAGCACATCCTGTGCTGACGAAAAACTGGCTCGCATCCGTGCGAGCCACCCTGCGGGCTTTCCTTCGCCCACCTGCCGCGCCCTATGGGGCCCTTTGGCGCACATCCCTGTGCGCACTCTTCGCCAGCGCGTTGCGCTGGTAGAGCAAAAAGCAGAGGCAAAGACCACGAACGCCACAGATCACGGGAAGCATCGTCATGCGAACAACCAAGCGACCGGCGCAAAGCGCCGGCGGTCGCGCAGGATGCGCGCCTGCTCTTCGGGGCCCCTGGGGGGCGGTGAAGGGTGGGCGGAAAAGCCCGCAGGGAAGCCGGCATGGAGGCCGGCTTGTTTTTCGACAGTCCATGGAGGGACTGTCGAAAAACCCCGCCCGCCCTCCACGGACTTGGCGGGCATGGATGCCCGCCAAGCGCCCCCTCGGGGTGCCCTTCTCTTTGGTTATTTTCTCTTGGGCACGCAAGAGAAAGTGACTCGGCCGCAAGGGCCGAAAGCGCCGCAGGCAATCTCCATACAACGCGCAAGGCATAGGCATGGCGATGTTGGGGTTTGCACCCCAACCTACGCACGCCCTCGCAAAGGCAAAGCCAACCCTCGCCCAGAAAAAGCAAAACATCATGACAAAACCGTCATAGACGTATCCCCTCAACCGGCGGATAGTTACACTCAGCAACACACCCACAACTCCGAAGGCGCCCAGCCTAAGGTTCCCGCAAGGGAATACGGCCAGGCGTCCGTGGTCCCCACCAGGATCACCGGGTGAACACGGAAACGCGTTCGCCTCCCGGCTTGGAAAGGAGCACAGATACATGTCCCCGCTGGCTGACCGATACGGCCGTAGGTTTCCGTATTTGCGGTTATCGGTCATTCCCGCGTGCAACTTCCGTTGCACCTACTGCCTGCCGCACGGCTACCACGCCGAAGCGAAGACGCCTGCGCCGCTGTCGCTGGCCGAGATCACGCGCCTGCTGCGCGGATTTACCGAGCTGGGCATGCACAAGCTGCGCATTACCGGGGGCGAGCCCAGCGTGCGGCACGATCTCACCGATATCCTGCGCACCGCCGCGGCGGTGCCGGGCATCAGCAAGCTGGCGATGACCACCAACGGCAGCCTGCTCGGCAAGCGCCTGCACGAGTGGATGGACGCCGGGCTCAACGCCATCAACGTCAGCGTGGATACGCTCGATCGCGCCAGCTTTGCCCGCATCACCGGCCACGACCGGCTGGACGACATCCTGCATGGCGTGGACATGGCGCTGGCGGCAGGCATGTCGTCGGTGAAGCTCAACGCCGTGCTGATGCGCGACGTCAACGACCGCGAGCTGCCGGCCTGGCTGGACTACCTGCGCGACCGCCCCATCGGCGTGCGCTTCATCGAACTGATGCAGACCGGCGACAACCTGGCGTTCTTCCGCGACCACCACGTGCGCGCCGAAACGCTGGAAGCCCAGTTGCTGGAGGCCGGGTGGCAAGTGCTGCCGCGTGCCGCCGATGCCGGCCCTGCGCGCGAATACCGGCATGCCGATTACGCCGGCCGCATCGGCATCATCGCGCCCTACTCCAAGGATTTCTGCGCCGGCTGCAATCGCCTGCGCGTTACCGCCACCGGCGACCTGCGCCTGTGCCTGTTCGGCGAATTCGGCATACCGCTGCGCCCGCTATTGCAGTCGGACGAGCAGCTCGAAGACCTGGTGCGCGTCATCGGCGGGCAGATCGGCCGCAAGGAGCAGGGGCATTTCCTGCACGAAGGGCGCACCGGCATCACGCCCCATCTCGCATCCACCGGAGGTTGATCGATGCACGAGCGCGACAGCGCCCACTTTCATATGGCGGACGTGCGCCGCAAGCGCGTGACGGCGCGCCGCGCCGTGGCGATTGGTGAATTGAACGCAGGCCCCGCCGCGTTCGCGCAGATTGTCGAACGCCGCCTGCCAAAGGGCGATGCGATGGTGATGGCCGAAATCGCCGGCCTGCAAGGCGCGAAGAATGCGTCGCAACTGATGCCGCTATGCCATCCGCTGCCGCTGGAATACATCGACGTGCGCTGCGAGCCGATCACTGAGCGCCATGCCGTTCGCGTCTATTGCGAAGTGGCGACCTTCGCGCGCACCGGCGTGGAAATGGAAGCGCTCGCCGGCGCGAGCGCGGCCTTGCTCACGCTGTACGACCTGACCAAACCGGTGGAGCCGGCGCTTTCCATCGGCGGGGTGCGATTGCTGTTCAAGGAAGGCGGCAAGAAAGGCCTGTGGCTGCATCCGGACGGCATGAGCGATGCCGAGCGCGACCATTACAAACCGCGCGGCGTGACGAAACTGGACAACGTCAGCGCTGCGGTGATCACGCTCAGCGATCGCGCCAGCCGCGGCGAATACAGCGATGCATCAGGGCCGCTGCTGGTAGAACGCCTGCGCGAGCTTGGCGCCAACGTAAGCGACGTCGAACTGCATCCGGACGAACCCGGCCCGCTGGCCGAACGCCTGCGCGCACTCGCCGAACAAGGTGTGCAACTGGTGCTTTGCACCGGCGGCACCGGCTTGGGGCCGCGTGACCGCACGCCAGAAGCACTGGCGATCGTGGCCGACCGCCACATCGACGGCATCGGCGAACTGTTCCGCAGCGAAAGCAGCCAGCACACGCCGCTGGCCTGGCTGAGCCGCGCGCAGGCGGTGCTGATCGATACCACCCTGGTGATCGCCCTGCCCGGCAGCGCCAAGGCCGTGGCGCAAGGCATGGATATTCTTGCGCCGATCCTCGCGCACGCGCTGAGCATGGCCGCCGGCGGAGGCCACGCATGAGCCAGGAAACGCTCGCCTACGAAGACGCGCTGCGGATCGTGCTGGCGGCCGGCAGCAAGGCGCCGGTGGAAGATGTGCCGATCAGCGCGTGCATCGGCCGCGTATTGGCCGCACCGGTGATCAGCGCCGTCGACCTGCCGCCGTTCGACAACTCCGCGATGGATGGCTTCGCCTTGCGCGGCCACTCCATTGTGCCGGCCGGTACGAAGCTGGACATCGAAGGCGAACAGGCCGCCGGTGACGGCGTTGCGCAGGCCCACAACGGCGCATGGGAAATCATGACCGGCGCGCGCCTGCCGGATGGACTCGATCGCGTCATTCCGGTGGAACAGACCGAGCGCCTGTCAGCAACGCGGGTTCGGCTGCTTGCCGACGTCGAGTACGGACAAAACGTGCGCATGGCAGGTTCGGATGTGGCGCGCGGGCAACAGGTACTGGCCGCCGGCAGCGTGCTTCAACCGCAACACCTGATGCTGCTCGCGGCGCTGGGCGTGGCCAGCGTACCTGTCGCCGAACGTCCACGCGTGGCGGTACTGTGCACCGGCCGCGAGCTGGTCGATGATGCCGCGCAAGCGCTCGCACCGGGGCAGATCCGCAATTCCAATGGACCGTTCCTCGCCGCTCGTTTGCCGCTGGCCGGGGCGCAAGTCGTGCACGCGGAAACCGTGGGCGATGATGCGGCTGCGTTCGAAGCCGCGCTGCGTCGCGCCCTGGATGCCGGCGCAAAAATCATCATCACCAGCGGCGCCGTCTCCATGGGCCGCTATGATTTCGTGCCGCAAGCCCTGGAACGCATCGGTGCGCAGACCTTGTTCCATAAGGTGGCGATACGCCCCGGCAAACCGCTGCTGTTTGCGAAGCTGCCGGGCGACGTGCTGTTGTTCGGCCTGCCGGGCAATCCGATTGCGGTCGCGGTTGGCTTGCGTTTCTTCGTCGAGCCGGCCTTGCGCGTGATGTTCGGCCTGCCGCAGGAAACGCCGCGCCGCATACCGCTCAGCAAGCCGTACAGCAAAAAGCCGCGCCTGCGTTTTCATCTCAAGAGCCGCCTGCACATCGACGCGCAAGGCCGCCTTGCGGTGCAAGTGCTGGACGGCCAGGAGTCCTACCGCATCCGCCCGCTGTCCGACGCCAACGCCTGGGCGGTGGTGCCGGCGGACGTCGACGCGCTGCCTGCGGGCGCGCTGGTCGACGTGCATGGACTGGGACATCTTGAATTTTCGCTGCCGTGCGAGGGCGCCGCATGAAGGTTCGCATCACCTTGTTCGGCGCGCTGCGCGATGCCGATGCGCATGGTTTCATCGAACTGGAAGCGCCCGATGGCTGTACCGTCGGCGACTTGCGCGAGCTGTTGCGCGATCATCTGCGCACGCATGCGCCGCATATCAGCGCCGGGCTGGTGCAACGCTCGGCCTTCGCCAGCGAGGATGAGATTCTGCACAACCATCGCACGGTGCCGGAGCATGGGCAGTTGGCGGTGTTGCCGCCGGTAAGTGGGGGATGAGCATGAGCACGCGCTTGTTTTTTCCCTTCCCTGCGTGCAGGGGAGGGCCGGGATGGGGTTGTACGAGCTTGCCGCACTACTTGAGTTCACCGCGAGGCTGCCTCACTCCACCCCAACCCTCTCCTGCTACACGTAGGGGAGGGGGCAGTATTCGACTTTGATGGAACTGATATGACCGACCTGCACACCGCCGTCATCGACATCTGCGACGGCGTACTCAACCCCGCCGACGCCCTCGCCTTCGTCTCCGATCCCCGCTTCGGCGGCATCGACATGTTCATCGGCAAGGTGCGCGAGCACAACCTCGGCCGCGTCGTGACCGGCATCAGCTACGACCTGTTCGAACCGCTGGCGCTGCGCACTTTCGAAGAGATCGGCGAACGCGCGCTGCGCAAGTTCGGCGGGCCGATGAAGCTGTACATCGCGCACGCCAAGGGCGATCTGCGCATCGGCGACATTGCCGTGATCGTCGCCACCGGTACGCCGCATCGCGACGAGGCCTTCAAGGCCTGCCGCATGGCGATCGAAGCGGTCAAGCACGAAGCGCCGATCTGGAAGCAGGAGCACTACACCGACGGCCACAGCGAGTGGAGCGAAGGCTGCTCGCTGTGCGACGAACATCGCGAAGCCGAAAAACACGGCAAGGCGCATGCGCACGACCACGGCCACTGAACCCTTGCCGTGCATCGGCGTGGTGCTGGCCGGCGGGCGCTCCTCGCGCATGGGCCGCGACAAGGCGATGCTGGCGTGGCAAGGGCATCCGCTGATCGAACACCTGATCGCCGTGCTGCAAGCGTCCGGCGTGCGCGAAGTGAAAGTCAGCGGCGATCGCCCCGCTTATCACGGCGTTGCCGATCCCGTACCGCAAGCCGGCCCCATCGGCGGCATTGCCGGTATTGCTGGCACATGCGAAGACGGCGAGCTGTTGATCGTTCCGGTCGACATGCCAATGTTGCAACCTGCGTTGTTGCAACGCTTGCTTACCACCGCAAGCACCGCCGGCTGCGTGCGCTATGCCGATCACATGCTGCCCATGCGCCTGCGGCTGGACGCGCATTGTCGCGACACGCTGCACGCCCTGCTCGCGGCAAACGACCCACGTGCACGCTCCGTACGCGCCTTGCAGGAACGCGTCGGCGTGCATGAGATCGCCTTGTCCGCTGCCGAAGCCATGCAGCTGGTCGATTGCAATACCGAACAAACCTGGCGGGAGCTCAATGCATGAGAGTGCAACTGGAAGGCCAAAGCCTGCGCTTGCGCATCGACGAAGACGAACTGGCGCGATTGCTCACCGGCGGCTCCGTGGACAACCGCACTTCCCTACCCGATGGCCATGTGGAGATGCATCAGGTCAGCCTGGCGCCGCGTATCGGCTGGCAGCGCGAACATGCCGTGTTGCATATCTGCCTGCCGGAAGACGATGTGCGCGCCTTGAGCCAGCGTTTGCCTTCGCGCGATGGCCTGGCGTTTTCGCTGTCGACACCGCACGGCGATACGTTGACGATCCTGTTCGATGTGGATGTGCGCGACAGTGCGCGCAAGCGATTGCATAAATCTTCCGAAGGAGGTGCTTCGTGATGATGCGCATTTCTCCCTCTCCCCTGCGGGGAGAGGGTCGGGGTGAGGGGACAAGGCTTGCCTCAGCTTCCATCCAAGCGACGCTTCGTAAATGGCCTGGCCGCAAGCGCGTGGCTCTTTTCGCCTTGATTCTGAGCCTCATAAGCACGATAGCCATTGCACAAAACACCTCCGTGTTGCGCATCGCCTACGCCGGCTCCATGGGCGTCGTCATGGACAACGCCGCCGGCCCCGCCTTCGCCAAGACCCATCACGCCACCTACCAGGGCATCGGCCAAGGCTCCTACGCGCTGGCGCGATTGCTCGCCGCGCATCAACTGCAGGCGGACGTCTTCGTCACCATCACGCCCGGGCCCATGCAGTTGCTCAAGCAGGCCGGCCTGGTCGCTGCAGCCGTACCGGTCGCCAGCACGCAGATGGTGGTGGTGTACAGCCCGCACAGCCGCTTCGCCGCCGAATTCGCCGCCGCATCGCGCGGGGAGCGAAGGTGGTACGAAGTGTTGAGCCAGCAAGGCGTGCGTCTGGGCCGCACCGATCCGGCCATCGACCCACAGGGCGCGAATGTATTGCTGACCCTGCAACTGGCCGCCGAGTTCTACCATCGGCCGGAACTGCTTACCACGATCGCCGGCGCGCCGCAGAATCCATCGCAGCTGTTCACCGAGCCATCGCTGATGTCGCGTTTGGAAGCCGGCCAGATCGATGCGGCCATCGGCTACGCCAGCGCAGCGCAGTCGCACCATCTGCCGACGATTGCGTTGCCGGATGAGATCAACCTCGGCAACCCGGACCTGCAGAAACCCTGGTACGACCGCGCGTCCGTCGCCCTGCCCGACGGCAAGATACTGCGCGTGCAGCCACTGGTGTTCTATGCCGGCGTGCTGACCCATGCCAAACAGCCGGAGCTGGCGCGTGAATTCGTGAGTTTCCTGCGCAGCGCCGAGGGCCAGGCGTTGTTTCGCGAACACGGTTACAACGCGCCGCGCGGAAGCGGGTTGTAAGACAGGATGGTCCCGTCGGTCGGGTCAGCGCAGCGCAACCCAGCCATGGCGGTCGAGATTCGTTGGGTTACGCTGCGCTAACCCAATCTACGATAGCCCCTGCAAAGGCGGACATGACCCGCACTGCTTTCAAGCTGCCGCTCCCTGCCCTCGCCAGCCTGCTGACGCTGCTGCTGCTCGCCACGCCATTTATCGGCCTTGCCTTCGCTACCTCGTGGCGCAGTTTCGGCTTCACCGAAGGCGACGGCCACGCCATTGTCGTATCGCTTTGCTACAGCGTGCTCGCCTTGATCCTGATCATCGCGCTGGGCACGCCGCTGGCGTGGTGGCTGGCGCGCCATCGCGTGCGCGGCCTGTGGCTGATCGACGCCTTGCTGCTGCTCGCCCTGCTTACGCCGCCGCTGGCGATGGGCTTGTTGCTGGCCTCGATGTACGGCCCTTATGGCGCGGCCGGCAGCTTGCTGGAGCGTGCCGGGCTGGTGCTGACCAATTCCGGGCCGGCGTTCGTGATGGCGCAGTTCTATAGCGCGCTGCCGTATTACGTGATCGCCGCGCGGGCCGCCTTCGAAAGCGTGCCGCGTGAGCTGGAACAGATCGCACTCACGCTCGGTCACTCGCCCTGGCGCAGCTTCGTGCGGGTCAGCCTGCCGCTGGCGCGACTGGGTTTGGCGGCCGCCGTTGCGCTGGCCTGGGTGCGCGCGCTGGGCGAATTCGGCGCCGTGCTGATCGTGGCGTATTACCCGCAAGGCATTCCGGTGAAGCTGTGGGTGAACTTGCAGAACGTCGGCCTGAACGCGGTATACCCCTTGCTGTGGGTGTTCTTCCTGATTGCCATGCCGTTGCCGCTGGTGCTTGGCCTGGCCGCTCGTGGCAGGCGTTTGATCTGATGCGCATCGACTACCGTATCGAGCAACCGATCGCCTTGCATGCGGCCTTCGATGTCGAAGGCTTTACCGTATTGCTCGGCGCCAGCGGCGAAGGCAAGTCGCTGCTGTTGCGCGCCATTGCGGGACTCGTGCCGGCACGCGGCGAACCGTTCGACGGCATGGCCGCGCAACACCGTGCCGTGGGTTACCTGCCGCAGGGCTATGCGCTGTTTCCGCATCTCAATGCATGGCAGAACGTGGCGTTTGCATTGCGTGGTCCGCAGCGACGCGCGCAGGCGATGCATCTGCTGGAGCGCGTGCACATGCTGGAATTCGCCGAGCGCTATCCGGCGACGCTGTCGGGCGGGCAACAGCAGCGCGTGGCCCTGGCGCGCGCCCTGGCACGGCGGCCGCAATTGTTGTTGCTGGACGAACCCACCTCGGCGCTCGATCCGGTCACGCGTGATGATGTGATCGCGGAATTGATCGGCGAGGTGCGTGAATTCGGCATCCCCGCGCTGGCCGTCAGCCACGATCCGCATCTGGCCGCTGTGGCAGATCGGCTGGTGCTGATGCATGAGCGGCGCATCATCCAGATCGGCTCGCCTGCCGAGGTCAACGTGAACCCCATCGACGGTTCGGCTGCGCGCCTGCTTGGGCATCGCAATGTGCATCGCGGGCGGATCGAGGCGCGGCGATTGGTATGGCAGGACGGCGCTACTGCGCTACCCGTCCACAGCGACGCCTTTGAGGGAGAGGTCGATTGGACCATCGATCCGTCAGCGATTCGCCTGCTGGATGCACGCGATGGCTTGCCCGACATGGTGCCCGCGTCGATCGAAGTGCGGCACGTGATCGGGCGCACGGCGCAACTGGGTGTGCGCTGCGGCCAGGGACGATTGTGGGTGTCGGTATCTGTCGACCGGGCTATCCCCGAGTCGGTGGCGGTGCAGTTGCCGGCGGAAGCGATTCGGTGGTGGGAGCGGCAATCGTAGGTTGGGGTGCGAACCCCAACGCCGCGGTGTATGCGTGCATGACAATGTTGGGGTTTGCACCCCAACCTACGGCTGCGCGCTAAAGCACAGGCGACCCCACCCCGGCCCTCCCCTACTTACTCAGGGGAGGGGGGACGATCACGGCAAGCACTCATCACCTCGCGCTGTAGCAGCGAACCTGTTAACGCTACCACGCAGTTCACACGAATCTGCACACACGAAAGATCTCAAGCAAAGCGCAAAGCGACTTTACGAATTTGCGCACGCAAGATTTCCTTCGCAGCTATGGCGCCATGCTCTATGGCTTCCTTTACCGCCGACCAGTCATACGCCTTGTCGCGCCATTGCCATGCGCACTTGCGCAAGCATTTTGCATCGCTTCAAACGCCTTACCCCTTAAATCGTGCATTTGGTAGCGCTAACTCCATGCGGCGAATGCAAACGAAAAATCATTACCGTCCATCGGCTGTTTCGTAATTGTGCCTGCATAACCCGTCATATCCACTACGCCATGCCCAGGGGGTGCCGGGGGGCACCTCGCCGAATGCTTTATGAGCTGATTCCGGCGTGACGATGAACAACCGACAAGCCGGCTGGCCTGCGCCAGTAACGGCCGCGCATCACCGACCGAGGGGAGTAAACTGGCATGAAGAGCAAGGGGCAAATCGTGAGGTTGCAGCATGGCGCGCGTCCATCTGCCACCGGTTGCCGGCTGGCGACAGCCATCGCCTTGGGCCTGGCGCTGCTGGATGCGCCAGCGATGGCCTTGGCGCAAAACAGCGGCCCGTCCGCCAATGCCTCGACAGCAAAGCCGGCCGCGGCCGATGCAAAGGCCGATCCCTCCAAAAAGAGCAAGGCCGAGCAGCAGAAGGACATCCAGAATCTTGCCGGCATCTCCGTCACTGGCATCCGCGCCAGCCTGGAATCATCGCAGTCGCTGAAACAGAACGCCGACCAGATCGTCGATTCGGTCACCGCCACCGACATCAACGCCCTGCCCGACCGCAGCGTCACTGAAACGCTACAGCGCATCAGCGGCGTGACGGTCGACCACTATCTGGCCGACAACGATCCCGACCATCCCTCCGCCGAAGGCAGCGGCGTGTTGATCCGCGGCTTGCCCTACGTGGCCAGCCTGCTCAACGGCGGCGAAAGCTTCTCCGCCAACAATGGCCGCGCGCTGAGCTTCGAAGACGTGCCCGCAGAGCTGATGCAAGGCGTGGACGTGTACAAGAACCCGTCCGCGGAACTGATCGAAGGCGGCATCGGCGGCACGGTGGATCTGCGCACGCGCATGCCGTTCGATGCGCCGGGCCAGGTGGCCGCCTTCTCCACCGGCATCAATAAGGGCGACATGTCCAAGCGGAGCAAGCCGTCCGCATCGTTCCTGTACAGCAATCGCTGGAAGACCGAGCACCTCGGCGAATTCGGCCTGCTGTTCGACGTGTCTTTCTCCGAACTGGCCTCGCGCACGGATGGCATCCAGATCAATCCCTATCTGCTCGAGCCGCAGAACAATCTCGGCAACTGCCCGTGCGAACCGACCACTTCCGCCGGCAACGTGGCCATTCCCGGCGACATCAACTATTACCAGATGGACCTGCAGCGCAGGCGCACCGGCATCTACGGCGCCTTCCAGTGGCGGCCAACCGACAACCTGGAGTTCGATTCGCGCTTTTTCCGTTCCAACTACAGCCTGCAATGGCAAGAGCACGAGGTGCAGGCCAACGAGGGCAACTACTACAACATGATCCCGGTGCCGGGCACGTCGTTCAGTTACGACAACGGCGTCTACGCAGACGGCGACATGGTGTCCGCGTCGTGGCAGGGCGGCGGCACCGGCCCGGCCAAGGCGACGTTGAATACGGGCTATCCGCCGATCGGCGGACCCAATTACTACGCCCTCACCCGCCAGCAGACCCAGTTCGTTCGCACCACCGACTGGAGCAACACGTTCAAATACAACATCAGCGAAAACATGATCTGGTCGGGCGGCATACAGCTGGTCAAGTCCACCGCCAACACCCTGGATTTCACGGTGTACAACCAGTTCTACATGCCGCCTTCGCAAGTGAACATGGGTAGCGGCACGCCCAGCCTCACCGTGCTGAACAACACCACGTACCAATACGTTCCTTCGAACACCAGCAATCCGAACAGCCTGACCAACTACGCCAATTACTATCTCGGCGCGGCGCTGGACCATCTCGAATACGACTACGCCATGTTGCGCGCCGCGCACACCGATCTGGAATACAACTTCCAGGACAGCAACTGGCTGCAGTACTTCCGCGTCGGCGTGCGTGTCACCAGCCATAACACATACAGCAGCAACAACAGCAGCAGCTACAACTGGGGTCCGATCAGCCAGGCCTGGCAAAGCGGCTACACCGGCCCCGCTTCATTGGACTGGGCCAACACCATACCGGCGTGGATGAACCAGCAGTTCACCTTCAGCAACTTCTTCCGCGGCCAAACTCGCTTGCCGAGCACGCTGGTGTTTCCCACCATGGCGCTGGTGGGCAACTATTACGGTGCGATTTCGGCGCTGCGCGCGCTTGAAATGTCCGGCGGGGCCGGCGGCTGGTGCCCGCAATTTTTCAGCACGGCCCAAGGCGATGTATGCAATCCCGGCGCGGGCATGAGCGCCGACTACATGCACGAATCGACGCAGGCTGCCTACGCCACGCTGTACTTCGGCAACGACACGGCGCTGGGCATTCCCTTCGACGGCAACATCGGCCTGCGCTTCGTGCGCACCAGCTTGAATGCGAACGGCTCGGTCACCTACCCATCGTCCAGCACCATCCAGAATGCCGACGGCATCACGCCAGCGCAGATGGCGCTGTTCAACGGCGCCACCACGCCGATCAATGGCGCCTACAGCTATCACAACCTGCTGCCCAGCCTTAACCTGCGCTTCAAGCTGACCGACGACCTGCAACTGCGCCTGGCCGCGTCCAAGGCGATCACCCGCCCGACCATCAGCCAGCTCAATTCGTACATGGTGATCGGTACGTCGTGGACCGCAGGCGGCGCCGGCCAGCAGGCGAGGTTTGCGGGGTTCAATGCCTCCACCGGCGGCAATCCCACCTTGAAACCGATGGAAGCCAACCAGTTCGACGCCGCGCTGGAGTGGTATTTCGCCCCCACTGGCGAGCTGTACACCACGCTGTTCAAGAAGAACATCTCCAACTACGTCACCACCGAAGTGCACACGCAGATCATCGATGGCGTACCGGTGGCGGTGAGCGGCCCCACCAACGCGGGCAGCGGCACGGTGAAAGGTGCCGAACTGGGCTACTCGCAATTCTTCGACTTCCTGCCGGGCGCCCTGAAGGGCCTGGGCGTGCAGGCCAACTACACCTTCCTTCAGAGCAGCAAGGTGCATGGCACGACGTCATGCGATCCGAACCATGGCAACGGCTCGTGCCCATCGACTGACGTCGTCATCAATCCGGGCCTGCCCATGCAGGGCCTGTCACCGCACAACTACAACGTCACCGGCATGTACGAACACGGTGACTGGTCGGCGCGCCTGGCCTGGTCGTGGCGCAGCCGCTATCTGATCACGCCGGTCGATTCGGGCGACACCTACCTGCCGATGTGGAACGGCGCGTCGGGACAGCTCGACGCGTCGATCTTCTATCACCTCAACAAGAGCATGCAGGTGGGCTTGCAGATGAACAACCTCACCAACACCGAACAGAAAGTGCTGATGGGTCCCACCACCTACATCAATGGCTTCACGGACTGGCGCCTGTACACCCGCGCGCTGTTCATGACCGATCGCAGGTATGAGCTGGTCTTCCGCGCCAACTTCTGATGCTCCCCGGTAGACAGGCAACCTGCTTTGACGGTTGCCTGTCCCGTTACCGCCGCTGGCATGTGCGCATGCTGGTGGCGCTTTTTTTGTGGGTTGGGTACAGATGATGATCCCGCGAGGAAGCTAGCCGCGCGTGATCGTGAACGATTGCCTGCGGCGCTTTCGATCGCCGTAGGCGCTCGAGTCACTTTTCTTTGCTGGCCCAAAGAAAAGTAACCCAAAGAAACGGCCTGAAGAGCTCATGGCGCTCCGCAGATTACAAGCTAGAAGGTTTGAGGCGAAGCGATGAGAGTATGCCCGCTCGCTTCCATACCGCCGCGATACCGCGAGGCGTCCAAGCGCTGAGGGCTTAAAGCGAGTCCGCCAAACGTCGAGGTCTGCTTTAAGCCCTCAGCGCCTCGACGCCTCGCGGAATAGCCGGGACGTATAACCCTAGGCGACCAACTTTCCGTATCGACGGAAACGTTCGGGCTTGTATCCATCTCATGCCGCAAGCCTTTAAGGCCATTTCTTTTGGTTACTTTTCTTTGGGCCAGCAAAGAAAAGTGACTCGGGCCCTTTAGGGAGCGAAAGCGCCGCAGGCAATGCCCACGTCCACGCGCGGCTCCGTTTTCTCAGCAAAACGTGGAGATATTCAGGGATGCAAACCCAGCATCGCCGCCTACATGCATCCCGACGTTGGGGTTTGCACCCCAACCTACGCGTCATGCATGCAGCTTGCTATCCATTTCCACCAATCGCTCGATACCCTGCTTCGCCAGCGGCTCCAGGCCTTCGCCGCCCGCCGCCAGATGCTGGGCGATCTGCTTGCGCATGCCCGGCTCCCAGAACCGTTTCAGATGGTCGGCCACACCCGCCGCACCCGCAGCCTGGTCCGGATCCGATTCGAAATAGCGGCTGATGTCGTTGGCCATCGCAACCAGGCGTTCGATGTTCATACAGTAGTCCCTGCAGCGTGCAGCAAACGCTGCGGATGAGTGTAGACGACGTAGCTGCCCGGCCGCGCAAAACCGACCAGGGTCATATGCGTGCTTTCGGCCAGGTGAATCGCCAGCGCGGTGGGTGCGGAAATCGCCGCCATCACGCTGATGCCGGCGCTGGCCGCCTTGGTGATCATTTCATAGCTGGCGCGGCTGGTGACGAGCAGAAAGCCGTGCTGCACGTCGATGCGCGCCCTGGTCATCGCGCCGATCAATTTATCCAGCGCGTTGTGCCGGCCGACATCCTCGCGCACCAGCACGATGGCGCCTTGCAGATCCACCCATGCCGCCGCATGCACGGCGCCGGTGGCACTGTTGACCGGCTGCGCGGCTTGCAGCGTTTCGAGTGCGCGCTCCAGTGCCACCGCTTCAATGCATGGTCCTTCGCCAACCGGCGCAGGATGGCGCACCGCGTCTTCCAGCATGCGCGCGCCGCACAATCCACAACCGCTGCGACCGGGCAGCAGGCGTTCGCCGCCCTTGCCGACGCGTTGTTCTACCGTATCGGACGCCACGCGCATGGCCAGCTCGACACCTTCCAGGCGCGGGCGCACCTCGATCGATTGCAGGTCTTCCGGCTTCGCCACCAGGCCTTCGCTGAGCGAGAAGCCCAATGCGAAATCCTCCAGGTCCAACGGCGTCACCATCATCACGGCGAAGGGCACGTCGTTGTAGACCATCGCCACCGGTACTTCCTCGGTGATGGCGTCGCTGGTGCGTTCGTGCTCGCCGTGCCGATAGCGATCGACGCGGCGAGTCACATAGCCACGGCCTCGATCAGGATGTTTCGGCTGCATCCAGCAATGCCTGCTGCGTCTGGGAAAACGCTTCGTAGCGCTTCTGCCACTCGGATGGCTGGTTCACGCGCGTCACCTGCACCGCGGTCACCTTGTACTCGGGGCAGTTGGTAGCCCAGTCCGAATTTTCGGTGGTGATCACGTTGGCGCCGGAGCCCGGGAAATGGAAGGTGGTGTAGACCACGCCCGGCTGCATGCGCTCGGAAATGCGCGCGCGCAACACGGTCTGGCCGGCGCGGCTTTCGATGCCGACCCAGTCGTTTTCGGCGATGCCGCGCTCTTCCGCATCGTGCGGATGGATTTCCAGGCGATCCTCGTCGTGCCACGCCACGTTGGGCGTGCGGCGCGTCTGCGCACCCACGTTGTACTGGCTGAGAATGCGTCCGGTGGTAAGGATCAAGGGATAAGCCGCATTGACCCTTTCCGAGGTCGGCACGTATTCGGTGAGCATGAAGCGGCCCTTGCCGCGCACGAACTCGTCCACGTGCATTACCGGCGTGCCTTGCGGATGCTCTTCGTTGCACGGCCACTGGATCGAACCGAGCTGGTCGATCTTCTCGAAGCTCACGCCATGGAAAGTGGGCGTGAGCCGCGCGATCTCATCCATGATCTCGGACGGATGCGTGTAGTGCATCGCATAACCCATGGCATTGGCCAGCAATTGGGTGATCTCCCAGTCCGCATAGCCGCTCTTCGGCTCCATCACCTTGCGCACGCGCGAAATGCGGCGCTCGGCGTTGGTGAAGGTGCCGTCCTTTTCCAGGAACGAGCTGCCCGGCAGGAACACGTGCGCGAACTTGGCCGTTTCGTTGAGGAACAGGTCCTGCACCACCACGCATTCCATCGCCTCCAGCGCGGCGGTGACGTGCTGCGTGTTCGGATCGGATTGCGCGATGTCTTCGCCTTCGATGTACAGGCCCTTGAAGCTGCCGTCGATGGCCGCCTCGAACATGTTGGGAATACGCAGGCCCGGCTCGTCATGCAGATGCACGCCCCACGCCGCTTCGAACGAAGCGCGCACCGTTGCATCGCCCACGTGGCGATAACCGGGGAATTCATGCGGGAACGAGCCCATATCGCATGAGCCCTGCACATTGTTCTGCCCGCGCAACGGATTCACGCCCACGCCTTCGCGGCCGATATTGCCGGTGGCCATGGCGAGGTTGGCGATCGCCATCACCGCGGTGGAACCCTGCGAGTGCTCGGTCACGCCCAGGCCGTAGTAGATGGCCGCGTTGCCGCCGGTGGCATACAGGCGCGCCGCGCCGCGAATCAATGCAGCAGGTACGCCGGTTTCGGCTTCCATCGCCTCGGGGCTGTGCTTCTCCAGCGCAACGAACGTGCGCCACTTTTCGAACGCCTCGCGCTCGCAGCGCGCGGCGACGAACGCCTCATCGACCAAGCCTTCGGTGACGATCACATAAGCAAGCGCATTGAGCACGGCGACGTTGGTGCCGGGCTTGAGCTTGAGGTGGTAGTCGGCCTTGATGTGCGGCGTGCGCACCAGGTCGATGCGACGCGGATCGACCACGATCAGCTTGGCGCCCGCGCGCAGCCGCTGCTTCATCTGCGAGCCGAACACCGGATGCGCATCGGTGGGATTGGCGCCGATCACCAGCACCACGTCGGTGTAGGCGATGGAGTCGAAATCCTGCGTGCCGGCCGATTCGCCCATGGTCGCTTTCAAGCCATAGCCGGTCGGCGAATGGCAGACGCGCGCGCAGGTATCCACGTTGTTGTTGCCGAAGCCGGCGCGCACCAGCTTCTGCACCAGATAGGTTTCTTCGTTCGTGCAGCGCGAGGAGGTGATGCCGCCGACGGAGAACTTGCCGTGCGTGGCCTGCAGCCGCTTGAACTCGCTGGCGACGTGCGCGATGGCTTCTTCCCAGCTCACGATGCGCCACGGGTCGGTGATCTTGTGGCGGATCATCGGCGTGTGGATGCGATCGGGATGCGTGGCGTAGCCGATCGCAAAACGCCCCTTCACGCAGGAATGGCCGTGGTTGGCATGGCCGTCCTTGTTCGGCACCATGCGCACGATTTCCTCGCCCTTCATTTCCGCGCGGAAGCTGCAACCGACCCCGCAATAAGCGCAGGTGGTGACCACGCTGTGCTCGGCCTGGCCGCGCTCGATCAGCGTATTCTCCGACAGCGTCGCCGTGGGACAGGCCTGCACGCAGGCGCCGCAGGAGACGCATTCGGAATCGAGAAAGGCGTTGTTCTGGCTAGCCGACACTTTCGAATCGAAGCCGCGCCCCTGGATGGTGAGCGCGAACGTGCCCTGCACTTCATCGCAGGCACGCACGCAGCGCGAGCAGACGATGCATTTGGACGGATCGAACGTGAAGTAGGGATTGGATTCATCCTTCGGTGCGAAGTGCGGATTGGCTTCGCCGTTCTTCGCTTTCGCAAAGACATGATTTTCGCCGTCATAGCCATAACGTACTTCGCGCAAGCCCACGACGCCGGCCATGTCCTGCAGTTCGCAGTGGCCGTTGGCAGGACAAGTCAGGCAATCCAACGGATGATCGGAGATGTACAGCTCCATCACGCCGCGGCGGATCTCCGCCAGTTTCTGCGTCTGCGTGCTGACCTTCATGCCGTCCGTCACCGGCGTGGTGCAGGAGGCTGGATAACCCTTGCGCCCTTCGATCTCGACCAGGCACAGGCGGCAAGAGCCGAACGCCTCCAGCATGTCAGTAGCGCATAGTTTGGGAATATTGATGCCGGCCTGCGAGGCGGCGCGCATCACCGATGTGCCTTCCGGTACGCGGATGCTGCGGCCATCGATTTCCAGCGTGACCTGCTTGTCCGTTTTGACGGCGGGCGTGCCGCGGTCGATTTCGACGATGGACAGCATGATGCAATTACCTCCTCAACGAGATGGAGCCCCTCTCCCCTGCGGGGAGAGGGGATGGGGTGAGGGGCCAAGGCTTGCCGGGCGCATCAGTGAAATCGTACGTCGCACCTGCAACCCTGTCGCAAGACCGTCCCCTCACCCTGCCCTCTCCCCAAAGGGGAGAGGGTTCAAGAGCGAGCGCTTCGACTGCTCAAAATCCTCATGAAAATGTTCCAGCGCACTCAACACCGGGAACGGCGCCATGCCGCCCAGCGCGCACAGCGAACCGGCCACCATGGTCTGGCACAGATCGCGCAGCACTGCTTCATTGCGCGCTTTTTCCGCCGCATCACCCGCGACGATGCGATCGATCACTTCCACCCCACGCGTGGAACCGATACGGCACGGCGTGCACTTGCCGCAGGATTCGATCGCGCAGAACTCCATCGCGAAGCGCGCCTGCGCGGCCATGTCCACCGTATCGTCGAACACCACCACGCCGCCGTGCCCGACCATGCCGCCGATCGCCGCGAATGCTTCGTAGTCGATCGGCGTATCCAGTTGCGATGCCGGAATATAGGCGCCCAGCGGGCCGCCCACCTGCACCGCGCGCACGGGTCGCCCGCTGGCGGTGCCGCCGCCGTATTCCTCGATCAGCTCGCGCAGCGTCAGCCCGAAGGCGCGCTCCACCAGGCCCGGCCGTTTCACATTGCCGGCAAGCTGCAGCGGCAAGGTGCCGCGCGACCTGCCCATGCCGTAGTCGCGGTAAAACGCAGCACCGCGATCCAGGATGATCGGCACCGTCGCCAGCGTGATCACGTTGTTGATCACCGTAGGCTTGCCGAACAAGCCCTGGATGGCCGGCAGCGGCGGCTTGAAACGCACTTGCCCGCGCTTGCCTTCCAGGCTTTCCAGCAGCGAGGTTTCCTCGCCGCAGATATACGCGCCCGCGGCCATGCGCACTTCCAGGTGGAAGGCCTTGCCGCTGCCGCATACGTTGTCACCGAGATAGCCGCGCGCCATGGCCGCTTCGATCGCCGCTTCCAGCGTGCGCTGCGCATGCGGGTATTCGATGCGCAGATAGATATAGCCGCGCGTAGCGCCTACGGCCAGGCCGGCGATGGTCATGCCTTCGATCAGCACGAACGGATCGCCTTCCATGATCATGCGATCGGAGAACGTGCCTGAATCGCCTTCGTCCGCATTGCAGACGATGTATTTCTGATCGGCCGCGGCATCCATGCAGGTTTTCCACTTGATGCCGGCCGGAAACGCCGCGCCACCGCGGCCGCGCAGGCCCGCATCGGTGACCGCCTGCACGATGGCGACCGGCTCCATCTTCAATGCCGCGGCAAGGCCGCGATAGCCGTCGTGCGCAAGATAATCATCAAGATCACGCGGATCGACAATGCCCACGCGCGCAAAGGTGAGCCGCTGCTGGCTTTTCAGCCAGGGAATTTCGTCGGTCAAGCCGAGATTGAGTACATCTACGCCGCCATGCAGGAAATCGGCATCGAAGAGGCCCATGACATCGGCAGGCTGCACCGGACCGTAGGCGACGCGGCCGGCCGGCGTTTCCACTTCCACCATCGGCTCCAGCCAGTACACGCCACGCGAACCGTTGCGCACGATGCGCACGTCGAGGTTGCGGCACGCCGCTTCGGCCTCGATCGCCTTGGCGACGGCGTCCGCGCCCAGCGAAAGCGCACTGGCGTCGCGCGGCACGTAAACGGTAATGCTCATTTCGCCTCCGACAGCAGCCACGCATCGAAGCCTTCCGGCGTGACGCGGCCTTTCAATTCATCGTCGACCATCATGGCCGGCGAGCACGCGCAGTTGCCCAGGCAATAGACAGGCTCCAGGGTCCAGGCGCCGTCCGTGGTGGTTTCGTGAAAATCCACGCCCAGCCGTTGCTTTATATGTTGCTCCAATTTCGCCGCACCCATCGCCTGGCACGACTCCGCGCGGCACAGGTAGATGGTGCGCTTGCCGGCCGGATGGCTGCGGAAGAAATGGTAGAACGTGACGACACCGTGCACATCCGCGCGCGACAGATTCATCTCGCGCGCGATCAAAGGGATGGCTTCCTCGGGCACGTAGCCCAAGGCCGCCTGCACGCCGTGCAGCACGGGCAGCAATGCGCCGGGTTGATCCTTCAGCCGGGCGGTGACGTCGAGTACGGCAGCGCGGGTCTTGTCATCGATCGGCGGCAGCGATGCGACGTTTTTGGCGGGTTTCATAACAGATCAAGTCCTCACCGAATGATCGTTCCCTCCCCTGCTTGGCAGGGGAGGGTTAGGGTGGGGTTGTACGAGCTTGCGATGCAAGTGGGAGTTCACCGCGAGGTCGCTTCACCCCACCCCACTCCCCCCACTGCACGCAGGAGAGGGAGTAGATTGCGCATGGCTACGTTTCAGGGCCAATCCAACATCCTCAAAACAACGCGGCCGCCTTGCTAAGCGCAATCCACACACCGATCAAGAACGGCACGCCAACCAGCGCCCAGGCGATCACGCCGACGATGCCGAACCCGCCGCGCGCCGCCTGCTCGGCATTGGCCACCACATGCGGCGCTTCATGCTGCAGCGAGCGTTCGCGTGCAAGTTCCTCGTCGGTCATATGGTGCGCCTCCTTGACCGGCCTGACCATTAAATTGGCGATAAGGCCCACCAGCAGCAAACCGGCCAGGATGTAGAGCGTACGGTCGTATACCAGGTTCTTGGCGACGCCGGCGTTCAATTGCGCCTCGCGTATCGCGGCGATCAGGAACGGCCCGGCCACGCCCGCCACCGACCACGCCGTCAGCAGCCGGCCGTGAATGGCGCCCACCATTTGTGTACCGAAAATATCCGCCAGGTAAGCCGGCACGGTGGAGAAGCCGCCGCCGTACATCGACATGATCACGCATACCGCGATCACGAATACGCCCGCCAGCCCCATATGCCCCAGCGTCGGCAGGCTGCAATACAGCACGATGCCGAGCAGGAAGAACACCACGTAGGTGTTCTTGCGGCCGATGAAGTCCGATGTGGATGCCCAGAAAATACGACCCAGGCTGTTGAACAGGCTGATCAGACCCACCAGGCCTGCCGCCGCGGCAGCAATCTGCGCCTTCTGCACGGTGGTGAGCGCAACGCTCGCATCCAACCCTAAAAGGCGTCCGCCGAACACGTCCTGGAACATCGGGCTGGCCATGGCCAGTACGCCGATGCCCGCCGTTACGTTCATGCACAACACGATCCACAGCATCCAGAACTGCGGTGTTTTCCATGCGACGTTCACGTGCACATGCTTGGTGGTGATCAAGCTGTTCGACGCCGCCGGCGCCGTCCATCCGGCCGGCTTCCATCCGCTCGGCGGCACACGGAAACCGAACGCACCCGCCGACATGGCGATGAAGTAGATCACGCCCAGCACCATCAACGTGCTGGCCACACCCGGCACATCGCCGTGCGTGAAGCGCGCCATCAAGGCCACCGCGATCGGCGCACCGATCATGGCACCGCCGCCGAAACCCATGATCGCGAAACCCGTCGCCAATCCGCGGCGATCCGGGAACCACTTGATAAGCGTCGACACCGGCGCGATGTAACCCAAGCCCAGGCCGATACCGCCCAGCACACCGCAACCTAGAAACACCAGCCACAACTGATGCATCGATACGCCAAGGCCGCCGAGCACCAGCCCGCCGCCCCAGCACAGCGCAGAAATGAAACCTGCCTTGCGCGGTCCGGCATGCTCCAGCCAGCCGCCCCAGATCGCCGCTGAAATACCCAGCATGGCGATAAAGGTTTCAAAGATATGCGTCACTTCGGGCACGGTCCAATTGCACGATCCTGCAAACAGCTGGGCAAAGAACCCCATGTTCCCGCAACTGGCCGCCCCCGGCACCAGCTTGCTCATCGGCAACCAGAACACCGAAAAACCGTACGCCATGCCGATACATAGATGGATGGCCAAGGCCGCGGGCGGTACCAGCCAGCGATTGAAACGCGGCCCCGCGATCGTGCGCTCCCTCGCCAACCATCCCGACGCCGTTCCACTCGACGCCGCCCCTGCAGCTTCAGACACCACCGTCATGTTCCACTCCCCTGTTGACTTGGCACAAGCAAACCCATCGCATCGGCGATGCCGCCGACTCTAGCGCAAAAGCATGCAATCGATGATTACAGTTTTGGAATTTTGCCTCCGGAGCGACATAGGCATCCTGCGGCGCAGTAGGGTATGTCACAGATTGGCAGCGAAAAGTTGCGTCTTGGTGGAGGATGGCACTGGCGCCCTCTTTGACGTATTACGCGACACGTAATACCATTGCCATCATGGCTATCCAGTCATTCAACTGCAAACATACCCAGGCGTTGTTTGAAGGCGCACATCCGCGCAAGTTTCGTGCGTTCGAAGATGCCGCCATTCGCAAACTTACGCAATTGGATGCTGCGTTGACGCTGGACTTCCTACGTTCCCCGCCCGGCAATATGCTCGAAGCGCTCAAGGGGGACCGCAAAGGCCAGTACAGCATCCGCATCAATGGCCAATTTCGCGTGTGTTTCGTATGGACAAAAGCCGGCCCAGCCTATGTCGAAATCGTGGACTACCATTGAACCAGGAGTTGCCACCATGACCAAACCCACCAACCGCATGCGTCCTGTACACCCTGGTGAAATCCTGCGGGAGGATTTCCTTGCGCCCCTCGACATGAGCGTCAACGCCCTTGCCATGGCCCTGGGCGTACCCGCCACGCGCATCCATGAAATCGTTAAAGAGCGTCGGGCCGTTACGGCCGATACCGCTGAGCGACTCGCCCGCTATTTTGGCGGCGATGCTGCCAGTTGGCTGGCTATGCAGGCAGCTTACGACCTAAAAACCCTTCCCACCCACGGCGATATCATGCGGCGCGTTATTCCTCGCGCATCACTTGGATAGTTGCGCCCGTTTGTTGGCGTGGATGTGGCCATCAAATACTGATTTGGCAATCCAAGCACTCCCCTTGGCCGAAACAGCTGGTCGCGTGCACCCGCAAGAAAACTATTTAAGACTTGTTGCGTGAGGCCAACACCAGGACAACACCTGCGACCATCAGCAATGCAGCCGGCAGCCGCCACCATGGACTTTCGCCGAACTGTTGCACATGGGTGGCGAATCCTCCAACGATGGCGCCGACCAAGGTGATGACGCCTACCACGCGGATGGCCGCCGGCAAGCGAACGGTACTTGGAGCAAGTAACAGCAGAACCCCGGTAAGGGCACGCAAGGCAACACTGGTTGGCCAAAGGGGCGGCGTCTGCAACCAGATGACCAAGGCTCTGAACTGGTGGGGGGCCATGACGCCCACCAAACCCTCGGCGGAGAAAGCGATGCCGAAGACCGGGATCAGGAAGCGCGGTGTTCTCATGGCCTGGATCTTACGCCTCGATCAAGCCAGCGGATGCGAGCGTCTGCGCCGTTTATCGGGCTTGCCCGACATCGACAAACACCGTGCCAGCACCTTGCTTTTCGTAAGTAAGATTAACCGTGCGCCCGATAGCCCGTGTCCGATGCACCGTACCGGCCGGCACCACCACATACTGCCACTGCGTCAGTTCCATGGTGCCGCTGTCCGCAATATCGATCTGCAGCTTTCCTTCCACTACCAGGAAAAGCTCATCCGAGTCCGGGTGATAGTGCCAGCGATACTCGCCCTCGAAAACGGACATTCGCATGCAATCGCCGTTGATGTTCGATAGCACGTCGTTTCGATATGGTTCGCTGGTGGTGCGTTGATGGGCGCCGATATCGACCACCGTCAAGCTGCCGTAGAGAGCCTTTTGTGCTGAATATTCTTCTGCGGAGGGGAAGCGGGAGTTCATTTGTAACTCCGATAGCACTAGGTCAGGTTGAGTACCGGCGAGAAAGTTGAGCGGGCGTATCTGGCGACCTTGGACCAACTGTCAGGCATCATGCAATTGGATAGCCACCAACCCATAGGCGCGATAGTCCACGATAACGGTCGTTTATCACGCGCCACGTCTCGAACCAAGCAAACTCAGCGCTCGCCTGCTCCACAAGCAACTGGCGCTCGGCACCAAAGATAAGCCACGTTGAGCCGTGTTCCAGCACGAGGATTGTGCCCGCTCTATAGGCCGTATCTTGAGCCATGTGCCAATAATGCTGCTCCGTTGAGCTGGCAAATGAGTAGGGTTTGGGACTGACCGGTCTAGGCACGGGATGTTCCTGCTGCTTGGTGCTTGAGTTAAGCGATGGCGCAGCCGTCCACGTCGAATAATTGGTTAAAGCTGTGTGACATGTTCAACCCAGATGGACGAGCAAGGATAATGCTCTTTAATGGTGTCGATTGCAGCATCCAGCCCAGGACCATGCAAAGGGATTTCCCGCGTGAACTCGGTAACAACGAGGCCTCTGGCACGCAACGCAGCCAACTCAGAAAAAAAAAGGACGCCTATATTGATCCAGAGCGGTGACGGAGGACTACCGCCACATGCCTCGATGAGCTGGTCGGAGCCCTGCCTTGTGAGCACGAAATGCGGCATTTGAACACCAATGCTTGGTTAAGCGGCGCACGTCAGTGCGTCGGACTATCCGCCTTCCCCGTCATCCCTGGACGTGTGAACAAGATGGTCCCGCGCACCCGGCCTACCCAATACCAGCCTATCGCTTCGACGGCACGAAACCAGGGATTACGAAACCCTGCATCCGTGATCAGAATCGGCCTCATCCCAGCTGGGACCAGCGTTTTCAGGCGCTCCAAGAAGCGCTTTTCGGCAGCAGGCGAGCCCTGTTGCTTTCCGGTGAACACCATGTCCAAGATCGTCAAGGTCCGCCCACCGACCGGCACGGCTGCACGTAGCAAGCACCAAGACTTATCCGCTTTCAAATCTGATCAGTCCACGACGATCACAGGATGCGCACCGCGCAACAACCAGCGCGCCATGTTGGCATAAAGACTTTCCCGCTCAACATACAGATGCGGATTGCCAAGCAAGCGATCCAGCGCCTTTAAAGGCGCATGCACTCGCTCGGCCCCTGGCCATGCACGCGCCATATCCATGAGCGTCAATCGACGGCCTATCAGCAAAGCGTCGACCGCTTGCATCAGTGACTTTTCTCGTAGCGCATGAATAGTCTCTAGTGAGCACGACAAACACTTCTGCAATACTTGCGTGGCGCGCATGGGTCGACACTCTTTTTGTGCTTGGTCGCCTTGAAGAATGCCCCATGCGCGCGCTTTCATTCCACTCAGATCAGCTGCAAATCACTGATTCGGCTGCCTGAAACGTGGGGAAACCTCAGGATCAGATTCACTTCTCATGTGCATTTTTTGATAGGATTTGAACCCGGAACCATTCTTGATTCACCAATATTCGACACTAATAGTAGGTGGCGCTCTATTTAAAATATCCGATTTTAAGGCCGGATAATCTTTTAGCGTATAGGTAAAAACGGCCTTGAAACCATGATCCGGATAAATAGCAATCGAACCTTTTACATCGTTCTTTCCAACTTTGATGCGTCGAATTTTCGTAAAATACAACCGCCTCCTCATCAATGCGCCGTACTCAATGAAATGATCTGTAACCTTCACACGAAAGCTAAATAACCAGAAACATCCTATAAAACCGACCGAAGCTATTGAGCAGGTACCTACATAGACGACTTCATTATCCTTGCCAGGCTGAACGTACGGAAGCCACAGCGGCACAGAAAGCAAGATGAACGACATTACCAATATCATGGAAACCATAATCGGATCGTAGCGATAATCAGCCGATGAGTTGGATGAATTATACGGAATCAGCAACCTTAACGAAGTCAAGATTAAGCCGATCGCCAGAGGCCCCAATACAAACAGATTCATGAATATCTCCGGCTAATTCTGGCACTTACACTTCTGCTCTGGCAGCGTACGTTCATATGAGGTGTTAATCGCACCAGGTACTGCACCTATCCCGCTGGCTATCTGGAACGCAGCCTGCTGACTACCACGGCCGGTGTAGCCATATATATCACGGTATAGCCCTCCAAAATCGCCCGCTGCATCGCCAAGACCACTGGATGCTGCGGCAATTGCGACGTCGCCCCAGTTCGTTACACAACCTTCGTTTGCAAATTGACGCAGCGCTTCAACGCCCCCGCTCGCAACAGCCCTACCGGTGTATCCGATCCACGCAGCGGCCGCACCACCTTCTCCGAGCAAACTCAGCCCGTCCGTTAGACCCGCGAGACCACCGACAACGGCGCCTGATCCAATATCGCGCCACAAATTACCACCCGAATCACCATTTATCAGTCCGGTAGCCAATCCCCATAATCCTCCGCCAATAAGTCCACCAACGGCAAGGAAAGGATCTTGCCCACTTCGATCCACATACATGATTGGATCAGCATATCCATAGCCATAAAAGGTGAGCTGTCTCCCCCCAAAACGTGCCGGATCTTCGCTGATAAAGCCCGCCATCGTTGGGCTGTAATAGCGCGCCCGAACGAAATAGAGACCTGGGGCATCAGACTCTCGGCCGATGTATTGGTAAGGATTCGTGAACCCGGTCGCCGTATCACTCAGCGTCGCATTTCCGTATGGATCGTAGCTATACCGCAGCTTGATTGCCCCACTTGAATCGGTCAAAGCAATCGCGCTGTTGAGCAAGTCAGCCAAATAGTATGTTCGTCCCGTTACATCGTTTCGCGCAAACCGATCGTCTATGCCCTGTCCCGTAAGAATCGGATTGATGCTATTCCCTTGCATTTCCTGCACTACGTTCATGCCGTCATACAGAAATTGCGTCACTGTCCCTTGGACACTTTTGTTAATGCGTCTTCCCAATGCGTCATAGTTGAAAGCTAGTTGCTCGTTTCCACCCTGGCTGATGTGGGTAAGCTGATCCCTCGCATTCCACGTATACGTGTTCGTCCCATCGCTCGTCAGATTGCCGTTCGCGTCGTACGTCAGCGTTTGGCCATTGAAACTCGTCTTCCTATCGTTGAGGTCAAACGTCGCCGGCTGCGTGGTTGCGGTCGGCAATACATCCGTCGCGAAAGTGCCACCCTTGCTGACGATCCGACCATCCGCGTCATAAGCATACGTAAGGTCGCCCAGCTTGGTGCCGTTGCCCTGAGCGTACGTGAGGCCGGTCAACTCGCTGGCCGTGTCATAGCCGTAGTTGACCGTGATGCCATTAGGCAGCGCGAGCGTAGTGCGGCGATTGTCCGCGTCATACGCCAACTGCACTGTTTCGCTACCCTGCGTGATCGCCGTCAGGCGATTGGCATTGTCGTAGGTGTAGCTAGCCGTAGCCTGCGCCGCGGCGGTCATGCTGGTGCGCCGGCCGGCCGCATCATACGTGTAGCTGATGCTGCCCTGCGGGCTGCTAGCGCTAGTCACTCTGTCGAGACCGTCATAACCCCAGCTCAGCGTACCGCTCGCCGAATCGACCAGGCTGGTCAGGCGGTTGCCGGCGTCGTAATTGGCTTGCATACCGGAACCATCGGCGTACGACACCAGGCTGCGCCGATTGAACGCGTCGTAGCTGATGTCGGTCACCTGGCCTTTGGTATGAGTAAGTACCTGACCCAAGTCGTTATAGGTCCACGACTCGCTCTGGTTCATCGCATCCGTGCCGGTGATCAAACGGTTGCGGCTGGCTCTAATTGCTCAATTTGACCGATTGCCCATCGATCGAAGCATCTAGGATTTTCCAATTTCCATTAGTTTTTTTTGCGGAAACCTTAATCGCAGCCCTACCCTTCACACCCACAACGTCGACCGTCATATAAGCTGATTTATCCGCATTTACAAATCTTTCCCTATATCCATTAACTGGATCAAGAGTAATACGCTGGACAGTACCCAACCTCGCCTCTATCTCAGGCGAAGAAATTATCTGCCCCTTCACGAATTTAAATCCCTCTCCATGCGAGGCTCCAAAATAGATCACGGCATAGAGGATTGCTCCAAAGAGACATGCGACCAATATCCGCTTGGCTACAGACGATTTCATTCTCAGTGCGCCCCATTATAAACCGTTAGTTGCCCTCCGATAGATGCACTGGCCCCTAATCCCCAGATTTCGCTTGTTGCGCCATAGCTCGGTCCGCCATAAATTGAAGATTCCCCATCTCGATAATTTCTCGCTGCTCCGATCTCTGCACCGGCATTAAGTGGACCTGCATTAAACCCTACCTGGGCAGATGCTGAAAGTATCTCTCCTGATTTACGCCGGTTTTCTGGTGCATCACCAGGCAGGCCACCATTTGGGTCATAAGAAGCACCCATGCCCACACCTATACCTATGCGCGCAGTCATAAAGTGATTTCCGCCATCATTCCCAAATGTGATCTCAATTCCTGGCCCCAGATAGCCGCCGAAGGTAAATGACCACAACCCTAATGGATCGGCATAACTTATTGGGCTGCCATTTACGTAAGCATAAAAGCTCAACTGTCCACCACGAAATCCAATTGGGTCTTCGCTGATAAAACCGCCCATCATCGGACTGTAGTAGCGGGCACGGTAGTAATAGAGGCCGGGTGAGTCTGCCTCGCGTCCCGTGTACTGGTACGGATTCGTGAACCCCGTAGTCGTGTCACTAGATGTCACATTTCCATAGGGGTCATAGCTGTACTGCTGTCTGATGGCTCCATTCGGATCGGTTAGCGCAATCGTGCTACTGAGCATGTCCGTCAGGAAGTATTCCCTTCCAGTCACATCGTTTCTCGCGACGCGCTCGTCGATACCTAAGCCAGTGAGGATCGGGTTGACTGTGCCGCCTGTGCCTCCTGCACAGAGTTCATGCCGTCATACAGATATTGTGTGGCAGTACCTTGAACGGTTTTGGCTATCCGTCTTCCCAGCGCATCGTAGCTGAAGCTCAATTGCACATTGCCATTCTGACTGATCTGCGTGAGCTGATTGCGCGCATTCCACGTATACGTATTGGTGCCATCGCTGGTCAGATTGCTATTCGCGCCATACGTCAGCACCTGACCATTGAAGCTCGTCTTTCGATCATTGAGATCAAACGCCGCTGGTTGCTTGATGACAGCCGGCCGCAGAGTAACACGGATTCTGAGGTTTCCCCACGTTTTTCATACACAAATCTCCATCTGCTGGAGCAGCTCATCAGGTGGTGATTTAAGTAGTTCGATCCATGACAGCATCTGCGCCCTAGGCCATGGTCTGCTAAGCGCTTCAC
>Ga0209026_1000143_pt1 | contig 113602 bp, 104 predicted proteins | sample AraplaCL_Col_mCL_FD_184262 | JGI IMG/M metagenome (GOLD analysis project Ga0209026, IMG submission 184262) | Arabidopsis root microbial communities from the University of North Carolina, USA - plate scrape CL_Col_mCL (SPAdes) (version 2) | ecosystem: Host-associated > Plants > Roots >...
TGAAACGCGCATGCGCCGATGGTAGTGTGGCTTTGCCATGCAAGAGTAGGTCACCGCCAGGGGCTTTATCCCTAAAAACCTCCACCCGTAACGGTGGGGGTTTTTTCTTGTCTGGACACCAGCGCCGACCGAGACTCGACTCCGCTTGGCCCGGAGGCTTTAGTCCCGGATATCCCGCACGCTCATCGGGGTTTGCTTTTTACAGGCCCACATCAAGAGCGCCGGCTGTCCGTCATCCCCTATGATGGCGAGTGCGCTGCGTCCAGTCGGCGCCTGAGGGAGCGGCTCTTGTTTGTTCACGTCGAAACGCGTCGTCGTCCCCGTTGGCATTGGGCAACCTTGCTGGTGGTGACTGTCTGCGTGCTGTGCTTTGTTGGCTTGGCATTGACCCCGCCGCCGCAACGGATTTCATTTCTGTTGGAATGGGGCACGGTACCGGCGAACATTTTCGACCCCCATGAAGCGCTGCTGCCGCAGTTGACCGACACGGCCCTGCTGCGGTTGTTCACCGCGCTGTTCATTCATGTCACGTGGCTGCACTTGCTCAGCAACCTGCTGTTTCTGGTGATCTTTGGACTGCCGGGCGAGCGCGCACTGGGCTCCCTGCGATTCCTGCTGCTATTCGTGATCGGCGGCATTGTGGCGAACCTGATTGGTGCGCTGTCGCTGACTGGCGTACGCCTTCCCATTATCGGTTGCAGCGGCGCCGTGTCGGCCGTGGTGGGCACGTATGTTGCGCTGTTTCCGCGAGCCAAGCTGGGCCTGGTATTGCCGCTGGGCTTGTATCTGGAGTTCGTTCGCGTGCCGGCGTTCCTGCTGATCGGCATCTGGGTGCTGCTGCAATTGCTGTTTAGCTACGCAGGGCCGAGCTATGGCGCCTATGTGTGGTGGGCGCACATCGGCGGCTTTCTGTTTGGTCTGGTGTTTGCGTTGTTTTCACGCGATTCGATTGCGCGCCGTTTGCGCGGCTGAACGCGGAAACCCATCTTCAGGCAGTGGCGCTCCAGCCGTGCCGACGGGAAAACTGGCGCAGAAGCCGGCGGGCGACTGGTGTCGCTGCCACCGCGTTGAATACCTGCAAGGGATCCGTACCTTCTTTTCGCATGTCGGCATGCTTGCGCTTGATATAGGCACGCATCACTTCCGCATTGAATTCCGGGTGGAACTGCGCGCTGATCGCACTTGGGCCGTAGCGCAGCAATTGGTGCGGATCGCGTGCCGAACTGGCCAGCACGGCAGATCCGGGCGGTGGTTCGAGCACGCTTTGTTCGTGCGTGGTGTGTGCGCGAAAGCTGGCCGGCAGCGTGCGGGCCAGGGGATCATGCGCTGCGGCGGGCGACAGCGCGATCGGCTGAGTACCGATTTCGCGACCGCCGTAGAGGTAATCGACACGTCCACCCAGCGCATGCGCCATCAATTGGTGGCCGTAGCAGACGCCGAACAGCGGAAGCTCAACATCCATCGCATCGCGAATCCAGCCGGCGGTACGTTCGCTCCACGCCGCGCGCTCGGTGACCATGGCCGCCGAGCCGGTGATCATGGCGCCGACGATTTCCTGCGGTGGCGGCAGCGCTTCGCCCGCCGCGACATCGACAATCCGCAACTGACGCGCGTGCAACCCCGCGCCGAGCCGGAACCAGTGGGGGAAATCGCCATGACGAGCACGAATGGTATCCGGCGCGCGGCCGGTGCGGATGATCAATACGGGCTTCATGCAGGGAATCGGCGGTGGATGATTTGGACGTCTTTACGGCTGAGTATCGTCGAATGCGTCAATCGGCGGCAACACAGTGAGGATTTCCTGCACGGTAGTCAGCCCGGCAGCCACTTGGTCGGCAGCGGAAATGCGTAACGGGCGCATACCTTCGGACAGTGCTGCCTGACCGAAACCGCTCAAATCGAGCTGGGCCGAAATCAATCCGCGCAACCGGGGCGACAACTTCATCATTTCGTAGATGCCGGTACGTCCCATGAAACCGGTGTTGCGACACTCCAGACAACCGACCGGCTCGAACACCTGCTGCGGCAGCGGTATCGTCCAGCCATGAGTGAGTACGGTCCACGCCTGCGGGTCCTGCGCCGTCGCCCGCTTGCAGTGCGGACACAGCGTGCGCACCAGCCGCTGCGCCACCACGCCGGTCAGGGTGGACTGAATCAGATAATGCGGTACGCCCAGGTCGAGCAGGCGGGTGACCGCGCTCGGTGCATCGTTGGTGTGCAAGGTCGACAGCACCAGGTGGCCGGTAAGCGAGGCCTGCACCGCCATCTGCGCGGTTTCCAGGTCGCGGATCTCGCCGACCATGATGATGTCCGGATCCTGGCGCAGCAAAGTGCGCACACCCGCGGCGAAATCCAGGTCGATCGCGGCATGCACCTGCATCTGGTTGAACTCGGGCGAGACCATCTCGATCGGGTCCTCCACCGTGCACACGTTGAGTTCCGGTGTGGCCAGATGCTTCAGCGTGGAATACAGCGTGGTGGTCTTGCCCGAGCCGGTCGGGCCGGTGACCAGTACGATGCCGTGCGGTCGCTCGACCATGCTGCGCCAGTTGGCGCTCTCGCCGGGCGAGAAGCCGAGTTGGGCGAAGTCCTTGACCACCAGGTCCGGATCGAAAATACGCATCACCACTTTTTCGCCGAACGCGGTGGGCATGTTCGAGATGCGCAGTTCCACCTCACGGCCGGAAGCAGAGCGGGTCTTGATGCGACCGTCCTGCGGGCGGCGCTTTTCGGCCACGTCCATGCGCGCGAGGATCTTGATGCGGGCGGTCACCGCGGTCATCACCGGTGCGGGCAGCTCGAACACCTTCTGCATGATGCCGTCGATGCGGAAGCGGATATGCCCGGTGTCGCGACGTGGTTCCAGATGGATGTCCGAGGCGCGTTGTTCGAACGCGTACTGCAGAAGCCAGTCGACGATGTGCACAACGTGGCGGTCATCGGCACCGACCTCGCCGCTCTTGCCCAGCTCGACCAGCTGCTCGAAGTTGAGAATCGCGGCGGAGCTGTCGCTGCCGGTCTTGGCATCGTGCGCCAGCTGGATCGAACGCTGGACGCCGTAAAACTCCTGCAGGTAGCGGTTGATGTCGACGGGGCTCGACACGACACGCTTGATGTCCCGCCGTAGCATCTGCGCCAGATCGGGAGCCCAACCCGCGTCAAACGGTTCGCTGGTGGCAAACGTCGCCTCGCCCGGCGCGACCGCGATCGGCAGGATCCGATGGCGCTTGGCGTAGGCATGGCTCACCACCTGGGTCACCGAGGCGACATTGATCTTCATCGGATCGATTTTCAGGTATGGCAAACCGGCGTGACCGGCCAGCCATTCGGTCAGGCCCTCCAGGCTCAGCGGGCGGCCGGTGCCATGCTGGTTTGGCAGTTTGGCGTTCGCGATCAGCACCAGCGGGTGCAACTCCACGGTGCTGCGTCCGGCGCGAGCACCCATGCGCACCTGCTTGGCGTCTTCGGCGAGCAGGTAGCCGTCGACCACCAGCGCGGCCAGCAGATCGTCCAGTTCCAGGCGGCCACGACGGCCCAGCAAGGATGCGATTTGTGGTGATGCGGCCATCCGGATATGTCCCCGTGGTGCTTTCGCCGGGCCTCAACTCAGTGGGAAAGCAAGCAGCGGCTATACTAACGCGCTTTACCCAAGGTCACGGAAAGCCATGTCCGCGCGCACCTTCCAGGATGTGATCCAGACCCTCAACCGCTACTGGGCGGCGCAGGGTTGTGTGCTGTTGCAACCGCTCGATACCGAAGTCGGCGCAGGCACGTTCCACCCCGCCACCTTTCTGCGCGCACTCGGTCCCGAACCGTGGGCGGCGGCCTACGTGCAGCCCTCGCGCCGGCCCACCGACGGGCGTTACGGCGAGAATCCGAACCGCCTGCAGCATTACTACCAGTACCAGGTGGTGATGAAACCGAATCCGGAAAACATCCTCGATCTGTACATCGGCTCGCTGAAGGAACTCGGCCTCGACCCGTTGATACATGACCTGCGTTTCGTCGAGGACAATTGGGAATCGCCGACGCTCGGTGCGTGGGGTCTGGGCTGGGAAGTGTGGCTGAACGGCATGGAGGTGACCCAGTTCACCTACTTCCAGCAGGCTGGCGGACTCGAGTGTCGCCCGGTAACCGGGGAGATCACCTATGGCCTTGAGCGGCTGGCGATGTACCTGCAGAACGTGGATAACGTTTACGACCTGATCTGGACCGACGGACCGCGCGGTGCAGTGACCTATGGCGACGTGTTCCATCAGAACGAAGTCGAGCAGAGCACTTACAACTTCGAGTACGCGAATGTGCCGGAGCTGCTGCGATGGTTCGACGTATGCGAGGCCACCGCAAACCAGCTGATTGCGGCGAACCTGCCGCTGCCTGCCTACGAGCAGGTCATGAAGGCCAGCCACACTTTCAACCTGCTCGATGCGCGCCGCGCGATCAGCGTCACCGAGCGCCAGCGTTATATTTTGCGCGTGCGCACGCTGTCGCGCAGCGTGGCCGAAACCTATGTGGCGCAGCGCGAGAAACTCGGCTTTCCGGGTCTGAAGCAAGTGAAGGAGCTGGCCCATGGCTGAGCACAAGCCGCTGTTGATCGAACTGGGCACCGAGGAACTGCCGCCGAAGGCACTGGACGAACTTTCCATGGCCTTCCTGCGCGGCATCTGCGATGGGCTGGCCAAGCGCGGGGTCGTCGCCGAGTTGGATCTGGCACAGGCCTATGCGTCGCCCCGTCGCCTGGCCGTATATGTTCCTGGTGTCGCAATTGCCCAGCCCGCGCAGGCGATCGAGCGCCGTGGTCCGGCACTGAATGCCGCGCTCGATGCCGAGGGTCAGCCATCCAAGGCGCTGCTGGGTTTTGCACAATCCTGCGGCGTCGAGGTCGGGCAACTGGAAAAGCTGGAAACGGACAAGGGCGCGTGGTTCGTCTGGCGCACGCTCAAGCCGGGCCAGGCAGTGGCATCGCTGTTGCCTGAAATCATCGATGAAGCGCTGAAGGCGCTGCCGATTCCCCGGCCGATGCGCTGGGCCGATCACGACTACAGTTTCGTGCGTCCGGTGCATTGGCTGGTAGTCCTGCATGGCGCCGAGATCATCGACGGCGAAGTACTGGGTCTACGGAGCGGCCGCAAATCGCGTGGCCATCGTTTCATGCACCCGCAACCGGTGCATGTAGCCGATGCGGACGGCTGGCTGGATGCGATGCGCGCCTCCAACGTACTAGCCGATCCACAAGAGCGACGTGAGCGTATTCGCGCGCAGGTCGCGATGGCGGCGGAACAGACCGGCGGCGTGCCGCGACTGGATGATGCGCTGCTCAGCGAGTTGGCCAACCTCACGGAATGGCCGGTGGCGATCGCCTGCACCTTCGAGCGCGAGTTTCTCAGCGTGCCGCCTGAAGCATTGGTCACCACCATGGTGGCGAACCAGAAATTCGTGCCGGTGTTCGATGCTGATGGCAAGTTGACCGAGCATTTCATCGGTATCGCCAACATCGACAGCAAGGATCCGCGCGAGATCCGCAAGGGTTACGAACGAGTGATCCGGCCGCGCTTCGCCGACGCCAAGTTCTTCTGGGACGAGGATCTGAAGACACCGCTGGCCAGCTATCAGGAACAGCTCAAGAGCGTCACCTACCAGCAGGCACTGGGTAGTTTGTGGGACAAGAGCGTGCGTGTGGCCGAACTGGCCCGGATCATCGCCAACCGCGTTGGCGCCGATGCCGCTGCAGCCACCCGCGCCGCGAGCTTGAGCAAGTGTGATCTGCTAACCCGCATGGTCGGCGAATTTCCCGAGCTGCAAGGCGTGATGGGACGTTATTACGCCAGTCATCACGGTGAACCGGCGGAAGTGGCCGAGGCACTGGACAGCTACTACCAGCCGCGTTTCGGCGGTGATGCCATCGCTGCCGGCAAGCTCGGCCAGGTACTGGCCGTGGCCGAACGGCTGGACACTCTGGCTGGTATTTTCGCCATAGGCATGAAGCCGGGTGGCAACAAGGATCCCTTTGCTCTGCGCCGCGCCGCGCTGGGCTTGGCGCGTACTCTGATCGAGGCGAACCTGGATCTGGACCTGCGCGGAAGCCTGGTCGAAGCGCTGGAGCTACTGCCTGACAGCGCGCTGGCGGCGGGGCTGAAACCCGGCAAGGACGGCCGCCCGCCCGCGCTGAATGCGGGTCAGCGGCGGGCCATCCTGGTCGACGAGCTCTATGACTTCGTGCTCGATCGCATGCGCGGCTATTACGCCGAACAGGGTTTCGACAACGCACAGTTCGAAGCGGTGCTGGCGGTGCAGCCGGGCAGCCTGGCCGATTTCGACCGACGCTTGCGCGCGGTGGCCGAGTTTGGTCGTCGTCCGGAGGCGCTCAGTCTGGCAGCCGCCAACAAGCGCGTCGCAAATATCCTGCGCAAGCAGGCAGAGGAGGTCGGCACACCGGCCGCCGGCCGCGTCGTCGACCCAGCGCATTTCGAGGCGGATGCCGAACGCGAACTGGCCGATGCGTTGGCTTCCGCACAGCGGGAAACCGCCGAAGCGCTGGGCGTTGGCGACTACACCGCTGTACTCGCACGGTTGTCGCAACTGCAGGCGCCGGTGGATACGTTCTTCGACAGCGTCCTGGTGAACGCTGACAACCCGGCCGTACGCGCCAATCGGCTGGCCCTGCTGGGGCAGTTGAAGGCACAGTTCAGCGCCATCGCCGATATCGCCCTGCTCTGAACGAGAACCATAAAAAAAAGCGGCAGCCGTCATGGCTGCCGCTTTTTTTATGGGCGCATGCACCGAATCAGGCGGCGCCGCGTTCCTTGCGCATCCGCTCGGCCAACTGGTGATTGAACGTCACCATGGCGATCGGATCCACATGGGAGCCGCCAGGGCTGAGGATTTCATAGAGCTGCGTCAGTAGATCCGTGTTCTCCGACAATCGAAGCTGACTGCCGGCCAGACTCAGTTCCGATTGCAGGATCTGCACGGCGGCGTTCAGCCGCTGGGCGTCGACAGCCGCACCTGCGGTGTGGTCATCCGTGCCCGCTCGATGGTGCGCTCGGTGCGGGGTCATTTTTTCTGAACTGTACTGGTCATCCAGCGCGGGAATCGTGGTTTCGGCCTGCAGCGTACCCTCGCCCGCCACCAACCAGACCAGCGAAATACCCAATGTGCGTGCCAACGTGACGCAACGCGCACGCGACGGGTCCGTGTTGCCATCGCGCCAGCTGCGCACCACTCCTTCGGAGAAACCGCACATTCTGGCGATCTCCGTAGCGCTCCCTACGCGCTGAATCAGCAATTTGATGCGATCGGCAAAGGTTCCCGCACCTTGCGGGTTAGTGGTTGTTTGCGTGCCCATCTGAGGATGCCGCCATGCAGTGTGGAGGAGGACAGCGTGAGCTTACACACAAGTCAGGCGAAGAAACCTTCGAAATAGCGTTACGAAAGTGTTGACCTTCGTGATTTCTTGAATTAACTTCGCAATAACTTGCGTTGTGGCTAGCGCAGGAACGTACATTAAATCATGTGGCTGGACAGAGCTAGGCGTGACGCCTCGGGCTGCCGCCGTTGGATGTTTGAACACACAAAAAGTTTCAGGTGCCCAGGCGTCTAGGGCTCAACTTTGGGGAGTTACCATTTATGAATTCACGTAAAGACTGCAATCCAAATCAGCTACAGCGAACTGCACTTGCCTTGGCGCTCGGTATTGGCTTCGCGGGTCTGGCTTTCGCACAGGCCACGACCGGTAGCATTTTTGGTCAGGCACCGGCCGCTTCTGGTGAAACGGTCACGGTGAGTGGCTCGACTGGCGTTACCCGTGAGGTTCCAGTCGACAGCAGTGGACGTTACTCAATCGGCAATCTGCCGCTTGGCTCCTATACCGTTACCCTCAAGAAGGACGGAGCGGTCGTAGACTCCCGCAACAATGTCAACATTGTGGTGGGCGCCGGTACAGGAGTCTCTTTCATAGGTTCGCAGAACGCCCAGAATCTGGCCGCAGTGACGGTTCAGGCAAACGCGCTTCCCGTGATCGACGTCTCTGCGGTTGACTCGCGGACAGTCATCACGGCTCAAGAACTTAGCAAGGTGCCGTTGGGACGCAGTGCAGAAGCCATCGCCCTCCTGGCTCCCGGTGCTGTCGCCGGCAACCGGGGGTTCGGTAATGTGGTTTCGTTTGGTGGTGCGGGCGTCACCGAGAACGCTTACTACATCAACGGCTACAACACTACCGAGCCGCTGAGGGCTCTTGGCGGCGTTGGTCTGCCGTATGGTTCGATTGACCAGCAGGAAGTCTATACCGGTGGCTATAGCGCCATGTACGGCCGCTCCGATGGCGGCGTGATCAGTCAGGTCGGCAAGCGCGGCACCAATGAATGGCACTTCGGTGGTCAGGTCACGTGGGCGCCGCAGTCGTTGGCCAACGATCCAGAAAACATCTATTACCCGAACAAGCAGTTGCCGGCCGGTTATAGCTATCAGAGCGCAACCAAGCCAGGCACGATTTATCGCAGCCGAAAGGGCAATACGAGCTGGGATACGACCTACGCTGCTTACGTTGGTGGCCCGCTGGTTCGCGACCGCCTGTATATGTTCCTGTCTGCAGAGGCCGAAAAACAGCAGGGCGTGAGCACCTCGACATCAGATGCGTCGGTGACCACGAATACCAAGTACAAGTACAGCCTTCCCAAGATGTACGCGAAGTTCGACTGGAACATCAACGACAGCAACATCCTCGAATACAGCCACATCCAGAGCAACGAGTCCTACAACGGCGACCTGTACGCGTACAACTATGCGACAGGCAACCAGGGCAACTCCATCGTTGGCTATGGGACCTCGCACAAATATGCGTCCAAGTACGATATCGCGAAGTACACGGGCTACATCACGGATGACTTGACGCTGTCGGCAACTTACGGCAAGAGCAAGAAAGACGACTACACGGTGACGCCGGGGCTCAGTACCACGCTGCCTTTTCTCTCGGGCGTGACCAATCAGGATCCCTTGATTACCCATGGCACCCCGATCCGTAACGGTGTGGCAGCATCCGCGATCACTTCACCGGATGCTGGTAGCAAGACGCACGGTCTGCGCGTCGACTTGGAATACAAGTTGGCTGACCATCGTCTTGCCGTTGGTATCGACAACCAGACCTATGCTGCCCACAACGAAGGCCAAGCGATGGGCGGTCCGGGATACGCGTGGATCTATAGCAAATCGAATGCGCCGACTAAGCCGGTCAACCCTGCTCTGGGCGTTGGGGCGCCGGGTGGCAGGGGCTACTACGTCCAGAAATACATTTTCTCGACAACCACCAGCATGTCGGTGGACCAGAAGGCCTTCTATCTTGAGGATCGTTGGCAGGTTAACGACAAGGTGCTGCTGAGCCTGGGTCTTCGCAATGACCACTTCACCAACTACAACAATGCGGGCAAGCCCTACGTCGATCAGAAGAATCAATGGGCGCCGCGTCTGGGCGCCAGCTGGGATGTGTTCGGGGACTCCTCGTTCAAGGTTTACGGCAATCTCGGCCGTTACTTCCTCGCTCTGCCGAATAGCGTCGCGATCCGCGGCGCCTCGGCCTCCACTTATACGCGTGAGTACTTCACCTATACGGGCATCGACGCCAGCGGCAATCCAACCGGCTTGACCCCAATGGGCCCGGGCCCGGTCTCGGCCAATGGCGAATACGGCGTCGCGCCGGACAACAAGACCTTCGCCCCGACCGACCTGAAGTCGCAGTACCAGGATGAAGCGATCCTCGGCTTCGACAAGATGTTGGGTTCGCAGTGGGCTGCTGGCGCGAAGGTGACCTTCCGCAAACTGCAGAGCGCGATCGATGACGTGTGTGATAGCGGCAAGATGATCGACAAGCTGACGGCTCAGGGCGTCGATATCTCGACGCTCGACATCCACGGCTGCTACATCTTCAACCCGGGCGGCACCAACCACTTTCTGTTCAATGACTCGAATGGCGGCTACAAGAGCCTCACGATGTCCCCGTCAGATTGGGGTTTCAACCAGGACGTCAAGCGCAAGTACTACGCGCTCGACATGTACCTCTCGCACCCGTTTGACGGCAAGTGGCAGGCGCGAGTCGACTATACGTTCTCCCGCAGCTGGGGCAATACAGAAGGTCAGGTGCGCTCAGACCTCGAGCAAAGCGACGTGTCCAAGACGGAAGATTGGGATGCTCCTGAGCTGATGATTGGTAGCGGCGGTCTGCTGTCGAACAATCGCAGGCACCAGTTGAAAGCCTACGGCAGCTATCAGTTCACGCCGGAGTGGATGGTATCCGGTGCGCTACGGATCCAGTCGGGTACCCCAAAGACGTGCTTGGGGCGTTTCGGGACTGACCAGAGCGATCCAATCGGCTACGGCGGCGACTATCACTACTGCTTTGGTAAGCTCAGCGGGCCAGGTGCGACCGGCAATACGCCGTGGACCAAGAAGATCGATCTGAGTGTGGCATACCGTCCGGCCTTCGCAGATCATAAGCTTGCTTTCTCCGCCAGCGTGTTCAACGTACTCAATGAGCGGTCGGAAACCAACGTCGTTCCTCGCTCGCAGCCTGACGTAAATACCGTCTCGAACACCTATGGAATGGGTACGTACTTCCAGGCACCGCGCTACGTGCGTCTGTCGATGTCGTACGATTACTGAGAGGCCCGTTTGAAGGAAGGAGCGTAAGCTCTGACCATGCATGGAAAAGAACGCCACCCGATTCGGGTGGCGTTTTTTTTGTCCAAGTTGTATCTGGAACCCGCTCGTGGCGATACTCTACACAAGTCTGCCAGTCGTGCAGCGTGAGTAGGACAGGGTCAGCACCAGGGCATCGCATGAGCCAATTCGCACTGTTGGGCAAGCGGCGCTTTGCGCCGTTCTTCTGGACTCAGGCGCTGGGTGCCTTCAATGACAATGCATTCCGCAATGCTCTGGTGATGCTGGTGGCGTTCCAGATGGGGCTGGGCGACCGCACGGTGTCGCTCTACACCAATCTGGCGCCGGCGTTGTTCATCATCCCGTTTTTCCTGTTCTCCGCTACTGCCGGCCAGCTGGCCGAGAAGTATGAGAAGAGCCGGATCATCCGTTACGTGAAGCTGTTCGAGATCGGCGCGATGGCGCTGGCCGCGTACGGTTTCTATACGCACCACACTGCGCTGCTGCTGATCGTGCTGTTCATGATGGGCATGCACTCGGCCACGTTCGGGCCAATCAAATACGCGATCCTGCCACAGGCGCTGAAGCCGGAAGAGCTGGTCGGCGGCAACGGTCTGGTGGAGATGGGTACGCAGATGGCGATGCTGGTGGGCATGATCGCCGGCAATTCGCTGATGCTCGTGGCTGGCGTCGGACCGTTGCTGGCATCGGGAGCCACGATTGCGGTGGCGGTCGCCGGCTACCTGATCAGTCGTCGGATTCCGCCCGCGCCGGCGACCGCACCGGAGCTCACTTTCAACTGGAACCCGTTCAGTGAAACCGCGCGCGTGTTGGCGATCACCCGTGCCGACCGCGCGGTGTTCAACGCGGTGCTTGGCATTTCGTGGTTCTGGTTCTTCGGCACGGTGCTGATTGCCCAGCTGCCTATCTACACGCGCGAAACGCTGGGCGGCGACGGTTCGGTCAACACGCTAGTGCTGACTTTGTTCTCGATCGGCACCGGCGTCGGTGCGCTGCTGTGCGAGCGGATGTCGGGCCGTCGGGTGGAGATCGGCCTCGTGCCGCTGGGCGCGTTCGGGCTGACCGCATTCGGCGTCGATTTGTACTTCGCGCGGCACGGCATGGCGTCAGCGCGTGGGCTGGACTGGCTGGCGTTCCTGCGGGCAGCGGGCAGCTGGCGCATAGCGCTCGACCTCACTCTGATAGGCGTGTTCGCCGGTTTCTATGTGGTACCGCTGTTCGCTTTCGTGCAGGCCCGTGCGCCGAGCGAGAAGCTTTCGCGGATCATCGCCGGCACCAACATCCTGAACGCGCTGCTGATCGTGCTGGCTGCCGGCTTCGGCCTGGGATTGGGCGCGCTCGGCATGGACGCGTCGCAGATCTTTCTCGCCGCATCGCTGCTCAACGTGCTGGTGGCCTGGTACATCTTCACTCTGGTGCCCGAGTTCATCATGCGCTTCATCACCTGGGTGCTGGTGAACACGCTGTATCGGGTGCGCGTGGACGGCGTGCAAAACGTTCCCGAAGAGGGGGCGGCCCTGCTGGTGTGCAACCACGTCAGCTTCATGGATCCGCTGCTGCTGATGGCGAACCTGCGACGGCCGGTGCGCTTCGTGATGTATTACAAGATTTTCAACATCCCGTTGCTGCGCTTCGTGTTCCGCACCGCCAAGGCGATCCCGATCGCGGGTTACAAGGAAGATCCGGCGGTGCTGCAACAAGCTTATGACGCGATCGACGAGGCGCTGGCCGCCGGTGAGGTGGTCTGCATCTTTCCGGAAGGCGGGCTGACCGGCGATGGGGAGATCGCGCCGTTTCGTGCAGGTGTCGAAAAGATCCTGGCGCGCCGGCCGGTGCCGGTGATACCGATGGCGCTACGCGGCCTGTGGGGCAGCGTATGGAGCCGGCGCGACTCGATGCTGCGTCGGGCACGCCTGCCGCGGCGCTTTCGGGCGAGGGTGGAATGGGTGGTCGATACGCCGCTGACGCCGGAGCACGTTACGGCGACGACACTGGAGGCGCGGGTACGCGAGTTGCGCGGCGAACTGGCTTAGCGCGCGTTCGAGCCTTCAGCTGAGCCAGCCGCCGATCACGATCAGCGCCACCACGCTCAACCAAGCCAGCAATGCGCGCAACAAGGCGCTGCGCAGGCGCAACAGTTCGGCCAATGGATCGCTGTGTTCCTCGGCATAACCGTCACCGGCCTCGATGTCGATCAGCACATCGGCCTGCGCCGCGGCACCAAGAAAGCCCGGCTCGCTGCTGTACCAGCTGGTGGGAGCGGCCTGGCTATGCCAACGCCGCCAGGCGCCGATCACGGCGTCCCAGTGGCCGACGATTGCCAGGGTGAAAGTCAGCAGCTGGGCCGGCAGCCAGTCCAGTGCATTGGCCACATAACGCGCAGCGCGGCCGCTGCTCGAGTCGAGTTGCAACGAGTCATTGCGTGCCAGTGTCTGCGCGAGCCGGTACAGCAACGCGCCGACCGGGCCGAGCAGAAAGAACCACAGCAGCACGGCGAAGCGTCGGCGCAATGCGGCGTAGGCGATCGCTACGCCCAGGGCCGGTGCGTTCCATGCGATCGGAGAGCCATCGTCGTCGGCCAGCGTCTGCGCCGCGGCCTCACGGCTGGCGCCATCCGGAGCCCCCAGGATCAGTTCCAGATCGGCCTCGAATTCGCGGGGGCCGAAGCAGTAGAGCAATACGGCCAGCGAAAACAGCAGTTGCAGCAATCCGCCCAGCGGGGTGTGGCCGAGTATCCACCACAGCAGCGCACACAACACTGTCGGCAGCAGCAGGGCCAACACCACGCGACCGCTGCCACTGGTGTCCGCCAGCTGCATCACCCAGCGGCGAAACAGGCCGTCGCCGCGCCAGCGTGCGAGCTGCGGCATGACATGCAGCAGGCCAAGGGCGATGAGGGCAGTAAGCAGACCGATGGCCATGACGGAATGAACTCGCAAGCAGTCGGTGCATTGTATGCGAGGGATCACTCATTCCGCAGGCCGGCGTCGATGTTGTACAACGGGCGGCCACGCCCGACCAGGACCAGGATCAGCCGGAAGGGCCAGCCGCGGCCAACTCATCCAGATCCAGCCCGGCGCGTTGCTGCAGCCAACAGGCCAGCAAGCGGTACGACACCGACAGCGCGGTAGACGGCACGAAGCTGCCTTCGGCGATGCCGTCGACGATCTGCTGCGGCGTGAACCAGCGCGCGTCTTCCAGTTCGTGGTCGCGCATGTCGATGTGGCGCGACACCGCAGTGGCTATGAAGCCGACCATCAGTGAAGCAGGCATTGGCCAAGGTTGCGAAGAGTGATAGCGCACTTCATCGACGATGACACCGGCTTCCTCGGCCACTTCGCGGCGCACCGCGTCTTCCAGCGATTCGCCCGGTTCGACGAAGCCGGCCAGCGTCGAGTAACGGCCGGGTGGCCAGCCGGCTTGGCGGCCGAGCAGGCAGGCGCCGTCGTGTTCGACCAGCATGATGACGGCGGCATCGGTGCGCGGGAAATGCAGGCGTGCGCAGTCAGGGTTAGTGCATTGCGCCCGATGTCCGGCAGCAACCAGTTCCAGCGGCGCACCGCAACGCGCGCAATAACGCGTTTCTCGTTGCCAGTGCGCCAGACCCTTGGCGTAGGCGAACAGGCCTGCCTCGTCTGCCGCCAACTGCAGGCCGGCGCTGCGCAGGTTCATGCGGCGCGCGTCGAGCGCGCTCTCCAGTTCGCCGATGCGATGGGCGTCGTCCATCACCAGCAGGAAATACGGCCGCTGATCGGCGATGCCGAGCAGCGTTGTCGATGCGTCGGCCAGCCATTGCGAGCGCTCATGGGTGTCGAGCCAACGCAGGGCTTCGCGATCGCGGTGCATGAACGCTTCGCCGGCGGCATCCAACAGCAGGTAGCGCGCCTCGGTCGAGCGCGCCTGTTCGGCGATCCACGAGGATTCATCGCGCCGCTCGGCGATCCGGTCGAGGATCAGGCTGAGCCCGGCGAAAGTATTGGGAGGCGGCAGCTTGGCCCGATCCATGGAACGATCCGCTCAGGTGGAGAACGAGGAGCCGCAGCCGCAGGTGGTCTTGGCGTTCGGATTGCTGATGACGAACTGCGAGCCGCTGAGGTTCTCGGCGTAGTCGATTTGCGCGCCGGTGAGGTATTGCAGCGAAAGCGGATCGCACAGCAGGGTCACACCCTCGCGCTCGACCGCAAAGTCGTCCTCGGCCTGGGCTTCGTCGAAGGTGAATCCGTACTGAAATCCCGAACAGCCGCCGCCGCTGATATACACGCGCAACTTCAACGCCGGATTGCCTTCTTCGGCGATCAGCTCATGCACTTTGTGTGCGGCAGCGGCGGTGAACACCAGCGGCGCGCCGCTGTTGCGGTAATCGGGGATCGCGACGAGAGTTTCCATGATCATCTAGATGGGGTCGTGACGGACAAGCGCAAGCATACCGCTTCAGGCCGGCACGGCCTCGTCGAGCTCGACATCCGGCGCCGGCAACTCGCGCTGCGTTTCTTCGGTCTGGCGCGAGATGCGCCCGTTGACCTGCGCGCCGGCAGCCATTTCCATCGTGTGATAGCGCAGGTCGCCGTCGATTCGCGCCTGCGGCGCCAGCTCCAGCCGGACACCGACATACACATCGCCGATCACGTGGCCGTTGATCACCGCTTGCGGCACGCGGATCTCGCCCTGCACCTGGCCATGCTCGCTGAGCGTGAACATGGCATCGTCGCCTTCGCCCAGCACAGTGCCTTCGATGCGGCCGTCCAGGTGCAACGCCCCGCTGAAGCGCAAGTCGCCGCGGATCACCGTGCCGCGGGCGATCAAGCTGGTCTCATGGTTGGTGTGATTGCGCTCGTTGCGCTTACGGTTGAGCATCGTGATCCCCTTGGGCTGTGGTGATGTTGCCGCTCAGCGCGGCGCCCCATGCGACAGCACGTTCGATCGGCTCGCCGTCGGCCGGCTGGATGCGGATGTGCAGTCGCGTGGGACGGAAATCGGCCGGCAGCACGATAGTGCCGTGCAATTGCTGGAAATACATGAAGCGGAAAGGCAGGCCGTCCTTCTGCGTGGCATCGCCCAGCGCCGGCCATGCCAGGCTGATGACTTTGTCGTCGCGCAAACCTTCCACGCTGACCGTCGCGTTGCCGCTGGTCTCGTCGCCGCGCTTCGCGTTCTGGGTCAGGCTGAGGGTGAGATTCAAGCCGCGCGAACCGGTGATCGGCTGCAGTTTCACCTCCTGCAACTTCAAGCCCTGCCGCTGGGCATCGCCGCCGACCAGCCGCGCATAGAAACCCAGGTCGGCACGCAGGCCGTTGAGCTCTTCCTCGCGTTGGGCCAGCGTGCCGCGCAACGAGCGGGTGGCGACGTCATTGACCTGGGTGGCGCGCTGCAGGTTGGCTACCTGTTGTTCGAGTTCGCCGATGCGGGCTTGCAAGGCGCGCTGCTGGCGGAGGTCGACGGCGGCTGGCGCGGCATGCCGGGTCCATGTGCCGACGATCAGGCCGACCAGCAACAGACTGCTCAGCCAGGCCACGCTGAGCCACCACCAGCGCCGCCGATGACCGACGTCATCGTGCCGACGCACGACGAAACGCGGTGGTGGTCGTGAAGCCATGCGGGACATCCCGGCGAAAACCGAAGGTATAGCCCCGCCGTGATGAAAGCGTCAAGGAACCGGTATGCGCTTCCGCGCGGCGGCGCCACCTGGCGCAGACGCGCATCGCATATTCAGCTACGCATCTTGCTCTGCAGGTAGCGCTCCGCGCCGATGTCCTTGATCAGGCTGAACTGGGTTTCCAGCCAGTCGATGTGCTCCTCCTCGTCGTGCAGGATGTCTTTGAACAGGTCGCGGCTGATGTAGTCGGCGATGCCTTCACTGTGCGCGATCGCGGCGCGCAGATCGACCACGGCAGCCAGTTCCAGATCCAGGTCGCCCTGCATCGACTCCAGCACGTTCTCGCCGATGCGCAGTTTGCCCAGGTGCTGCAGGTTCGGCAGGCCGTCGAGGAACAGGATGCGCTCGATCAGATGATCGGCATGCTTCATCTCCTCGATCGACTCCTTGTATTCGTGCTCCGCCAGCTCGGCGTAGCCCCAGTCTTTGAGCATGCGGTAATGCAGGAAGTACTGGTTGATCGCGGTCAGTTCGTTGTAGAGCACCTTGTTGAGGAACTCGATGACCTTGGCATCACCTTTCATGGCTTTCTCCGCTCGACAGACTGCGTCGACTATACAAAGTCCGCGCACGTGCGAACGAAACGCGAATGGCAATGGTTTGCCCGCTCATCAGGTGTGCGGGGAAGGAAACGAAGGATTTGTGTTTGCTGCTGGGTGTAGCGGGAAGGCTCAGGCTGCGGCGAGAGGCAGCTGGCACAGTACGTGCGAAACCGCCTGATCGAGCGTGGCGCGTGCTTCCTGCTCACAGCAGCCGCAGCAGTCGGAACAGCCTGTGCGCGCCTGCAGTTCGGCAAACGAACGCACACCGTCGGCCGCTTCGCGGCGGATGTCATGGTCGGTGACGGCATTGCACAGGCAGATGTACATGGCGCGTATAAGAACGCGAATGCGAATGATTGTCAACAATCTGCTGCCGGTCGCCGCGGCGTCCGTTCAGGCGGCTTCGCGGCCACCATGGGGCGCGGTCGGCGGGGTTTCAGCGGTATCGCGCGGCGGAAGCGTGCCGAGTTCAACGCTGCACAGGCTCTCCACCAAAGGTGCGAAGTGGCGCAGAGCCCGTTCGTACACCTGCCGCTTGAAGTTGACGACGTGCGCCGCCGGATACCAGAAGTCGACCCAGCGCCAGAGATCGAACTCCGGCTTGTCGCAGGCGTCCAGTTTCAGCGCATCCTCGCCGCCGATCAGCTTGAGCAGGAACCAAACCTGCTTCTGGCCGATGCAGGTAGGGCGCTGGTGGTGGCGCACGTAGCGATTGGGCAGGCGGTAGCGCAGCCAGCCATGGGTCGCGGTGATGACTTCCACATGATGCGCGGTCAGTCCGGTTTCTTCTTCCAGCTCGCGGTACATCGCCTCCAGCGGCGTTTCGTCCGAGCGCATGCCGCCCTGTGGAAACTGCCAGCCATCACGATTGATCCGGCGCGCCCAGAACAGCTGGCCGTCTGCATTCAGCAGAACAATGCCTACATTCGGACGATAGCCATCAACATCAATCATGTCGCCTCCTGGAGCCTACGGCGCGGCACGCCGGCAAGACCAACCCAGTCCTGCACCCGATTCAACCACAGCGCGCGAAGCGGCAGCAAGCGCCAGACTTGAACCGGCCGTGCTACACGACTACACTGCCGCGCCCCGCCCGTATCGTTCTGATCCGGCATGGCGGGTTTCCTCAAGGCTATGTAGCTCAGCTGGTTAGAGCACAGCACTCATAATGCTGGGGTCGGTGGTTCGAGTCCACCCATAGCCACCAAACGTGTCGCGCGTGTTTCCTGCCGCCGGCTCATCATCTGCACGCAGGCGTCCGCCATGCATATCTTCAAAGTGTTTCAGCTCGAGGCAGCGCATCGGCTGCCCCACGTGCCGGCCGGGCACAAGTGCGCGCGGCTGCACGGGCATTCGTTTCGCATCGAGATCCACGTGGCGGGCGAACCTGACCCGCAGCTGGGCTGGGTGATGGACTTCGCCGATCTGAAGACGGCGTTCGCGCCGCTGTACGACCAGCTCGACCATCACTACCTCAACGACATCGAGGGGCTGGAGAATCCGACCAGCGAGGTGCTGGCGCGTTGGATCTGGCAGCGCCTGCAGCCGCGCCTGAGCGGGCTGGACAAGGTGGTGGTGCATGAAACCTGCACCTCGGGCGCCACTTGCGGTCGTGACAGTTTTTGACGCACCGCGATAATTCTTTGAATCGTCATAAACAAGTGTTTTAGATGAATATTTCTTGACTTGTGCCGTCGAGAGCGAAAAATATATTGCGCTGCACAAAATTTGTTGCTAGAGTGCTTGCCACACACACCAAGCCTCAACGAGGACAATGTCATGACTCAGCAGCTCAACAACCAGCTTTTCGCTTTCACCAAGCAGTTCACCGACAGCGCTTTCAAGGCACAGTCGCTGGCCCTGAAGGGTCTGGAGACGATCGCCGGGCTGCAGCTCAAGGCCCTCGAGGAGCAGTCCAAGGTCTCTGCCGAGTTCGTCGCCGAGGCGCTGGAAACGCGTGACGCGAGCGGCCTGCGCAGCCTGTGGGAAAAAGGCACCAGCCTCAACCGCGACAACGCCGAGCGTTCGGTGGCCATTTCGCAGGAGATCCTTGCGATCACCCAGAAAACGGCCGAGTCGTTGAATGCACTCGTGCAGGAACAGCGTCAGGCCGCCAACGACGCCGTCACCGCGCCGGTTGCCGCCGCCAAGAAGGCTGCCGCCAAGTAATTCGCTGCATCGCCGCGTTTTATTGCGACAGAAAAGGGCCGAACTCGTGTTCGGCCCTTTTCGCATGCGCCATCGCCAAACACATGCGGACAGCAGAAATGCAGCCCTGGAGCTGCGTTTTCGGGATATAGGGACAGGATGTCGCAGGCAGCGCGGCTTGTCGCTGCAATCGCCGCACTGATATACTTTTGCGGATTGGATCGTGGCCCGTAGCTGTATCGGTGCCGCCTGGTGCAGACCGCGCGGAGACGTTACGTGCTCAATAGTCTTGCCTCTGGTCGACATCTCGCCTTGCGCATCATGCTGCTGCAGCTTGCTGTGGCGTTGCTGGCTGGCCTTGCTTTCCTGGCGCTGGGGCGCCGCGAGGCGATGTCAGCCGCTGCAGGTGCGGCGATCGTGGCGCTGGGTACCGCGCTGCTGTCGGCGCGCTCTTTCAGCGGGGTGAGTGGGGCCGGCATGGCGTTGAGCCGCTTGCTGACGGGCATGATCCTGAAATGGATCGTGATCGTCGGGGGGCTGTTCATGATCCTGTTTCAATTCAAGTTGCCGCCATTGGCCGCCATCACGGGGTTGGTGGCTGCCTATGCGGTTTATCTGCTGGCGTTCAGATTCAAGGGTTGAGACATGGCAAGCGAGCCACAAGGCGGACTCACCGAATACATCCAGCATCACCTCACCCACCTCACGCCGCATGCGAGCAACGGTGGTTTCTGGGCGGTGCATATCGACTCGATCACCGTGTCGCTGGTGCTGGGCGTGCTGTTCTGCCTGCTGTTCTGGCTGAAGGCGCGCAAGGCCACGGCTGGCGTGCCGGGTCGCGGCCAGGCGTTCGTGGAAATCGTGCTGGAGTTCGTCGATGGCCAAGTCAAGGACGTGTTCCATGGCGACCGGCGCATCCTCGGGCCGCTGGCGCTGACCGTATTCCTCTGGGTATTCCTGATGAATGCGATGGATCTGCTCCCGGTCGATCTGCTGCCGTGGATCACCGAGAAATTCGGCGTTGGCCACTTCCGTGCCGTACCCACCGCCGACATCAACATGACCTTCGCGATGTCGCTGACGGTATTCGTGCTGATCATCTTCTACAGCTTCAAGGCCAAGGGCTTTGGCGGCTACATGCATGAGCTGTTCACCGCGCCGTTCGGCGCGCATCCCCTGCTGTGGCTTCCCAATTTCGCACTCAACGTCGTCGAGCTGCTGTCCAAGCCGGTGAGCCTGGCGATGCGACTGTTCGGCAACATGTACGCCGGTGAGCTGGTCTTCATGTTGATCGCCGGTTTGTTCAGTGCCGGGGCTGGAGCAGTTGGCTGGGCGCTATATGGCGCAGGCATCATCGGTTACACCGTGTGGGGGCTGTTCCACATTCTGATCATCGGCATCCAGGCCTTCATCTTCATGGTGCTGACGATTGTGTATATCTCGATGGCGCACGATCACCATTGATTGCAGTTTTCGCGTAACCCTTTTCAGTCAAATTTACTTTTCAGCTTCATATCCAGGAGATCACCGTGGAACATCTCGTTCAGTTTGCACAAATCCAGGGCTTCACCGCCATCGCGCTCGGCCTGATCATCGGTTTCGGTGCACTCGGTGCCTGTATCGGTATCGGCATCATGGGTTCGAAGTTCCTCGAAGCCGCTGCGCGTCAGCCGGAGCTGGTTCCGCTGCTGCAGGGCCGCATGTTCCTGCTCGCCGGCCTGATCGACGCGGCGTTCCTGATCGGCGTGGCGCTGGCGATGTACTTCGCCGTGGCCAACCCGCTGCTGGGCAAGGTTCTGGCGGCTGCAGGCGCAGGCCAGTAAGAGTCATTCTCCCGGCGCGCGTCGTTGTGACGCCGCCGTGCACCCGGCACGGGTATCTGATGCCCGTGTCTGTTTCATTCCGTATCTACAGGTAACGCAGCGATGGATTTCAACGCGACCTTGATTGGCGAAATGCTTTCGTTCGCCATCCTGATCTGGTTCTGCGTCCAGTTCATCTGGCCGCACATCAACAAGGCGATTGAGGATCGGCAGATCAAGATTGCCGAAGGCCTCAACGCCGCCGAGCGTGCGCACGCCGAACTGAAGGATGCCGACCACAAAGTGGCGGCCGAGATCAAGGTGGCCCGCCAGCAGGCTTCCGAGATCATCGATAAGGCTCAGCAGCAGGCCAACCAGATCATCGAGAAGGCGCGCGGCGAAGCCGTCGTCGAGATCAATCGTCTGAAGGCGGGCGCGCAGGACGATATCGCGTCGATGGCGCAGCGTGCGCGCGACCAGTTGCGCGAGCAGGTCGGCGCATTGGCCGTGCAAGGTGCCAGCAAGATCGTGCAGCGCGAAGTCGATGCGTCCACGCACAAGGCGTTGCTCGACCAGCTCGCGGCCGAGATCTGATCGATGGCACAGGCAATCACCCTCGCCCGTCCGTACGCTCGCGCCGCTTTCGAAGTGGCACATGCCGCCGGCTCGCTGGCTGCGTGGTCGCAGGCGCTGGCCTTTGCCGCCGTGGTGGCGAAGGATCCGCGCGTAGCCGACCTCGGCAACGATCCGCGAGTGCTGCCGGCACAGCTGGTGGCGCTGCATCTACCGGCCGGTGTCGCCGCCGATGCGCCGTTCGCGCAGTTCCTCGCCGAGATGGCCGAGCAGCGCCGCATGGCGCTGCTGCCGGAGGTGGCCGAACTGTACGAGGCGTTCAAGCGCGAGTCCGAGTCGCAGCTGCTGGTCAAGGTGACCAGCGCGATGGCACTGGATGCGGCGCAGGCTGAGCAGCTCAAGGTGTCGCTGAAGCGCCGCTTCAAGCGCGAGATCGAACTGGAAACCCAGGTCGATGCGTCGCTGCTTGCAGGCGTGGTGATCGATACCGGCGCGGAAGTGATCGACGGCTCTGCCCGCGGACGTCTGGCGAAGCTGGCCACCGCGCTTTCGCACTAAAGTTTTACGCGAAGTCCATTTCGCGAAGAGCCAAACCGGCCATCCGTGGCCGGACTCTTAAAGAAAAGCGACTCGTATTTAAATTTTCGGGATAACGACCATGTCCAGCACCACTTTGAATCCGTCCGAGATCAGCGAACTGATCAAGAACCGCATCGAGCAGTTCAAGCTCGGCGCGGAAGCACGCAATGAAGGCACGATCATCAGCGTGTCCGACGGCATCGTGCGCATCCACGGCCTGGCCGACGTGATGCAAGGTGAAATGATCGAGCTGCCGGGGAATTCGTTTGCCCTCGCCTTGAACCTCGAGCGCGACTCGGTCGGCGCGGTGGTGCTCGGTGAATACCAGCACCTGCGCGAAGGCGACACCGCCAAGACCACCGGCCGCATCCTCGAAGTGCCGGTCGGTCCGGAACTGCTCGGCCGCGTCGTCGACGCGCTGGGCAATCCGATCGACGGCAAGGGTCCGCTGGGCGCCAAGCTCAACGCGGCGATCGAGAAGGTCGCGCCGGGCGTGATCTGGCGCAAGTCGGTCGACCAGCCGCTGCAGACCGGCTACAAGTCGGTCGATGCGATGATCCCGGTCGGCCGCGGCCAGCGCGAGCTGATCATCGGCGACCGCCAGACCGGCAAGACCGCGCTGGCGATCGACGCGATCATCGCGCAGAAGGATTCCGGCATTAAGTGCATCTACGTTGCGATCGGCCAGAAGCGTTCGTCGATCGCCAACGTGGTGCGCAAGCTCGACGCCAACGGCGCGTTGGCCAACACCATCATCGTGGTCGCCTCGGCGTCCGAGTCGGCCGCGCTGCAGTACGTCGCGCCGTACTCCGGCTGCGCGATGGGCGAGTACTTCCGCGATCGCGGCGAAGACGCGCTGATCGTGTACGACGATCTGTCCAAGCAGGCCGTGGCCTACCGCCAGATCTCGCTGCTGCTGAAGCGTCCGCCGGGCCGCGAAGCGTATCCGGGCGACGTGTTCTATCTCCACTCGCGTCTGCTCGAGCGCGCTTCGCGCGTGTCCGAGGAATACGTCGAGAAGTTCACCAACGGTGCGGTGAAGGGCAAGACCGGTTCGTTGACTGCGCTGCCCATCATCGAGACCCAGGGCGGCGACGTTTCGGCGTTCGTGCCGACCAACGTGATCTCGATCACCGACGGTCAGATATTCCTCGAGACCGACCTTTTCAACGCCGGCATCCGTCCGGCCGTGAACGCCGGTATCTCGGTGTCCCGCGTCGGCGGTGCCGCGCAGACCAAGATCGTCAAGAAGCTGTCCGGCGGCGTGAAGCTGGCGCTGGCGCAGTTCCGCGAGCTGGCCGCGTTCGCGCAGTTCGCCTCGGATCTGGACCCGGCCACCCGCGCCCAGCTCGACCGCGGTCAGCGCGTCACCGAGCTGATGAAGCAGGCGCAGTACTCGCCGCTGTCGATCGCCGAACTGGCGCTGTCGGTGTACGCCGCCGAGAAGGGCTACCTCGACGACCTGCCGGTGAACAAGGTGCTGCCGTTCGAGAAGGGCTTGCACGCGTTCATGCACCAGAACCACGCCGAGCTGATGAACAAGATCGTGGCCACCGGTGACTGGAACAACGACATCGAAGCCACCTTCAAGGCCTCGCTGGACGAGTACAAGAAAACCGGTAGCTGGTAAGAGAAACCGGGAATCGGGAGTAGGGAATAGAGAATCGCAAGAGCCAAGGGCCGCGCCGCTATCGGCGATTCCCGACTCCCGATTCTCGATTCCCCGAGCAAGCATAGCGAGCGAGACAAATGGCCAGCGGACGCGAAATCAAAACCAAGATCAAGAGCACGCAGAACATGCGCAAGGTCACGCGCGCGCTCGAAATGGTCTCTGCCGCCAAGATCCGCCGCGCGCAGGACATGATGAAGGCTTCGCGTCCGTATGCCCGCTCGATGCGCAAGGTGATCGCGCATGTGGCTCAGGCCAGCACCGATTTCAGCCATCCGTTCCTGACCGAGCGCGACAACGTGGCGCGGGTTGGCTACATCGTGGTGTCGACGGATCGCGGCCTGTGCGGCGGCCTCAACTCCAACCTGTTCCGCCGTCTGTTGCCGGCGATCGCCGAGTGGCAGAAGCAGGGCGTGCAGGTCGACGTGGTGGCGATCGGCCAGAAGGCGATTTCGTTCTTCCGCAGGCTCAAGGACATCAACCTGATCGGCAGTGTCAGCCATCTCGGCGAGAGGCCGAAGCTCGAACAGCTGATCGGCGTGATCAAGGTGATGATGGACGCCTATACGTCCAACGGACTGGGTCGCGTGTTCCTTGCCTACAACGACTTCGTCAACACCATGACGCAGAAGCCGACCATCGACGCGCTGCTGCCGCTGCCGCTGGTGGCGTCGGAAATGGAAGCGCATCAGGCTGCCGGCGAGTCGGCTTATGCCGGTGTCAAGCTGGAAGCGAGCCACGACTGGGACTACATCTACGAGCCGGATGCGCAGACCGTGCTGGAGCACGTGCTGGGTCGCTACATCGAGTCGGTGGTGTATCAGGCGGCGCTGGAGAATCTGGCCAGCGAGCACGCCGCGCGAATGGTGGCGATGAAGAGCGCGTCGGACAACGCGAACAAGGTGATCGGTGAGCTGACGCTGATCTACAACAAGGCGCGTCAGGCTGCGATCACGCAGGAAATTTCGGAAATCGTCGGCGGCGCCGCGGCAGTATAAGCAGTACCCAAACTATTCATGGCGACGCATAGCGGCGCCGTAACAGACACTAAAAGATCCATCCGGAGCATTCCATGAGCCAGGGTAAAGTTGTTCAGATCATCGGCGCGGTCATCGACGTCGAGTTTCCGCGCGATCAGGTACCGCAGGTGTACGACGCACTGAAGATCGACGGCACCGAGATCACGCTGGAAGTGCAGCAGGTGCTGGGCGACGGCATCGTGCGCACGATCGCGCTCGGTTCCACCGACGGCTTGCGCCGCAACCTGATCGCCCGCAACACCGGCGAAGGCATCAAGGTGCCGGTCGGCAAGCAGACGCTCGGCCGCATCATGGACGTGCTCGGCAACCCGATCGACGAAGCCGGTCCGATCGGCGAGCAGGATCAGTGGGTGATTCATCGCGAGGCGCCGAGCTACGACGACCAGGCTGCCGCGAACGATCTGCTGGAAACCGGCATCAAGGTGATCGACCTGATGTGCCCGTTCGCCAAGGGCGGCAAGGTCGGCCTGTTCGGCGGCGCCGGCGTGGGCAAGACGGTCAACATGATGGAGCTGATCAACAACATCGCCAAGGCGCACGAAGGCCTGTCGGTGTTCGCCGGCGTGGGCGAGCGTACCCGCGAGGGCAACGACTTCTACCACGAGATGAAAGACTCCAACGTGCTCGACAAGGTCGCGATGGTGTACGGCCAGATGAACGAGCCGCCGGGCAACCGCCTGCGCGTGGCGCTGACCGGCCTGACCATGGCCGAGTACTTCCGCGACGAGAAGGACGCTTCCGGCAAGGGCCGTGACGTGCTGTTCTTCGTCGACAACATCTACCGCTACACGCTGGCCGGTACCGAAGTGTCCGCGCTGCTCGGCCGTATGCCGTCGGCGGTGGGTTACCAGCCGACTCTCGCCGAGGAAATGGGTGTGCTGCAGGAGCGCATTACGTCCACTAAGACAGGATCCATCACCTCGATCCAGGCCGTCTACGTGCCCGCGGATGACCTTACCGACCCGTCGCCGGCGACCACCTTCGCGCATCTGGATGCGACCGTGGTGCTGAGCCGCAACATCGCTTCGCTGGGTATCTACCCGGCGGTGGATCCGCTGGATTCCACCAGCCGTCAGCTGGACCCGAACGTGATCGGCGTCGAGCACTACGACGTCGCCCGCCGTGTGCAGGGCACGCTGCAGCGCTACAAGGAGCTGAAGGACATCATCGCGATCCTCGGCATGGACGAGCTGTCGGAAGAAGACAAGCAGGCCGTGTCGCGCGCACGCAAGATCGAGCGTTTCTTCTCGCAGCCGTTCCACGTGGCCGAAGTGTTCACCGGCTCGCCGGGCAAGTACGTGCCGCTGAAGGAAACCATCCGTGGCTTCAAGATGATCGTCGACGGCGACGTGGACCATCTGCCGGAGCAGGCGTTCTACATGGTCGGCAGCATCGACGAGGCGGTCAAGAAGGCCGAAGACATGGGCGCCAAGAAGGCGGCCTGATCCTTAGCCGGGAATCGGGAATAGGGAATCGGTAAAGCAGCATCACCGCGCTTTTGACGATTCTCGATTCCCCTCTCTCGATTCCCGTATGACCGAGCGTAGCGAGAGAGCATCATGACCCAAACCATTCGCGTCGACATCGTCAGTGCCGAAGCCGAGATCTATCACGGCGACGCCGTGATGGTGGTCGCCACCGGCGAGCTGGGCGAGCTGGGCATCACGCCCCGCCACGCCCCGCTGATCACCCGCCTCAAGCCGGGCCACGTCGACGTGGTGCTGGCCGGCGGTGAGCGCCAGCAGTTCTGGGTTTCCGGCGGCATCCTGGAAGTGCAGCCGCAGGTGATCACCGTGCTGGCCGACACCGCCGCCCGCGCGTCCGATCTGGACGAGGCTTCCGCGCAGCGCGCGAAGAAAGAAGCCGAAGACGCACTGGCCAACCGTACCGACGCCATGGAGATTGCCGAAGCCCAGGCCAAGCTGGTCCAGGCGATGACGCAGTTGCAGGCGCTGGAACGCATGCGCAAGAACCTCAAGCACTGAGGTTCGCCTCGCGCGAGTCCGCTCGCCAGAGACCGCACATTTCTGCGCGGACTCTCCGGGATAACATCGAACGCCGGCCTTGTGCCGGCGTTTTTGCATGGGCACGATACCGAGCAACGCGACTGATCAGGGCGCCCACGGATGATCGCGATGCCGAGGCAGGCACGCGGCTGGCTATATGCATCGGCTGGATTGCTGTCGATGCTGGCCGGTTGCGTCACGACCCCGCACACCGGGTCGCCGATACCTTCCGTTACCGGCGAGGCGTCATGGCGGCCTGTATCGACACCAGGCATGGTGCGTTATCAGCTGGCGATGGGGCAGGTGTCCAGCGGCGCCACGCCGGTCCGGCGCATTACGCCGGTCTATCCCGCCGCGCAGCTCGCCGCGTGTCCGCCGGCGCAGGACGTGCAGGCGTTATTGATCGTGGACCGGGCGGGCAAGGTCACTGAAGTGCGTGTCCCCGACGAGGCGCAGGCCGACGCGAGCCGGCGCGCATTCATCGCCGCGGTCCGCGTGGCCGCGCTTCAATGGCAGTTCAATCCACTGCAGGTCGGTCGCTGGGCTGCCGATGCCGATGGCAACAGCCATGTGGTGGATGAGGAGACGAAGCCGTTCAGCCTCGGCTACGTGTTCCATTTCGAATGCCACGCTGGCCTGCCATCTGTTTCCACGGAAACGTCCGGTACACCCTCATAGCGCGAACATGTCCGTATCGAGCCTGTCGGTATCCGGAACGGGTTGACCTGCGCCGGCCGGCATTGAAGCGCTGGCCGCGAAGACAGTTGTATCCTGCGCGTTCACTGATTGCCGATGCCGTGGTGCCCATATGGAAACTCCAGCCTTGCACGTGATCATCCTCGCTGCCGGTGAAGGCAAGCGGATGAAGTCGAACCGCGCGAAGGTGCTGATGCCGCTGGCGGGTCGACCGCTGCTGGGGCATGTGCTCGCCGCGGCGCGCGCGCTGCGGCCGGCCGCGATACATATCGTCTATGGCCATCGCGGCGAACAGGTGCGGGCCGCGTTTGCCGATCAGCCTGATCTGCACTGGGTGCTGCAGACCGAGCAACTGGGTACCGGCCACGCGGTGGAGCAGGCGTTAGGCGGCGTGCCCGCAGAGGCGCGCGTGCTGGTGCTGTACGGCGACGTGCCGCTGACCCGGGCGGCGACGCTGCAGCAACTGGTGCAGGCGGAAGGCGGTTTCAGTCTGCTCACCACGCGGCTGGTCGATCCGCACGGCTACGGCCGGGTGCTGTGCGACGGCAACGGCAAGGTGCGTGGAGTAGTCGAGGAAAAGGACGCCAACGCCGATCAGCGGGCCGTCAACCTGGTGAACACCGGCATCCTGGTCGTCGGCGCGAAGGCGCTGCGTGGCTGGATCAAGCGGCTCGATCGCAACAACGCACAAGGCGAGTACTACCTCACCGATATTTTCGCCATGGCCGCCGCCGAGGCGCGCCACGCGCTCAGCGTCGAATGTGGCGATCCGGTGGAAGCCGCCGGCGCCAACAATCCGCTGCAGCTGACCGAGCTCGAAGCGGCTTATCGCCAACGTGCCGCCCATGTGTTGCTGGCCGACGGCGTGCGGTTGGCCGATCCGTCGCGCATCGACGTGCGCGGCACGGTCGCGGCGGGCCGCGACGTCGAGCTCGATATCGACGTGATCCTCGAAGGCCACGTGGTGCTCGGCGACGACGTGCGCGTCGGAGCGTTCACGCGTCTGCGAGACGTGCAGCTGGCGGCCGGTACCGTGGTGCAGCCCCACTGCGATCTGGAAGGCGTGGTCACCCACGGCCCCTGCACGATCGGCCCGTTCGCGCGGCTGCGTCCGGGCACCGAACTGGACGCTGGCGTGCACGTGGGCAACTTCGTCGAAATCAAGAAGACCCGCATAGGCGAGGGCAGCAAGGCGAACCACCTGAGCTACCTCGGCGACAGTGTGATCGGCCGCGGCGTCAATGTGGGCGCCGGCACCATCACCTGCAACTACGATGGTGTGAACAAGTTCGTGACCCGCATCGGCGACGGGGCCTTCATCGGCTCCAACAGCGCGCTGGTGGCGCCCGTGACGGTGGGTGCGCAGGCCACCATCGGTGCCGGCTCGGTGATCACGCACGATGCACCCGAAGGTGAACTGACCGTGGCGCGGGGCAGGCAGCAGACCTTCCCCGGCTGGAAACGGCCGGTGAAGCAGGGGTGAGTGGAGAGGAGTGAGAAACGAGCGAGAGCAGAGGCCACATCGTCTTCTCTCGCTTCTCGCTCATCGCCCTCAGGCATAGCGCCAGCCGTCGATCTCCACCAGCAGCTCGCTGCGGCAGATGTCGCCGTGCAGCAGCAGCACCGGTACGCCGGGCAGGCGCCGTTGCAGGAAATCGCGCACACGCGAGGCGTCGGATGGGCGCCGCACGTAGGCCTTCAGGGGTGAGTGGGTATCGAAGCCGACCGCCATGCCGGCGCTGGCCAGCAGCACTTCGAGATTGGTCAGGGTTTCGTCGAGTTGAGCATCCAGGTCGTCGTGATGTGCAGAGGCATGGCCGACCACGGCGGCGGTACCGGAGATCGCCAAGGCATCCCGTGCCGGCAACACCATCGCGCGGGCGAAGCTAGGCGGCGTGCGGCCGTACTGGCGCGGGTAGCGCCAGGCGCTGACCTGGCGCGGGTTTTCCACCCGTGTGCCGCTCTGGTCGCAGGCCAGCAGGTAAATCTGCAAGCGGTGCGGATTGCCGTGATGGCCGATCGCGGTGGCGGCGGGGAAGCCTTCGGCGAAGAAGTCGCCCATGCCGGCGGCGCGGCCGTCGCAGAAGTGCTTGTAGCGCTCGGCATCGCCGTCGCCGTGATTGATTGCGCCGAGATAATTCCATACGCGCAGCACATGCCGGATGTCGCGCGCGGCGACGAAACGGTGCAGCTGCTCGTAGGCCCGCTGCGCTGTCGCGCTGGGGCCGCCGTGTTCACGTTCATCCAGCTCGATCGCCGCGAACAGCCAGCCGCCGCCGCTGGCCCAGTGCAGCGCGCCGTCGCGGCCACAGCTCACCGGGCCATCGACCTGCCACAGCTCCACCGGCGCGGGAGTATCGAAACTTTCCAGCGCAACCTGCAGATAGCGCGGGTCGGTGCTCGCCGGAACGTCTGCGGCGAAGCCGAACAAGGCTAGCGTACCGGGTTCGTTCAGCGTGCCTGCGACGTCGGCGAAGCGGTAGGAAATCCGCGGCGCGCGGCGCAGCAGCGGGTCAATCTGTGGGTTTTCACATCCCTGAATCATGGAGCACAGCCGGGGAACGACGAGGGCGCTATGTTACACTCCGCGCCCAGTGCCACCGGGGGGAGGCAATGCAACTGGCGTACGGAATCGAGCATGGCGGAACAGACAGCGGCACAGCACGAATTGGCCACGTTGATCGTGGCATGCCTGAACCTCGAAAGCGTGACGTCCGAACAAATCGACCCCGATGCCCCCTTGTTCGGTGGCGATTTGGGGCTGGACTCCATCGATGCGCTGGAGATCGCGTTGGCCGTCTCCAAGCGCTACGGTTTCCAGTTGCGCTCCGACAATCCGGACAACAAGCAGATCTTCACCAGCTTGCGTACCTTGTCTGCGCACGTCGAGCAGAGCCGCGTCGGCTGAGACTGGCGCTTTCACACGATGCCGCTGTCGTCACGCCGCGTTTCGTCGCCAGTGTCAGGCTTGCAGCCTCTCGACAAAGCCATCGTGGAACCCGGCATGAGGTCTGTTTCCCCTTCGCCTGAAAGTACGAAACGGCGCTATGGGCTGTTGTTGCTGCCAGCGTACCCGTTGCTGGCGCTGGCCGGCGCGGTGACGCATCGGCAGGTCTTTGCATTATTGGCGTTGGCCGTGCTGCTGACCGTGTTGATGCTGCCGCGTCTGTGCACGCTTCGCGTGGCAGCGTGGCTGATCTGGCTGGGCGCGCTCGCCGCGCTGCTGCTGCTTTCGCTGTATGGCGTTGCCGGTTTGCTGCTGGAAGCCGTGCCGGTGCTGATCAATGCGTTGCTGGCCTGCTGGTTTGGCCGCACGCTGGGCACGACCGAACCTCTGGTGGCACGTTTCATCACCGCGCTCGAAGGCGCCGAGCGGCTGCGGCAAGCAGGCGTGGCCGAGTATGCCCGTCAGGTCACCTGGTTCTGGACGCTGCTGCTGGGTGGACAGGCGCTGCTGCTGAGCGTGCTGCTGCTATGCGCCGAACACAGTGGTTTACTGGCCCGCTTCGGCCTCGCCTCGCCATGGCCGGTGCCCGAACGCTGGGCCGCGGCGTGGCTGGATCTGGGTGGCTATCTGCTGCTCGCCGCCGCATTCCTGCTCGAGTACGGTTATCGCCGCTGGCGGCTGCGGCACCTGAGCCATCCCGGCCTGCACGACATGCTGCTGAAGCTAGCCCAGCACTGGCCGCAGCTGCTGCGCGGCAAAGGAGCGGTGGCGTCATGAGCGGTCTCAGCTTCGAACAGGCGCTGTGCATCGACGCCGGGCATCCGGCCTTGCCCGGCCATTTTCCGGGGCAGCCGCTGGTGCCGGGAGTGGTCCTGCTCGAGCAATTGGCGCTGGCCCTGCGCACATGGCGCGGACAGGCGCTGACCGGCGTGCTGGAGGCGAAATTCGTGGCGGCGCTGCTGCCGGATCAGGTCGCCACCTTGCGTTTGACGGAAGCGGACGCGGAGCGTTCGCGCTTCCGTTTCGAGATTCGGCGTGACGGCACCTTGCTGGCACGCGGCGTGATCGAGGGAGCGACATGAGTACCCACGAACATTGGCAGAGCCGCCCGGAAGGCGGTGGCCGTTTCGCGTTGTGGCTGATCCGCACGATCGCATTGCGTGGCGGCCGCCGGCTGGGCCGCTTATGCCTGTATCCGATCACGCTGTACTTCTATCTGCGGCGCAAGCCGGAGCGGTTGGCGTCGAAGCAATATCTGCAGCGTGCGTTCGGCCGTCCGGCCACGCCATGGCAGGTGATGAAGCACATCCACTGCTTCGCTGCCACGACGCTGGACCGGATCTTCCTGCTGGCGCACGGCGAGAAGCCCTTCAGTATCGAGACACAAGGACTGGAACTGCTCGACCAGCGCATTGCGCAGGGTCGTGGCGTGCTGCTGTTCGGTTCGCATCAAGGCAGTTTCGAGGCCTTGCGTGCGATCGGCGGACGCCGGCCGGATCTGCCGCTGCGCGTGGTGCTGGACAAGCAGAAGACGCCGGCGATGACCGAATTGCTGGAGGCGCTGGCACCCGAAGTGGGAGCCTGCGTGATCGATGCGGCGCGGGACGGCACCTCGATCGTGCTGGCGATGGCCGAAGCCTGCCGGGAAGGGGCGGTAGTGGCCATGCTGGCCGACCGCGGTCGTGGCCATGAAGTGTTGCGGCGTACCGAATTTCTCGGCTCACCCGCGCCGTTTCCGATCAGCCCTTGGTTGCTTGCGCATTCGTTGCAGGTGCCGGTGGTACTGTGTTTTGGCCTGTATCTGGGCGGCAACCGCTACCGGCTGGTCTTCGAGCCGCTGAGCGATCGGGTCGAGATTCCGCGGCACGACCGTGGCCCGGCGCTGGACGCGTTGATCGCCCGTTACGCGCAACGGTTGGAACACTACATCCATGTCGCTCCCTACAACTGGTTCAACTTCTATGATTTCTGGCAAGTCGCGCCTCCCGCTGCTGCTGAGTCTGCTGCTGCCGTTGTGGGCGAGCGCGTCGGCGTCTGAGCCGGGCACGATCCCCGCTCCGGCAGCGTCATCCGCGTCGGCGTTGATTGCCGCGCTGGGTCAGCCGGCGCCGGCGCATACGGCGTTCGCCGAGGCGCGCTTCCTGCAGGTGCTGGAGCGGCCGCTGGTGGTGTCCGGCGAGTTGTCATGGCTGGGGGGCGATCAGCTGCAGCGGCGTGTCGATCATCCGCAACAGGAAACCGCCACCATCGCCCATGGCGAAGTGACCCAGCAGCGCGCCGGCAAAAGCCCGCACCATTTTTCGCTGAGGCGCGCGCCGCAGTTGCAGGTATTGCTGGACAGTTTCGTGGCATTGCTGAGCGGCGACGCCGGCCGATTGCAGCAGGCGTTCCAGATCAGGCAATCCGGTGACGCTGCCGGCGCATGGACGCTGACCCTGGTACCGCGCGACGCGAAAGTGGTGGAGACCGTCGCCAGCATCACCATCGACGGCTACGCCAGGGAATCGCGCTGCATGCACATGCAGGAAGCCGACGGCGACCTCGCGATCGACCTGCTCGGCGCGCTGGCCGCGAAGATGCCGGCGCAACCCACTCGCGAAGCGTTGCAGGCGCTGTGCCAGAGCACGCCCTGAGCATGCGCCGGGGCGCCCGTGCGACGCTGCTGATCGCCTGGCTGCTGGCACTGGGCGGGCTCGGCTGGACGGTCAGCCAGCGCCTGAAGATCAGCACCGACTTGCGCAGCTTCATGCCCGCACCGACCACGCCGGACCAGCGCCTGCTGATGGAGCAGGTGGGCGAGGGCCCGGGGTCGCGATTGCTGCTGCTGTCGATCGGCCGCGGCACGGGGTCATCCGTGGCCGGCGTCGGTCCATCGGACGAACAACTGGCTGCGCTCAGTCAGGGACTCGTCGCGGCGCTGAAGAAGGACCCGCGCTACAGCCAGGCACTCAACGGCAGCTTCGACCTCGGCGCGCTGGACGCCGGCCTGCTGCCGTACCGCTACCTGTTGTCGCCGACGCTGGACACGCAGCCGCTGGACGAGGCGTATCTGGCCGATCAGCTGCAGCAGCGGCTGGATGATTTGTCCTCGCCCGCCGCCAGCCTGCTGAAAGGCTTGCTGCCGCGCGATCCCACGCTGGAAATGCTGAAGCTGGCCGAGTTGTGGACGCCGGCGAAGTCGCCCGAGCTGCGCGAGGGCGTATGGTTCTCGCCGCAGAACGAAGCCTTGCTGCTGGTGCAGACGGTCGCCGCCGGTTTCGATCCGGGCGCGCAGCAGCAGGCGATCGACGGGATCCAGCGCGCATTCCACGCGTTGCCCGGCAGCGCCGGTGCAAAGCTCGAACTGAGCGGGCCTGGCTATTTCAGTGTGGTGGTCGGTGCGCAGACGCGGCATCAGGCCGACTGGATCGGGCGCATCTCCACGGTGGGATTCGTCGCGTTGCTGCTGCTGGCGTATCGCAGCTTCAGCTCGCTGCTGCTGTCGGCGCTGCCGATCGCCAGCGCCGCGCTGGCCGGCATCGCGGCGCTGACCGTGGCGTTTTCCGAAGTGCACGGAATCACCTTGGCGTTCGGCTTCACCTTGCTCGGCGTGGCGCAGGAGTACCCGATCCGCGTGCTCAGCCATCGCCGCGCGGACGAGGATGCAGTGCAGAGCGTGCGCGCGCTGTGGCCGTTGCTGCTGACCGCCATCGCCTCGGCCTGCATCGCCTATCTGGCGTTCTATGCGTCGGGCGTGAATGGCTTGAAGCAGCTGGCGGTGTTCACCATCGTCGGCCTGCTGGTCGCCGGCTTCAGCACGCGTTATCTGCTGCCGCATCTGCTGCCGCGACGCGTCCGCGACGTGGCCGACATGCGCTGGCTGGCGAAGGCGCGCGTCTTCGTCGACCGCCTGCCGCGGCCGCGCTGGATTCCCTTGCTGGTAGCGGCGGCGATCGTGCTGATGCTGGCCGCCGCGCCGCGGCCGTTCTGGCAGAACAACCTCGCCGCGTTGACGCCGTTGCCGCAAGACCTGCTGCAGCACGATGCGCGCCTGCGCGAAGCACTCGGCGCGCCGGATGTGCGCTATCTGCTGGTGCTGCAGGCGCCTACCGAAGAAGGCGTGCTGGCGCTGTCGGAAAAGCTGCAGCCGCTAGTCGATACGCTGGTGGCGAAACATGCGGTCGATGCGCTGGAGCTGCCGTCGCGTTACCTGCCGACGGTGGCGCGGCAGCGCGCGCGTCAACAGCAGCTGCCGGATCCGGCCACCTTGCAGAAGACATTGAACGAAGCCTTGCAAGGCCTGCCGTTCCGTCCCGATCTGTTCCAGCCGTTCCTCGACGATGTGCGGGCGGCGCGCGCACTGCCGCCGCTGACGCCCGAGCGGTACGCACAGACCCCGCTGGGCCAGCGACTCGCCGCGATGCTGGTGCAGCGCGACGGGCATTGGCTCGGCCTGGGTACGGTCAGCGGCGTGCACGACGTGGCCGCGCTGCAAGCGTTGGGCGAGCACAGCAACGGCACGGTGCGCCTGCTCGACCTGAAGGCAGCTTCCGAATCGCTGGTGGTCGACTACCGCACGCGCATCCTGCAGGCGTTGCTGATCGCCGCGGTCCTGTTGGTGCTCACCATCACGTTCGCGCTGCGCAGCCTGCGCCGCGCCTGGCATGTGCTGGCGCCGATGACTCTGGCGACGTTCCTGGTGCTGGCGGTGGAGCGCGTGGCCGGCGTCGAGATCTCGCTGTTCCACCTGGTCGCGCTGATCCTGGCCGGCGGACTGGGCCTGCATTACGCCTTGTTCTTCGAGCGCGACACCGGCGATCCGGCCGAGCAGCGGCGCACCTTGCACGCGACCATCGTGTGCGTGCTGTCGGCGCTGCTGGTGTTCGGCATGCTGGCCTGGGCCACGATTCCAGTGCTGCGCGCGATCGGGCTCACGGTAAGCCTCGGTGTGGCGTTCCATTTCTGTCTGTCGATCCTGATGGCCCCGCATGCTTCCGAAGACTGACTGGGCCTCACTGATTCCGCACGCCGGCACGATGTGCCTGCTGGATGCCGTACAGGCGTGGGACGCGAACACGATCCACGCGATCAGCGCAGGCCATGGGCGTATCGACCATCCGTTGCGCGGCGCACGAGGCCTGCACGCAGTGCATCTTGCCGAGTACGGCGCGCAGGCGATGGCGGTGCACGGTGCCTTGCTGGCGCGCGCGCGCGGCATCGAGGGAGCACGCCCCGGCTGGCTGGTCAGCTTGCGCGACGTGCGGTTGTTCGAGGAATACATCGATCGGCTGGACGGCCATCTGGATGTCCATGCCGAATGCCTGTACGCCGATGACGGCGGCGCGCAGTATGCGTTCCATATCGAGCATCGCGGCCGGCTGCTTGCCAGCGGCCGTGCGGCCGTCATCCATCCCGCCACTTGAGCACCAAGCGAGTCCGGCCATGTCCGAAATCATGAGTTCACGTCGCGCACTCGTCACCGGCGGCAGCGGCGAGCTTGGCGGCGCCATCTGCCACGCGCTTGCCGTCGCCGGCTGGCACGTGATCGTGCATGGCCACCAGAGCCTGAGCCGGGCCGAGGAAACAGCGGCGGCGATCCGCGCGGCCGGCGGCAGCGCGCAGGCGATCGCGTTCGATGTCACCGACGCCGAAGTGGTGCGCGCCGCGCTGGATGTGTTGCTGTCCGAAGGGGCGATCCATGCGGTGATCAACAACGCCGGTGTGCACGACGATGCGCCGATGGCCGGCATGAGCGACGAGCAATGGCATCGGGTGATCGACGTCTCGCTGCATGGCTTTTTCCACGTCACCCAGCCGCTGCTGTTGCCGATGGCGCGCGCGCGCTTCGGCCGCATCGTTTCGCTCAGTTCGGTGGCGGCGCAGCTGGGCAATCGCGGACAGACCAATTACGCCGCGGCGAAAGCGGCGCTGCATGGTGCGAGCAAGTCGCTGGCGCGCGAGATGGCCTCGCGCGGAATCACCGTCAACGTGGTCGCGCCCGGCGTGATCGCGGGGCGCATGGCCGATGCGGCGTTCCCGCCCGAACGCATCCGCGAGGTGGTTCCCGCGCAGCGCGCCGGCAAACCGGAGGAAGTCGCCGCGCTGGTCGCCTTCCTGTGTTCTGACGCGGCCGGCTACATCAACGGCCAGGTGATCGGCGTCAACGGCGGCATGGGTTGATCGGTCTCGTCAGTCCCGGTCCGGATCGCCTCAACGCCCCATGGTGGCGACCCGGCGGTGACGGCTGAAGTACAGCAGCATCGGCGTAGTCATCAAGGTGGTGACGATGGCCATCAGCAGCAGCAAGGTGAACATCTCGTGGCCGATCACGCCGGCATCGAGGCCGATCTTCAGCACGATCAGCTCCATCATGCCGCGCGCATTCATCAGCGAGCCGACCGCGAAACTGTCGCGCCAGCCGTGCCCGCCGAGGCGCGCGCCGAGCGCACCGCCGACCACCTTGCCGGCCACCGCGACGGCGAGGATCAGTGCAAATGCGCCCAGCGCATCGCGCTGGAACGCGTCGACGCTGGTACTGAGACCGGTCAGCGCGAAGAACACCGGCATCAGCGCGACCACCGCGACATGTTCCAGCCGCTCGATCAGCCCGGCCAGCAGCGCATCGTCGCGCGGCAGGCACAGGCCGAACACGAACGCGCCGAACACCGCGTGCAGATGCAGCCATTCAGTCATCGCGGCACAGCCTAGCGCGCCGATCAGCAGCACGGCGAGCACGCCGCCGGTCGGCCCACCATCCGCCGCGTGCCGCGCCAGCCAGCGCCGCAACAGCGGCCGCAGCGCGCCGAAGCACAGCACCAGCATGGCGCCGACGCCAAGCACGCTGCGCCAGAACGGTGCCCAGTCGCCGTGCGCGGAGATCAGCGCGACGGTGAGTGCGAGCAGGATCCACGCCAGCACGTCGGCCATCGCGGCAGCCGTGAGCGCGAGCTGGCCGACCGGTGTATGCGTGACATGGCGATCCTTGAGGATGCGTGCCAGCACCGGCATCGCGGTGATCGCCAGCGACGCCGCCATGAACAGCGCGAACGGCCAGTAGCCGATGCCGGCGGGCGCGTAGCGCGCATACAGCATCGGCGCGATCAGCACGGCCAGGCCGACCGGCAGCAGTACCGCGAATCCGCCGACCGCACCGGCCGCACGTAAGGTCTGTCGCACGCCGCCGGGCAGGCGCAGCTCGGCGCCGACGATGAACATGAAAAGCACCAGACCGATCTGGCTCAGTCCGTCCAGCACCGGCAGGCTGGCGGGCGTGAACAGCCAGCTCTGCCATGCCGGCGCCAGTGCGCCGAATACCAGCGGACCCAGCATGAGGCCGGCGATCATCTCGCCGATCACCGGCGGCTGGCCGACCCAGCGCAGCAGCCAGGCCAGCCCTCGTGCCGTGAGCAGGATCACCACCAACTGCACCAGCAGCAGCGCGTGGCCCATGGCGTCAGTCCACCGTGGGGTTGACGATGATAGGCGCGCCGAGCGACCGGCGATGGCTGGCCAGGACGTTGCCGTAGTGAAAGACCCGGCCGATCGTGTAGAGGGTGATACGGGTGACATCGCTGACCGGATTGAAATGGCTGAGCCGGAAGTCGCCTTGGTAGCGCGAGGCGATCGGCACCGAAACGACGCCGAGCTTTTTCTCGCGCGAGGCGGCGATCAGGATCGCCGCCTCGAACACGAAGTTCTCCGCCGGCAAGTCGACCAGATCCAGCGCCGCACGCGGATACCAGCGCTGGCCGCTCTGGGTGTCGGCGATCGGTTGCGCGCAGGCCCATGAGATGCCCCAGTCGGCAACGGCGTTGGCGCGGCGGCGGCCCTTCGGCTGCTGCTCGCGATGGAGCAGGCGTGCACCGATCACGATGTGCCCGGGATACTGCGCAGCAGCCGCTACGATGCGCGGGATGTCGCTGGCCAGATGCTGGCCGTCGCCATCCATCGTCAGCACCGCCTCGTAGCCCTGCCGCAGCGCTTCGCGAAAGCCGTGGCGCAGCGCTTCGCCTTTGCCATGCCGCTCGCCATGCCGCAACAGGGTCACCGGCAACGCGGCGACGATGTCCGGCGTGCGGTCGTCGGAGCCGTCGTCGATCACGAGCACCGGTACGCCGAGCGCCAGTACGGACTCGACCACCGACTGGATCGCGGCTTCCTCGTTGAGGCAGGGGATCAGCACGCACCAGCGTGGGACAACGGTGTTCAAGCGACCAGCTCCTTTCAGACATGATCCATGTCGATCTGCAGTCCCAGTGTAGCGGCAGCCGCCAGTTGGCAACGTCTCCGTACGCCGGCCAGCATGGCCATCAGCGGCAGACTGGCCGCCGACGGGTTGCCGGCGCGCCAGCCGGCCAGCGGCTCTTCCAGTGGACTGTCGGGGCACGCCGGAGTCAGTTGCAGATCGAGCCGGGCCAGTGTCGCGTCGCCGTGTTCCGGCGCCAGTACCAGCGCGCAGCCGAAAGGTTCACGGCAGCCGGTGACCTCGCCCAGCGGTCCACTGCCCGCGGTATCGATGCAGACCAGCAGCACCGCGCGCTGTTCCGCGAGCACTTGGCTGGCGGCCTCGAGCAGGCCGGCACCGAAACTGGCGTGCTGCGCGGCGACCGCCGTGGAAGGCGCATGGCAACCGGTGGCGATCGTCCAGTAACCGACCGGCGCGTTGTGCACCGAATTGTGGAAACGGATCGGCGACAGCTCGGCCGGCGCCTGCGCCAGCGTGGCGCACATGTAATCGGTGATCGGCTGGTCGCCATGCGAGGAGGCGAATACGCAGGCCAGCGTGGCGGCGTCGCGGCCGCTCATCGCAACGGCTTGCCCAGCCACTTCGATCGCCAGCAGCACGCTTTCCGGTGCGCGCCGGCGTTCGTTCGGCGGCAGCGTGGCGGCGGCGGGGCGACCCGGCGGCGGCACGGGCATGGCACCGCCGAGCAAGCTCTGCAGTGCGGCGAAATCAGCCAGGTGCGGCGACCACAAGCCGACGCCTTCCACATAAATGCGCAGTGCACTCATGCAGCGAACCCCGCGCGGGCGAACGCGAGACAGGCGTTGTTGCCGCCGAAGCCGAACGAGTTGCTGAGCGCCACGTCGACGCGCTGCTGCTCGTTGCGCCAGGCAAAGGACGCGCCGCACACCGGATCGGGCGTGTCGCCGCCAAGGTTGCCGGGAATCAGGCCGTGCTCGATCGCCAGCAACGCGATGGTGGCCTCGACGATGCCGGCGGCCCCCAGCGTATGGCCGGTGAAACCTTTGGTGGAGCTGGCCCGCGTGCGGGCCGGAAAGGCGCGGCCGACCAGCGCGGCTTCCACTTCATCGTTCTTCTGGCTGGCGGTGCCGTGCAGGTTGATGTAGTCGACCTGGCTCGCATCGAGGCCGGCACGGGCCAGCGCATCACGCAGCGCCAGTTCGGCACCGAGCCCGTCCGGATGGGGCGTGGACATATGGTGCGCGTCGCTGGCTTCGCCGTAGCCGAGCAGTTGCGGCGCATCGGGAGCGCCGTCTATCCGTTCCAGCAACGCGAAGCCGGCGGCCTCGCCGATCGAGATGCCGTCGCGCGCGGCGTCGAACGGCCGGCACGGCGTGGGCGACACCAGCTCCAGCGCGTTGAAACCGAACAGCACGCTGTCGCACAAGGTATCCACACCGCCGACCACCGCCGCATCGATCAGCCCGAGGCGGATCATCCGCTCGGCATTGGCGAACACCTTGGCGCTGGACGAGCAGGCGGTGGAGACAGTCAGGCACGGCCCTTCCAGCCCCAGCGCAGTCGCCACGAAGGCGGCCAGCGAATGCGGGGTGTGGATCGCCGGCCGCAGCATATCGTCGGCAAAACCGCCATCGGCATCGAGCCGGCGGTACGCCTCTTCGGTAGCGCCGATGCTGGCGGTGGAGGTGCCCAGCAACACCGCGATGCGGGCGGCGCCGTAGCGCGCGCAGGCGGCCTGTACGTGTTCGAGGAAACCGTCCTGATGCAAGCCGAGCCAGGCCAACTGGTTGTTGCGGCATGCCCAGACGCCGAGCGCGTTGGGCAGCACGATGTCTTCGGCGCCATCGACGCGACCGATCCAGCATGCCAGCGGCGCGCTGCTGAAGTCGTTCGGCCGCAGCCCGCTGCGCGCGTCGCGCAGCGCGTCGAGATGCGCCGCGCGGCCTCGGCCGATGGCGGAAGTAGCGGTGTGTGCGGTGATCGCGAGGGGTGTCATCACATCAAGCATCGGGAAAGCCTAGCGGCCACCTGGCAGCTTGCCTAGCCTGCGATCGGGTTCCCTACAGGCGGGCAGGCATCGTGGCCAGCGCCGCATGAACATGCCGCGAACATCGCGCAAGCGGGCTAAGCTGGCGTACTCTTTTGTCCCGTATTTCCCCGTGTCGTCGAACCCCGTGTCGCCGAATCCGTCTGCATCGCGAAGCCCCCTGCGTTACCTGCGCGACCGCGATGTGCTGCATGCGGCGGCGGTGACGGTGCTGGCGGTGCTGTTGAGCGCAGGCCTGGTCTGGCTGGCTTATCTGATCCACGTCTGCCGGATTGCCGCGCGCAGTCCGCTGGTGCCGCCGCGGCGGATGATCGCGCTGGTATTCGGGCGCCGGCTCGAACGCGATGTGCCGGAACACGATTATCGGCAGCGCCTGCGCCGCGCGCTGAGCCTGGCGCAGACGCGCCAGACCGATCATCTGCTGCTGCTCGGCGGCTTCAGCGGCGGCTGCGGCAGCGAAGCCTCTGCCGGCCACGCATGGCTGCAGCAGCATGGCCTTCCCGGTGATGTGTGGGTGGAGCTGGAGCAGGATTCGATCGATTCACTGGAGAACCTGCGCCATGCGCGGCGCCTGCTGCAGGCGCAGACGACACACGGCGAACTGCCGCCGGTGGCGTTGGTGACCAGCCGCTACCACCTGGCTCGCTGCCTGATGCTGGCGCGCCGGCTCGGTTTCAGCGGATTGCCGGTGGCCGCCGAACCGGTGCTGCCCAGGCACGGGCGCTACCTCGGCCTGCTTCTGCTGGAAGCCAGCTACCTGATGTGGACCGACCTGGGTCTGCGCTGGGCGCAGTTGATCGGCCATCGGCGCATGCATGCGCGTATCAGTTGAGCCGGCCCGGATCGGCGTGACGCTGCGCCGCAGCCGTCCGTGCTTACGCACTTGCTAAGCTTGCTTCCATGAACCGACGAGCCAGACGATGAGCCAGCAAGCGGATCTTGCCGAAACCTTTTTGCGCGGATTGCAGGATCGCATCTGTGCCGCGATCGAGCAGATCGATGGCAGCGCTCGCTTCGAGGAGGACGCGTGGCAGCGCCCGGCCGGCGGTGGTGGACGTACCCGCGTGCTGCGCGATGGCGCGGTGTTCGAACAGGCCGGCGTCAACTTCTCGCGAGTCAGCGGCAACCAGCTGCCGCCCAGCGCCACCGCGCACCGGCCCGAGCTGGCCGGCGGCAGTTTCATCGCCACCGGCGTCTCGCTGGTGCTGCATCCGAAGAATCCGCATGTGCCGACCACGCATGCGAACGTGCGTTACTTCGAAGCCAGCAAGGAAGGCGTGGAACCGGTGTGGTGGTTCGGCGGTGGCTTCGATCTGACCCCGTTCTATCCGGTGGATGCGGATGTGGTGCATTGGCACACAGTGGCGCGCGATCTGTGCGAGCCGTTCGGCGCGGACGTCTATCCGCGCTACAAGCGATGGTGCGACGAATATTTCTATCTGAAGCACCGCGACGAGACGCGCGGTGTCGGCGGCCTGTTCTACGACGATCTCAACGAGGGCGGATTCGAGCGCTGCTTCGCGTTCACTCGCGCGGTGGGCGAGGGCTTCCTCGATGCGTACCTGCCGATCGCCGAACGTCGCAAAGACACGCCGTACGGCGAACGCGAGCGCGAGTTCCAGCTGTACCGGCGTGGCCGCTACGTCGAATTCAACCTGGTCTACGACCGCGGCACGCTGTTCGGCCTGCAATCCGGTGGCCGCACCGAGTCGATCCTGATGAGCCTGCCGCCGCGGGTGCGCTTCGAATATGCGTATACGCCCGAAGCCGGCTCGGCCGAGGCGAAGCTGGCCGGCTACCTGAAGCCTCGCGATTGGCTGTCGCTTTTGTAGGAACCCGCTCGCGGGCGATGCTGTTGCTTTGATCTTTCCTACCCAGCATCAGGGCAAAGGCATCGCTCGCAAGCGGGCTCCTACGGGGGAGATTCGGCTTACGGCGTCGCGCCGCTGAACTTCACCGGCGTGGCACCTTTGACGGTGCCGATCTGCGCGCTGTCGCTGACCTTCAGCACCACCTCGCGACGAAATTCCAGCGTGCCCTGCACCACGGCGTGCGGGCCGATCACCACTTCAGGCGTGCGGCTGTTGTTGTTGAACCAGCCACCGGGCTTGTCGACGAGAATGCCGCCTTCGACGTGCGAATTGGCACCCACGGTGATGTCACCGCCGACCGTCTCGATGCCGCCGGCAACATGGGCATCGTCCAGCACGATCTTGCCGTTGACGTTGCCCAGCTTGCCGCCGACATCGGCGCCCTGCGCCAGGTGGATGCTGCCGTTGACTGTGTTCACTTCGCCGCTGACCCGGCTCGCACTGCCCATGCTGACCGCACCGTTGACCGTGCCGAGTGCGCTGGCCTGCGCCTTGTCGCCCAGATCGACCGCGCCGTTGACGGTGCTGGCCTTGTGCACGACGGCGCCGCCGGCGATATGCACCGAGCCGTTGACCGTGCTGACGTCGCCGACCTGCTGGCCGGCTTCGACCTGCACCGTGCCGTTGACCTTGTCGATATCGTTGCCGTACGCGGTTGCCAGCAGCGGCAGGCCCAGCGCAAGTGCGGCGAAAATGAGAACCGTCGGTGAACAACGCATGGCAATCTCCATATTTGGGTTAGTAGTGGGCTTAGGATGCTCCGTCCGGGCAACGGGTTTAGCATGACCTGTGGCAGGGGCCGCATTTGACGATGCCGGGGCTGGCCTGCACCATTCCCGATTTACCTCATCCTTTTGAGCGCGCCCATGCACAAGCTCGTACTGATCCGTCACGGCCAATCCCAGTGGAACCTCGACAACCGCTTCAGCGGCTGGGCCGACGTCGACCTCACCGCGCTTGGCATGGCCGAGGCGCAGGAAGCCGGGCGTTTGCTGCAGGCCGAGGGTTTCGCGTTCGACGTGGCGCATACCTCGGTGCTCAAGCGTGCCGTGCGCACGCTGTGGGGCGTGCAGGATGCGATGGATCTGATGTGGCTGCCGGTACTCACCGACTGGCGCCTCAACGAGCGCCATTACGGCGCGCTGACCGGCCTCAACAAAGCGGAGACGGCGGCGAAGTACGGCGAGGATCAGGTCAAGATATGGCGTCGCAGCTACGATATCCCGCCGCCGCCGCTGGAGCGCAGCGCCAACGATTCGGTGCACGATCCGCGTTACGCCACGCTGGATCCGAAAGAGATTCCCGACACCGAATGCCTGAAGGACACCGTGGCCCGCGTGCTGCCGTACTGGCACGAAGTGCTGGCGCCCGCGATCCGTGCCGGCCAGCGCGTACTGGTGGCCGCGCACGGCAATTCGCTGCGGGCGCTGGTGAAATATCTGGACGACATATCCGACGAAGCCATCATCGAGTTGAACATTCCCAACGGCGTGCCGCTGGTGTACGAGTTCGACGAGAAACTCAAGCCGTTGCGCCATTACTATCTCGGCGACGCCGACGCGATCGCCGCGAAGATGGCCGCGGTGGCCAATCAGGGCAAGGCGAAGTAGCACGCGGGGGGCGTATGGCCGGTCATCTCGCCGGCAGATGGCGGGATTTCTGGCCCGAAGGGTGACAAACGTCAGTCGTCACAGGCCGGCCAGCCGACTAAGCTGCCTTCAGTTCACCATGTGACGATGCCGATGCCTGCCCATCTCACCAATTACCTGATCATGTTGCCGCTGCTGGCCTGGATGGTGTGGCGGCGGGTGAGCCGCCAGTTCGGCCGGCAACCGATCCAACGCAAGCGGATGATCTTCCGCATCGTGGTTTTCTCCATTCTTGGCGGCGTGCTCGCGCTCAGCGGCCTGCACAGGATCGAGCTGGCCGAGGGACTGCTCGGTGGCGCGTTGATCGGCGGTGCGATCGGTCTGCTTGGCCTGCGGCTCACCCGTTTCGAAGCGGACCCGGTCAAGGGCGACTGCTACGTGCCGAATTCGTGGATCGGCGCGCTGCTCACCGTGCTGGTGCTCGGCCGTCTGGCCTGGCGCATGATGGTGCTGTGGCCGCAGCTGCAGCAGGCGTCGACGGCTGCTTCCGGCCCGATGACCGATTATTCGGGGCAGCCGATGGGCTACACGTCCAGCCCGCTGACCATGCTGGTACTGGGCTTGTATGTCGGTTACTACATCGTGTATTTCAGCGGCCTGCTGATCCATCACCGCCGTTTCCAGCGGACGCATCCGGGCACGACAGCGGCTTGAAGATGCCCTGATCTTTTCAGCGCCGGCGGATGTTCACGGCACGATGCTCACATCGATCTCGATCGGATAGGTTGCGCTGTCCGGCAACTTTGGCGGCGCCGGCAGCGTCATCTTGCCCAGGCTGGCGACGAGACAGTTGGCGACCGGCGTGGCCGGCTGCGCGTCGATCCGGCGTGGCTTGCCGTCCGGCGAAACGTCGGCGACCACGGTGAATGGCGACTTGTCCGCAGGTGTATTGCTGACGATGCAGGCCTTCAGGGCGGCTGCGAACGGATCGTTGATGCGCTCCCACAACTGCTTCTGATAAGCGGGGCCGGTGCTGCCCGCCTCGATCAGTTTGCCCTGCATCACACGCGCAGCGAAGCTGTCGCCGGAGGTTCCCTGCGGAGCGCCCAGCAGCAGGGCAAGAGCGAGAAGAGTGGACATGGGCGGTTCCGTCAATGATGGGTAGCGGGCACGTCAAGCGGCCACATTAGCAGTTCAGCCGCAGCGGCTCATTCGGCCCGGTGTGCCAACGCCAGATACTCCTCGCTCTGCATCTCGATCAGGCGCGATTCGGTGCGGCCGAATTCGGCGCGCAGGCGTTCGCCGTCGTACAGCTCGGTGATCGGGGCAGCGGCGGACAGCACCAGCTTCACGTGACGGTCGTAGAACTCATCGACCAATTGCACGAAGCGCTTTGCCGCGTCTTCGCTGTAGATGCTGAACTGCGGCACGTTGGCGATGATGATCGCCGGGCCGGCCTTGGCCAGCGCGATGTAGTCGGCCACGGCGCGCGGGCCTTCGCATAGCGCGGCGAAGTCGAACCAGAGGATATTGTCGGCGCGCTTGCAATAGGGAATGTCGCGGCCGTTGATGTGCAGCGCGCCGTTCTGTTGCACGGCGCCGCCGGCCTGGCTGGCGAAGATGCGTTCGAGTGCGCGGTGCGCCTCGGCACCGGGCGGCGTGAGATACACCGGCGCCTGCGTCAGCGCGCGCAGGCGCCAGTCGCGCGACGAGGCCATTTCGACCACATGGCAGCTCCGTTCGATCAGCGCGATCGCGGGCAGGAAGCGCGCGCGCTGCAGGCCGTCCTTGTAGAGGTTCGCCGGTGCGGTGTTGGAGGTGGTGACCAGGATGACGCCACGCGCGAACAGCGCATCGAGCAGGTTGGCCAGGATCATCGCGTCGCCGATGTCGTTGACCAGGAACTCGTCCAGGCACAGCACGCGGCAGCGCGAAGCGAGTCCGGCCGCCACGTCGATCAGCGGATTCTGCCGCTCGCCCAGCGCGCGGAGGCTCTCGTGCACCTCGCCCATGAAGCGGTGGAAGTGCCGGCGCAGCACCACACCATGCGGCAGGCTGGCTGCGAACAGATCCATCAGAAAAGTCTTGCCGCGGCCGACCGTGCCCCACAGGTACAGGCCGGGCACCGCTTCGGTGGACTCGTTGCCGAGCAGGGATTTCAGTCGTCCGAACAAGCCGTTGCCGTTGCCGGTGTCGGGCTGGACGCACAGTGCCGCATGCATGCGGTCGAACTCGGGCAGCAGCGCCAGCTGCGTCGGGTCGGCCTCCCAGCGATGCGCGGCGACGCCTTCCAGATAGCGCGCACTGGGCGCGAGCGGTGGGGTTTCACTCATGGAACGGCGTCTTGGATGGGATGGATGGACGAGCAGTTGATGCGGGGACGACCTGCCTCACGGTTGGCGTGGTGGCGGCAGCCAGTCGAGCACGGCGTGTTTCACGGCACCTCGCAGATCCATCAGCCGGCGATGGAAGAAGTGGCCGGTTTCCGGCATGCGCACCAGTTCCGGCGGCACCGCGAGGCTGTCGATCCAGTCGAACACGGCCTGCGGTTCGACCACTTCGTCTTCCTCGCCCATCACCACCAGCCACGGGCAGCCGGGCGGGGCGATCGATTCGAACGACCAGCGGCCGGCTGGCGGGGCGATGCTGATCAAGGCCTCGGCCTGCAACCGGGCGGCGTTGCGGATCGTGACGTAGCTGCCGAACGAGAAGCCAGCCAGCCAAAGCGCATCGTCCGGCCGCGTGCGGCGCACCCACGCGACTACGGCGGCGAGGTCGTCGCCCTCGCCGTTACCGTTGTCATAGACGCCGGTGGAGGCGCCGGTGCCGCGGAAGTTGAAACGCACGGTGTCCAGCCCGGATTCGCGCAGTGCGCGCTCGACCATCGTCACCACTTTGTTGTGCATGGTGCCGCCCTGCGCCGGGTTCGGGTGGCAAACCACCGCGACGCCGCGGCGTGCGCAGGCCGGTTCGGCGACGTCGCTGATGGTTTCGAGCTTGCCGGTGGGGCCGTCGAGCATGAAACTGGCGGCGACATCAGGAAAGCTGGCGGGGTCGGCGGGGAGCTCGGTGGGATTCATGCGCACGATAATAACCGCCACCGCGATTCGCCGCCGTGGGTGGCGTCGATGAACCATCTGGCGCACGCGCTGCTCGCCGGCGACGACGAGTGGCTGCAGCTGGGCGGCATGCTGGGCGACTTCGTGCACGGCCAGCCCGACCCTCAATTGCTGCCGCCGCGGGTGATCGCCGGCATCCGCCTGCACCGTGCGATCGACGTATATACCGACGCCCATCCCGAGGTACTGGCAGCCAAGGCGCTGCTGCCGCCACCGTATCGGCGTTACGCCGGCATCCTGCTGGACATGTGGTTCGATCACTGTCTGGCGCGGGATTTTCCGCGCTGGAGTGCGCAGCCGCTGGACGATAGTTCCGAGGCATTGCGTGCGTTGCTGCACCGGCACGATGCGTTGCTGCCGCCGGAGCTGCGCCGCTTCCGCGGCTATATGGAAGCGCATGGGCTGCCAGCCGGCTATGCCGATCTCGCGATATTGGGACGTGCCTTGGCGGGGATCGGGCAGCGCCTGAGTCGGGCCAATCCGCTGGATTCGGCGCTGCCGGTGCTGGTGCAGCGGGAGGTTGCGCTGCAAGAGCGCTTCGACGCGTTCTTTCCGCAGTTGCAGGCGTTTGCGCGGGAGTGGGTGGAGGGGCAGTGAGGTGATTGGGGTGTTGCGCGAGCATCCGCCCCTCATCCCAACCTTCTCTCCTGAGGGGAGAAGGGGCAAACGAAAACGCCGCCCAGTTGGGCGGCGTTTGTTGTTGCTTCATTGAAGCTGATTACTTGGCCTGGTCGACGATCCAGTGCACGGCGTTCTTCACCTGCTCGTCGGTGAGCGCCGGGTTGCCGCCCTTGGCGGGCATCATGTTGCCGTCCGGACCCTTGTAGCCGTCAGTCGCGTGCTTGACCAGCGTATCCAGGCCTTGGGCGATGCGCGGACCCCAGTTGGACTTGTCGCCCACCTTGGGTGCGCCGGCAACGCCGGAGGTGTGGCAGCTGGTGCACAGGTGATCGAAGATCGCCTTGCCATCGGTGGTGCCGCCGTAAGCGACCTGTGAGGCCGCGGCCTTGGCGGCGGCATCGGCGGCAGCCTGCATCGCGGCGCGACCGGTGTTGCCGGCGTAGACGGCGCCGGCCGGCGCGATCCGCGCGGTGACCTTGGCTGTCTGGTCCGGGTTGGTTTCCTTCGGCTCGTGCTCGTAAATCGCCAGTGCCGTGAAGATCAGCACCACCGTCAGTACCGCCAGACCGCCGATCATGACCGAAAACTGGCGCAAGACGCTCTGATCGGATTTGCTCATGGGACCACTCACGCACGTACTCCTGTCAGTGGGCAGCGCGGAACGCCACGATGGCGGTTCCGACCTGCCTGAATGCCTGTACTGTTGCACCGGTCTGGCGAACTCATCCCGGCGCGGACTGTCGTACCGATGGATGTACGACACGAATGCCACTTGCCGCCAGACCCCGGTTATCGGGGTCGGAAGGCAACCAGTCGCGGATTATAAACGAAGCGCGCGGCAAGTTTCAGGCCGGCGTGGGGAGATTGTCATGCCGGCACAGCGGCCTGCGAGGCCTGCGAGCTACTCGAAAATGGCTTCGCAACGGCCGTCAGCCATGCCATCGGTCATGCCCCGCATGTGTCAACCGGCATTGTTCAAGTTCGTTCAACTGCCCTTATGCTCTCATCCTAAAGGCGTTTCCCGGTGCGCATGTTCCATGCTGCGCGGCCTGACAAACGCCAGACACATCAGAGACGCATGCTGCGTTGTTGAGTGCCGGTTGACCGCACCGTTCAGTCCAGGAGTTTTACATGTCGCGTTTTTGGAAGATCGCGTTGATCGTCATTGCCGTGATCATCGTGGCCGTCGTGGGTTTTCGCCTGCTGCACAAGCCGGCCGGCTCGACCTCGGCGCAAACCGCCGGCAAAGGCAAGGATGGCAAGGATGAGACGCCGCCCGTGCCGGTCACCGTGGTACCGGTGGTCAAGCAGAGCGTACCGGTCTATCTGACCGCGCTGGGGACGGTGCAGGCGCTGAACACGGTCACCGTGAACCCGCAGGTGGGCGGCCAGTTGCTCAGCCTCGATTTCACCGAAGGCCAGCCGGTCAAGAAAGGCCAGGTGCTGGCGCAGATCGACCCGCGCACCTACCAGGCCGCCTATGACCAGGCGCTGGCGAAACAGCATCAGGATCAGGCGCTGCTGGACACCGCGAAAAGCAATCTGCTGCGCAACCAGGATCTGATCACCAAGGGTTACATCTCCAAGCAGGATATGGACACCTTGCGCAACACCGCAGCCCAGTATCAGGCGACGGTGGCGGCCGACGCGGCCAATATCCGCGACACCCAGGTACAGCTGGCCTATACCAAGGTAATCTCGCCGATCGACGGCTTGGCCGGCATCCGCGGCGTGGATCCGGGCAACGTGGTCACCACCAGCACTTCGATCGTCACGTTGACCCAGCTGCACCCGATCAACGTCATGTTCACCCTGCCCGAGCAGAACCTCGACATGGTGCGCACCGCCGCCTCACAGGCCGGCGCGGTGCTGCAGGTGACCGCGCTCGATCGTACCGACGCTCACCCGATCGCCAGCGGCGGCGTGCTGAAGGTGATCGACAACCAGATCGATGCCACCACCGGCACGTTCCGCCTCAAGTCGGAATTCCCGAACGCCAAGAACGAGCTGTGGCCGGGCCAGTTCGTCAACGTGCAGCTGCTGGTGAGTACGGTCGATGGTGGTCTGGTGATTCCGGCGCAGGCGGTGCAGCGCGGTCCGGATGGCGATTACGTCTATCAGGTGCAGGGCGACCACACGGTCAAGATGCAGCCGGTGGTGGTCGCCGGCGAAGTGGGCGACAGCCACGTGATGATCAGCAGCGGCCTCAAGGTCGGTGAACAAGTGGTCACCGAAGGCCAGTTCCGCTTGAAGCCGGGCAGCAAGGTCAATGCGCTGAAGCCGGGCGAAGTGCCGGCGGCGCCGACCGCGGACCAGCTCGACAAGGCCAAGAAAAACAGCATGGGCGGTGGTCGACGTCATTGATGACGGACCGGTGCTCCAATCAGTGCACCGGCACCACGATCGCGATGAACCTGGCCGCGGTGCGGCCATGATCGCGGCTGAAGCCGCTCCACTACGTTACGGATAGCCATGGGATTCTCGACCCTCTTCATTCGCCGGCCGATCGCCACCTCGCTGTTGATGGTGGCGGTGCTGCTGCTTGGCATCCTTGGCTACCGCCAGTTGCCGGTGTCCGCCCTGCCGGAGATCGAGGCGCCCAGCCTCGTGGTGAGCACCCAGTATCCGGGTGCCAGCGCCAACACCATGGCGTCGCTGATCACCACCCCGCTGGAGCGCAACCTGGGGCAGATTTCCGGGCTCAGCATGATGAGCTCGGATTCCGCCGCCGGGTTGTCCACGATCATCCTGCAGTTCGCGATGGATCGGGACATCGATATCGCCGCGCAGGATGTGCAGGCCGCCATCAACCAGGCCAAGGGCACGCTGCCGGGCAACCTGCCGTATCCGCCGGTGTACAACCGGGTCAATCCGGCCGATGCGCCCATCCTCACGCTCAAGCTCACCTCGACCAGCCGCCAGCTGCGCGAGGTGAACGATCTGGCCGACTCGATCATCGCGCAGAAGCTGTCGCAAGTGCAGGGCGTGGGCCTGGTCTCGATCGCCGGCAACGTGCGCCCGGCCGTGCGCGTGCAGGTGAATCCGGCACAGCTGTCCAACCTCGGCCTGACCCTGGAGGACGTGCGCAGCGCGTTGACCCAGGCCAACGTCAACGCGCCCAAGGGCACGCTGAACGGCAAGACGCAGAGCTACTCGATCGGCACCAACGACCAGCTGTCCGATGCATCCGAGTACAAGAGCAGCATCGTCAGCTACAAGAACAACTCGCCGGTGCGCCTGTCCGATGTGGCCAGTGTGGTCGACGGTGTCGAGAACGACCAGCTCGCCGCGTGGGCGAACGGCAAGCCGGCGGTGCTGCTGGATGTGCGCCGCCAGCCCGGCGCCAATATCGTGCAGACGGTGGCGCAGATCCGCGCCGTGCTGCCCGAGCTGCGTGCCGCGCTGCCGGCCGACGTGCATCTGGACGTGTTCGCCGATCGCACGGTGACCATCCAGGCGTCCGTGCACGATGTGGAATTCACGCTGCTGCTGACCATCTTCCTGGTGGTGGGCGTGATCTTCGTGTTCCTGCGCCGGCTGTGGGCCACGATCATCCCGTCGGTGGCGGTGCCGCTGTCGCTGCTGGGCACGTTCGGCGTGATGGCGTTCACCGGCATGTCGCTGGACAACCTCTCGCTGATGGCGCTCACCGTGGCCACCGGTTTCGTGGTCGACGATGCGATCGTGATGATCGAGAACATCGTGCGCTACATCGAGCAGGGCAAGAGCGGCAAGGAAGCGGCCGAAATCGGCGCCAAGGAAATCGGCTTCACCGTGCTGTCGCTGACCGTGTCGCTGGTGGCGGTGTTCCTGCCGCTGCTGCTGATGCCCGGCGTTACCGGCCGGCTGTTCCATGAATTCGCCTGGGTGCTGACCATCGCGGTGACCATCTCGATGCTGGTGTCGCTGACGCTGACGCCGATGATGTGCGCCTACCTGCTCAAGCCGGACCAGCTGCCCGAAGGCGACGACGCGCACGAGCGCCATGCCGCGGCGGGCAAGCGCACGGTGTGGTCGCGCACGGTCGACCTCTACGCCAACACGCTGGACTGGGTGCTCGATCATCGCCAGCTGACCATGCTGGTGGCGGGGGCGGCGGTGGTGCTCACCGTGTTCCTGTACATCGTGATCCCGAAGGGTCTGTTGCCGGAGCAGGACACCGGCCTGATCACCGGCGTGGTGCAAGCCGACGACAACATCGCATTCCCGCAGATGCAGGACCGCACCAAGGCAGTCGCCGAGGCGCTGCGTCAGGATCCCGCGGTCGCGGGCGTGGCCGCTTTCATCGGCGCCGGCACCATCAACCCCACCCTCAACCAGGGCCAGCTCAGCATCGTGCTGAAGGATCGCGGCGACCGCGATGGCCTGGACGCCTTGCTGCCGCGGCTGCAACAGGCCGTGGCGGATATTCCGGGCGTCGCGCTGTATCTGAAGCCGGTGCAGGACGTTACCCTGGACAGCCGCGTCGCCGCCACCGAATACCAGTATTCGCTGTCCGACGTGAATTCGACGGAGCTGGCCAAGTACGCCGGGCAGATGACCCAGGCGATGCGCCAGCGGCCGGAGCTGTCCGACGTCGACAACAATCTCGCCAACAACGGCAATGCGCTGAAGCTCAGCATCGACCGCGAAAAGGCCAGCCGTCTCGGCGTGCCGGTGCAGAGCATCGACGATACCTTGTACGACGCGTTCGGCCAGCGTCAGATCTCGACGATCTTCACCCAGCTCAACCAGTATCGTGTGGTGCTGGAAGTGGCGCCGGAGTTCCGCTCCAGCGACGACCTGCTGAACAAGCTGACTGTGCGCGGCAACGGCAACGGCGCGCTTACCGGCAGCAACGCCACCAGCTTCGGCCAGCTCAAGTCGAGCAATTCGGCGACGCCGTCGGGTATCGGCAACGCCGGCAACGTCGGTTTCCAGCTCGGCGGCGGCGGCACCATTCCCTTGTCGTCGCTGGTCAGTGCGCAGGTCACCAGCGCGCCGTTGGTGGTCAGCCATCAGCAGCAGCTGCCGGCGGTAACGCTGGCGTTCAACGTGGCGGCGGGCTACTCGCTGTCCGACGCGGTGTCGGCGATCCACGAGGTCGAGGTGCAGCTCAACTTCCCGCCGCAGGTGCGCGGCGAGTTCGTCGGCAAGGCGGCCGAGTTCACCTCCTCGCTGGGCGACGAGGTGCTCTTGCTGCTGGCGGCGATCGTGGTGATCTACATCGTGCTGGGCGTGCTGTACGAGAGCTATATCCATCCGCTGACGATCATCTCCACCTTGCCGCCGGCCGGCGTCGGTGCGTTGCTGGCGCTGCTGATATGCGGCATGAGCCTGTCGGTGGATGGCATCGTCGGCATCGTGCTGCTGATCGGCATCGTCAAGAAAAACGCGATCATGATGATCGACTTCGCGATCGAGGCTCGTCGCACCGGACTGAATGCGCGTGACGCGATCCGCCGCGCCTGCCTGCTGCGCTTCCGCCCGATCATGATGACCACCGCGGCGGCCATGCTGGGCGCGTTGCCGCTGGCGCTGGGCAACGGCATCGGCGCCGAACTGCGCCGTCCGCTGGGCGTGTCGATCGTCGGCGGCCTGCTGCTGTCGCAGCTGGTGACGCTGTACACCACGCCGGTGATCTACCTGTACATGGAGCGTTTCTCCGACCGGCTGGCTGCGCGCCGCGAGCGGCGTGCCCTGACGCGTGCCCAGGCGGACGGCGCGGCGTGACCGATCGCGCCCTTCGCGTCGCGGCGCGAAGGGGTCGCCCGGCAACTCCCGATCAACCTTTTCGCGGCATGGACGTTGACCTGGGGAGGCCTGCGTCGAATAGATCAGGGCGTCCCCTAGGGATGATTCGTTCACGCGTCATCTGTCATACCACCGCCAGCTTTCCGCTCACGTTGAAGCCATGAACATTTCCGGCACCTTCATCCGCCGCCCGATCGGCACCTCGTTGCTGGCGGCCGGATTGTTCGTGGTCGGCATGATCAGCTACTTCCTGCTCGGCGTGGCGGCATTGCCGAACATGCAGTTTCCGGCGATCTTCGTGCAGGCCAGCCAGGCCGGCGCGGACGCCAATACGATGGCGTCCACCGTGGCCGCGCCGCTGGAGCGGCATCTGGGCCAGGTGCCCGGTATCGAGACCATGCGCTCGTCCAGTTCCGAGGGCAGCACGTTCGTCTTCATGATGTTCGAGAACGGCACCGACCTGGACGCTGCCGCGCGCGAAGTGCAGGCGGCGATCAACGCGGCGGCGCCGGATCTGCCGACAGGGCTCAACGGTGCGCCTGCCTACCAGAAGGCGAATCCGAACGACGATCCGATCATCGCGCTGGCGTTGACCTCGGACACGCAATCGGCGGCCGACCTGTATAACACCGCCGATTCCCTGCTGGCGCAGCGGCTGCGCCAGCTACCCGGTGTGTCGTCGGTGGAGATCGCCGGTGCCGCCACGCCGGCGATCCGGGTCGACGTGAACCTGCGTGCGTTGAATGCGATGGGGCTGTCGCCGGATCAGCTGCGCAATGCGCTGAGCGCGGCCAACGTGACGTCGCCGGAGGGCTTCCTGTCCAACGGCAAGACCACCATGTCGATCAGCGCCACCGCCCAGCTGCACACCGCGGAGGAATTTGCCCAGCTGGTGATCGCCAGCAACAACGGCACGCCGGTGCGGCTGTCCGACGTGGCCACCGTCTACGCCGGTCAGCAGGACGCGTACCAGGCAGCCTGGTTCCACGGCAAGCCCGCCGTGCTCATGTACGTCTACAAGAAGGCCGACGCCAACGTCATCGCCACCGTCGATCTGGTCAGGAGCCAGCTGCCGCTGCTGCGCGATTACCTGCAGCCGGGCACCGTGCTGACACCGTTCTTCGACGGCACGCCGACCATCCGCGCCTCGCTGCACGAGGTGCAGGCGACCTTGCTGATTTCGCTGGCGATGGTGATCCTGACCATGGCGCTGTTCCTGCGCCGGCTGGCGCCCACCCTGATCGCCGCGGTGGCGGTGCCGCTGTCGCTGGCCGGCGCGTTCGTGATGATGTACATCCTCGGCTACACGCTCAACAACCTCACCTTGCTGGCGCTGGTGATCGCGATAGGGTTTGTGGTGGACGATGCGATCGTTGTGATCGAGAACATCATCCGCCACATCGACGACGGCATGACGCGAATGCAGGCGACGCTGGCCGGCGCGCGCGAGATCGGCTTCACCATCGTCTCGATCACCGCTTCGCTGATCGCCGTGTTCATTCCGCTGCTGTTCGCCGGCGGCGTCACCGGCATGTTCATGCACGAGTTCTCGGTGACCCTGGTCTCGGCGATCGTGGTGTCGGCGATGGTCTCGCTGACGCTGACGCCGGCGCTGTGCGGACGCTTTCTGAGTGGCCACCGGCAGCGCGCCGCGCGCGAGCCGATGCCGCCGTCGCGGATCGGCGCCGCGCTGGATCGGTTCCACGCCGGCATGCTGCGCATCTATAGCCGCGCCCTGAACTTCTCGCTGCGTCACGCGTTGCTGTTCGCATTGACCCCGCTGGTGCTGATCGTCGCCACGTTCTACCTGTTCGGCGTGGTCAAGACCGGCCTGTTCCCGGCACAGGACACCGGCCTGATCTGGGGCCGCGCCAGTTCCAGCGCCACCGTCTCTTTCGCCGAAAGCAAGCAGCGCCTGCAGCGGTTGACCGAGATGCTGATGGCCGACCCCGACGTGGCCACCGTGGGCTCGCGCCTGGGCAGCAGCCGGCAAGGCACCAGCGGCTCGTTCAACATCAATCTGAAGACCCATGCCGATGGCCGCAAGGACGACACTTTCGCGGTGCTGGCGCGATTGAGCGCGAAGGCCGCGAACTATCCGGATCTCAACCTGCGGCTGCGTCCGGTGCAGGATCTGCCCAGCGGCGGCGGTGGCGGCACCAGCCAGGGTGCGCAATACCAGGTGTCGCTGCAGGGCAACGACCTCGCCGTCCTGGAAGAGTGGCTGCCGAAACTGCAGGCCGAACTCAACAAGAATCCCAAACTGCGCGATGTCGGCACCGACGTCGACGAGGCCGGCCTGCGCCAGAACATCGTGATCGATCGCGACAAGGCCGCGCGCCTCGGCGTATCGGTGGGCACCATCGACGGCGCGCTGTACGACGCGTTCGGCCAGCGCCAAGTCTCCACCATCTACTCGGACATCAACCAGTACAAGGTGGTGGTGAACGCGCTGCCCGATCAGACCGCCACGCCGGCCGCGCTCGATCGCGTCTACGTGCGCTCCAGCAGCGGCAAGATGATTCCGATCACCGCGTTCGCGAAGCAGGTGCCGGGCCTGGCGCCCTCGCAGATCAAGCACGAAAACCAGTACACCACGATGGATCTCAGCTTCAATCTCGCCCCCGGCGTAAGCATGGGCGAGGCGATGGCCATCATCCAGGCCACCGTGCGCAACATGCGCATGCCCGGTGACATCAGGGTGCAGCTGGGCAGCGATTTCCGCCGCTTCCAGCAATCGCAGGGCGGCATGTTGTGGCTGGTGCTGGCCGCGGTGCTGACGGTCTACATCGTGCTGGGCATGCTGTACGAGAACCTGATCCATCCGATCACGATCCTGTCCACCTTGCCGGCCGCCGGCGTGGGCGCGCTGCTGGCGCTGTGGCTGACCGGTACCGAGTTGTCGGTGGTGGCTCAGATCGCGCTGGTGCTGTTGATCGGCATCGTCAAGAAAAACGCGATCATGATGATCGACTTCGCGCTGGTCGCCGAACGCGAACACAGAAAGAGTCCGATGGACGCTGCCCGCGAAGCGTGCATCGTGCGCTTCCGTCCGATCATGATGACCACGATGGTCGCCATCCTGGCCGCCATGCCGATCGCGATCGGTCTGGGCGAAGGCTCCGAACTGCGCCGTCCGTTGGGTATCGCGCTGATCGGCGGATTGCTGATCTCGCAAAGCCTCACCCTGCTCAGCACGCCCGCGCTGTACGTGATCTTCTCCTGTCTCGCCGAGCGGCGCAGAAGCTGGAGTGCACGCCGACGCCAACGCAAGGCGATGGTGGCCGGGGCCAACGCCAGGTGAATCTCGCTTCGCGCCGAGCTCGCGGCGTGGCGATGATTTGATGAGCCGAGCGTGAAAGCACTGCCTGAACGTGCGCGCAGGGGGCTCACAAGCCGTTAACCGCTGGCCGGGTATCACTGACCACTGGCTTCAGCGATGTGCAATCGCTTGTCGGCTCGTCCGCAGACGAAACGACGATCCATAACGTGGGGCGGGCCGACGCCCTGATCAGGGACGACCTGATCAGGATCGCCAACATCAGGATCGCCAAGCGGTCATGCGGCAACGCGAATGCGTGGAAGACGATTTTCGACGCCGACCACGATCAGCTCTCGAATCCGGATCGGATCAAGACTGGTCAGGGTCAAGACCGGTCAAAAGCTGAAGATTCCCGCCGCGCTCTGAAATACCGCCCGGTTCCAAAAGCAGGAGATGCCTTATGAAGACGACCCGCCAATCCTTGATTCTTGCCGTATCGCTGGGCGCCGTGCTGGCCTTGAGTGCTTGCGGCAAACATCATGATGAATCGGCCCCGTCGACGCCGGCCGCGCCGCCGCATGCCGCCACGGCCCCAGCGATGATGCCTGCGCCGGCCGCCACGGCGAAAACGGGTGCCGGGCCGGCCAGCGGGATGCCCGCCAGCGATGCATCCCCCGCCGTCAACTTCAGTTCGGTAGAGGTGGGTTCGACCGTCGATGCCAACAACAAGATCCTTGCCAGCGGCAGCACCTTCTCGCCGAAAGACACCATCTACGCCTCGGTCGACACCAGCGGCAACGGCAACGCCACGCTGGCTGCGAAATGGAGCGATCAGAACGGCCAGACCTTGCATGAGGACAGCAAGACCCTCACCTCCAACGGCCCGCAGACCACCGCCTTCATGATCGCGAAACCAGATGGCTTCCCGGCCGGCAAGTACAAGGTCGATATTTCCTTGAACGGCAGCCAGGTTGCCAGCAAGGATTTCTCGATCAAGTAAGTCTCCGCGATGGCGATGGACACAGCAAGGGCGCGGCCATGCCGCGCCCTTTGCCGTTGCGGCGACGCGCCGTGCTTTCCCCTCTCCGGCGAAAACGCGACAATGGGAGGCTTTTGTGAGTGCCGACCAGGCTTGCCCGGGTGATCGGAAATGATCCCGGCTGGCGCAGACGCGACGCGTCCGCCAACCCGGACCCGGGCGGCAGCCCCCACCCCTGAATGTCGTAGCAGAGAGGTCCATCAGACAATGTCCACCACGCCAAAGATCATCTACACGTTGACCGATGAAGCGCCGTTCCTGGCCACGCAGTCCTTGTTGCCGATCATCGACGCGTTCACCGGCACAGCAGGCATCAAGGTGGAGACGCGCGACATCTCGCTGGCCGGGCGCATCATTGCGCTGTTCCCGGAGTTCCTGCGCGACGACCAGAAGATGGCCGACGATCTGGCGGAGCTTGGCCGGCTGGCTACCACGCCGGAAGCCAACATCATCAAGCTGCCGAACATCAGTGCCTCGATGCCCCAGCTCAAGGCGGCCATCAAGGAGCTGCAGAGCCAGGGTTACGCGCTGCCGGATTATCCGGATGAACCGAAGGACGCGTCGGAAAAAGACATCAAGACCCGCTACGACCGGGTCAAGGGCAGCGCCGTGAATCCGGTGCTGCGCGAAGGCAACTCCGATCGCCGCGCGCCGACTTCGGTCAAGAACTACGCGCGCAAGCACCCGCATCGCATGGGCCCGTGGAGCGCCGACTCCAAGACCCACGTCTCGCACATGGACGATGGCGATTTCTACGGCACCGAGAAGTCCGTGGTGATCGGGCAGGCCGGCAACGTCAGCATCGAATGGTTCGGCAAGGACGGCAGCCACACGGTGCTGAAGCCGAAGACCGCTCTGCTGGCGGGCGAGATCATCGATGCCGCCGTGATGAGCAAGCGCGCGCTGGCCAGCTTCATCGACGCGCAGATCGCCGACGCAAAGCGGCTAGGCGTGCTGTTCTCGGTGCATCTGAAGGCCACCATGATGAAGGTCTCCGACCCGATCATGTTCGGTGTGGTGATCAGCGAGTTCTATGGCGACGTGCTGGCGAAGCACGCCGCCGTGCTGAAGCAGGTCGGTTTCAATCCGAACAACGGCATCGGCGACCTGTACGCGCGCATCGCCTCGCTGCCGGAAACGCAGCAGGCGCAGATCAAGGCCGACATCGACGCGGAGTACGCGCAGCGTCCGGGCCTGGCGATGGTCAATTCCGACAAGGGCATCACCAGCCTGCACGTGTCCAGCGACGTGATCATCGACGCCTCGATGCCGGCGATGATCCGCGACTCCGGCAAGATGTGGAACGCCGAAGGCAAGTTGCAGGACATCAAGGCAGTGATCCCGGATCGCTGCTATGCCGACGTCTATCAGGCGACGATCGACGACTGCAAGGCGCACGGCGCGTTCGATCCCGCCACCATGGGCAGCGTGCCGAATGTCGGCCTGATGGCGCAGCAGGCCGAGGAGTACGGCTCGCATGACAAGACCTTCCAGATCGCCGCCGACGGCGTGGTGAAGGTGCTCGACGAAGCGGGCAAGGTGCTGCTGCAGCACGATGTGGAAGCGGGCGATATCTGGCGCATGTGCCAGACCAAGGACGCGCCGATCCAGGACTGGGTGAAGCTGGCGGTGAGCCGCGCGCGCCATACGCCGGCGGTATTCTGGCTGGATCCGCAGCGTGCCCACGACGCGCAGATGATCACCAAGGTCGAGCGCTACCTGAAGGATCACGACCTCAGCGGCCTGGACATCCGCATCATGGATCCGGTCGCGGCGACGCGCTTCTCGCTGGAGCGCATCCGCCAGGGACTGGACACGATTTCCGTCACCGGCAACGTGCTGCGCGATTACCTGACCGACCTGTTTCCGATCATGGAGCTGGGCACCAGCGCCAAGATGCTCTCGATCGTGCCGCTGATGGCCGGCGGCGGCCTGTTCGAAACTGGTGCCGGCGGTTCCGCGCCCAAGCACGTGCAGCAGTTCCTGGAAGAGGACTATCTGCGCTGGGATTCACTGGGCGAGTTTCTCGCGCTGGCCGCGTCGCTGGAACATCTGGGCAATCGCTACGGCAGCGCCGAGGTCGACGTGCTGGCCAAGACGCTGGATCAAGCCAACGGCAAGTTCCTCGACAACAACAAGTCGCCGTCGCGCAAGGTCGGCGAACTGGACAATCGCGGCAGCCATTTCTATCTGGCGCTGTATTGGGCGCAGGCGCTGGCCATGCAGGATACGCATCCCGCACTGAAGGCGAAGTTCGCTCCGCTGGCCAAGGCGCTGCAGGAGAACGAGGCCAAGATCGTCGCCGAGCTCAATGGCGCGCAAGGCAAGCCGGTGGATATCCAGGGTTATTACCACCCGAACCTGAAGCTGGTCAGCCAGGCCATGCGTCCGAGTGCGACCTTCAACACGGCGCTGGCAATGCTCGCCGCACGCTGATCACCGGTATCGAACGGCCGTCCATACGGCCAAATGAAACGGGACGCCTAGGCGCCCCGTTTCATTTGCACGCCATCTGGCATGCCGCTGACGTCAGCGCCGCGACTGCACCGCCATATGCGCGGCCAGCCCCGCCAGCACGGTGCCCATCAGCCAGCGCTGCGCGGCCAGCCACAGCGGGCGGCCGGCCAGGAAGCCGGCGATGGTTCCGGCCATCAGCACGATCGCCGCGTTCACCGTGAGGCTGATCGCCATCTGGGTGGAGCCAAGCACCAGCGATTGCTGCAGCACGTTGTCGTGGCCGGGCGTAATGAACTGCGGCAGCAGCGACAGGTACAGCACCGCGGCTTTCGGATTCAGCAGGTTGGTGAGGAAACCCATCGCGAACAGCTTGCGCGGTCGGTCGCGCTCGAGCTGCCTCACCTGAAACGGCGAACGGCCGCCGGGCCGCAGCGCCTGCCATGCGAGGTAGAGCAGATAGAGTGCGCCGGCGAGGCGCAGCGCGTCGTAGGCCAGCGGCACCGTGAGCAGCAACGCGGTGATGCCGAGTGCGGCGCACAGCAAGTACAGCACGAAGGCCAGCGCCACGCCGCCGAGCGAGATCAACCCCGCCGCGCGACCCTGGTTGATGGAGCGGGAGATCAGATAGACCATGTTGGGCCCCGGCGTCAGCGCGAGGCCGAGGGCGACGAGGGCGAACGCGAGCAACTTGGACGGTTCAGGCATGGCGGCACACTCCTAAAGGGACGCCCTTAACGGGGTCAGGGGGTGCCCAGGCGCGCGGCTCGTGGTCGTCCGCGTTTCCCGATGGTGATCCATCCGAGGCGCCAGTTGCGCGAACGGGTGCCATGATATCGCGGCGCGGTTGCCCAGCAACAGGTGGCCGCTTCATCGCCATCGAATCATCGCCATCGAGGCGGTCAGTCAGCTTCATGCCGGCACAATGGCGCTTTCCGTGAATGGAGCAAGATCGATGCGCTGGCCTGCCATGCTGTGCCTATTAGCCCTCACCGGCCTGTCGCCGGCGTTCGCGCAATCGACAGCGACCACCACGGCGCCGCCGCCGGTGCCGTCGGACGTGGCCGAACTCGCCGCCGTGGTGGTGACCGGCGTGCAGCCGGGACCGGGCCTGTGGAAGGTGACCAGGAAAGATCCGGCGACCGGCGATCATGTGCTGTGGGTGCTGGGCACGCTGTCGCCGTTGCCGCAGGGCGTGCAGTGGCAGTCGCACGAGCTGGAGCAGGTGATCGGCCAATCGCAGCAGGTGCTGCTGTCACCGTCGGTCACGTTCAAGGCCGATGTCGGATTTCTCGGCAAGATGTTCCTGTTGCCTTCGGCCTACAGCGCGCGCAAGAACGACGATGGCCAGACGCTGCAGCAGGTGCTGCCGCCGCCGGTGTACGCGCGCTGGCAGCTGCTGAAGCAGAAATACATCGGCAACGATCGCGGCATCGAGCGTTGGCGGCCGATCTTCGTGGCGCAGGAGCTGTACCGGAAGGCGATCAAGGCCAATGGCTTGAGCAAGACCGGCGGCATCCAGGCCAGCGTCGACGCACTGGCCAAACGCTACGGCGTCAAAGAGGTGCCGACCAGCTACCAGGTGGTCATCGAGCATCCGCGTGCGGCGCTCCAAGCCTTCAAGAGTTCCGCGCCGCACGACACCACCTGCTTCATCCGCACGCTGGACAGCATCGAACAGGACATGCCGGCGATGAAGGCACGCGCCAATGCCTGGGCCACCGGCGATCTGCAGGCCTTGCGTGAATTGCCCGACAGCGAGCGGCGCGACGCCTGTGTTTCGGCGCTCGCTACGGCCGGCTTCGCGCACACGCTGGGGCTGGACGATGTGCCGGCCAAGCAGCAGGCCGTCTGGCTGGCCGCTGCGCGTACGGCACTGGGCAGCAATGCGCAGATCTTCGCGATGCTGCCGATGGCCGAGCTGCTGAAACCGGACGGCTACCTGGCGAAGCTGCAGGCCGAAGGCTATGAAGTCGAAGCGCCGGAGTGAATAGCGCGGCATACCTGTGGGATATCTGTGGGAGCGGCTTCAGCCGCGATGCTCCTGGTTTTCGGAACATCGAGAGGCATCGCGACTGAAGTCGCTCCCACAACCGGGAGGACCTCGCCTGTACAACCGCTTAGGCGCTGGCCAGGTCCAGCCGGGCGATCTCGTCGTGGGTCAGCTGCAGCGAAGTGGCGCCTAGCAATTCGTGCAGCTGCTCCACGCTGGTGGCGCTGACGATCGGCGCGGTGAGGCCGGGGCGGGCGATCAGCCACGCCAATGCGACCTGTGCCGGCGTGGCCTGGTGTGCCGCCGCGACGGCATCTAGCGCGGCGAGCACCTGCAAGCCGTGCGGATTCAGGAATTTCTTTACGGCGCCACCGCGCGCCGTGCTCTTGGAAAGATCCGCCGCGCTGCGATATTTGCCGCTGAGGAAACCGCTGGCCAGCGCGTAGTAGCTGATCACGCCGATGTGTTCCGCGCGGATCAGCGGCTCCAGCTCCTTCTCGTAACCGGTGCGGCTGACCAGGTTGTATTCCGGCTGCAGGCTTTCGTAGCGCGGCATGCCGTGCTGCTTCGACACCGCCAATGCGTCGGCGAAACGGTCGGCAGCGTAGTTGGACGCGCCGATCACGCGCACCTTGCCGGCTTCGATCAAGCGGGCGAACGCCCCTAGCGTTTCCGCCAGCGGCACACTGGCATCATCCTCGTGCGCCTGGTACAGGTCGATGTGGTCGCACTGCAGGCGTTGCAGCGAGCCTTCGACCGCCTGCTGGATGTTGACCGGTGACAGGCCGGGCTGCTCGGTCCACTTTGCCACCTTGGTGGCGATCAGCACCTGTTCGCGCTTGCCGCTGCGCTTGAGCCACTTGCCGATGATCGTTTCCGATTCGCCACCGCGATTGCCCGGCACCCACGCCGAATAGACGTCCGCCGTGTCGATCAGGTTGCCGCCGGCATCGACGAAGGCGTCGAGCAGTTCGAACGAATGCTTTTCATCGACGCTCCAGCCGAACACGTTGCCGCCGAAGGCGAGCGGGGCGACGGACAAAGACGATTGGCCAAGTGGACGCTTGTGCACGGAGCAGCACCTCGGACTATGGGGAGCGGCAAGCATGCACGGATCTGGCTAAAAAGAGCGTGACGTCTCCGGGCGATGGCATAGCGAATGCGGATCAGGCAAAGGTTAGGCATGGCCTGATCAGCCTCTAGTTTTCGCAAAAGCGGAAATCCAGTGTCTTTCGCGTCACGCGGTGATGCATATAGGCACTGGGTCCCGGATATCGCTTCGCGATTCCGGGATGACGAGCAAAACCAGGGCGTCCTCAGCGCGGCCCGGCCAATCGTGGCCAGACCACCGCCGCGCAGCACTTCACCGCCATGGCACTGGCCTTTTTCTTTGCAGCATCCTTGTTCCGCTCCGCCTCGGTGCGCATATCGGCGCGCCAGTTCAGGTCTTCCTTGCGTACGAAATGGCCATGCAGGGACAGTAGATCTTTCCAGATTGAATTCACGGGACTGACTCCTGGGGAAGGCACGAGTTGCTTTGGGTTGAGCTCAAGATACGCGTGCGCCAGGGCGCAAAAAAGCGATATATTCGCAAGCCAGACTTGAGGGATATTCAAGATGGGAAAGCTGCCGTTAGGCCTGCTGCAACAATTCGTGCTGGTTGCCCGACTGGGCAATCTGTCGCGCGCCGCGGCGCAGGCGAACCTCACCGTCAGCGCGCTCAGTCACCAGATGCGGCAGCTGGAAGAGCGGCTGGAGCGCCGCTTGCTGGAGCGCGGCCCGCGCGGGGTCAAGCTGACGGTCGACGGCTGCGCCCTGCTGGAAGCGGTCGGCGAGCATTTCGACGGCATCGAGCACGCGCTGTCGCACTACCAGAAGCGCCGCCACGACACCCTGACCCTCAGTGCCAGCCCCGGCATCATGTCGGGCTGGCTGGTACCGCGCCTGCCGCGGCTGGTTGCCGTGCATCCCGAGCTGGAGCTCAACCTGCAATCGGGTTCGACCCTGGTGAACTTCGAGCGCGAGCCGGTGGATGCGGCGCTTCGCTACGGTCGTGGCGTATGGGAAGGACTGCATAGCGAGCGGCTGTTCGGCGAATGGATCGCGCCGATTGCCGCGCCTGCTCTGGTGGCGCGGATGGCCGATGCCGACCCGAATGATCTTTCGCAGTGGCCGCTGCTCGGCGACCCCAATCCGTCGAACCGCTGGAAGGACTGGTTCGAGAAAGTCGGCGGTACGGTGCCGCGCCGTTACGTGGCGCACTTCGACAGTTTCGAGGCGCAGCGACATGCGGCGCTGGAAGGCCTCGGCGTGGCGATGGGCCGCATGGTGATGTCGAAGTCGCTGATCGACGCCGGCCGGCTGACGGTGCTGGGCAACCGCTACCTGCCGGTGGATGATGCGTACTGGCTGGTCTATCCCGAACGATCGAAGGAGCATCCCGGACTGCAGGTGGTGCGCGAATGGCTGCTCGCCGAAGCGGACGATTACTGCAGTCATTTGCCGGTGCCGGGCACAGATAGCACGGCGACCGGGGACTGACGCGGTTTCGCAAAACCGTCGCGCACGGCATGATGCTTCGCTGTGCATCGTCTGTCCGGAGTTGAGTCATGAAGTCACGCGCCGCCGTCGCCTGGGAAGCAGGCAAGCCGTTGTCGATCGAGCAGGTCGACGTTGCCGGGCCCAAGGCCGGCGAGGTGCTGGTACGCATCGTCGCGACCGGCGTCTGCCACACCGACGCGTTCACCCTCTCCGGCGCCGATCCCGAGGGCATGTTCCCGGTGATCCTCGGTCATGAAGGCGGCGGCATCGTCGAAGAGGTCGGTGAAGGGGTCACCTCGCTCGAGGTCGGCGATCACGTGATTCCGCTGTACACGCCCGAATGCGGCGAGTGCAGATTCTGCCTGTCCGGCAAGACCAACCTGTGCCAGAAGATCCGCGTTACCCAGGGCAAGGGCTTGATGCCCGACGGCACGTCGCGCTTCTCGCTGAATGGCAAGCCGCTGCTGCATTACATGGGCACCAGCACGTTCAGCGAATACACCGTGCTGCCGGAAATCTCCGTGGCGAAGATCAACAAGGCAGCGCCGCTTGAAAAGGTGTGCCTGCTCGGCTGCGGCATCACCACGGGCATCGGCGCGGTGCTCAACACGGCGAAGGTCGAGCCGGGTGCCACGGTGGCGGTGTTCGGCATGGGCGGCATCGGCTTGTCGGTGGTGCAGGGCGCGGTGATGGCGAAGGCCGGGCGCATCGTGGTGGTCGACACCAACCCGGCGAAGTTCGAGATGGCGAAACTGCTGGGCGCCACCGACTGCATCAATCCGAAGGACTACCCCGACACGCCGATCCAGCAGGTGATCGTCGAGCTCACCGACGGTGGCGTCGATTACTCGTTCGAGTGCATCGGCAACGTGCATGTGATGCGCGCGGCGCTGGAGTGCTGCCACAAAGGCTGGGGCGAGTCGGTCATCATCGGCGTCGCCGGCGCCGGGCAGGAGATCAGTACACGGCCGTTCCAGCTGGTGACCGGCCGCGTCTGGCGAGGCTCGGCATTCGGCGGGGTCAAAGGCCGCTCGCAGCTGCCCGGTTACGTCGACCGCTACATGGCCGGCGAGATCAGGATCGACGAGATGATCACCGAGGTGCTGCCGCTGGAGCGCATCAACGACGCATTCGAGCTGATGCACGCGGGCAAGGTGATCCGCTCGGTGATCCACTACTGACAGGCCTTAGAATAGGCGCACGCGGCCAGCCTCATTCTGCTGGCCGCGTACATCCTTGCTTGCCATGTCTGATTGTCCATAAGGTCGTCCTATGAACCGCACCGCCATCCTTGTCGACGGCGCTTTTTTTCTTGCCCGCTACCGCAAGGTATACGGCGAGCGCGATGCAGGCGACGCGCGCGCCGTGGCGAAAACCGTATTCAGCATGGCATTGGAGCATCTGAAGGCGGTCGACCGTCCGCGCGAATCGCTGTACCGGATCTTCTTCTACGACTGCCCGCCGCTGGAAAAGAGCCTCGTCAAGCCGGTCAGCGGCGACAGCATCGACTTCGGGCGCACCGGTGCGGCGGCGTTCCGGCGCGAGCTGCACGATCAGCTGCGCCGCCAGCGCAAGATGGCCTTGCGGCTGGGTAGGCTGTCCGAGCGCGGCGAATGGCAATTGAAGCGCAATGCCTACCAGCAATTGCGCGACGGCAGCCTGCATTGGGATGATCTCGGCGACGAGCATTTCGAACCGGACATGCGGCAGACCCAGGTCGACATGAAGATCGGCATCGACATCGCCGCACTGACCTACAAGAAGCTGGTCGACCAGATCATCCTGATCGCCGGCGATGCGGATTTCATTCCGGCGGCGAAGCTGGCGCGCTACGAGGGCATCGACTTCATCCTCGATCCGATGTGGCAGGGCATCGCGCCGGATCTGCATGAACATATCGACGGTTTGCAGTCGGTATGCCCACGACCGTTCTGAATACCCGGTCTACACATGGTTTTCGTGATATTGCGGGCCGATAATGGCTAATACGCCAAGGAGCAATCGATGAAGCGCGAGATGGAAGCGAAGGGGACGAAGATGGCAAAGATGAAACCGGTGCGGGTGGGCGCGGCGCTGTGGCTGGCAGCCTGCCTGGGCCTGCCGATGACGGCCGGCGCCCAAGTGGTGCCGGCGGCCTCGGTCGAGCCCGATCAGCCCGCCGATCAGCTGGTACCACCGACCAGTGCCGGCGATTTCACTTCGGCGCAGCTGGACAGTGCGCTGGCCGGCAGCTGGCGCTCGCCTGCGAACCGTGCCCGCGACGCGTATCGCCATCCGAAGGCGACCTTGCAGTTCTTCGGTATCCGACCGGATCAGACGGTAGTGGAAATCACGCCCGGTGGCGGCTGGTACAGCGAGATCCTGGCGCCGCTGCTGCACGACAACGGGCACTATATCGCCGCGGTGCAGGCGCCCGCAGGCGACGGTGAAGCGCGTCGCGATGGCGATGCCCTGCACCGGAAGTTTGCGGCCGATACGGCGCATTACGGCAAGGCGAAGTTCGTCGAATTCGATCCGAAGGCGCCGGTGTTCGGCGGGCCCGGTTCGGCCGACCTGGTGCTCACCTTCCGCAACGTGCACAACTGGGTCATGGCCGATACCGCGCCGGCGATGTTCAAGGCGTTCTTCGCGGTGTTGCGGCCCGGCGGCGTGCTCGGCGTTGTCGATCATCGTGCCAGCGATGAGGCTTCGCTGGATACGGTGAAGCAGAGCGGCTACCTGCCGACCCGTTACGTCGTGAAACTGGCCACCGCAGCGGGCTTCGTGCTGGAGGAGAGCAGCGAGATCAATGCCAATCCGAAGGACACCAAGGATTATCCGAAGGGTGTGTGGACGCTGCCACCCACACTCACGCTGGGCGAGCAGGACAAGGCGAAGTACCTGGCGATCGGCGAATCCGACCGGATGACTCTCCGTTTCATCAAGCCGATGCCGCCGCCGCCCGCCGCATCGGCTCACTGAAGGGGTCGCGAAAAACTGGCCCTCGTCATCCCAGCGAAAGCTGGGACCCAGTGACTCTATTCGTTGAAACCCAGAGGCGCTGGATCCCAGCTTTCGCTGGGATGACGGTCCAGAGCAAGGGTTTTTGAGGTTTCCTGATAGACACGCGAAACGGATCGCCATGCTGATCGCATTGAACAAGCCGTACGGCGTGCTGTGTCAGTTCACCGATCCGGAAGGGCGCCGCACGCTGGCCGAATTCGTCAGGCAAAAAGACGTCTATGCGGCTGGGCGTCTGGATCATGACAGCGAAGGCCTGTTGCTGCTGACCGACGATGGCCGGTTGGCGCATCAGCTGACCGATCCCCGCCACAAGCAGGCCAAGACCTATCTCGCGCAGGTCGACGGCGAGATCGACGAAGCGGCCGTGCAGGCCTTGCGCCGCGGGGTGCAGTTGAACGATGGGCCGACCTTGCCGGCCGAAGCGATACGCATCGCCGAGCCGGACTGGCTGTGGCCGCGCGATCCGCCGGTGCGTTTCCGCAAAAGCATCCCCACCAGCTGGCTCAGCCTCACCTTGCGCGAAGGCCGCAACCGCCAGGTGCGGCGCATGACCGCGGCCGTGGGCTTTCCGACCTTGCGGCTGATACGCGTGCGGGTCGGCGACTACGCGCTGGACGGGCTCGCTCCCGGCGAAGTCCGGCACCTGTCCGACTGAGGCGAGCGGCGTTCCGCCGGCGAATGCGCACACCAACGAAGTCGGTCAATGGCAACCATTGATCGATAGGTGGTGCGAGCGTGGGCCTATGGCCGGGACCGGCCAAAAGCAGCCTGTCAGAGCATTCTTTTGACTGGCCACTTCAGACTGATTGAGCCGTTCGTATAGAACGCGTCGGTCGACTGCAATCGCCACTGAGCAGACATCACATCCGTTAGATTCAGTAGCTGGAAGCCGTCGTTCCTTTGATCAAACCAGATTTGTGGAACTTGGAGGAAAGCGTCAAGAGCTGCTAGTAGTTGCAGCGGCGGGACGAGATAAAAAGTCAATTACGCGCTGGACGAAAGTTTCTAGCTTGGGCGGGCAGCCGTCTGTCTGAAGCATCTCGAGCGCCTTGCGATTCCACTCTTTTCCCTTGCTCGCGCCGTTATCAATCCATTGCTCGAGCTCTCCACAGTCGACTACAAACACACCGAGCTTGGCCAGGTCTTCAATGAGGCTCTCGACGGCTGCCAACTGGTCGCCAGTGAAATAGGAGACACCAACCTTCTTCACGACTTCCCACTTGGAGGTCGTCGCCTTGAGCGTACTTTCGAGCCGCTTGCGGGATGAGCGAGCATCAGTGTGAGTTGACTTGATCCATGCGTTGACACCGTCGATCAGCCTCTTCAGAAACTGGTCTTCTGACATCTCGAGCACCCATTTCCCAATCTCTGCGCGTCGCTCCTCGAGCTCCACCGCAATCTCGGCACCAGTCAACGCCTTGACGATCTTGCCCAAGGGGACGCTCGCGTTGAGGATATCGATGTCGACAATGACGGCAACCGGGGCGCCGGCGCCTCTTAGCAACTCGACAGGCGTGTCCGCAGTATCCTTTCCGTTCGTGTGGATGAAGAGCAGGTCTTCCCCTCCTTTGCTGCCAAGAGTCCGGTGCGCGACGAACTGATAAACCGCCCTGTCGGGGTCGCCTTCGCAGACGACCACACCTTGATGGAACAGCGAGTCGAGGACGGGCTGACTTGAGAGCATCGGTGTACGTGTCAGGGCCTTCACAGTTGAAGCTGGGACTTGGGTGTAGCTCGTCGTATCGGCAGTTCGATTGAGTCGCAAAACGTTGGCGTTGTCGTTCGCGCTCACGACGCCCCACATGAAAGCCGAGCTGTGGGTCGAAACAATGATCTGGGCAGGACGATCAATGCTCAGTCGCCCCAACAGGCGCCCCAGCACTCGTGCCTGCTTGGGATGAAGGAACGCTTCGGACTCATCTAACAGGAGGACGCGGTTCGGAAAGATGATCGCAGCCATGAGGATCCCGGTGAACGACTGGTATCCATCGCCCTGTTCGTTGAGCAATTGCCCAGCATGAAGCTGTTTCTTCAGACCATCCAGCGATTCCGAAAGATCACCGAATGCGCTTCCGACCTTGAAGTACCAGCGCTTCATGGCCGTCCAATCGAGCGCAATGTCGCGCCCGAAGGCTTCCTCGAATGCTTGCCGCAGCTGTGGTTGCACCTCACGGCGTCGACAGAAGAACTCTTGTAGAGCGTGCGTAGGCCACTCTGTCTCAAGATCGTAAGCCGCTTGCGGAGCGGTCAACTCAAAACGCGTGCCTGCATGGAGATGGCTGATCAGGAACTTTCCCAGCGACTGACGCTGATTCTTTAGGTCGGAGCCTTCGATCAGCGCTTTCGACCAACCAATATGACTACCGATGTTGTGAGTTTTGACGAGGCTCTCACCTATGCCGACAACAGTCTCGTTCGTCGGTGTGTCCTTGGAAGGAAGTACGTTGAAGTGGCTCTGAAAATCCACCGTGGAGGGCATCGTCACATTGATGCTCTTGAAGAGCGTGAGGGCATCCTCTGGGCCTCCCAAAGAGAAGTCCCGCAAGTCTCTTAGGGTTTGTGACTTGCCGCTGTTGTTCGGGCCAACGAGCACGGTCATTGGCCCGAACGCGATCGTCTCGTCGCTGTGATTGACGGCGGAAACAAATTTGAGCGGCATGTCTTCTCCCTCGCTTAGCGCTGTTACAGGCCTTCTTGAAGTCCGGATCTCTGATGCGGTAGAGCTCGGCGGCCAAGTATCCATTCTTTCGTAAAAGGCCGTTGCTAACACTCATGCTTGGCTTCGATACGCGAGGTTCATAGTTGAGGCTACGGCAAAGCAGACACGAAGCTGGCGCTAGTCAGCGGCAGGTCAATGGCGCACATCAGTCGCGCCGACGCGCAGAGAGGAACGGCAGCAATCGCTGGATAGAAGACATAAACCGAGAAGGTTCGAACGACAATTTCGGGTCGCGAACTGCCGGTCAGTGGTTGGCCAGTCGGTCGATTGCGGCGTTCGGCGGACTGATCATGACAGATCGATTCGGGGGTACGAGGACGTATGGCATTTACCGGGGCTGTCGCTGGAGGCGGAAGGGCAAGACGCCCGGCGATGCGGTCGCTGGGCGTCTTGTTCTTGTCGCGTGCAGGCTTGGGCGGGTCAGTCGTAGGGCTTGGCCGTGGCGGTGGGTTCCAGTGCCCGGGTGAGGCGGTCGGCGAGTTGCCGGAAGCAGTCGGCGAGCATGTTGCGGGGGAGTTCGAGGATGGCATCGTCCTCCTGATGGGTGATGGGGGCGATGCAGTGGGCGTGCAGCAGTAGCTGGTCGCGGATCTGCAGCAGCTCGTAGCAGGCGTCTTCGGACAGACAGCAGTTGTCGTCGTCCTGGCAGAGCGGGGCGTGGTGTTTACTTTCCATGGTGGTGCTCCTGGCGTGGCCGCGCGCGCCTTGCGCGTGCGCGCGGCGGTGCGTGATCGGGCGCGGGGTGGCTTACGCGGCGGTGCGGTCGGCGGGTGTGTGCACGGCTGCTGTTGGGCTATGGCCGGGCTTGGCCGTTGCGCGGCCGATCAGGAGCGGGAGGGGAATGGGGGTGGCGGCATGGGGATAGGTACATGCCGTATGCTTTGTCGTAGCCATGATCAACTCCTTCGAAGTTGGTTGTGGTCAGCGGGTCGTATGGGTTCCAGCCCATGCGGCCCGCGCTTTTTTGCTTTGCCGTGGATCACCGAGCAGGTCGGTAATTTGGGCAAGTAGATCATTACGCAAATGGCGTTGTCGGTCTGTCAGGTCGGGCCGAAAATATGTAGGGAATGGACCGCATTATTTGGCGTGGGATGGCATGTACGGCGATGGCTTCAAAAGAAAAGCGAGCTGATGATTATCAAGACCATCGGCTTTTGATAAATGGCGAATCGGTTTGGCTCGTGCAGGTAAATAAGGAAATGGAAAAGGAGCGAATCGTTGCACGATGGTGCCAACCAGCTATTCGGCAAATCGCAGAGCGCTAGCATGGAATTCAAAGATCATTTCTCCAGCCACGCCGCGCTGTATCGCGACGCCTCTACGCCGATACGCTGGGGCCGGACTGGCCGCCCGAGCGCGCGCTGGTGGACGCCGGCTACCGCGACCTGCCGTTCCCGTTCGCGCCGGTGGAAGCGCCCAGTTTCATGATGCGCGCGGACTGGAACCTCGCGCAGTTTCTCGCCTACCTGCGCTCGTGGTCGGCCACCCAGCGGCATGCGAAGCGCACCGGCATCGATGCGGTTGAGGCGGCCACGCCGGAGCTCGCCGCGGCCTGGGGCGATCCCGTCGCGCTACGCGCCGCGCGCTGGCCGTTCTTCACCCGCGTGGGGCGCGTGGGCTGACGTGGCCACGCCGTCATTCCCGCGAAAGCGAGAGTCCACAGATTTTGAGATCACTGGATGATCAGACATTCGTCTGTTGAAAACCTCGTTTTCGCGGGAATGACGAGCAAAAATACTCGGCCGGAGAGAGTGAGCGTTCCAGCCGTTTAAAGACGAATGGATATCAGAGCCTTGGCAGCCCGAAGAACGCCTCGGCTGCCGCCGTGCTGTTCGCTGCAGTGACTTCCACCGGTTCGCCGCGGTCGCGGGCGATCTCTTCGCAGATGTGCCTGAGATACATCGGCTCGTTGCGCCGGTGCGCGGGCGGCGGCCGTACCGTGCGCGGCAGCAGGTAGGGCGCGTCGGTCTCGATCATCAGCCGGTTTGCCGGAATCTCGCGCACCAGTTCGCGCAGATGCGTGCCGCGGCGTTCGTCGCAGATCCAGCCGGTGATGCCGATGTGGCAATCCAGCGCCAGGTAGTCGCGCAACGCTTCGCCGGTGTCGGTGAAGCAGTGCACCACCGCGGCCGGCACCTTGTCGCGATAGCGCTTGAGCAGTGCCACGAAATCTCCATGCGCGTCGCGCTGGTGCAGGAACAGCGGCATCTGCAGGTCGACGGCGATCTGCAGCTGGCGTTCGAACACCTGCAGTTGCACGTCGCGCGGCGAATAGTTGCGGTTGTAGTCCAGGCCGGTTTCGCCCACGGCGCGCACCGCAGCATGGTGCACCAGTTCGCGCAGTGCGGCGTCGGTGGCATCGTCGTAATCGACCGCGTGGTGCGGATGCACGCCGGTCGTGGCGAAAAGCAGACCCGGGTGCGCTTCGGCCAGCGCCACGGCGTGACGACTGCCATCGCGCGAGGCACCGGTCACCACCATGCGCGTTACGCCATGTCCTTCCGCCCGCTGCAACACCGCGTCGAGGTCATGGTGAAACGATTCATGAGTGAGATTGGCGCCGATATCGAGGAGCTGCATGGGTTTTTCCGCGTCGGGAAACGTCATTCTCGCAGACAGCATCCCGCTGGCGCCCATCGCCGGCGTATGACCTTGCGACCGCGCTGCCAGTTTTTGAACAGGGGGAAATATTCCTAGATGGCGTATCGTCTTTATCGCTGGTCAACCCGGCACAATGTCGGGCTATCCCGAGCATGAACGGCATAGGGCCGAACTCCGGGGAGATTCGCGTGTGCCCGGGTGGATGTGATAACTATGGATTTCACCGTCTCGCGGTCGATCGCGCAGCGGTGTTGGCACGTACCTAGCGGGGTGGATGGATGTCGGCAGCGATTGAGCCGGTAACTGGCGGGGCAGACCGGATGCTGGACGGCCGCGAAGCGGAAGTCTGCGCATGGCTGGTTGCGCGTGGTCGCCTGAAAGACAGCGATCTGGGTCGCGCGCGCCGTTTACACGAGGAATCGGCCGAGGGCACGCTGACGACCTTGATGGCGCGGCTCGGGCTGGTGTCCGAGCGCGATCTGGCCGAGGCATGGGCGGAATTGCTGCAGGTGCCGCTGCTGTCCGCGCGCGATGCGCCGGAACTGCCGCCGGCCGAGCTCGAACTGTCGCTGCGTTTTCTCAAGCAGCAGCATGTGGTGCCGGTACATGACGACGAGCACGGGCTGGCCTTGATCGTGGCCGATCCCGCCGATCCGTATCCGCTGCAGGCCGTCGAACTCGCCGCCGGCCGACCGGTGGCGTTGCGGGTCGGGCTGCGCTCGGAAATCGACGGCTTGATCGAACGTTATTACGGCAGCGGCCGCTCGGCGATGGGCACCATCGTGGAGAACCTCGACGGCAGCGCCGCGGAAGAGGACGACGTCGAGCATCTGCGCGACCTGGCTTCCGAGGCGCCGGTGATCCGGCTGGTCAACCTGATTCTTCAACGTGCGGTCGAGCAGCGCGCCTCCGACGTGCATATCGAACCGTTCGAGAACCGCCTGAAAGTGCGCTACCGCATCGACGGCGTGCTGCACGAAGTGGAAGCGCCGCCATCGTCGTCCACGGCCGCGGTGATCTCGCGCGTGAAAATCATGGCGCGGCTGAACATCGCCGAGCGCCGCCTGCCGCAGGACGGCCGCATCCAGCTGCGCGTGCAGGGCAAGGAACTCGACCTGCGCGTGTCGACCGTACCGACCAGCTTCGGCGAATCGGTGGTGATGCGCATCCTGGACCGCGAGTCGGTGGTGTTCGACTTCGCCTCGCTCGGTTTCACCGACAGCTTCCAGCAGCGCTTCGTCGATGTGCTGGAGCGGCCGCACGGGATCCTGCTGGTGACCGGCCCCACGGGTTCCGGCAAGACCACCACGTTGTACACCGCGCTGTCGAAGATCAATACCAACGACGTGAAGATCATCACCGTCGAGGACCCGGTCGAATACCAGCTCGAAGGCATCAACCAGATCCAGGTGAAGCCGCAGATCGGGCTGGATTTCTCCGGCGCGCTGCGCTCGATCATGCGCCAGGATCCGGACGTGATCATGATCGGCGAGATGCGCGACCTGGAAACCTGCCGCATCGCGATCCAGTCCGCGCTCACCGGCCACCTGGTGTTGTCCACGCTGCACACCAACAGCGCGGCCGGCGGCATCACGCGCCTGCTCGACATGGGCGTGGAGGATTACCTGCTCGGCTCCACCATCAACGGCATCCTGGCGCAGCGGCTGGTGCGCCGGCTCGATCCGGAGACCGCGACGTCTTATGAGGCACTGCCGGAAGTGATCGAACAGTTCGAGCTGGAGAAATACACCGACGAGCGTCCGATCCGGCTGTGGAAGCCGGGCAGCAGCGCGGCCAACCCCACCGGCTACCGCGGCCGCCGCGCCATCATGGAGTTTCTGACCATGAGCGATCCGCTGCGCCGGCTGGTGATGCAGCGCGCCAATGAAGGCGAGATCGAAAGGCAGGCGCGCGCCGAAGGCATGCGCACGATGTACGAGGACGGCATCGCCAAGGCCGTGGCCGGCATCACCACGCTGGAGGAGGTGCTGCGTGTCACTCAGGAGGGCTAATGCTCTTTCTCCCTCTCCCCACCGGGGAGAGGGCTGGAGTGAGGGGTCACTCTTGTGGCAGGGCTATTTCGAAGCGTGGCTTGAGCTTGCTTCATGGCAAGTACCCGCCCCTCTCCCCACCCCTCTCCCCGACGGGGAGAGGGGGCGAACGTGCCGTGCGGGTTCGCATGTGTTTGAGTTTGTCGAGGCTCGGAGGCATCGAGTCCCATGAGTCAGTTTCGATATCGCGCAGTCAACGATGCCGGCGAGATGCTGCAAGGCCAGATGGAGGCCGCCAGCGTCGAAGAAGTGATCGGCCGCCTGCAGGACCAAGGCCACACGCCGCTGGAAGCGCGGCCGGCCGATGGCGCGGCCGGCGGCAGCGGTCTTGCGGGGCTGTTCAAGCGCGGTCCGTTCACCGGCGATCAGCTGGCCCAGTTCACCCATCAGCTGGCGACTCTGCTTGGTGCCGGCCAGCCGCTGGATCGCGCACTCAGCATCCTGCTCGACCTGCCCGAGGGGGAGAACGCGAAGAAGCTGATCGAGCGCGTGCGCGACCGCGTGCGGGGCGGCAACACTTTGTCTTCGGCGCTGGACGAGGAACACGGCGTGTTTCCCAAGCTGTACGTCAGCCTGGTGCGCGCCGGCGAGGCAGGCGGTTCGCTGGAGGAAACGCTGCGCCGGCTCGCCGATTATCTGGAACGCGCGCAGGCGATGCGCGGCAGCATCGTCAACGCGCTGATCTATCCCGCCTTCCTGATGGTCGGCGTGCTGGGTTCCCTGGTGCTGCTGCTGGCCTACGTGGTGCCGCAATTCGTGCCGATCTTCGAAGACATGCAAGTGCCGATCCCATGGATCACCCAGGCCGTGCTGGTGGTGGGCAATACGCTGCAGTCCTGGTGGTGGCTGATCCTGCTGCTGCTCGGTGGTGGACTGTTCGTGTGGCGCGGGCGTCTGCGCGATCCCGCTGCGCGGCTGGCCTGGCATACCCGCCTGCTGAGCATGCGGCTGGTCGGCCCGTTGCTGTTGAAAGTGGAGACCGCGCGGATCGCGCGCACGCTGGGTACCTTGCTGAAGAACGGCGTGCCGCTGCTGAGCGCGCTGACCATCGCCCGTCAGGTCACCGGCAATCTTGCGCTGGATACGGCCTTGAGCGCGGCGCACGAACAGGTCAAGGGCGGCTCCGGCCTCAGCCTCGCGCTGGGGCAGTCGAAACTGTTTCCGCGGCTGGCGATGCAGATGGTTCAGGTCGGCGAGGAAGCCGGCCAGCTCGACACCATGCTGCTGAAAGTGGCCGACACGTTTGAACTTGAGTCAAAGCGCGCGATCGATCGTTTACTCGCTGCGCTGGTGCCGGCGCTCACCATCGTGATGACCGTGATGGTGGCGATCATCATGGCGGCGATCCTGCTGCCGCTGCTCAGCCTGACCAGCAATATCCAATAGACATCCCATCCGCAGATTTGAGGTGATTTCCATGCAGTACAGGCAACCGCGACGCATCGGCTTGAATGCCGGTTTCACCCTGTTGGAAATGCTGGCGGTGATCGTGCTGATCGGCATCATCGGTGCGGTGGTGGTGACCCAGGTCGGCAAGAACGTCGACAAGGGCAAGTACGGCGCAGGCAAGGCGCAGCTGACCACGCTGAGCCAGAAGATCGAGAACTACGCGCTGGACAACGGCTCGCCGCCGCAACAGCTGCAGGATCTGCTGGTGAAGCCGGCCAACGCAACGAACTGGCAAGGCCCTTATGCGAAGGAGTCCGAGCTGAGGGATCCGTGGGGACATGCGTTCGGCTACCAGTATCCGGGCCAACACGGCAACTTCGACCTGATCTTCTACGGCCAGGACGGCAAGCCCGGCGGCGACGGCTACAGCACGGACGTGGGTAACTGGCAGTAAGCATGCGACCCTCGCGCGCCAACGGCTTCACCTTGCTGGAAATGCTGGCGGTGATCCTGCTGGTCGGCATTGCCGCGGCGGCGGTGTCGATCTCGGTGACGCAGGGGTTGGCCAGTGCGCGCGTGCGCGCGGCCGGCAGCGAGCTGGCCGGCGCGTTGCGGGCCGTCCGTGCCCAGGCGATCGTGCGCGGACAGGACCAGCACTTCGACGTGGACACTCAGGCAAACAGCTATCGCAACGTGAAGCAGCAGGAAGTGCTCCTGCCGAAAGGCATGCGCGTGAGCATCACCAGCGCGAAGGAAGACCAGCCGAACGATCATACCGGGCGCATCCGCTTCTTCCCCGACGGCAGTTCCACCGGCGGGCGCATCACCTTGCAGAGCGGCAAGCGCGAATGGCATGTCAACGTGTCGTGGCTGACCGGCGAAGTGCGTGTGGTCGACGCGGTAGCGCAGCGATGAAACACCAAGGCGGCTTCAGCCTGCTCGAAGTCATCGCGGCGATCATGCTGCTGGCGATCGCGTTCACCGCATTGATGAAGGTGGCCGGCGCGTCGATCAACCTGACCCAGAACGCGGCCGAACACAGCCAGGCGGCGATGCGGGCGCGCAGCCTGCTCGACAGCGCGTTCGTGGGCGAGCCGATCAGATTGGGTAGCAGCTCGGGCCGGTTCGACCAGCAGTACCGCTGGCAGCTCGACGTGACGCCATGGAACGAGGCCGGCAATGCTGCACCGGGGACGCCGCTGCGGCTCTATCAGCTTGACCTCGACGTGCTGTGGGGGCCGCTGGCGCATCCGCGTTCGGCGCATTTCCGCACCTTGCGGCTGGGCGGTCCGGACGTTGCCAACAATGCGCAGGCATCTCCGTGAAGCGCGTGGCCGGTTTCACCTTGCTGGAAGTGCTGGCCGCGCTGGTGCTGCTGGCGCTGTTGCTGGTCGGCGTGTATTCGGGCATTCGCACCGCCGCCCACAGCGTGCGTTCGGGCACGGCCTCCATCGAACGGCTTGATCAGATCCGCTCGGCCCAGCAGTTCCTGCGCCGCGAGCTGGCGCAGAGCCTGGCTCAGCCGATCGGCCACACCGATCAGGGCGAGCCGATCTATTTCGTGGGCACCGCGCGCGAGATGCGCTATGTCGCGCCGCTGCCCGGCTACCTCGGCAAGCTCGGGCCGCAATTGCAGCGACTGCAGCTGGTCGACGACGGCCACGAGGGGCTGCGGCTGGAGCTGAGCCTGGTCTTGCTGCCGCCCGACGGCAAGCCGCCGCAGCCGTTGGGCGAACCCCAGGTGCTGCTCGATCACATACGCGACGGCAGCTTCAATTATCGCGGTATCGATGCCCGGGGCGCCGCCGTGCCGTGGGCGCCGACATGGGCCGATGGCCGGCTGCTGCCGCAGCTGGTGAGCATCACGCTGCGGTCGCGAGACGGTGCCGACTGGCCGCAGCTGGACGTGCCGTTGCGGGTCAACCCGGTACAGACCGGTTTGTTGCAGCGGATGGGCTTGCGCGGCGGGAGCGTGCGATGAGACGTCGGCCACTGCCGCCGCATGGCGACCAGCGCGGGGTGGCGCTGCTGCTGGTGCTGTGGGCGTGCACGTTGCTGGCGATCCTGCTCGGCGGCTATGCCGCGCTGGCGCGCACCGAAGGTCTGCAGGCGCGCTACCTGTTTGCGCAGACCCAGGCGCATTACGCCGCGGAAGCCGGCCTGATGCGCGCCGTCTACGGCTTGCAGGATCCGGTGGTGAAGCAGCGCTGGATCGGTGACGGCAGGGTTTATTCGTTCCCCTACGACAACGCCAAGATCACCCTGTCGGCGATCGACGAGAGCGGCAAGGTCGATCTCAACACCGCCACGCCCGAGGTGCTGCAGGCGCTGTTCCGTGCCACCGGTATGAAGCCGGCCGAGGCGCAGGTGCTGGCTGACCGTGTGGTGGATTGGCATAGCCCGGCCGGTCCCGCCAGCGAGGCCGACACCGACCGGGCGGCGTATGTGGCGGCGGGGCGCGATTACGGCCCGCGCCACGGGCCATTCGTCAGCATCGAGGAATTGCAGATGGTGCTCGGCATCACGCCGGCGCTGTATCGGCAGCTGGCGCCGGTGGTCACGATCTGGTCGGGTACCGCGAGCCCCAATCCGAATACCGCACCGCCGCTGGCGCTGGCCGCGATTCCGGGCATGACGCCGGAACAGCTGGCGGCGATCCAGGCCGCGCGCGCCAGGCAGGCGACGGACCCGAGTCTGGTTCTGGGCAATGGAACAACGCATAGTATCCAGTCTGAGGCTACGCTGGCCGACGGCACGCATGCCGTTCTGCGTGCCACGATTCGCTTGACGGGGCAGGGGGGCGCACAACCGTACGTGGTGCTGCGCTGGCAGGAGGGAGAGAAGGAATGAGTACGGCAACGCAGTCGCTGCGGCCGCTGATGGATCGCCTGCGCCGCGCCTGGCGTGCTTCGCCGATGCCGGGATTTTTCCGCTGGTGGGGCGGCGAGCTGCTTCGCTTGTTGCCGCTGCGCTGGCGTGGCTGGTTCGGCAGCGGCGCGGACTGGTATCTGCTGCAGCACTCCGATACGCAATGGACGTTGCGCCGCAGCGGCTACGCCGAACTGCTGGCGAACTGGGACGACAGCGTCGACAACCCGGTCGGCGATGCGCGTATCGCGCCGGTGGCACTGGACGCGGCGTTGCACCATGTCGATCGCGAAGATCGGCGACTGGCGCTGCTGTTGCCGGCCGCCGTCGTGTTGCGCCGGGAACTGGCGTTGCCGCTGGCTGCCCGCGACAACCTGCTGCAAGTCATCGCGTTCGAGATGGATCGGCAGACGCCGTTCAACGTGGCGCAGGTGTATTACTCCGCGCGCGAGCTGACCACGTCCGCGGCAGCGGGCCGGTTCAATGCGGAACTGGTTGCGGTCACCCGCGGCACACTGGATCCGTTGCTGGCGCGCCTGCGCGCGCAAGGTATCTCGATCGACGCGGTGGACGTGGCAGTGGCGAACGATCGCCTCGGCGTCAACCTGTTGCCGCCGGAACAGATACCGCATCGCGTGCGCCCGCGGCGCCGCCTGAATCTGGCGTTGGCCGCTGCCTGCGTGCTGTTGCTGGTGTCGGTGCTCGGCGCATGGCTGCACAACCGGCAGGCTGCACTCAGCCAGATGCAAGCCGAGGTCGACGGCATGCGCGCCGAGGCGCAGCAGGTGGTCGCGCTGCGCCAGCAACTGCAGGACAACGCCGGCGCGGCCGGTTTCCTGGCCCAGCGCAAGAAGAACACCGTCAGCATGCTCAGCCTGCTGCAGGAAGCCACCGCGCGGCTGCCCGACAGCGCATGGCTGGAGCGCTTCAGCGTCGACAACACCGGTCAGATCGGTTTTCAGGGGCAGAGCCAGCAGGCGGCGAAACTGCTCGACACGCTGAAGGATTCCACGCTGATCACCGACGCCAGTTTCCAGGGCAGCATCCAGCCCGATCCGACGACCGGCAAGGAACGCTTCTACCTGACTGCGCGCGTGCACCAGCCCACGACCGGCAAGCCGAAGTCGCCGGCCCCGGCAAATGGCGGGAGCGCGCCATGAAGATGACCGCGCTCAATCCGCGCGACAGCCGCATCGCGGCGATCGCATTGCTGTTGCTGGCACTGCTGCTGGCTTATTTCGTGTTGCTGCACTGGTGGTTCGTGGCGCCGCTGCAGCAGATCCGCAGCGACATGGCCGACCTGCGCGACACGCACAGTCGCTATGCCGCCGCGATCGCCGAGAAGCCGGCGTTGCAGCAGCGCATCGCGGCGCTCGGTGCAGGCCAGGCTGCCAGCAGCGCGTTCCTGGCTGCGGACGACCCGAACACCGCCGCGGCCGATCTGATGCAGCGCGTGGTCGACGTGGTGGCCGGCAACACGCAAAGCGGCAGCTGCGTGGTAAGCCAGAAGATGCCGCTGCCGAATCCGCCGGTCAGTGCCGGCGAGCCGTACCGCAAGGCCGCGGTGAGCATCAGCCTGAGCTGCGACATCGAACCGTTGGCGGCGGTGCTGCAAGCGCTGGAGCAGGGCACGCCGTATCTGTTTGTCGACGATCTCGGCATCTACCGCAACCCGGTGGCGGCGCAGCAGAACCACGCGGCGCCGCTGGAGGTGCAGTTCACCTTGTCCGGCTATGTGCGGCCGGCCCGCGGTGCGGCGTCGCCCGCGCCGTCCGGCACCAACGCGACGTCCGCCACCGCGGGAGGCGCGCTATGAACGCCGCGAACCAGCGTCAGCTGACGCCTATCCTGGTTGCGCTGGTAGTGCTGCTGAGTGCCGTGCTGCTGGCGTTGCTGAGCGGTGTCGGCCGCGAAGCGAAGTGGGATGCGCCGCGCTCGCTGGCCGCGCTGCCGCCAACCGGCAATCCTGCCGATCTGCCGCAGCCGTTGCCGCTGCAGAGGTTTGCGCTGGTCTGGCAAAAGCCCTTGTTCAGTCCCGACCGCAAACCGGTGGCCCGCGCGGCCGACGGCGGCAGCAATCTAGGCGATCTCGAACTGACCGGCATCATTCTCACGCCCGGCTTGCGCATGGTCTTGTTGCACGACAAGAACGGCGACAAGCAGGTGCGCCTGCACGAAGGCGAGGCGCTGCCCGACGGCAGCGTGAAGCTGGTGGAGGTGCGCCCGCGTTCGGCGCTGTTCGATTCGTCGGCGGGCCGCACCGAACTGAAGTTGCCGGCCGGCGCTCCGATCGACAACAAGCCCCCTGCGACGGCGAACACCGCTCCGGGTACCGGCACGATCATGCAGATCGAACCGGGCGCTGCCCGCCCGGGCGAGCCGGGCCCCCAGCCCGGCGGCAGCAACATGAGCGTGCCGCAGCAACGGCCCGCACCGAACCCTGCGGTGGAATCGGCCGCCCAGCGGCTGCGCCAGAATATTCAGAAACGTCGGGCCGCTCGCGCCGCCGCGGCCAATGAAGGAGTACGTTGATCCATGTTCCGCATGCTCACCCAGCAAGTCCTGCGCACCGCCATACTTGCCGTCGTCGTGGGCATGGCCGGTTGCGCCAGCCTGCCGCAGGCACCTGACAACGGCGCGCTGCAGCGCGAGGCGATGGCCGGCACCCGCAATCCCGTGCCCGCACCGTTGCCGTTGAACAACGACATCAACAACGAAAGCGCGGCCGCCGTGAAAACCGAGGTCGCCCACGGCAGCGGCCAGTTCATCCGGCCCGGTGCTCTGACCACGCCGCGTCCGGCGGCCAGCGGCAATGGCGCGGTGACGTTCAACTTCGAGAACCAGCCGGTGCAGGCGGTAGTCAAGGCGATCCTCGGCGACCTGCTCAAGCAGAACTACACGATCGTGCCGGGCGTACAGGGCAACATCTCGTTCTCCACGTCCGAGCCGGTCGATTCGAGCCAGGCGTTGCCGATCCTGGAAACCCTGCTGTCGTGGACGCACAACGCGCTGGTGCGGCGCAATGGCGGCTACGTGGTGGTGCCGGAGAAGGAGGCCGTACCCGGCAACCTGGTGCCCAGCCTCGGCGCGGCGTCGCCGCAGGGCGGCATGCAGGCGAGGCTGTTTTCGCTGCACTACATTTCGGCCACCGAGATGCAGAAGCTGATCAAGCCGTTCGCGCGAACGGATTCGATCCTGCTGGTGGATCCGGCACGCAACCTGCTGGTGATGTCCGGTACGCCGGAGGAGCTGGCCAACTACCAGAGCATGGTGCGCACCTTCGATGTCGACTGGCTGCGCGGCATGTCGGTGGGCGTGTTCAACCTGCAATACGCCAACGTGGGCGAGCTGATGCCGAAGCTGGACGGCATGTTCGGCGCGCACGGCGATACCCCGTTGGCCGGCATGCTGCGCTTCATCCCGATCGAACGCACCAATGCGCTGGTGGTGATCAGCACCCAGCCCGAATACCTGCAGGAAGTCGGCGACTGGATCACCCGCATCGATCGCGGCGGCGGCAACGAGCCGCAGTTGTTCGTCTACGACGTGCGCAACATCAAGGCGTCGGACCTGGCGAAGTATCTGGCACAGATCTATACCAATGGCGCCGGCAACGGTGGCGGAGACAACGGCGGCCAGGTCGGTCCGGGCCTGAGCGGCGGCACGCTGGGGAGCGCCAACAATGCCAGCGCGACCAGCATGGGCAGCACCGCGGGCAGCTTCGGCAGCTCGGCTGGCGGGACCAGTGGCGGCCTGGGCAGCGGCGGGCTGGGTGGCGGCCTCAACGGAAAATCCGGCGGTTCCGAAACCGGTGAAAACGGTGGTGCGGCAGGCGGCCTGGGCGGAACGTCGTCCGGCTTCGGCAACACCGGCACAGGCGGCGGCAACAACGCCGGCGCGTCGAGCGACCAGCAGTACAGCTCCAGCGACGGCAGCGTGAAGATCAGTTCGGTCGACAGCAACAACCAGCTGCTGGTGCGCGCACGGCCGTCGCAGTGGGAGGAGATCAAGTCGGCGATCCACAAGCTCGACAACGTGCCGATGCAGGTGCAGATCGAGACGCGCATCCTCGAGGTCAGCCTCACCGGCGAATTCCAGTTCGGCGTGCAGTGGTATCTGGAAGGGCTGACCGGCAGCACCACCGACAGCAACGGCAACATCGTTCCCGGCGAACCGTACCGGCACCGGCAGATCGCGCTGGGCCAGGGCGGCAACGCCTTCAAGGGCCAGCCGTTCTTCTACTCCTTCCTCAACAGCCAGCTGCAGGTCGCCGTGAGTGCGATGGAGACCAGCGGCAACACCAAGACGCTGTCGGCGCCGTCGATGGTGGTGATGAACAACCAGTTGGCGAGCATCACGGTCGGCGACCAGATCCCGATCAACCAGACCAGCGTCAACACCGGTATCGGCACGGCCACCAGCTACAGCCAGGTGACCTACCTCAACACCGGCGTGATCCTCAATGTGCAGCCGCGTATCAATCCCGGCGGCCTGGTCTACATGAACATCAGCCAGGAGGTCAGCCAGCGCGACACGTCGGTAGCGCTGGTCAACGGCAACCCGGCCATCTCGCAACGCAAGCTGGCCACCCAGGTGGCGGTGCAGAGCGGGCAGACCGTGCTGCTCGGTGGCCTGATCCAGCAGGCCGAGGGCAATACCGACACCGGCATTCCGGGAATCAACCGGGTGCCCATCTTTGGCCGCCTGTTCGGCAACACCAACCGCAGCCGCAACCGCACCGAGCTGATCGTGCTGATCACGCCGCGAGTGATCCGCGGCGGCGAGGATGCGCGCCAGGTCACCGACGACTACCAGAGCAAGTTCGAGTCGCTGGCGCCACTGCGCGCATCCGCCGATCGTGCCAGCACGGCGCCGGCAGTCATCGCGCCGTCGCCAGCCGCGGCACCGGCGCCGGGCTGGCCGGAGCAGTTGCAGCAGCATGCCGAGACCGCGCTGCAGCACTCCGACTACACCACCGCGCAGGATCTGGCGATGCAGTCATGGAAGCAGGGCTCGCGCCATGGCGCCCTGTGCGAGCGCAACTGGCAGGTCGTCATCGAAGCGCGCCAGCACAGCAATCGTCTGGGCAGCGTCGACGATGCGCGCAAGCAGCAAGCAACGTGTCTGCAACAGGCGCCATCGCCATGATCGCGGCGCCGGGCTGAGCCCGGCCGGCGAGAGTTTGCCGCGGGCGACCGTACAGGCCGCCCGCGGCTCGTTATCATCGGCGCGGATGACCGCATCTCCGCCGATATTTCCCATTACGCCGCTGTTGCCGCAGATCCGCGCATCGCTTGCCGCGCATCCGCGGCTGGTACTGGAGGCGCCGCCCGGCGCCGGCAAGACCACCCAGGTGCCGCTGGCCTTGCTCGACGCGGCGTGGCTGGCAGGGCGGAAGATCGTGATGCTGGAGCCGCGCCGGATCGCCGCACGCGCCGCCGCGCAATTCATGGCGCAGCAGCTCGGCGAAGCGGTTGGCCAGACCGTCGGCTATCGCATCCGCTTCGAATCGAAGGTGAGCGCGGCGACCCGGATCGAGGTGGTCACCGAAGGCATCCTGACCCGGCTGATCCAGCACGATCCGGAACTGAGCGGCATCGGTGCGATCGTGTTCGACGAATTTCACGAGCGCCATCTGGCCGGCGATCTTGGTGCGGTGCTGGCGCTGGACGTGCAGGCCACGCTGCACCCCGAACTGCGTCTACTGGTGATGTCGGCCACGCTGGACGGCGAGCGCATCGCGCAATGGCTGGATGCGCCACGCATCTCCAGTCCCGGCCGCAGTTTTCCGGTACGCATCGAGCATCCGCCCGCCCGCACGCAGGAAAGCATCGAGCATCATCTGGCCCGCATCGTGCGGCAGGCACTGGAGGAAAACGACGGCGATGTGCTGGCGTTCCTGCCCGGCCGGCGCGAGATTGCGCGTGCGCAGACCGTGCTGGCGCAGACGCTGGCGCGCGACGACGTCGAAGTGCTTGCCCTGCACGGCGAACTGTCGCTGGCCGAACAGCAGGCCGCGCTGGCGCCGGCCGAGCCAGGCACGAGACGTGTCGTGCTGGCGACCAACGTGGCCGAGTCCAGCATCACCTTGCCGGGCATACGTGCGGTGATCGATGCCGGCCTCGCGCGCGAACCGCGCTTCGATCCGAACTCCGGCTTCACCCGCCTGGAGACCGTCAGCATCTCGCAGGCTTCGGCCGACCAGCGCGCCGGCCGCGCAGGCCGCGTGGCGGCAGGCACGGCGTATCGGTTATGGCCGCAGAGCAAGCGACTGGAACCCGCGCGCAGCGCGGAAATCGCCCAGGCCGAATTGTCCGCGCTGGCACTGGAATTGGCCGCCTGGGGTGTTCCACCCGACAGCATCGCCGCGATGCGCTGGCTGGATCCGCCGCCGGCCGGTGCGCTGGCGCAGGCACGCGAGCTGCTCACGCGACTCGGGGCACTGGGCGCCGATGGCCGCATCACCGCGTTGGGCCGGGGCATGTTGGAGCTGGGCGCCGCTCCGCGGCTGGCCGCGGCGGCATGGCGTGCGCCGGTCGAGCTGCGTGCGTTGATCGCCGATCTGCTGGCGTTGATGGAAGCCCGCTCGCCGCTGCGTGGCGAACAGGCGCGCAGCGATGATTTCCGGGTGCGGGTGGCGGCCTTGCATGCGTGGCGCGATCGTCGCGGCAGCACCGCGCGTGGCGAGGTGGACACCGGCGCGCTGGCGGCGATCGAGCAGGCCAGCAAGGGCTGGCGCCGGCGTCTTGAGATGCGTACTGCGGCCAGCGGCATGCCGGACAGCCACAGTGTGGGCGAGTTGTTGCTGCACGCGTTTCCCGACAGAGTCGCACGCCGCGACGACAGCAATCCATTGCGCTACACGCTGGCCAATGGCCGCGGTGCGCGTCTGCACGAAAACACCGCCTTGCACGGCGAGCCGTGGCTGGTCGCGCTGGATATCCGCCACGAGGCGCGCGACAGCCTGATCCTGGCCGCCGCGCCGCTCGATCCACGCGTACTGGAACGCGACTATCCAGCCCAGTTCACGCGCGAACGCACGCTGCGCTGGAACGCCGAACGCGCCGCGGTCGAGGCGTTCGACGAACGGCGCTTCGGCGCCATCGTGCTGGAGCGGCGCAGTGTGCCGGTGCAGCCGCAGGACGCGTTGCCGGCCCTGCTCGCTGCGGTGCGCGCCAGCGGCATCGGCGTACTTCCCTGGAGCGAGCATGCGCGACGCCTGCGGGCGCGCATGCAGGCGCTGCGCGCATGGATGCCCGAGCTGGGCCTGCCCGATGTTTCCGATGCCGCGCTACTGGCCTCGCTGGATGACTGGCTGGCACCGTACCTGGATGGCAAGCACCGGCTCGATGCGTTGAACGGGGAAGAACTGTCGCAGGCACTGGCGGCGCTGTTCGACTACGAGCAGCGTCGCCTGCTCGATGCGCAGGCGCCGGAAAGCCTGCTGGTGCCCAGCGGCCAGAGCCGGCGTCTCGAATACGCCGAAGGCGAGCCGCCGGTGCTGGCGGTGAAGCTGCAGGAACTGTTCGGTCTCGCCGATACCCCACGCGTCGGCGGCGGCCGCATTCCGGTCACCTTGCATCTGCTGTCGCCGGCGGGCCGGCCGATCCAGGTGACCCAGGACTTGAAGGGTTTCTGGGAGCGCACCTATCCGGAAGTGAAGAAGGAACTGAAGGGACGTTATCCGCGCCATCCGTGGCCGGACGATCCGTGGACCGCCACGCCCACGCATCGCGCCAAGCCGCGCCCGCGCCATTGATCGCCTCGAACGCACGGACTGACCGGAAGCGTTACTTCGCGCACGCCATGGCCGCTGCATGGTTGTGTACCCTTGGCCGCAACGGTTTCGCCCGGGGTTACCTTGCCAGAGAAATCTGATTCCCATCATTCCGCGATTCCGGTGTCCTCGCCGCGCCATATGACGACCCTTCTGTGGAGTCTGCTGGCGCTGCTGACGGGACTGGCGGTGACGCTGGTCGTCCATAGCCAGCAGGTGCAGGCGCGGGAAGCGGAACGAACCTTTGTCCGCAATGAGCTTGCCAACAAGAGCTATGCGGCGCTGCAGGCGAAGTTGCATTCGGCCGAGGCGCTGCTGCGCGCCGTGCAGACACTTTTTCTCGTCTCGGCGGAAGTCACCCCGGCGGATTTCGGCACGCTCTATCTCAACATGCGCCCGCGCGAACAATTTCCCAGCCTGCTCGCGCTGGCGTATGCCCAACGCGAGCTACGGCCCGGCGGCGAGCATTACATAACCCGTTGGGTCAATCCGCTGACGGGGAACGAGGCGGTGGCAGGGCTCGACGTCGGTGCGCAGCCGCGCAATCTGGCTGCCCTGCTGGCTTCGCGCGACACCGACCAAGTCGCGCTTTCGGCGCCGTTCCGCCCGGTGCAGCAGGTCTCGTCCAATGCGCCGGACGACGGCATCACGATGCGGCTGCCGATCTTCAGTCCGGGCAATCCGCCGCGCACGGTCAACGAGCGGCGCGAACGCATGCGCGGCTCGATCGCGATGTCGTTTCGAGTGAGCCACCTGATCGGCGATGCCATCCCGGAGCAGTTGATCCGCGAGCTGCATGTGCGCATTACCGACGCCAGCGATCCGGTCGCGCTGCCGCTGTTCGATTCGCATCCGGGCTCCGGCCCGGCCATCCCGGCAAGCGGCTACCGCTTCGAGCGCCGGCTCATCTATGGCGGCCGGGTGTGGGACATCTCGATGCAGCCGTCGGACTCCGGCGCCACGCGGATCGCATGGAGCCAATCCACCTTGCTCGCCGGTTCGCTGATGAGCGTATTGCTGGCGATGCTGGTTTTTTCCGTGGTCGGCACGCGTCAGCGGGCGCTCGATCTGGGTTGGCGGATGAGCCGCCGTTACCGCGAGAGCGAGGAGCGTTTTCGCGCGCTGAACGACCTTTTGCCGATGCTGGTGTTGCTGGCCGAGGTCGAGAGCGGACGGATCACCTACACAAACCGGGCTGCGCGCGATCGTCTCGGTGAGCATGTGGGCGAACGGGATATGCCCGATCTGTTCGAGGATCAATATCTGCGTACGTGGTTGCGCAGCGCGGATACCCGCGGCTGCAGCCGGTTCGAAGCGCAGCTGCGTATCGGTGACGGTGCCAGTTTCTGGGCCAGCGTGGCGATCTCGCGGATCGTGCTGAGCGGCCGCGACAAGCTGCTGGTGGTGGCGAACGACATCAGCGAGCAACGGCAGCTCACCGAGCTGCTGAGTCACCAGGCCAGCCACGATGCCTTGACCGGGCTGTACAACCGGCGCGAGTTCGAGCGCCGGCTGCAGGCCGCGCTGATGCTGACCGACAGCGACACACCGCCCGCGGTCCTGCTGTATCTCGACCTCGATCAGTTCAAGCTGGTCAATGACACTTCCGGCCATCTGGCCGGCGATCAGCTGCTGGCGCAGCTGGCCATCGTCGTGGGCAGGCAGCTGGCCAGCACCGATGTGCTGGCGCGTCTGGGCGGCGACGAGTTCGGTGTCTTGATCGCCGATGTGGCCGATCGCGCTGCCGCCGAAGAGATAGCCGAACGCGTGCGCCGTTGCATCGACGGCTACATATTCATCTGGGAGCGGCGCAGCTACACCGTCAGCGCCAGCATCGGCGGCGTGATGATCGATCGTCCGGACATCCTGGTGAAGGACCTGCTCACACAGGCCGATACCGCCTGCTACATGGCCAAGGAAGTGGGCCGCAACCGGGTGCATTTCTATTCCGAACGCGACGACGAAACCCTGCGTCGCCACGGCGAGATGGAATGGGCCAACCGGCTGCGCTGGGCGGTCGACGAGCATCGCCTGGTGCTGATGTACCAGGAAATCTGGCAGCTGCCGCTGACCTCCGGTGGCGAGGCCGGGATCGAGATGCTGCTGCGGTTCCGCGACGAGTCCGGTCAGCTGGTGGTGCCGGGCGTGTTCATGCCGGCGGCCGAGCGCTACGGCATGATGCCGGTGGTGGATCGCTGGGTGGTCGAAACCACGCTGGCCAACTTCGACCGCTTGCATCCGGCCGGCGCCGAGCTGCACATGGTGGCGATCAATCTCTCCGGTGCCAGTCTCGAGGACGACGCACTGGCGGCACTGATCATCCGCTGGCTGCGGCAATATCGGGTCGAGCCGTCGCGGGTCTGCTTCGAGATCACCGAGACGGTGGCAGTGCGAAATCTGTCGCAGGTAGTTCGTTTCATGGAGCAATTGCGCGCCGCGGGCTGCCGCATTGCGCTGGATGATTTCGGCGCAGGCATGTCCTCGTTCACTTATTTGAAGAACCTGCCGCTGGACATCATCAAGATCGACGGCAGCTTCGTGCGCGACATGCTCAGTGATCCGGTCAGCCACCTGATGGTCAGGGCCGTGACCGACATCGGCCATCGGCTCGGCCTTGAAGTGGTCGCCGAATGGGTGACCGACCTGGAAACCGTGCAGGCGCTGACGGTGCTTGGGGTCAATTGCGTGCAGGGCTTCAGCCTGCACCATCCCGAACTGGCCGTGTTCCAGAGCGATTGAAAACATCACCGGCATGGCCGCCCACGCTGCGAGTTGCCGCGGATGTTTCGTCGGCCGCCGCAACGTGCGCATGTCGGCCTCGCTAGACTGCAGGCATGGACGATACCGCACCCCTCAATCGGTACCAGCTGGCCGAGTTAGGCAGCCTCTTGGCCGAGCCGGCGCGCGCCGCCATGCTGCTGGCGCTGGTCGACGGCACGTCCCGCCCGGCCGGTGAGCTGGCCCATGCGGCCGGCGTCACACCGGCCACCGCCAGCGCGCATCTGCGCCGGTTGCTCGATGGCGGCCTGTTGGCGGCATACGCGCAAGGTCGCCATCGCTACTATCGGCTGGCCGATGAGCGGGTCGCCGCGATGCTGGAATCGCTGTCGCTGGCACGTGCAACCGCGCCGCGGCCGCTGCCGACCCGGGCCGATGCGAAGCTGCGGCGGGCGCGTTGCTGTTATCGGCATCTGGCCGGAACGCTGGGCGTTGCCTTCTGCGCCACCTTGCTGCGGCGCGACTGGCTGCAGACCGGATCGCGCGGCCTGTTCCTGCAGCCGGATGGTGCGGAAGCGCTGGCCGCCACCGGGCTGGAACTGACCGATGTCTCGCAGCTGTTTGGCCGGAGCTGCCTGGACTGGACCGAACGCCGCATGCACCTGGGTGGCCCGCTCGGGGTGATGCTGACCTCGGCGATGCTGCAAGCCGGCTGGTTGCGCCCGCTGCCGCATAGCCGCGTGCTGCAACCCAGCGCTGGTGGCCTGCGCCAGCTCGGCATCCTGGGCGTGCCGGTCGATTGACGTTGTCTACGGGTGTGCGGAGAGAAATGGACGTCCAGGCGTCCATATGCGGAAAAGCTCGTTACGTATTTATTAGCACGTAATCGTTTTCTTTTTTCCGGATATAGATCCATCGCGCCGTACATTAATGTTTGGAAGCATCGGCATCATTAATTATTAAATCGCAAGATTTTAAAGAAAAACACGCAAAATAATGCGTAAATCAGGCAATTACTAAAATTGCGACCGTAATCACATAGGATTAATTCCGGGTTGACACCCACTACCCGCACCACTAGTTTCCACCCGTCCGTCGCGGGGATACATCAGGCGGATGGTTCCGTAACAGCATATGGATCGGGGGATCCATGCGCCGTTCAAGCAGTGGCTCGATGCCGTCCTCTAGGCAAGACAGGGGGAGCGACGGTTCATCGGGTATCGCGGAATCGCAAGGCAATTGATCGAAATACCAGAGTTGCGCGAGGGCGCGACATGTCATTGCCACGGGGTCTGGGCGGCCGTGTTAGGCCCGCTCGTCCTCATTTCGGGGAAAACATTCATGAAGCATAAGTTTTTATTGAGCACTCTTGCAGCTTGCACGTTGCTCGGCTTTGCCGCCGCGCCGGTGTCCGCTTCGGAGACCAACCCGTATTCGCCGGCCAACGGCCACGCCTATCGTCACGGTGTGCTGCCGACCCGCGACGTGTTGAACAAGATGAACCACTGGAAGGCCCAGCACGCGCTGACCTCACAGACGGCAGCCACCGGCATCGAAACGCTGAGCTACGGCGGTGCCCTGGACAGCGTGGGCGTGATGAGCGGCAAGGTGAAGGTCTACGTCGTGTACTACGGCACCCAATGGGGCACGCGCACGACCAATAGCTCCGGCGACTCCGTGTTCACTGGCGACTCCGATGGGGCGGCGGCGAAGGCCGAGGAAATGTTCAAGGGTATCGGTACCAACAGCGAACTGTGGTCGGCCGACCTGACCCAGTGGTGCGATGGTCCCAATGTCACCAGCGGCGCCACCAGCTGCCCGTCGAACGCCAACTTCGTGCCTTACCAGAGCGGCGGTACGCTTGCTGGCGTCTGGTACGACAACACCAAAGCGTCGCCCGCCACCGCCACGCAAGCCCAGCTGGCTGCCGAGGCGGTTTCCGCCGCGGCTCACTTCGGCAACACCGCGGCGGGTTCGAACCGCTATACCTACTACATCATCATGTCGCCGCACGGCACCAACCCGGACAGCTACCAGGGTTCCTACTGCGCATGGCATGACTACACCACTTCGTCCTATGGCGACATCGCGTACAGCAACCAGCCGTACAACATGGATTCGGGCGCCGGCTGCGGCGTGAACTTCGTCAACTCCGGCAGCGCCGGTACGCTGGATGGCTGGACCATGACTCTCGGCCACGAGTGGCACGAAATGATGTCGGATACGTACCCGGCAGGCGGCTGGACCAACCACACCGGCAATGCGACCTACAACGGCCAGGAAAACTCCGACGAGTGCGCCTGGATCGCGGCGGGCTCGCCCGGCGGTGCGGCCAACATCACGTTCGCCACCGGCACGTTTACCGAGCAGGCCAGCTGGTCCAACGACACCAACGCGTGCGCGATCTCGCACCCGATCGTGGGCGGTGGCACCGGTGGCGGCACGCCGGTCGCGAACTTCAGTGACACGATCAGCGGCTTGACGGTGAACTTCACCGACAGCTCCACCGATACCGGCGGTACCATTTCGTCGCATGCGTGGACCTTCGGCGACGGCGGCACTTCGACGGCCACCAGCCCGAGCCACACCTATGCGGCAGCCGGCACCTACAGCGTGACCGAAACGGTGACCGACAGCGTCAGCGGCGCGACCAACTCCAAGACGGCATCGGTGACGGTCTCCAGCGGTGGCGGCGGTTCGTCGCAGTTGCTCGGCAACACCGGCTTCGAAAGCGGCACTGCCTCGCCGTGGTCGATGAGCTCCGGTGTGCTGTGCAGCAACAGCACCTGCTCGGGCGAAGTCGCCCATGCCGGCACCTGGTTCGCATGGCTGGACGGCTACGGTTCGGCGCACACCGATACGGTGTCGCAGTCGGTGGCTATTCCGAGCGGCAAGACCTCGGCCACCCTGTCGTACGCTCTGCATATCGACACGGCAGAGACCGGCTCGACGGCGTATGACAAGTTGAACGTGCAGGTCCTGAACAGCTCGGGCACCGTGCTCGCGACCTTGGCGACCTACTCGAACGTCAACGCCGCCAGTGGTTACACCGTGCATACCGCGAACCTTGCCGCGTATATCGGCCAGACGGTGACGATCAAGTTCACCGGTACGGAAGATTCGTCGCTGCAGACCTCGTTCGTGCTGGACGATGTCACGCTGACCGTGCAGTAAGCCACACCGACGGCAGCCGCCTCGCGCGGCTGCCGTCAACGGCGATCCAGGATGTGCAGCCTGCATCCGCAGTATCAAACAAGAAGCGTCTCCGGCCCGATCGGCAACGATCGGGCTTTTTTGCACTTCCGCTGTTGCGGCGCGAGTACGCTGACCGGCGTAGGCAGGGACAAGAATGGATAATCTACGGATGGATGAATGCTGCAGATCGATTCACCAGACCATTGATCCAGGCGGCATTGACGAGTTGACATGATAAAAATCGCAAGATAATGCGATTGGCGTAATGCACATTAATGTGACGCCGTAATCGTCTAGGATTAATTCCGAGTTGACAGCCATTACCACGACGGCTAGTTTCCATCGGTCCGTCGCGGGGAGACATTGGGGCGGATGATTCCGTAACAGCTTATGGGTCTGGGGGATCCATGCGCCGTTCAAGCAACGACTCGATACCGTTCTCTAGGCAAGACAGGGGGAGTGGCGGTTTACCGGGTATCGCGGAATCGCAAGGCAATCGATTGAAATACGAGAGTCGTGCAGGGCACGACATGTCATTGCCACGGGGTCTGGGCGGCCGCGTTAGGTCCGCTCGTCCTCATTTCGGGGAAATCAATTCATGAAGTCCAAATTTCTGTTGAACACTGTTGCAGCCTGCACCTTGCTCGGCTTTGCCGCCGCGCCGGCATTCGCTCAGGAGACCAACCCGTATTCGCCGGCCACCGGTCATGAGTACCGCCACGGTGTGCTGCCGACCCGCGACGTGTTGAACCAGATGAACCACTGGAAGGCCCAGCACCCGCTTTCCGCAGTCAACACGGCCACCGGTTCGAACACGCTGATCTACGGCGGCGGCACCAGCGGCGTGGGCGTGATGGACAGCCACGTGAAGGTCTATATCGTGTATTACGGCACCCAGTGGGGCACGCGTACCACCAATGCCACGGGCGACTCCGTGTTCACCGGCGATTCCTACGGCGCCGCAGCGGTGGCTGAGGAAATGTTCAAGGGTATCGGCACCGGCAGTGAGCTGTGGTCGGCGGATCTGACCCAGTGGTGCGACGGCCCCAACATCGCCAAGGGCGCGATCAGCTGCCCGTCGACTGCCAGCTTCGTGCCGTACCAGACTGGCGGCACCCTTGCCGGCGTGTGGTACGACAACTCGAAGGCCTCGCCTAAATCCGCTACGACGACCCAGCTCGCCAATGAAGCGGTCGCTGCCGCAGCGCATTTCGGCAACACCGCGGCAGGCTCGAACCGCTACACCTACTACATCATCATGTCGCCGCACGGCACCAACCCGGACAGGTACCAGCACAGTTACTGCGCGTGGCATAACTACACCACCTCGAGCTATGGCGACCTCGCGTACAGCAATCAGCCGTACAACATGGACTCGGGCGCCGGCTGCGGCGTGAACTTCGTCAACTCGGGCAGCGCCGGTACGCTGGACGGCTGGACCATGACGCTCGGTCACGAGTGGCACGAAATGATGTCGGATACGTATCCGGCCGGTGGCTGGACCTCGAGCAGTGGCCAGGAAAACTCCGACGAGTGCGCCTGGATCGCGGCGGGCTCGCCCGGCGGTGCGGCCAACATCACGTTCGCCACCGGCACGTTCACCGAGCAGGCCAGCTGGTCCAACGACACCAACGCGTGCGCGATCTCGCACGCGATACTCCACTAAGCAGCAAGAGCTTGACGCGACAACAAGACGGAATCGATGGCGATAAAACGGCATTGATGACAGTCTCCAGCAGTAAGTAACCCCGGCGGCAGCCGCGCAACGCGGCTGCCGTCTCGGTTATTCGAATTGCACAGAACCGCATCTCAGGTTTCACAGCAGAAGTCCTCCGGCCCGATCGGCAACGATCGGGCTTTTTCATGCGGGCGGCATGCGACCATGCACGGATGACTTCGACAACACCTCCTCGACTGGCGATCATCGGCGGCGGCCCGGCTGGCCTGATGGCAGCCGAAGCGGCGTGCGCGGCGGGCGCGGCCGTCGACCTGTACGACACGATGGGTTCGGTCGGACGAAAATTCCTGCTGGCCGGCAAGGGCGGGCTCAACCTGACCCACAGCGAGCCGCTGGCGCGCTTTGTCGAGCGCTACGGTGCGCGCCGCACGGAGATCGGGCACTGGCTCGAAGCGTTCGACGCGGATGCGCTGCGCGCATGGGCGAGTAGGCTCGGTGTGGAGACCTTTGCAGGCAGTTCAGGCCGGGTATTTCCCGTCGATCTGAAGGCGGCGCCGCTGTTGCGTGGCTGGCTGCGTCGCCTGCGCGAGTCCGGCGTGACGTTTCATATGCATCATCGCTGGCTGGGCTGGCAGGCGCATGACACCTTGCATTTCGCCACGCCGCAGGGCGAGCGCGCGGTGCCGGCCAAGGCGGTGATCCTTGCGCTAGGCGGTGCCAGTTGGCCGCAGCTCGGCTCCGATGGCGCCTGGATAAAACCGCTGCAGGAAGCGGGTATCGACATGGCACCGCTGCAACCGGCGAATTGCGGTTTTGACCTTGAATGGAGCGAACATCTGTCCAGCCGCTTCGGCGGTTCACCGATCAAGCCGGTGGTGGCGCACTGGGTCGATCGCCGCGGTGCGGCTCACGCGCGCCAGGGCGAATGCGTGCTTAGCGAATACGGCATCGAGGGTAGCCTGATCTACGCGATCGGCGCGGAGCTGCGCGAACAAATTGCCGAACGTGGCGAGGCGACGCTGATGCTCGACCTGGTGCCCGGCTACACCGAATCGGCACTCGCCGATCGTCTCGCGGCACCGCGCGGCAAACACAGCATCGGCGACTGGCTACGCCGTCGCGCTGGGCTGGATGCGGCGAAGTGCGCGCTGGTGTTCGAGCTGACCGACAAACCCACCCTGGCCGATCCGTCGGCGCTGGCGAAACGGCTCAAGGCGTTGCCGCTGCGGTTGCGCGCGCCGCGACCGGTGGCCGAAGCGATCAGTACCGCCGGTGGCGTACGGCTGGAGGCGCTGGATGAAAACCTGATGCTGCGCGTCCGTCCCGGCGTGTTCTGCGCCGGCGAGATGCTCGATTGGGAGGCTCCGACCGGCGGCTATCTGCTGACCGCATGTTTCGCCAGCGGCCTGATCGCCGGTCGCGGCGCGGCTCGCTGGCTGCGGGCGTGAACGAACCGGCCTCGGTCAGCGGCCACGCTTTGCCGTGCGGGCCGGCTGCACATTTTCGGCGAGCACGCCCAGTTGCGTGCGACGCAGCACCTGCGGCATGTGTTGCCCCACGAAATCGATGAAGCTGCGCAGCGCCGGCGTATGGCCGTGACGGGATGGATAGACCGCGTGCACGTTGCCCGACGGTAGCGACCACGCCGGCAGCAGCGGAATCAGCCGGCCTTTGGCGATCGGTTCGCGGCAGACGAACTGCGGCAGTTGCGCCGCACCGATACCTCCGATCACGGCTTGATACAGCACCTGCAGATCGTCGCTGACCAGGCTGGGATGATGCTCGACCTGCTGGGCCCGTCCATCGCTGTCCCGCAGGTGCCAGAAATGCCGGCCCTCGGCGCTGATCACGCCCACACTCGAAAGCCGCTTGAGTTCCAGCGGCTGGGTCGGCTGCCCCTGACGCTGCAGCAAGTCGGGGCTGGCTACCAGTACCTGCGGATCCATGCCGTAGCTGCGCATGACCAGACTGGAATCCTTGACCGAGTCGCGCACCCGGAACGCGATGTCGTAACCGCCGGCGATCACGTCCGCCTGGTGATGGCAAATGTCCAGGTCGACCTGCACGTCGGGGTGCTGTTTCAGGAAATCGACCAGGACCGGCGCCAGCAGCAACTGCGCGAACAGCACCGGACACGCCACGCGGATGCGTCCGCGCGGAGTCGCCTGGGCGTCGTCGATGACGCGTTGGGTCTGCGCGGCGGCGGCCAGCAGCAGCCGGCATTGCTCGTAGTAGCGCCGGCCGATCTCACTGACGTGCGAACGCCGCGTGGTGCGCTGGATCAGACGCACACCCAGGCTCGCCTCCAATCGGGCCACGCGGAAGCTCAGCTGTGATTTGGCCACGCCGAGCGCCTTGCTGGCGGCAGTGAAGGAACCCAGTTCCACCACCTGCACGAAATAGTCGATGTCGTTGAGGTCCTGCACGGCATGTCCTTGCGTTATAGCCGGCAGGCTAGCGCAGTACGCAGCAATGTCTTGCTGCAGCGCGCAATGTGAGCCAATTGTTCTTGTATCTTGGACATTAAACGCAAGGCGGAGGGCTTAATCCTTTGCGGTTTCGGGGCGAAGATTCCACATCGTGGCAAGGTTGGATGCGCTGGGAAGGGCGCGTACCGGAGCGGGGCGGTTCCAGCCTGTCGTCGTTGATTGTTCACGCTAGCCAAGGGGCTCCAAGCCATGCGTGCGATTTCATTGTTTCTTGCGACCCTGTTGTGCGTGGCGTCCAGCATCGGCGGCATGTTGCTGGCTTCCCGAAGCGCCCAGGCCCAGCAAGCGGCGGCGAGCAGCGCCAGCCCAGCGGATACCGGGCACACCCCGTCCAGCGGACTCAGCCAAAGCGACATCGCGAAGATGTTGCCGGCGACCGACATGGGCGCGAACGCGGCGCGGCAGAACAATCCGCATTTGCCGCCGGTAGACGACACTGCAGCCACGCCATTCGACGCCGCCTCGATTCCGCCCAACCCGCTGGCGCCGAATGCCGACGCGGTCGGTGCGAAGACTTGCGTGGCCTGCCACGCACAAGAAAACATGCAGGCCTCGCACAGCCTGCACGTCGCCTCGTTCCGCGCCGGTGCGGCGAACAGCGGCCCCCAGGCCGCGTGCGAAAGCTGCCACGGACCGGGCTCCGAGCATGCCAGGAACCCGACCGCGCCGGGTTCGATCATCGCGTTCACCCACGATGCGAAAACCCCGCCGCAAGTCCAGGCCGGCGTGTGCCTGAGCTGCCACGCCGGCGGCGCGCGACAGCACTGGGTCGGTTCGATCCACCAGAACCGCGGGCTGTCCTGCACCGACTGCCATAACCCGATGGCGCGGCTGTCGCCCGAAGGCGTGCTGGCGAAATCGTCGATCAACGAGGTCTGCGCGACCTGCCACCAGGACATCCGCGCCAAGTTCAACCGCCGCTCGCACATGCCGCTGCCGGAGGGGCAGATGGCCTGCACCGATTGCCACAATCCGCACGGCAGCATCACCAAGCCGTTGCTGAAGACCGATACGGTCAACGAGACCTGCTACACCTGCCATGCCGAGAAACGCGGGCCGTTCCTGTTCGAGCACGCGCCGGTGCGCGCGAACTGCCTCAACTGCCATGACGTGCACGGCTCAAACCAGCAGGCGTTGCTGGCCGCGCCGGTTCCGATGCTGTGCCAGCAGTGCCACACCATGACGCTGCATCCGAACGATCTGCAGACCCCGGCCGGACTTGGAACCGGTCCGCATCCGGACGAGCGGCTGATCGGGCGCGGCTGTCTGACCTGCCACAGCAATATCCACGGCTCCAACAATCCTTCCGGACCGAAGTTCCACAAGTGACGGAGGCGGATGATGCTTGCGCTGAAAGGAAATCGCACGACGCCGAAAGCCCTGGCTCTGGGCCTGCTGTGCGGAATATTCGGTACACAGGGCGTGCTGGCGAGTGATACCAGCGGCACCATGCGTGTGGGCGACATGCAGTTCGGCAATGCGCTCGACCTGCGCGGCTGGACACCGATGCTGCAGCCGGCCGATCCCGACGGCATGTCGTATCTGCATGCGGGCATGCTGCGCACGCCGACCGGCATGCTGTATCCGTATCCGCCGATGGTCGATCCGGGCAAGCCGCTGGGCCAGGGCGACTGGACTTACGCCGGGATGCTCGAACTCGGCTACCTGCATGTCGGCGGCGACCGCAACGCGGAATATTTCCGCCAATATGCGGATTGGCGCAGCGGGGCCGTGCTGGGCCTGTTAGCACTCGATGTCGCCAATCGGAAAACCGGCGAATACGTCGAATTCCGCAGCAGTCGTCTCAGCGGCGACGACCAGTTCTATCGCCTGCGCGGCGGACGCTACGGAAGTTACCGAATAGAAGCGTTCTACCGCGACATGCCGCATACCGTGTCGACCAGCGCCTACCCGATCTGGAATGGCGTGGGCAGCACCGACCTGACCTTGCCTGCGCCGCTGGTCGCCGGTGCCAGCACGCCGGTGCAGGTGGCCGCTGCATCGGCCGCCGCACCCCGGCGCAATGTCGGGCTCACCCGCACACGCGAAGGGCTCAGCTATGAAGGCGTGCTGTATCGCAACTGGATAGGCTCCGCCTCCATCACCAACGAGAAGCGCACCGGTACTCGCCTGTGGGGCGGCTCGATGTTCTTCAACTACCCGTTCCCCGACAACGGCGGCATTCTGGAAACGGTGCGGCCGATCGACTTCCGCACCACCGACATCAACCTCAGTGTGCGCAACGTCGGCAAGATCTGGCACTTCCTCGCCACTTACAACGGCTCGTTCTTCCGCGACCACAAGAATCACCTGAACTTCGAAAGTCCGTTCGCCTTGTCCAACCTGGCCGGCGTGCCGCAGGTGGCCGACATCAAGGACGGCCAGTTCTCGCTGGAGCCCGACAACGATTACCACAATGTGCGGCTGGACCTGTCGCGCGAGTTGAAGTGGAACGGCCAGTTCACCGTGGCCGGCGCGTGGGGCACGATGCGCCAGAACGATGCGCTGCTGCCACCGACCACCTGCACCGGCACCGGCGGCATCTTCATCGCGCCGGCGGCCGACTACACCTTCCAGTGCGCCAACTGGAACACCACCGCCGCGCTGTCGCAGAAGAGCGCGAATGCGCGCATAGACACCGGCCTGTTCGACGCGCGGGTCACCTTCCATCCCACGCCCGCGTTCGGCTGGCATGCCGGTTTGCGCTGGTACCGCGAGGACAACAAGACCCGCTACCTCGCCTACAACCCGCTCACCGGCCAGTACGGCTACATTTCCGAGAACGGCTCGCAGGGCAGCGTGGTGCCGGGCGAGACCGGCATCTTCGACCCGACCAACCCGCTGTACCGTTCGGCCAACGTCACCGTGCGCAACGTGCCGTTCGGCTATACCGACTCGGTTCTCGAACTGGGCACTGACTGGCAGCTCGGCCGCAAGAGCTCGCTCGGCGTCACCTATACCTTCGACCACAACCTGCCGAAGTATCGCGAGCGCAAGCGTGTCGACGACCAGCGCATCAAGTTCGACTGGGTCAGTCGCGATGTCATCGGTGCGACCGTGCGGCTGAGCTGGGAATACGCCAAACGCGACGGCGACAAGTACAACTACGATCCGTACGTGCAGTTCTTTTCCGAGTCGCTGCCTGGTTTCGTCGATCCGGCCATCGGCCTGCCGGCGCACACCGTGGCCGACATGCGCAAATACGACCTGTCCAATCGCACCGAGAGCAAGGCGCGTGCGATCGTCACCTATCCGTGGGGCGACTCGGCCACGTTGTCGGCCACGTTCTACGGCAATCGCGACCGCTACGATGCGCTGATCGGCCGGCAGAACACCCAGACCACCGGCAGCACCGTGCAATGGGACTGGCAACCGACACCGGCAACCACGATGAACGCCTACCTCGGCGCGGAAAGCTCGCGCATGGGCATCTCCAACGTCAACGATGCGGACGGGCCGGACAACGGCAAAGCCTTGGGCACGATAGGCCAGACCAACCCGAATCTCGGCGGCCCGCTGTATCCGTACGCGAACCAGTGGTGGGAGTTCGACCGCGAGCGCAATCGCAACGCGGGCCTGAGCTTCAGCCACGATTTCGGTCGCGCGCGTGCCGACATCAGCTACAACTACACCGGCTCGCTCGGTCATGTCGGCTACACCTATGCCACCATCGGTGCACTGGCTTATCGCGATGCCGCCGGCGTGGCCGCGGCCGGCGCCGGTTTTCCCGACAACAAGTACCGTACCAACACGCTGGACCTGGGCCTCAGCTTCCGCGTCAATCGCAATGTCGGCGTGCGCCTGTACGGCCGCTACGAGACCGGCGCATTCAGCGACTGGCATTACGCCGGGCTCGACAACACGCTCAGCTACGACCACCGCCTCTACACCGACAAGGGCGGCCAGCTGCACTACAACGTGAGCCTGGTCGGCGTCATGTTGAACCTGAAGTTGTGAGCGCCGTGATGACCTATCGCACAAGTCTCCTGCTGGCTTGCCTGCTGACGTCGACCGCCACGCTCGACGTCGCCGCACAGCAACCCGCCACCCGTACGTCCGCCGCGCCCGCCAGCGTGCTGGACCAGCGCCGCATGCAGCCGATCAGTGGCGACGCCCGAGCCGGGGCCGGCAAGGCCGCGGTATGCGCGGCGTGCCACGGTGCGCAGGGGGTGGCGATTGCGCCGAACTTCCCGAACCTGGCCGGGCAGTCGGTGACCTATCTTTACGCGCAGCTGAAAGAATTCCACGACGGCCAGCGCACCGATCCGGTGATGAGCGGCCAGGCCGCCGCGCTGAGCGATGTCGACATGCGCAACTTGGCCAGCTACTACGCCTCGCTGGCGCCGAAGCCGGCGGGACGAGCCGATGGCAGTTCGCGCGGCGCGCAGTTGTATCTGGCCGGCGATCCCGCGCAAGGGATTCCGCCTTGCCAGGGTTGCCACGGTCCGGCAGGGCTGGGCCCGCAGCCGCATCCAAGCGGCGCACCGCAACCGCCATGGGCTACGTTTCCGCATCTGCGCGGCCAGTCCGGCCTGTACCTGACCAAGGAGCTGAGCGACTTCAAGCGCGGCGCGCGTGCCGGCAGCAGCAATGCCAAGGTCATGCATGGCATTGCGTCGACGCTGAGCGACGACGACATGCAGGCGTTGTCGGCTTACCTCAGCAGCTGGTGACGCCGGTCGCCGTGCCGCGACGCGGCATCAAGGCGTGGGCCGCTTCACCAGCTTGATCTCGAACAACTTCGGCCAGCGCTTGCCGGTGACGAACAGACGGTCGTGCGAGGCGTCGTAGGCGATGCCGTTGAGCACGTCGTTGCCGGGATCCGGCAGCTGGCTGATGTCGAACAGACCGCCGAGATCGATCCAACCCACGACGTGACCATTCGCGGGGTCGATCCGCGCGATGCGGTTGGTCAGCCACACGTTCGCGTAAAGCTCGCCCTTGATCCACTCCAGCTCGTTGAGGTTGGTGACCGGCACACCGTCGGCCGTCACCGTGATGCGGCGGGTCGTGGCCAGCGATTCCGGATCCAGCACGCGCAGCACCGGCGTGCCGTCGCTCATGTAGAGGTGCTGGTTGTCGCGGGTCAACGCCCAGCCTTCGCCCGCATAGGCGAAGGTGTGCCGCAGCTTGAAGCTGGCCAGGTCGTAGACGAAACCGGTCTGTGTCTGCCAGGTGAGCTGCACCAGCCGGTCTTTCCAGTCCACGATGCCTTCGCCGAAATACTGTGACGGCAGCTTGTAGCGCTGCACCGTTTCGCCACTGGACAACTCGACCTTGCGCACCGTCGAGGTGCCGGCCTGGCCGGTGCTTTCGTAGAGATAGCCGTCCTTGTAGAACAGGCCTTCGGTATAGGCGCCGGCATCGTGCGGGTAGGTGCGCACGATCTTGTAACCGTATACCGGTATGGCTGCCTGCGCGGCGGCGCTGCCCAGCAGCAGGACGAGAACGAAGATCGAGGTGAGGCCGGGCGATCGCATCATCGGGTCAACTTTTTGGTTGGTGAATAATGTCAGGGCCAGTAACCGTCAGCCCAGTGGACGCACGCGGAAGTTGCGGCCCTTGATCTTGCCGGCGCGCAGGCGCTCGAGCGCCTTGTTCGCCAGCGCGCGGCTGATCGCCACGTAGGCACGGGTGGCGAATACGTCGATCTTGCCGATGTCTTTCGCGTCGAGCCCGGCGTCGCCGGTGAGTGCGCCCAGGATGTCGCCGGGGCGAAGCTTGTCTTGCCGGCCGGCATCGATCACCAGCGTCTTCATCGGCGCCAGATGCAAGGTCTTGCTGCGTGACGGCGTCACTTTCAGCGGACGCCACGGCAGCGGCGTGCCGGCCAGCTCTTCGATGTTCGCCGCCTTCGGCCGCTCGCGCGGCGTGCACAAGGTGATCGCCAGGCCGGCCTGGCCGGCGCGGCCGGTGCGGCCGATGCGATGGGTGTGCGTTTCCGGATCGTGTGCGATGTCGTAGCTCACCACCAGCGGCAGCGCGACGATGTCCAGACCGCGCGCGGCGACGTCGGTGGCGACCAGCACAGCGCAACTGCGATTGGCGAAACGCACCAGCACCTCGTCGCGGTCGCGCTGCTCCATGTCGCCATGCAGCGCGAGCGCGGAGAAGCCGCGGCGGTCCAGCTCCTGCGCTACCGCATCCACTTCGCGGCGCATGTTGCAGAACACCAGGGCATGCTCCGCGTGCGCGCCGCTCAGCAGTTGCGCCAGCGCGTCGGGCTTCTGCGCCGGCTCCACCTCGTGGAAGCGCTGCTCGATCGCCGGCTGTTCGTGCACCGGCGCATCCACTGTCACCTCGACCGGATGCTTCTGCACGCGCTGGCTCACCGCACGGATTTCGTCCGGATACGTCGCCGAGAACAGCAGCGTCTGATGGTGCTTGGCGATGCGTCCGATGATGTCGTCGATCGCTTCGGTGAAACCCATGTCGAGCATGCGGTCGGCTTCGTCCAGCACCAATACCTTGATGCCGCCGCCATGCAGGCTTTCACGCTTCAGATGTTCCTGCACACGGCCAGGCGTGCCCACCACGATATGCGGGTCATGCGTGAGCGAAGCCAGCTGCGGGCCCAGCGGCATGCCGCCGCACAGGGTCAGCAGCTTCACGTTCGGGATATTCGCCGCCAGCTTGCGGATCGCCTTGCTGACCTGGTCGGCCAGTTCGCGGGTCGGGCACAGCACCAGCGCCTGCAGCCGGATCGTGTCCACGTCGATCGATTGCAGCAGGCTCAAGCCGAACGCCGCGGTCTTGCCGCTGCCGGTCTGCGCCTGCGCGATCACGTCGCGGCCCTCCAGCATCGGCGGCAGGCTTTGCGCTTGCACCGGCGTCATCGTGGCGTAGCCGAGCGTTTCGATGCTGGCAAGCAAGGCGGGTTTGAGGGGGAGCGAGGTGAATGAAGTCATGCGACATGATCGCATCTATGCTGGACGCTTGCTGCCGGCGTCTGGCGCGGTCGATCGTCGCCGGGCGTACGTCAGCCGCTATGGCTGTACTCGGGAAGCAGGGTCTGCCTCGGTCCGGCGGTCGGTTCGGTCAGCGGAAACGCCTGCTCCGCCGCCATGCGCAACATCGTCGGTGCGATGTACGAGCGATGGACGTGATGGATCGCCGCCATGTAGAAACGACCGAAAAGATTCCTGCAATAGACGCGGGTGCCCAGGGTGATTTCCACGCGATTGCCGTCCAGCACATGCACGCCGACACAGGAGCGGAAGACCAGATGCTTGTCGTCGGCGCCAAGGATGACTTGCGCGCGGCTGTCGTCGTGCCCGATGTGCTGGTCGAGTACCGGATAGCGCCGATCGAAGAGCTTGTTGCTCGACGGCGACAACAGCGACGACACTGGACAACCGAGCGGCGAAGTGCGCAGGCCGATCGGTCCCACCAGCAGATTGCGCAGCGCCATCAGGCGCGAGACGCCAGCGGGCGGATTGCGTAGAAAGCCGTCCAGCAATTGACCCAACAGGGTCGTGGCGCTGGTGCCGGCGACGTCCCGACTATTGAGCGTGAGCTGGAACATGTCCTGGTGCTGACACGGCTTGCCAGCCAGCTGTTGCGTCAGCAGCGAGCCGGCCGGCAGGCTGTCGAGCTCGGTGACGGCGAGCCGGCCACCATGCTCGCTGAGGAAGCCGGTTGTGCGCCGCCATGCGGCCCATGCCCCGCGAATCAGTCCGGCAATGCAGCGTACGGATCTGCACAACAGGCCTTGCAGCGTGCCGGGCAGGGCATCCAGCGAAAGATGAGTGGTCGGCACGTGCAGATGATCGGCTGGCATGTCGCGCAGCAGATCGGCGACCGCCGTTGGCAGCAACACGGTAAGTGCGGGGATGCTTGCTGAATTCGCCAGCACCTGTGCACGCAGCGCATCCGGCAGATCACCGCCGAGTTCGTTGGTGTGGCACGAAAGCGCGAAAAAAGCCGGATGCAGCGAGTGCTTTGCCAGAGGCGCGAACTGATGCCAGGTATCGCCGCCGAAGCGAACCGTGAAGAGGCAGTCCGGTGGAATGTCGATATAGCGCAATGCCTGGATGAAGCTCCGCGGGTCTTGCTCGATCTGCGTCTGCGTGGCGGTTGAGAAACGCAGCTGGGTGCCGCCGCTGCCGGAGATGGCAGTGAACACGCGATGGCCGGCATGCCGATGGAAGGGATGGCCTTTCGCGCCCACCGCAAACGAGTACAGCGACGTGGCATCACCCTTCGAAATATCCGTACCGCCGAGCCGAGCGGACGGTTCGTCCAGTTCGTCGATGAAGTCGGTATGCGCTCGCTGGCGCGCGAGCGCGCCAGCAAACACCTGATCGCCGGCGCCATGCCCGAGTTGCGCGATCAGCGCGACTTCCACCGGCAAGCCACCCGATGGAGAAGGGATGCGCGCGGAAGGAAAAGTCTTGACTTGTTTCGTGTGCGTTGTCATGGCATTCCCCGTGTCCGAATCTCGTTGTGCTCAGGCACCCTGTTTTTTCGTGGCCAGCTTGCGTGACTCGCGCTTCAGCGGTCCGGCCATGGGGCAGATCTCGAATGCGAAACCGGTGAGCGTGTTCACCAGGCTGTCTTTGTTGAGCTTGTAGACGATGAACTGGCCGCGGCGCTCACTGGTGACGAGCCCGGCAGCGTCCAGCACCGAAAGGTGTCGAGAAATTGCTGGTGCGCTCATCGCGAAGCGGCTGGCGATCTCGCCGGCGCTTAGCTCCTGCGCCGACAGGTAGGCCAGGATTTCCCTGCGCGGGCGGGAGGCGAGAGCTTCGAAGATGCGATCGGCAGTCATAACGAATTAAACATTTAGAGTAATAGTTAAATATATATATACCTGAAAATTTCTGCCGTCAACCGACCGAGTTCTGCTGCCGCCTCGTCGATTTATATCTGTAGCGCGTGCCGACGACTTGCATCCATGCGCCAGCTCGCCGACCCTGTACGGCTACCGCCCCAGTGATTACCGCCATGGATATCGTTTTCATCGAAGACTTGCGCATCGACACCGTCATCGGCATCTACGACTGGGAGCGCCGCGTGAGGCAGACGCTGTCGTTCGATATCGAGATGGCGTTTGACAACACGGTGCCAGCGGCCAGCGACGACATTGCGCTGACGCTGAACTACAAGGACGTTTCCAAGCGGCTGATCGGCTACGTGGGTGAGTCCAGCTTCGGTCTGGTCGAGACGCTGGCCGAACGTTGCGCGGCAATCATCCGCGAGGAGTTCGGGGTCGGCTGGGTACGCCTGAAATTGTCCAAGCCTGGCGCGGTGCGGGGTGCGAAGGCGGTGGGCGTACGGATCGAACGCGGCACGCGGCCAGACTGATGGCGCGGGTTTACCTGAGCCTGGGCTCCAATCTGGAGCCGCAGCGTTATCTGCCTGCGGCGATTGCCTCTTTGCGCGAGCGCTTCGGTGCCATCACGGTGTCGCCGGCGTATCGCAGCCGGTCGGTGGGTTTCGACGGCGCGGACTTCGTCAATCTGGCGGTGGGGCTGGATACCGAGCTGTCGCCCGAAGCGCTGAACGATTGGCTGCACGCGCTGGAGGATAGTCATGGCCGCCGCCGCGACCTGCCGCGCTATTCCGACCGCACGCTGGATATCGACATCGTGTTCTACGACGCGCTGGTACTCGATGGGGTGGGGCATCTGCAGATTCCCCGCAAGGAGCTGCAGCATGCTTTCGTGCTGCGGCCGATCGCGGATATCGCACCTGCGCTCCGGCATCCTCAGAGCGGCCTCAGCATGGCGGAGCTGTGGGCGGCGTTTCCGGCGGGACTCGAGCCTCTGGTCGTCGAGCCGTTGCCGGATTGAGCATTCTGCACTGTCGCGAGTGGACGGCTGGTGCTAGAAAGGCACCTTCATAATCCACGGACGAGGGGGCGACGCACATGGCTGGAAAATTTGCACGCAGTTGGGCCTTGATGAAGGCGAGCGCGGCGGTGTTGCGCTCGGACAAGTCATTGCTGGTCTTTCCGTTGCTGTCGGGGCTGTGCACGCTGCTGGTGGCGGCGAGCTTCCTGATCCCGGTCGCAGTGATGATGGTCGGCGGCGAACATGCCGGGCAGGATTTCAATCAACGCATGTCGGCAGGTGCGTATCTGCTGATGTTCGCGTTCTATCTGGTGCAGTACTTCGTAATCATCTTCTTCCAGACCGCGTTGACCGGTGTGGCGCTGATGCATCTGCGCGGCGAACCCACCAGCGTGGCGGCAGGGTTTGCGCTGGCGCGTTCCCGCTTGCCGCACATCTTTGGCTACGCGCTGATTGCGGCCACCGTCGGCCTGGTGCTGCGGATGATCCAGGAACGGCTTGGCCTGATCGGGCGGCTGGTGGTCGGTTTCCTCGGATTGGCCTGGACGGTTGCCACGTTCCTGGTCGTGCCGATCCTGGCCAGCGAGGATGTCGGCCCGGTCGATGCGGTGAAGCGCAGCGTGGAGCTGCTCAAGCGCAGCTGGGGCGAAAACCTGATCGGCAACGGCGGCATCGGCGTGGTGTTCGGTTTGCTGATGCTCGTGGCCGTGCTGGTGGGCGCGGTGCTGATCGGCGGTGCGGTCGCGCTGCAATCGGTCGCTGCGATCGTGCTGGCGGTGACCGTGGTGGTGCTGGGGTTCATCCTGCTCGGCCTGATCCAGTCGTCGCTGCAAGGCATCTACTCGGCCGCGCTGTACCGCTACGCGGAAGCGGGCGAGGCCAGTGTCGGTTTCGACCAGGCTTTGCTGGAACAGGCGTTCCGCAGCAAGCAGAAGAAGTGATGCGATGAACGGCCTCCCCGCGCAGGGGAGGCCGTCACACCGACAGCGTGCGGCCACCATCGATATGGATGATCTGGCCGGTGACGAACGTGGCATCGCGCAGCAGCCACAGCACCGCGCCGGCTACATCGTCCGGCGCGCCCGCACGTTGCAGCGGCGTGCGCGCCAGCATCGCCTGCTGGTCGGCATACGGCTTGCCGTCGCTGGGCCACATCACGGCACCGGGGGCGATGCCGTTGACGCGGATGTCCGGACCCAGATCCAATGCGAGCGAACGGGTCATCGCGGCGAGCGCCGCCTTGGCCATGCAGTACAGCGGGTGTTCCGCCAGCGGCCGTTCGGCGTAGATGTCGATCATGTTGACGATGCCGCCGTGCGCTTCCCGCAGGGCGGGGATCGCCGCCTGGCTGAGGAAGAACGGCGCCTGCGCATTGGAGGCGAACAACTCGTTCCACTGCTGCGGTGTCGCGGTGCCCAGCGGTGTGGGATAGAACGCCGAGGCATTGTTGACCAGCGCATCGAGCCGGCCGTAGTGCGCCAGCAACTGCTCGATCAGCGCAGGCAGTGCGGGGATGTCGGCCAGTTCGGATTGCAGCAGCAGCGTGCTGCCGCTGCGCTGCTGTTCCAGTTCATCGGCCAGAGTGCGCGCATCGTCGGCAGAGCGGCGATAGTGCAGTGCCAGGTCGTAGCCGGCCGCATGCAGCGTGCGCGCGATCACCGCCCCCACACGGCGCCCGGCACCGGTGATGAGCACGACGGGCCGGTCATGGCGTGGCTTCATGCATCGACTCCTGTGGCGATCCAGCGGACAGCTTGCCGCAAAGCATGCGATGCGTCATCCGCTGGCGAGTGATCACTCCGTCTTCGGCTTGCGTGGTTTCTTGCTGGTGGCCTTGCGCGCGGCATGGACGATCTTCCGTGCGGTGCCGGTGGCCGCCTTGTCGGCCAGTTTGTCCATCGCGCGACGCACCGGCGACGCTTTCTTGCGCGGTGCAGGCTTGGCCGGTTTCGCAACGGTTTCCTCGCTCTCGTCCGCCATCACGGCGTCGCTGCTGAACAACGCGATCGCCGTGCTGGCGACTTGTCCGGTGTCGTAATACGCGTAAGCGCCCACGCCGAGCGCGCCGATCACCGGCAGCCAGCGCGAGAGGCCTTCGCTCACCGTGCGCCGGGTCAGTTTCACGCCGACCTGCTTGGCCACTCGTTGCGCGACGGTGTAGGACATCCGGCGGAACACCAGCCGGTCGCCCATCTGCACGACCAGATCGCGGAACGCCTGCGCCGCGGTATGGCGAAACAGACACCACAGCATCTGTTCGCGGCCCAGCGTGTGATTGCGGCCATAAGCGGCGGCGATGTCGCTGACCATCTGGCCCTGGATCTTCCAGATCGCGATCAGCTCCGGCAGCAGGGTCAACCAGCCCAGCGGTCCCGGCGGCAGCGCCAGCGAGCCGGCGGTAAGCGCGGCGCGCTGGGCGGCGCGCTGGGCCAGCCGGCGCGCCTCGCTGGCGGGATCCTTGCTGCTGCCGACTTTGCTGTCCGGCACCTCGCTGACGAAATCGAGGATCGCCTGGGTGACCCGGCCGTGCTCGACCGGTGCGATGACGGCCGGAACGTGCTCGCTGTGTTTGCCCATGTGTTGCTCCGCGGAATCGCCGCCATCGGCAGGCGGGCGTCCAAGCAGTCTAGAGGAGCCGCGTGAAGCCGGCCTCAATGGTGGACGCGGGCCGATCGGCAGCCAGTTTCATCCCGGGCATGACTTTCGGCGCAGGTGCGAGAGACGGGAAATATGAGATGTTATAACATTACATAAATTCATTTCCCCACATCCCCCGCTGGAGCCCCTGATGAAGCCATCCCTGCTCGCCCTGAGTCTTGTCGCTGCGCTGGCCACCACCGCCGTTCGTGCAACCGATGCGCCTGTGGCGTCCGCCGCGGCACCGGCAGGCACGGACACCCCGGCGGATAGCGGTACCGGCAACGATCAGCCCACGACCAAGAATCTGAGCGCGATCGATGTGTCCGCGAGACTGGACCAGGCGCGCAACGCGTTGTCGCCGGACACCGGCAGCAGCCAGTACGTGATGGACCACAAGGCGATCGCCCAGCTGCCGCTGGGCGCGGCCACACCGATGAACCAGGTGCTGCTGCAGGCGCCCGGCGTGGTGCAGGATTCCTACGGCGGCCTGCACGTGCGCGGCGACCACGCCAACCTGCAATACCGCATCAACGGCGTGATCATTCCCGAGTCGATCGGCGGCTTCGGGCAGAGTCTCGATGCGCGCACGATCGAAAACGTGAAGCTGCTCGATGGCGCGCTGCCGGCCCAGTATGGCCTGCGCACGGCGGCCGTGGTCGATATCACCACCCGCAGCGGACATGAGCTCGGCCATGGCGGCAGCGTCGGCATCACCGGCGGCTCGTATGGCACGCTCAACCCAAATGCGTCGATCTGGGGCGGCGATGATCGCTGGAGTTATTTCCTCACGGCCAATTATCTGGAGAGCGACGTCGGCATCGAGAACCCGACGGCCAGCAAGAAACCGATCCACGACCATACCAACCAGGTGAAGAGTTTCGGCGACATCAGCTACCTGATCGACAACGACACCCGCTTGAGCTTCCTGTTCGGCATGGCGAACAACCGCTTCCAGATTCCGAACAATCCGGGCCAGACGCCGCGGTTCGCCTATCTTGGACAGGATGGTCTGGACACCGTCGACTTCAACTCCGCCGACCTGAACTCGAATCAACGCGAGAACACCCGCTTCGGCGCGCTCGCGTTGCAGGGCAAGCTGGGCCAGACCGACTACCAGGTATCGGTAGGCCAGCGCTACAGCAGCGTCGCCTACACACCCGACCGGATCGGCGAGCTGATGTTCAACGGCGTCGCCTCGAACGTCACCCGCGGCAATCGCGCCAGCACGTTGCAGGCGGATTTCGCCATGCCGATGGGCGGAAGCCACACCTTGCGCTACGGCGTCTACGGCAGCTTCGAACGCGCCGTCAGCGGCAACGATGCCTGGGTGTTCCCGGCCGATGCCGATGGCAACCAGGCCAGCACCACACCGATCAACATCCTCGACAACAGCCGCCTCATCGCGAAGACCTGGTCGGCCTACGTGCAGGACGAGTGGAGCATCAACGACAAGTGGACGCTGAACTACGGTCTGCGCGGCGATCAGTACAAACTGGCGCGCACCGAAAGCCAGCTGAGCCCGCGTCTCGGCCTGGTCTGGCAGGCGACCGACAGCACCACCGTGCACGCCGGCTACTCGCGCTACTTCACGCCACCGTCGACCGAGATGATCGCCAGCGCCAACATCGCCAAATTCGACGGCACCACCAATGCCGTGTCGGACACGGGCAACAACACGCCGCTGGCGGAACGTTCGGATTACTTCGACGCAGGCATCTCGCAGAACATCGGCAGTGCCTTGACGGTCGGCATCGACGCCTACTACCGCAAGGTTCGCCGACTGCAGGACGAAGGCCAGTTCGGTTCGGCGCTGGTGTACTCCACCTTCAACTACGCGCAGGGTCGCGTCAAAGGGCTGGAGTTCACAGCCAACTACCAGCAAGGTCCGTTGTCGGCCTATTTCAACGCGTCGGTTGGCAAGGCCATCGGCGAACACATCATCACCAGCCAGTACAACTTCGCGCCGGAAGACCTGGCCTACGTCCAGAATCACTACATCTTCCTCGACCACGACCAGAAACTGACCTCGTCCGGCGGCATCAGCTACGCACTGAACGACAGCACCAAGGTCGGCGCGAATTATCTGTTCGGCAGCGGTCTGCGCAAGGACGGCGCGGTGCCGAACGGCGCATCGCTGCCGGCGTACTTCCAGCTGAACCTCAACGTGTCGCACGACTTCGTCTTCAGCGGTTTCGGCAAGCTGCATACGCAACTGGCGGTGCTCAATGCGCTCGATCGTACCTATGAGCTGCGCGACGGCACCGGCATCGGCGTCGGCGCGCCGCAGTTCGGCCCACGCCGTGGCTTGTATCTGAGTGTGCAGAAGGACTTCTGATCGAGCCACGATCTGTGCGACCAAAGTCGCTCCCACAGCGATGCGGGGCGCGAGGTGTGTCCCGTCCGTTATGCTTGCCGCGCTTCTTTCACTACCGGCAAGACCGATGCCTTCCCGCCTCCCCGAACCCAGCGCCGACGAGCGCGCGCATTCCGACCGCCTGCTGCAGCTGCTGCGCGAGCAGATCGCCTCGCACGGGCCGCTGCCGTTCTCGCAATACATGGAGCGTTGCCTGTATGCGCCGGGCCTGGGTTACTACAGTGCGGGCAAGACCAAGTTCGGTGCGGCCGGCGATTTTGTCACCGCGCCGGAACTGGGCGAGCTGTTCGCACGCTGTGTGATCAACGCGGTGCAGCCGGTGCTGGCCATGCTAGGCCCCGACGCGGACTTTCTGGAGCTGGGCGGTGGCAGCGGCGCTTTTGCCGAGGCGGCGCTCAAGGCGTTGGATGCTGGCGGCACGCTACCGCGGCAGTATCTGATCCTGGAACCCAGCGCCGACCTGCGCGAGCGTCAGCGCGAACGGCTGCGCGCGAATCTTCCGGCCGAACTCAACGCTCGCGTGCAATGGCTGGATCGGCCGCCCGAACCGGACTGGCGCGGCGTGCTGTTCGCCAACGAAGTGATCGACGCCTTGCCGGCCACGCGTTTCAGCCTGCGCGATGGCGAGGTTTTCGAGGAGTACGTGGCGCTGGATGGCGAGGGTCGTCTGCGCCGTACCGATCGTCCGGCCGATGCGCTGGTCGCCGCTGCCGTGCGTCACGTCGAACGCGACCTGGGCAGTGAATTTGCCGATGGCTACCGTTCGGAAATCCTGCCGCAATTGCCGTACTGGATCCAGGCGGTCGCCGGCTCGCTGGTCGCCGGACTGGTGCTGTTCATCGACTACGGCTACGTGCGCCGGGAGTTCTATCTGCCCGAACGCGACGACGGCACCTTGATGGCGCATTACCGCCATCACGCGCACAACGATCCGCTGTATCTGCCGGGCCTGAACGACCTGACCGCCTCGGTCGATTTCACCGCGCTGGCCGAGGCCGGCAACAGCGCCGGCTTCGGTGTGGCCGCGTATCTGCCGCAGGCCCAGTTCCTGATCGGTGCCGGCCTGCAGGACATTTTCGAAAGCGAGCAGGCGAAGATCGCCGACGAACACGGTCGCTATCGACTGGCCCAGGAAGTGAAGAAGCTGATGCTGCCCGATCAGATGGGCGAGCGCTTCCAGGCGATGCTGCTGGCGCGCGGTCTCGACGTGTTGCCGCTGCCGGCCGAACTGCTGGCTGCCGACCAGGGTGGCCGACTGTAGGAGCCCGCTGGCGGGCGATGCTCTTGCTTTGATGGTTGGCTAGGAAAAATCAAAAACAAAAGCATCGCCCGCTAGCGGGCTCCTACCAGTGCCGTCGCGCTTGTTACAACGCCGCGCTGCTGGCGGGCGCCGGTGTCGACGCAGCGGGTGCCGGTAGCGGCAACGGCTCCACCGCCGTCGAATCGGCCGGTCGGCGCGCCAGCCCGCCATGCCGGAACAGCTCGCTGGCCACCTGGTAATACGCAATCGCCTGGTCGATCTGGTTAGA
>Ga0209026_1000145_pt1 | contig 111490 bp, 114 predicted proteins | sample AraplaCL_Col_mCL_FD_184262 | JGI IMG/M metagenome (GOLD analysis project Ga0209026, IMG submission 184262) | Arabidopsis root microbial communities from the University of North Carolina, USA - plate scrape CL_Col_mCL (SPAdes) (version 2) | ecosystem: Host-associated > Plants > Roots >...
CGGGGAGAGGGCTGGGGTGAGGGGCCAGGCTGGCCAGATCGTTGCATCGGAGCACGCTTCGAATTTCCACCACCGCGAGCACCCACCCCTCATCCGCCCCTTCGGGGCACCTTCTCCCCGAGGGGAGAAGGGATCAACGCTACTTCCCCAGCAGCTTCTCCAGCACCTTGCCTACCGCCGCGAAGGCGAATGCCCCGGTAACGTGCGTGGCCGCACCAAGCCCGCCGCCGCAGGCGAGATTCAACGCATCGCCGCCCGGCGGACGATTGCCGCACACCGTGCCGTCCGGCTGCGGGTATTGCACGTTCTGCAGCGAATACACCGCCGACACGCCGAAGTAGCGATCGGGATTGCGCGGAAAGTTGAAGTCGGTGCGGAGCTTTTTGCGGATCAAGCTGAACATTGCGTCGTGCTCGGTGCGCGACAGATCGCGCACACGGATCTGGGTGGAATCGGTACGCCCGCCGGCCGAGCCCACGCTGACGATGGGCAGCTTGCGCCGGCGGCACCAGGCGATCGTCTCCAGCTTCACGCGGAACGCATCGCAAGCATCGAGCACGACGTCGTAGCCGCGGTCGAGCAGCTCGTCCAGTGTCGATGGGGTGAGGAAGCGCTCGATCGCTTCCAGCCGGATCGTCGGATTGATCGCATGCGCGCGCGCCGCGATCACGCCTACCTTGGGCTTGCCGTATTCGCCGTCCAGCGCATGCAGCTGGCGGTTGGTGTTGGACACGCAGACCTCGTCGGCGTCGATCAGGGTGAGCCGGCCCACGCCGCTGCGCGCCAGCGCCTCGGCGGCCCATGAGCCGACGCCGCCGATGCCGATCACGCAGACATGCGCCTGCGCCAGCGTAGCCACGCTGCCGTTGCCGTAGAGACGTTCGACGCCGGCAAAGCGCTCGGCCGGAAATGCCAGCCCGCTCATGCCGGCATGCTGCCGACGGGGAGCTCGATCGTGTTCGTGAGTGTCACTGGCTTGGCCTGCTGCGGTGTGGCGGTCATTTTATCGTGCGCGGCATCGACGCGGGTTATTCTTGCGGTTCTCTTCGTCAGCCATGGAACCGAACCGATGCGCGTTGCTCTCATGATTTTGCTGGGACTCGTGGTTGGCGTGCTCGGCACAGCTCAAGTCATGAACGTGCTGGCCGCGCGCAATCCGATGCCGAAGGCGGTGATGGAGACGATGGGCTACCACATGGGCGAACTGAGCCATGCGTTGAAGGCCAAGCAGTGCGACGCCGCGAAGATCCAGCATCACCTGGAGCGCGTGCAGTCCACTGCCACCGATATCGTGCCGGTGTTCGGGATCGGCGAAAAGTCGTTTACCGACAAGGCGGGTGAGTTGCAGACTCACCTGCAGCAGGCCGTGCAAGCGGCGCCGGCGGACTGCGCGGCACTGGCCGCGGCGGTCAAGCCGATCGGTGAAACCTGCAAGAGCTGCCATCAGCAATACCGCTGAGATTTTCGGAAACCAGCCGCACTCAGAAGCTGACTTTCCCGCGCAGCATCTGCCCGTACATCACCCAGTCGCCGAGCAGGCTGTACAGCGGGTGTTTGAATGTGGCCGGGCGATTCTTCTCGAAAACGTAGTGACCCACCCAAGCACAGCCGTAGCCGAATACGGGCGCTAGCCACAGCCAGCGCAGCTGGCCGCTCAGCACGGCCAGTACGACCACCGCGATCACCAGCGTGCTGCCGATGAAATGCAGGCGGCGGCAACTGCGGTTGTTGTGCTCGCTCAGATAGAACGGATAGAACTCGGCAAAGCTGGTGAAACTGGACATGGGATGACCCCCGATTGATGGACGCCGTCATTCCGGCAACGGAATGAACTCGACCTCGTCGCCGGGGACCTTGCCGAAACGCTGCTCCCGCCATTCCGCCTTGGCCTGCTCAATGCGCTCGCGCGTGCTGGCGACGAAGTTCCACCACAGATGGCGCTCGCCATCCAGCGGCGCGCCGCCGAACAGCATCACGCGGCTCGCTTCGCGCGCGCGCAACGATGGCGCCGAGGATCCGGCCTGCACCGCCATCTGGGTGGCATCGACGTCCAGCGCGCCCCAGCTGACCGCCCCTTCGACGACATGCACGCCGCGTTCGGCGTGCTCCTGCGGCAGCGCGAGTTCGGCGCCGGCGGCCAAACGCGCTTCCAGAAAAAACATCGGCGCGAACACCTTCACCGGCGAGTGCTCGCCGTAGGCGCTGCCGGCGATCAGCACGGCCTCGACACCGGGCTGGCGTATCTGCGGCAACGCGGCGCGGTCGTGATGATGAAATTCCGGCTCCACCTCGGCGTCGGCCTGCGGCAGCGCCACCCAGACCTGGATGCCGTGAAGCTTCTGCCCGGCCAGGCGTTCTTCCGGCGGCGTGCGTTCCGAATGCACGATGCCGCGGCCGGCCGTCATCCAGTTCACTTCGCCAGGATAGATGTCGGCCAGGCTGCCCAGGCTGTCGCGATGACGGATCGCACCATCGAACAGCCAGGTCACCGTGGCCAGGCCGATATGCGGATGCGGCCGCACGTCCATGCCTTTGCCGGCAGTGAACTGGGCGGGCCCGATATGATCGAAGAACACGAACGGACCGACGTGGCGCACCTGCAGCACGGGCAGCATGCGTCGAACCATGAAGCCATCGCCGAGATCGTGCACGCGGGCGTCGGCAATCAGTGTGGGGGTGACTTCCATCAAGCTCTCCTTCGGCTCACCAGGCACGCTGATACTGCACCGGCGCGGTGATCTGCGCATCCAGCAACTGCGCCGCACGGCGCGGGAAATACGGATCGCGCAGACTTTCGCGAGCCATCAGCACCACATCGGCTTCGCCGTTGGCGACGATCGCGGCGGCCTGCTCGACTTCGGTGATCAGACCCACCGCACCGGTGGCGATGCCGGCTTCGCGCCGGATGCGCGCGGCGAACGGCACCTGATAGCCCGGCCCCAGCGGAATCTTCACGTGCGGCAGCAGGCCGCCGCTGGAGACGTCGATCAGATCCACGCCGAGGGACTTCACTTCTTTCGCCAGCCGCACGCTCTGTTCGATGTCCCAGCCATCCGCATCGGCCCAGTCCGTGGCCGAGATGCGCAGCCACAGCGGCAGCTCGGCCGGCCATACCTCGCGTACGGCGACGATGACCTCGCGCACGATGCGGCTGCGATTCTCGAAACTGCCGCCGTAGTTGTCGCTGCGCTGGTTGCTCAGCGGCGACAGGAATTGGTGCAGCAGGTAGCCGTGTGCCGCATGCAGCTCGATCAACTCGAAGCCGGCCGCCAGCGACCGTTGTGCGGCGGCACGGAAGTCCGCCACCACCGCGCGGATCCCGGCTTCGTCCAGCGCTTGCGGTATGTTCCAACCCTTGTCGAACGGCAATGCTGAAGGCGCCACGGTCAGCCAGTCGCCGTGCCCGGCCGGCACCGGGCCATGGCCTTGCCACGGCCGCAGCGTGCTGGCCTTGCGCCCGGCGTGGGCCAATTGAATACCGGGGACCGCACCCTCCGCCTTGATGAAGCGGGCGATCGGTCGCCACGCTTCCAGCTGGGCCTGATTCCACAGGCCAGTGTCCTGCGGCGAAATGCGTCCCTGCGCCGACACCGCGGTGGCTTCGGCGATTACCACCGCCGCACCACCGACGGCGCGGCTGCCCAGATGCACCATATGCCAGTCATTCGGCATGCCGTCGCTGGCCGAGTACTGGCACATCGGCGACACCACCAGGCGATTGCGCAAGCTGAGGCTGCGCTGGGCGAACGGTTCAAACAGATTCATCTGTACATTCCAGCAGGGACAGCCCATCCAGATGCAGGCGGATGTCCCTGGAATCAAGCGACCGTGCCGGCGTGCGCGGTGACCACGGCATCTTGCGCCACGAGCCAGCGGGCGATGCGGGCAGCGACAGGGGCCGGCGTTTTCATCCAGCCAAAATGATCGGCCGGACCGCCCAGCTCCTGCGGCGAGATCACATCCACGCTGCGCTCGCTCGGCCCCAGCTTGCCCAATAGCCAGTCCAGCGAGGCCTGCGGTGCGAGCCAGTCGTCGCACAGGCGCAATGCCAGCAACGGCAGTTGCAGTGACGCCAGTTGCTGTTCGAAATCCTGGGTCATGCCGGCCGCCGCGTAGCGACCGGTGCGCCCCGTGCGCGACCAGTCGGCAATCACGCCGCGCGCCTCGTTGCCGCCAAAGCCGATCCGACGGCCGGGCAGATAACCCAGCAGACCGGCCAGCCACGGGGCCAGCACGTAGGCCACACCGATCAGCCAGCCATGCCGGAACCGTCGCCAGTACGGCGCGCCGCTGGCCACCAGCAGCAGCCCGGCAAATTCGGCCGGATGCAGGCTGGCGTATAGCGAACCCAGTTGACCGCCCAGACTGTGCCCGCCCAGCCAGCAGGTTGCCTGCGGCCAGCGTGCGCGCAACACCGCCAACCCGGCGGGAAGGTCTTCACGCAGCAGTTCGCGATAACCCCAGTCGCAGGCGCGGCCGGCGCGCCGATTGCTGGAACCGATGCCGCGCCACTCGTGCACGGCCACCGCCACCCCGTGGGCCGCCAGCGCTTCGGCGAGCGGCAGATAATGCCGGGCCGGTATACCCATGGCGGGAATCCAATACAACAATCGGCGCCAGTCGCCGGTGGGCTGCGCGCACAACAATTCGAAACGGGAACCGTCGGCGACCGCAACCGGAATCACCGCCGGTTGAATCCCTGCGGCAATGACATTTTCAGCAGAATGATCGGACATTCCGACAGGCTAGCGAATTGGCGCGGCCACTACAAAAAAAAGGCCGGCATATGCCGGCCTCTTCAAACAGGTTCCGCCACCGCAATCAAACGGGCGTGACGTCCTCAGCCTGCAAGCCCTTCTGGCCGTCGACGACCTTGAAGCTCACCTTCTGCCCTTCCTGCAGGCTTTTGAAACCCGAACCCGTGATGGCGCGGAAATGTACAAACACGTCAGGGCCATTATCACGGCTGATGAAGCCGAAACCCTTGGCGTCGTTGAACCACTTGACTGTACCTACTTCACGATCCGACATGACTCACTCCGATCCATTACCAGACGCTGAGACAAACCGGCCCCAACGGGCCGACGGTTTACTGAGCATGCAGGGGCGGGTGCAACGGCGGTTTCAGGAAACCCTTACGGGGCACGCACGTAGCCAAGCAGACACAGTGGGCCAAGCATAACGGATTTCATGCCCGCAAGTGATTTGTCAAGCAGATTGTCATGGCCATTATCCGGGCAAGATAAAATCGGGCGTCGCCGCCCGATTTTCCTTACAAAACATGACGATCAGGCGGGGGTCACTTCTTCGGCCTGCAAGCCTTTCTGGCCTTGCACCACCTTGAAGGAAACCTGCTGGCCTTCCTGCAGGCTCTTGAAGCCGCCACCGGTAATCGCCCGAAAGTGCACAAAAACGTCCGGGCCATTGTCACGGGCAATGAAACCAAAGCCTTTGGCGTCGTTGAACCACTTGACGGTGCCAAGCTGACGATCAGACATATTAATCACTCCACTGGGTTTATAGACCCGGTCCGCACCATGCGGCGGACCGGCTTACTGGCGTGCAAGGAAACAACCCTGGGGTGAACGATGAGGCAGATCGCGGATCGGCTGCATCGGGTCACAAACTATGCTGACCCCGGCAAACTCAGTGGGCGGATCATAACGACAGAATGGAACCGAAGCGAGATCACGGAACCGGACATTGAAATGGGTCGATTCGCTCGATTTTGTCGATCGGGCGGTAAATTCAGATTTCCTTTACCTCAAACCTTGTTTAGTGTGGATAAATTCCACGATCCACTACCGGCATGCCCTTTTGGCCGCCGGCAAGGTCGCCAAGCTTGAGGAGTGCCGATAATGCCTATCCTGACCCGTCTGACCCTGGCCACCATGGTCGGTGGTCTGTTGCTGACTGGTTGTGCCGAGCAAAAGGCCACCCGCACGACGACCACATCGACCGCCGAAACCTCATCCACCACCACCTCGAATGCCGCTGCCGGCGGCAAGACGACCCAACGACGGACCGTCAAAGCCAACGGCCATATCACCGTCACGGACGTCAACCTGCCCGACCATACCGGCATTCCCGCCTGCGACGATTATCTGTCCAGCTATCTCGCCTGCCATCGTGCAGCGGCCATTTATGCGCCGAACCAATTGCAGTCGCGTTACGATGCGATGCGCACCAGCCTTTTGCGCGACTCGGAGAATCCCGATATCCGGCCACAGCTGGCGGCACGCTGCAATTCGCTGGCCAGCCAGTTGCACGAGGCCCTGCACGGCAAGTCGTGCGCAGAGGCTCCGGCCACGAACAGCAGCGGCACCCCCTGATCGCGGGTACGGCCTGGGAATGGTCCGATCAATGGTCGCCGTCGCTCACTGATCCTTCAAGGCGGCGCGCAATGCCTTCGCCACCATCGCCGGCTGGGTGCGGCCCAGCCGGATTTCCGGTGTGCCGTGCCAGCGGGCCGTGTCGACAATCGCCTTGGCCACCGCCTGCACCAGCGCCGGCGCGGGTGTCACGCCGGGCTCCAGGAACAGGGCCTTGATCTCGAAGACGCCGTCGCTGCGATGGGCCTTCGCGTCGAGCCGACCGATCAATTGGCCACGATGCAGGATCGGCAGCACGAAGTAGCCGTAGCGGCGCTTCGCCGCCGGTGTGTAGCACTCGATGGTGTACTCGAAATCGAACATCGCCAGTGTCCGCGCGCGGTCCCATACCAGCGGATCGAACGGCGACAGCAGCGCCGTATGCGTGGCGCGCAAGCGGCCCTGCCGCGCCTTGTCCAGCACGTCGCCGTGGTCACGGTGCACGTACCCCGGCGTGGCCCAGCCCTGCACCCGCACCGCCAGCAGTTCGCCGCTGGCCAGCAGCGGCCCCAGCTCGCGGTCGGTGACCTTCGGCTTCAGGCGAAAATAGTCGGCGATCCAGCCTGCCGGCGTCACACCCAGCGCACGTACGCTGTCGACGATGAAGCGTCGCCGAAGGTCCGCCGCCGAGAATGCTTCGGCCGCGGGATCGAACGGCGGATCGAGCCGGGCCAGGACACGTTCGGCGAGGTCGTATACGCGCTGGAAGTTCTCGCGCCGCGCCACCATCAGCTCGCCCAGCGCGAACCATGCCTCCAGCCAGCGCTTCTCCGGCTTCCATTCCCACCAGCCCGGCTTGGCCACGCCGTCCTTGCGCACAAAGTCCGCCGCGCGAACCGGACCGGATTCGCGAATGCCTGCCAGCAGCGCATCCATGTCGGTGCGTTGTTCGCGATGCATGCGTGCCGCGTGCCGCTGCGCCCAATGATGCATGCGCCGATCGTGTCCGCCGCGATGCCATGCCACATCGGCGGCGCTGATGAAGCATGCCTCGTGCGCCCAGCATTCGGCCAGCCGACCTTGGGCCAGGGCCTCGTCCAGCCAGCTCATCGGGTAGTCGCCCAGCCGTGCATGCAGTACCAGATACGGGCTGCGCGCCACCACATGGATGGTGTCGATCTGCAGCAGGCGCATACGCTCGATCATCGCCACGACATCGCTGCGCCGCGGGCGCCGCCGCAATGGCTGTAGCAGGCCTTGTGCGGCCAGTTGCAGCAGACGCGCCTGCGCCTGGCTCAACACGCTGCCATCACCTGAAGCTGGGCTCAACGACACGGCAGCTTCACGGTGTCGTGACCAAGATATTGAGCCGGCATTTACAAAGTCCCTGTTAGCGTGACCCCGAGTTGGGCACCGGCAACGGGGGTCCCGCCCGATGGATTGCGGATATCCGCACAACCTCACGCAATATATTCTGGCATGGAGTCTCGATCATGAAATCTCGCAAGCCACTGTTGTCCGCTCTTGCTGCCGGCGCTTTTCTGCTCAGCGGTACGCTGATCGCCCAGAACGCACCGCCACCCCCGCAACCCCCGCCGAGCGGACAGGATGTAGCCCCCGCTCCGCCACCTCCACCGACCGGGCAGGACATGCCTATGCCTCCGGCCCCGCCGCCCGCTCCGGCGACCTCGACGCCACCCGCGCCCTCTGCCCAACCGATGCCGGCTCCTTCAGGGGCAACTACTAGCAGTCAGGGTCAGGCGATGTCCCAGTCAGCGCAGGGTCAAGTGGTCGTGCGCAGCGTCCCGCCGCCGGCGCCCACGGTCGGCCCGGCCCCTCCATTCGAGCAGCTGTCCGGCGGCAAGAAGTCGATCTCGGAGGAACAGGCCGCCGCCTATCCGCCGCTGGCCAACGACTTCATCCACGCCGACACCAACCGCGACGGCCGGATCAGCAAGACCGAATACACCAACTGGACCAAGCAACTCTGACGGTCCCCACCCGATCGAGCCGACCATGATCACATCATGGCCGGCTCTCGTTTTGCCGGTCTCGGCCGCTTTCCCCGCCCCAGTCGCGGTGCATGGCCTAGACTCCCGCCTCGATCGCCCGGGAACCTTGCTCTTGATGAAGCCTCATTCCGCTGTCCTGCCGCTGACGCTCATCGTCAGCCTGCTTTCCCCACCCAGCCACGCGCAGAATCCAGACCCTACCGATATCCGCGCCTGCACCGCGATCGAGAGCGACGCGCAAAGGCTTGCCTGCTATGACCATGCGACGGGACGGGTGAATCTGCCGGCCGCGCAGAAACGGGTGAACACGGCAACGGCCGCGCCGAACATTTTCAGCCGTGACCGCAAGGACACGACGGCCGCGGTGGAAACCAACAGCGAAGTGGCGCGACCGCTCTCGCTGCTCGACAGCCGCTGGGAACTGTCGCCCGAGAGCAAGCTCGGCACCTTCAACATCCGTGGCTACCAGCCGGTGTACGTGTTGCCGGTGTTCGCCACCAGCGACCAGAACAAGCAACCGCACAGCCCCAACCCCGACAACACAGTGGCGCACAGCGAGCAGTTGGACAACGCCGAGATGAAATTCCAGCTCAGCCTGAAAACCAAGGTGTGGCAGGGGGTATTCGGCGATGCCGGCGACGTGTGGGTCGGCTACACCCAGTCCTCGCGCTGGCAGGTCTACAACACAAAGCAGTCGCGACCGTTCCGCGAAACCAATTACGAGCCCGAGGCGATGCTGGTGTTCAACACCGACTATCGCCTGCTCGGCTGGGATGGCCGCTTGCTTGGCGTCGGCTTCGACCATCAGTCCAACGGGCGCGGCAACCCGCAATCGCGCGGCTGGAACCGGGTGATCGCAAACATCGGTTTCGAACGCAACGGCTGGACGGTGATGATTCGGCCATGGTGGCGCATACCCGAAGCGCGCATCACCGACGACAATCCCGACATCAGCGACTATGTGGGACGGGGCGAGATCCAGATCGTCCACGAATGGCGCGGCCAGGAGTTCGGCATGATGCTGCGCGACTCGTTCCGCGGCGGCAGCCGCCAGCACGGCGCCGCCAAATTCAGCTGGAGCTTCCCGATCGCGGGCAATCTGCGCGGCTATGCGGAAGTGTTCAAGGGCTACGGCGAAAGCCTGATCGACTACAACCACAACGCCACTTATGCCGGCGTGGGTATCTCGCTGCTCGATTGGTATTGAGCCCTACGGCTCAGCGCAACCAACTGGTTTTCATGCCGGCCAGGATCTTCAGCATCTGCCCCCTAGCCAACGGCATCCGGCCGAGCGGCCCGAAGGCGATGTCGCGCAACCGGGCCAGGCCATCGCGTTCGGACTGAAACAGCGGCGTCAGCCAGCGGCTGAGCCGCTGGTACACCGCCACGTGGTGCTGACGCGCGCGCGGATACAGCTGGAGTGCTGCCTCTATATCGTCGCTGGTGGCCAGTGCATCGGCCAAAGCCTCAGCATCCAGAAGTGCCATGTTTACACCCTGCCCCAGTTGAGGACTCATCGCATGAGCAGCGTCGCCGATGAATACCGTGCATCCCTCCACCGGCGTGCGCAATACCACGTCACGATAGCGCGCCCGCTGCAATTGCTGAGGCACGCCAATCGACGCAAGCAGCGATAACGCTTCAGGCCACAATACCGTTACGCGCTCGCGCAAACGTACCAGCGCCGCGTCATCGAACGCATCTATCTGTTCGCCAGGCAGGCTGAAATAAAAAGTGAGCCAGCGACCATCGCGATCGGGACGCCGCCCTACCGGCAGCAGTCCGATCATCTCGCGGGTGCCGCCGTAGCGTTGCTGAAGTACGTCGTGATACGGCCACTTCTCTGCCGGCAGCAGGCACCACATTGCTCCCCACGGATAGGTCCGCTGGCGCCGCACCAGCTGCGGCATCGATGCGCGCAGCCGCGAATGCGCGCCGTCCGCAACCACGATCAGATCGAACGGGCCATATCGCTCACCGGCACTATCGCGCAGGTGTCGACCATCCGCATCGATGGTTTCGATGCGCGCCCCGGTACGGATCCGGGCGGAATCCGCATAAGCATCCCGCAACAGAGTGAAGAGGCTGCCGCGCGTCAGCCCAAGGCCAAAGCAGTCGGCAGCGTGATCGGCGTAACGCATGTCCATCACGCAATGACCGCTCACATTGCAGCCGTGCAGCCGCTCAATGCGCTGCCCCTGCGCCAAAGCCTGCTCGTGCAGGCCGAGCCGGGCCAGCACACCGAGTCCGGTCGGCTGCAGCAGGAAACCTGCGCCGACCGGGCCAGGCGCCGCAGCCTGTTCGAACACGCTCAACCGATGGCCTTGTTCTGCCAGAAACAGCGATGCCGCCTGACCGGCGGCACCGTAGCCCACAATCGCAATATGCCAGCGTCCATGCATGGCGTGGACGTCAGTGGTGATGACCGCCCGCGCCGTGCACGTGACCGTGCGCCAGCTCTTCTTCGGTGGCGGCGCGCAGATCGGTTATTTCGATCGCGAAATGCAAGGTCTTGCCGGCCAGCGGGTGATTGCCGTCGATGAATACCTTGTCGTTTTCGACCTTGGTCACGGTGACGTTGATCTCGCCCTGCGGGCCACGGCCCTGGAACTGCATGCCGGGCTGGATGTCCGCCACGCCCTGGAAGGCCTCGCGCGGCACTTCCTGCATCAGCTCGGCGTGATGCACGCCGTAACCCTCTTCAGGGCTTACGTCGGCGATGAATTTGTCGCCGACCGCACGGCCTTCCATCTGCTTTTCCAGACCCGGCACGATCTGGCCACTGCCGTGCAGGTAGGTCAACGGCTCGCGGCCTTCGGAACTGTCGATGACCTGACCCGCGTCATCGGTCAGCGTGTAATGGAAGGCAGCAACGGAATTCTGGGCAATCTGCATGTGGATCTCGCGAATAGGTTCAAGTCCGCCGGCCAGGTGCCGACACGAACGCGCAAGGTTACCAGAACACGGCAAAACGCCTCCGGGCGCGGCGGGGTTGGCGATCGCCTACCCCTCAACCGCCCAACCGCACCAGCGTGTCCTTGCCGATCTTCTCCGGCGTATCGGTGGAGGCGTAGCGCTTCACCACCTGGCCTTCCGCGTCGACCAGGAACTTGGTGAAGTTCCACTTGATCGACTCGCTGCCCAGGATGCCCTTGCCCTCGCTCTTCAGCCACTTGTAAAGCGGATCGGCCTGTTCGCCGTTCACCTCGATCTTGGCGAACATCGGGAAAGTCACGTCGTATTGCGTGCTGCAGAACGTCTTGATCTCGGTCTCATCGCCCGGCTCCTGATGGCCGAACTGGTCGCACGGAAAACCCAGCACCACCAGCCCACGATCGCGCTGATCCTGCCACAACGTCTCCAGCCCCTTGTATTGCGGGGTGAAACCGCATTTGGACGCAACATTGACGATCAGCAGGGTCTTGCCGCGCCATTCGGCGAGCGAGCGCTGATTGCCGTCGATATCGCGGGCGCTGAAATCGTAGACACTGGACATGGCCGGACTCCCTCTGGTTGGATCAATCAGGCAGTCTACGCCATTGCGTGTGACGCCCGTGGCATAGAATGGCGCTCCCAGCCGCAGGCCAAGGTCCGTCGTGATCCGCTTTGTCGATGTCCACAAGTCCTACCGTGTCGACGGCAGGGACATTCCCGCGCTGCAACCCTTCAGCCTCGACATTGCCGATGGCGAGGTGTTCGGCATCATCGGCCTGTCCGGCGCCGGTAAATCGACGCTTATACGGCTGATCAACCTGCTCGAACGACCCAGCGGCGGCAGCATCTTCATCAATGACGTCGAGATGACCGCACTGGCCGAACCGGCACTGCGCGCCCAGCGGCGAAAAATCGGCATGATCTTCCAGCACTTCAACCTGCTCGCCTCGCAAACGGTGGCGGACAACGTCGCGTTCCCGATGCGGCTGGCGGGCGAACGCGACCCTGCCGTCCTGCGCGCCCGTGTCGGCGAACTGCTGGCAAGGGTCGGGCTCACTGCGCACACCGACAAGTATCCGTCGCAGCTTTCCGGCGGCCAGAAGCAGCGCGTCGGCATCGCCCGCGCGCTGGCCAACCGGCCGTCGATCCTGCTCTGCGACGAAGCCACCAGCGCACTCGACCCGCAGACCACTGCCTCGGTGCTCGATCTGCTGGCCGAGATCAACCGCGAACTGAAACTCACCATCGTGCTGATCACCCACGAGATGGACGTGGTACGGCGCGTCTGCGATCGAGTGGCTGTACTGGATGCCGGTGTGATCGTGGAGCGTGGCGCGGTGGCCGATGTGTTCCTGCATCCGCAACACGCCACCACCAAGCGCTTCGTCAACGAGGCGTTACCCGAGGAAGCGGCGAGCGAACTGGCGCCGTTCGCGCAGGTACCTGGACGCATCCTGCGGCTGAGCTTCCGCGGCGATACCACGTTGACCCCGGCACTGGGTCGGGTCGCGCGCGAGACCGGCATCGACTTCAATATCCTCGCCGGCCGCATCGACCGCATCAAGGACCTGCCTTATGGCCAGCTCACCCTGGCGATGCAAGGCACCGGCGTGGATACCGCCCTGGTGGCGCTGCGCGAGGCCGGCATCGAGATCGAGGAGTTGAGCCGATGAACATGCTGCAAACGCTCTTTCCCAACATCGACGACTGGGGCGAGATCGGCCACGCCTGTATCGACACCTTGCTGATGCTTGGCGGCTCGCTGCTGCTCACCATCCTGATCGGCCTGCCGCTGGGCGTGCTGCTGTACCTCACCGGCCAGGGCCAGCTGCGTCCGATGCCCAAGCTCTATGCGGTCACCTCGCTGCTGGTGAACATCCTGCGCTCGGTGCCATTCATCATCTTGATGATCGTGTTGATGCCGGTGACGTATTTCCTGGTCGGCACCAAGCTCGGCATCCGCGGCGCGATTCCGCCGCTGGTGATCGGCGCCGCGCCGTTCTTCGCGCGGCTGGTGGAAACCGCCCTGCGCGAGGTGCAGCAGGGCGTGATCGAGGCCAGCCAGGCGATGGGCGCCAGCTTGTGGCAGATCGTGCGCCACGTGCTGCTGCCCGAGGCTCGCGGCGGCCTGCTCGCCGGCGTCACGGTCACCGCGATCGCCCTGGTCGGCTATACCGCCATGGGCGGCGCGATCGGCTCCGGTGGCCTCGGCGACCTCGCCTATCGCTACGGCTACCTCAGCTACAAGTCCGACTACATGCTGGTCACCGTGGCGCTGTTGATCGTTCTGGTACAGCTGCTGCAGATGATCGGCGATCGCATCGTGACGCGTTATAAGCGAAGCTGATTTGGTTATTTGCGTTCGGCGGTGTCCGCGGCCAACCTTTGTTGGCCGTACATGAGAAATCGCCGCCATGAGTTTGCTGCTTGCCGCTGTCGCCTCCGTCCTGGCCCTGCTCCTGCTGGCAGGCTATGCCGTACCGAAGGCGTGACGCATTGCCGGCAACGCCCGTCCCATCAGGTTGAACCCCTCGGTTTGTGTTTGGCGGTATAGACGGCTTATCATTGTGCACCGCACAAGCGAATATCCATCATGAGACTGCTGTTTGCCACCTTCGCCACCGCCCTGCTCTTGCTCACGGGCTGTTCCGCGCCGAAGGAGGATGGCCAGACGCTTCGCGTGGCTGCCACCGCGATTCCGCATGCCGAAATCCTCAAACAGGCCAAGCCGCTGCTGGCGAAGGAAGGCGTGGATCTGCAGATCAAGGTGTTCGCCGACTACGTGCAGCCGAACACGCAGCTGGTCGAGAAGAACATCGACCTGAACTATTTCCAGACCAAGCCTTTCCTGGACACGTTCAACCGAGAGCACAACGCCCATCTCGTCACCATTACCGGTGTGCACATCGAGCCGTTCGGTGCGTATTCGCACAAATTCAAAAGCATCGATCAGCTGCCCGACGGCGCCAGCGTGACCATCCCGAACGATGCCAGCAACGGCGGCCGCGCGCTGCTTCTGTTGGCGAAGCACGGCCTGATCACGCTGAAAGACCCGAACAACGAGCTGTCCACGCCGAAGGACATCGCGGCGAACCCGAAGCATCTGCAGTTCCGCGAGCTGGAGGCGGCGATGCTGCCGCGTACGCTGGACGAGGTGGACCTGGCGTTGATCAATACCAACTACGCGCTGGCGGCCGGCCTGAACCCCACCAAGGACGCACTGCTGATCGAAGACGGGAACTCGCCCTACGTGAACTATCTGGTCGGCCGCCCCGACAACCAGAACGATCCGCGCGTGCAGAAGCTGTCCAAGGTACTGAACGGCCCGGAGATCAAGGCGTTCATCGAGCAGAAGTACCACGGCGCCGTGTTGCCGGCTTTCTGAGCGCCGCTGGCTTCCCAGAGAACGAACGAACTAAAGCCCCTGCGTCGCAGGTATCTGGAATACCTGGCGCAGATAGGCCACGTACGCCGTGTCCTCGCACATGTTCTTGCCCGCCGAGTCGCTGAGCTTGGCCACCGGCTGGCCGTTGCAGCGGATCATCTTGATCACGATCTGCAGCGGCGTCGGCCCCACATCGTTCGTCAGGTTGGTGCCGACACCGAACGCAAGCTGGCAGCGGTCGCGGAAGTAGGCATACAGCTGCATAACCTTCGGGATATCGAGGCCGTCGCTGAACACCAGCACCTTGCTGCGCGGATCGACCCGGTTCGCGCGGTAATGCGCCAGCACCTTGTCGCCCCACGCGAACGGGTCACCGGAATCGTGGCGGGTACCGTCGAACAGCTTGCAGAAATACATGTCGAAATCGCGCAGGAACGCGTCGAGTCCGTAGACATCGGACAAGGCGATGCCGAGATCGCCACGGTATTCCTTCGCCCATGCTTCCAGCGCCGCCACTTGCGAATCGCGCAGGCGCGGGCCGAGCGCCTGATGCGCCTGCAGGTATTCGTGCGCCAGCGTGCCCAGCGGAGTCAGGTTGAGCTGGCGTGCCAGCCATACATTGCTGGTGCCGGCCAGCTGTGCGCCCAGTCCGTCACGCAGCTCGGTCACCACTTCGCGCTGCCACACCCGCGAGTAGCGCCGGCGCGTACCGTAATCGGCGATCTTGCAGCCGGCGTAATCCGGCGCATCGCGCAACAATGCCATCTTCGCCTGCAGCCGCCGCCTGCCTTCGGCCAGATCGAGACCGGCGCTGGTATGGCGGAAATACACTTCGTTGATGATGGCCAGCAGCGGCACTTCGAACAGGATCGTATGCAGCCAAGGCCCGCGGATGCGTATCTCGATCTCGCCGTTGTCCGCCGCGGCCGGTGCGATCTCCACATACTTCTCATTGAGCTGGAACAGCCCCAGGAAATCGACGAAGTCGCTCTTGATGAAGCGCCAGCCGCGCAGATAGTCCAGTTCGTCCGCTGCGAAGCGCAGCCGGCACAGCTCAGCCAGCTCGGTACGGATCTCCTCGATGTACGGCACCAGATCGATGCCTGGGTTGCGGCACTTGAAGCGGTACTCGACCTGGGCAGCCGGATACTGGTGCAGCACCACCTGCATCATCGAGAATTTGTACAGGTCGGTATCGAGCAGCGAATCGATGATCATCAGTGGCCCAGGCGCGATAGAGAGGTGCGCGTGAGCCATTATCCATGTCGAAGCGCATCCCACGCGAACCGCTGACGTCTTGCGCAAAAAAAAACTCCATCCGCCAGGGGAGGACGGATGGAGTTTGTCAGGTGGCCTCCAGGGGAGGTAAGGCCAGCCCCTCAGTAACACGATGTACTGTGCCACTTCCTGTCGCCATCACGGCGATACACGTGCTTAGTGTAGCCAGCGCGGCGTGAGTTCAACATGCATGCTGGGATTTGTTCAGCTCTCCGACAGGCTCGCTGGACGATCGCGGGAATGCACGTCATCGCCGCGGCGGCCCTTACAATTTATTTACGTCTTCGCCGGAATCCGCCATGAAGTTGCTCGTCCTTTACCTGCTCCCGCTGGGCCTGATCGTCATGAGCATGATCCTGCCCGTGCAAGCCGCCGAGCTGAAGGTAGACCTCGGCCACGGTGTCACCACTTACCGTACCGAAGCCCTGCTGAAACGCCACGACGTGCGCACGATCGACGTGCCCGGCGATGTCGCGTTCCATCGCACGATGCACTACCGCGCGGTGCCGCTGGCCGCATTGCTCGAGGGCATCGACACCAGCGATCATCTGCAGTTCGTCGCCGGCGATGGTTTCGCGGCCGAGATTCCCGCCGCATTGCTGTTGAACAAACAGGGCAGCGAAGCGTGGCTGGCGATCGAGGACCCGGCACAACCGTGGCCTGCGTTGGACAAGGACCATGGCCACGCCGGTCCGTTCTACATCGTGTGGACCCAGCCACAGGCCGCTCATGTGAATCCGGAACAATGGCCGTACCAGCTGGCAACGATCCGCAAGCTGGGTGGCGTGGCGGCGCGCTTCCCGGCGATCCTGCCCGATCCATCGTTGCCTGCGAACGATCAGGTGCAGCGCGGCTTCGTGGTGTTCCAGCACACTTGTTTCGCCTGTCACACGCTCAACGGCGAGGGCGACGCGAGACTCGGACCGGATTTGAACCTCCCGCACAATCCCACCGAATATCTGCGTGCCGATCTGCTGCGTGCCTTCATCCGCAATCCGCAGTCATTGCGGCAATGGCCGCAGGCGAAGATGCAGGGATTCGACGCGAAGGCACTATCCGACGCCGATCTCGACGCCGTGCTCGCCTACCTGCGGCATATGGCCGGGCGCAAGGCTGCCCATTGACGTCGGGCCCATCGCTCGGCGCCATCGACGATGCGGCTGAACATCTCGCTGCCGGCATTCTCAAGCTGCGCCATCGGAGGCACCTCACTGGCCAAGCAGCGCCTGCAGCGATTTCTCGCGCTGTGCTTCCGGTTTGCGCGCCAGCTCGCGCACGCTGGCGTAGAACGCCGGCCACTGGCGTTCCGCCCGCTGGAACAGCACCGCAAACGCCGGCGTCCACTGTTCGTACAAGCCAAACGGCAGCAGCCGCGCGTTGTTGATCGGTTGCGCGACCCAGCTGTCGTAACGGTGATCTTGCGGCCAGCAGCGCACGCGCCATTGCGAGTAGCGCGTGCGGAACGCCTCGATCTCGCGCTGCTTGCCGGCTGCCATTGCCGCCTCGTCCGCGCCACTGGCATAGAGCGTTTTCAGGCGTTCGCGCAAGTCCAGCACCAATCGGGTGAATCCGGCTTCCATCGTCTGCATGCGATCGTCCTGCGGCGGCAGGCCGCGTGACTGCCGCCACTCGCGCAAGCCCTCCGTCTGCACGAAGGTGGCGAAGGACTCGTTGAACGCCGTGTCGCCTTTCACGTAGATCAGCTGGTGCGCCAGCTCGTGGAAGATCGTGCCGTCCAGTTCGTCGTCGTCCCAGCGCAGCATGCTGGAGAGGATCGGGTCGGCGAACCAGCCCAGGGTGGAATACGCCGGCACGCCGCCGACCCAGACGTCATCGCCACGCGCCTGCAGTCGCGCCGCATCGGCCTTGGCATCGGCCTCGCTGAACCAGCCTCGGTAGGCTACGCATCCGGCGATCGGGAAACACTGCGGCACCGCCTTCACCGAATAGCGCGGTGCGGCAAACACGTTCCACACCACGTAACGCCGATGCAGTTCGACGTAGCCGGTATAGCTACGATTGTCCGGCAGCGCCAGTCGCTGCGAAGCGAACTGGCGTGCCTGCTGGGCCAGTTGCAGGCGCGCGGCGAGCTTCGGATCGGTAGCTGGATCGCGCACCAGCTCATTCAGTGCGCGGCGGTGAGCGATCAACTCGCCCTGCCCGCGCGCCGCCTGCGCGTAGTAACGCAGGCTGCCGCACGCACACAGCACAAGGCCCATCGCCACGATGGCGATGGGCCTTGGAAAGCGAATGCGCAAGGGCGCAAAGCGGAATCGGGACATCCCGCGATTGTGCCCGAAGTGTCAGCGATACTCAGCGATGCTCAATGATGATCATCATGGCGGCGGGAATCGCCGCGACGACCACTCCCGCCGGACGACTGATGCCAACCGTCGTGGCCTCGGTGGTCGCCACCGTGGTAGCCGCCACCGTATCCGTGGTAACCGCCGTGGTAACCACCGCCGCCGTAGTAGCGATAGCGCGGACCACTGTAGTAGTCGATGCTCACGCCCGGCGCGTAGCAGCAGCCGTAATAGCCGCTGCCGTAGTAATAATTGTCGTAGTAGCCCGGCGCCACATAGTAGGCGTTGCCACCGTAACCGTAATAGGCGTCGCCGCTATAACCGCCGCCGCGCACGTAGCTGTAGCCCGGATCGTAATAGCAGCCTGACAACACCGCGGTGGCGGCGATCAGGGCAAAGCTGGCCAACAGGCGTTTCATGATCCGTCTCCACTGAGTGACGGTACTACGCTAGGACGCCGTGCTTGAACGCCTACTGAGCTTTCGGGGCATGGCCGACGGGCATTTACCTGCCAGCCATGTGCGATTGCCGAAGAGTCATCGTCCCAGGGGTGTTGTCGAGTGGAAGCGCCGATCAGTCCTTGCGCTTGCTCTGCTCGCCACGCTGTGGTGCCAGCACACGGCCACCGCCCGCGCCGCCTTCGGCCGATATGGGCGGATGCAACTCCGCGCCATTCGAGGCCGGATGCGCCTGATCGGCGTCGGGCCAGCTCGGCCCTTGCCGGACCCGTTCCTGCTTGGCTTCCAGCAACGCCTGGATCTTCGCCACCGCATCTTCCTGACTGATGTGCTGGATCGGCGCTTCCACCGGTATGACCGGTACGGGTTTGCGGACAGCGGTTCTCGGACTGGGGGCAGCAGGCTTCCCGGACGGACGCTTGGCGACGGCTTTGGGAGCCACCGGCCTGCTGGCTGCGGCCTTCTTCGCGACGACTTTTTTCGTGGCAGTCTTCTTTGCGACGACTTTCTTTGCCACAACCTTCTTGGCGACAGGCTTTTTGGCGACGGCCTTCTTCGCGGCCGGCTTCCGGGTCGCGGCCTTTTTCGCCACCACTTTCTTCGCTGCCGCCTTTTTCACCGCAGACTTCTTCGCCGCAGGTTTGCGTACTGCCGTCTTTTTTGTCGCTGGTTTCCTGGCGGCGACCTTCTTCGCTGCCGCCTTGCGCGGCACCGTCTTGGTCGCGCTGCGTGGGGCTGCTTTCTGCGCAGACGTTTTCTTCTTGGCGGGTGCCTTCTTTGCCGCGGACTTCTTCGCAGCCGACTTGCGGGTCATAGCCATGCGTTCGTTCTCCTGCGGTGATCGATGGGACCAGGTCAGTATGCGCGCATGCGCCACGGCAGGCACCCATCGCCGCAGGATTCATTCATCATCGGCGCATCGAAACGGCGGCCTCCGCCATGGACAGACGGCTCATCGCATGCCGGGATGCATCAATGCGTCGAGAAAATGCGGCAGGACCCGCTGGTTCACCAGCAAGGTGAAGACCACGCCGTACGCCGCGCCCCACAGATGCGCGCTGTGGTTGATGTTGCCGTGCCCGCGCCGGTCCATGTAGATCGAGTAGCCGGTGTACAGCAACGCATAGATGATCGCGGGAATGGGAATCGCGAAGAAGACGTTGATGGTCGCCCACGGCGCCAGCAGGATGAACGCGAACAGCACGGCCGACACCGCGCCGGAAGCGCCCAGGCTGCGGTAGTTAGGGTTGTCGCGATTCTTCAGATAAGTCGGCAGGATCGATACCACCAGGCCGCCGAGATAGAACAGGGCAAACCCGAAGGTGCCCAGCGCCCGGGCGAAGAATCCTTCCATCGCCTGGCCGAAGAAATACAGCGTCAGCATGTTGACGAACAGATGCGAGAAGTCCGCGTGCACGACCCCGTAGGTCACCAGCCGGTGGTATTCGCGCTGGCGGGTAATCGCCGGCGGCCATAGGATCAGGTCGTTCATCAACCGCATGTTCTTGAATGCCATGAACGAGACGATGCTGGTGATGGCGATGATGACCAGGGTTATAGGCATGAACGTTTCCGGTGGCAGGTGCGCAAAGCTCGGCATCTTGGCGTGCCGGCTTGCGCTTGTCGACTTTCCACATGCGCCCCGCTGGCAATCGCTTATGTCCTGCCCACCGCGCTGATATTCCGAAAAATCACTGCCCAGAACACCATCGCACCGCTATGATCAGGCGTTTTACGCGGCCGCTTGCCGCCCGACGGACCTATCGATGGCTTCGCTCCGTTACCTGCACCTGGACGTCTTTGCCGCCACTCTTGGCGGTGGCAATCACCTCGGCGTGGTGATCGGCGCGGATGGGTGGAGCGATCAGGCGATGCAGCGTTTCGCGCGCTGGACGGCACTGGTCGAGACCACTTTCCTGCTGCCGCCGACCGACCCGAAAGCGAGCTACCGGGTGCGCATATTCACCCCGCACAAGGAAATTCCGTTCGCCGGCCATCCCAGCATCGGCAGCGCGCATGCCGTGCTGGCCTGCGGACTGGCCGAAACGCGCGATGGCCTGCTGTGGCAGGAATGCGGCGCCGGCGTGCTGCCGATCCGCGTCGAAGGTAACGGCCCCGGCCGCGAGCTGCTGCTGCAGTCTCCCGGTGAACGCGTGCTGGATACCGGCCCCGCAGCGCATCCGCTGCTGCCGGCGGCACTGGCCGGCATCGAACTTGGCACATTGCCGCCGGCATTGGTCGACGGTGGCCGGCGCTGGTGGCTGGCCGAGGTCGCCGACGAAGCCAGCCTGCGGGCATGGCAGCCCGATCATGCGGCGATCGGTGCGCTGGCTCAGGCCAGCGACAGCATGGGGTTGTGCGCCTTCGCAAGAAGTGGCCATCCCGACTATCAACTCGTCGTACGCGCGCTCCCGGCTGGCGTCGGTATCGTCGAGGATCCCGCCTCCGGCGCCGCCAACGGCCTGATCGCCGCGTATATCGTGCATGCCGAACCGCACGGCATGCTGGCTCGCGGTTATCAGGTCAGCCAGGGGCGCGAGATCGGCCATGATGCGCGGCTGATCGTGCGGATCGACGGCACATCGATCTGGGTCGGCGGACGCAGCCATACCGTAGTCGACGGTACGCTGGAGTGGAACCCGCAAGGCTGAGCGGCCGGTTCGCCCGACGACATCTGCCTCCCATCCCGCCGTTGTAGAAGCGCACCTTGTGCGATAGCCATTGGCCAGGGTCCGGGCAAGAGCTTTCGCGCACAAGGTGCGCTACTACAGGGATTCGTCCAGGTGAGCGCGACGCGCGGCTACCAGCGCCAGCGCCGACCAGTCCAGCTCCGCGTCACCGGCGGCCAGCGCCTCCAGCAAGCTGTCGCGCAACACGCCGGCGAACGGCAACGGCACCCGTGCCGCCGATCCCGCCGTCAAGGCCAGCTCGACATCTTTCAGGCCCAGCGGCATCGAGAATCCGGCCGGTTTGAAGCGCTGCTCGGCAATCAGCTTGCCGTAGCCCTGGTAAGCCGGCGCGGCGAACAGCGTATTCGTCATCACTTCGAGGAAATCCGCCGCGCTGACGCCGTGGGCGCGGGTAAGCGCGGTCGCCTCGGCCATGCTCTCGATCGCCGCCGCCAGCATGAAGTTGCCGGCGATCTTCGCCACGTTCGCGCGCTCCGGCGCGTCACCCAACGGCCACAGCTTGCTGCCCATCGCCTCCAGCAACGGCCGCACTTTTTCGATGGCGGCTGGCTGGCCGGCGACAAGGATATTCAGCTTCGCCGCAGCCGCCATGTCCGGACGTCCAAATACCGGCGCCGCGACATACTCGAGCCCGCGCTTCGCATGTTCCTCTACCAGCTGCCGTGCCAGCGCCACCGAGATCGTGGCGTGATTCACATGCACCGTGCCGCGATCCATCGCATCGAGCAGGCCGCCGTCGAGGAACACCTCGCGCACTGCCTGGTCGTTCGCCAGCATGCTGCACAGCACCTCGCCCTGCGCGGCTCGATCGGCCGTACGCGCCACCTTGGCGCCGAGCGAAGCCAATGGTTCGGTCGCGGCTTCGGAACGATTCCACACGGTCAGCGCATGGCCGGCCGCCAGCAGGTTGCTGGCCATCGCACTACCCATCGATCCAAGGCCGATAAATCCGACTTTCATGCAACTCTCCTCATCGTCGACTGCCGCGCAGTGAAACATGCGACGTGTTCATGACGCGCGAAGCCGCGAGCTAAACCACTTCACCTGCAGCCTGCCCCGACGCCCACGCCCACTGGAAGTTGTAGCCGCCCAGCCAGCCGGTGACATCGACCACTTCGCCGATGAAATAAAGCCCCGGCATCAGCTTCGACTGCATCGTGCTGGAGGACAGGCCGTCGGTATCGACACCGCCCAGGGTGACCTCGGCGGTGCGGTAGCCTTCGGTGCCGCTGGCGGTGATCGGCCACGCGTTGAGTTGCGCGCCGATCTGCTCCAGCTCGGCCTCGCGGTACTGGCGCATCGGTCGGCTTTCAAACCATTGCTCGCACAAGCGCTGCGCCAGCCGCTTCGGCAGCACATCGCCGAGTACGGTTTTCAATTCCGCCAGCGGCCGTGCCGTGCGCTGGTCGATCAGCCATTCGCCGACATGCTGATCCGGCAGCAGGTCGATGCGCAAATCGTCGCCGGGTTTCCAGTACGAGGAAATCTGCAGGATCGCCGGCCCGCTGATGCCGCGGTGGGTGAACAGCAGGCCGGCGCGGAAGCTCCGCTTGCCGACGCGCGTTTCCACCGCGGGCAGCGCCACGCCGGCCAGGTCCTGGTAATGCTCTTGATGCTTGCCGCTCAAGGTCAGCGGCACCAGTCCGGCACGTGTTGGCAGCACGGCATGTCCGAACTGGCGGGCCAGTTCGTAACCGAAACCGCTGGCGCCCATGCTGGGAATCGACAGGCCGCCGCTGGCCACCACCAGCGACTCGGTATGTACTTCGCCGCGCGCGGTGAGCACGCTGAAACCTTCCGGCGTCTTGCGCACTCTCTGCACCCCGCAGTTCGCTTCCACCGTAACCCCGGCGGCGGCACATTCGTCCAGCAGCATGCGCACGATCTGCTTGGACGAGTCGTCGCAGAACAGCTGGCCCAGTTCCTTCTCGTGATACGCGATGCGATGTTTCTCGACCAGCGCGATGAAGTCGGCCGGGGTGTAACGCGCCAGCGCGGATTTGGCGAAATGCGGATTCGCCGAAAGATAGTTCGCCGGGCTCGCACCCGTATTGGTGAAATTGCAGCGGCCGCCGCCGGACATCAGGATCTTCTTGCCGACCTTGTTGGCGTGATCGACGACCAGCACGCGGCGCCCCCGCTGGCCCGCGGCGATCGCGCACATCAGCCCGGCGGCGCCGGCGCCGATGACCAGCACGTCCATTTTCACGAATCCGCATCCTCACGCCACACAAGCTGCGCATTATCGCCTAGCCGCATCGCTTACACTTTGTCTCTGTTTCCAGCGAGCCGCCGCCATGCCTTCCTTTGACGTGATCTCCGAAGTCGACAAGCACGAACTGACCAACGCGGTCGACCAGGCCAACCGCGAGCTGTCCACCCGCTTCGACTTCAAGGGGCAGGACGCGTCGTACGCGCTGGACGAGTTCGTCATCACGCAGAGCGCACCCAGCGAATTCCAGCTGCAGCAGATGCTGGATATCCTGCGTGCCCGGCTGGTGGCGCGGAAGATCGACATTCGCGCACTCGACGTCGGCGATCCGGAAACCAACCTGGGCGGCTCGCGGCAGAAGATTACCGTCAAGCAAGGCATCGAGCAGCCGATCGCGAAGAAACTGGTCGCCTCGCTGAAAGCTGCCAAGCTCAAGGTCGAGGCACAGATCAACGGCGACAAGCTGCGCGTCACCGGCAAGAAGCGCGATGACTTGCAGGATGCCATGGCCGTGCTGCGCAAGGCGGATGTCGAGCTGCCGCTGCAGTTCGACAATTTCCGCGATTGAGTCAGAGCAGGATCAGGCCTTCGAAAGCAGCCTGCCACCCATCGCGGCGTTGACTGCCACCACCATGGCTACCGCCAGCGCGTGCGTCAGCAGGTCGGTGGCGGCGGCATCGAACGAGTGACAGATTTCCAGCAGGCTGGCCGAGGCGGCCGCGCTGGCCAGGCCGATCAGCACCGCGGTGAGCATCGGCCGCAACGGGCAGGCGCGGCGCAGCAGCACGATCAGCAGCGCGGACAGCGGGATCGAGAAGCTGATGATGAAGATCAGGCAATCGGCAGATTGATGCATGCTGGCGACCTGGGTGCCTGGCGCGATCCAAGTGCGCAGGCAGCCGAGACCGCTGGCACCGATCCACAGCAAGGCACCCGGCAGCGGCAGCCATGCCCACGCCGCGCGCCGTCCCGGCACACCCAGCGCGAAAGCGGCCCACGCCGCGGTGACCGCGGTGATTACCGCGCCCATGCCAGCCCAGCCGAGATCCGGCGTGCCAGCCCACCGCCGCAACATCGGCTCCGCGCCGTAATGCATCAGCAGCACGGCAGCGATGGCCGCCACCACCAGCATCCAACCGACGGTGCGCAGCCACGGCGGCAGCAGACGCCGCACCGGCACCAGGTCGGTGCCAAGGCGGTCGATCAGTGCCTCATGGGATTGCAGGTCGGACATGGTCTCAGGATTCTCCATGGAAACGTTCGCGCAACGCCTTCAGCGCGCGATGCAGGTTCACTTTCAGAGCTCCGGCGTTGCGCCCGGTCAGTTCGGCCGCCTCGCTCAGCGAGCGCTCGCGCAGGCCAAGCTGTTCCACCGCCTCGCGCTGCCCCGGCGGCAATTCGGCGATCGCCTCACGCAGACGTTGCGCGCGTTGACCGCTTTCGGTGGCGGCGCTGGCATCGTCGACGTCGGGATGGCTGTCGAGCGCGAATTCGTCGTGCAACTCGCGACTGTCGCGACGGCCGCGGCTGCGCAGCGCGTCGATCGCCCGGCGGTTGGCGATCGCGGTGATCCAGGCATCGTAGGAACGCGCCGGATCGTAGGTATGACGCACGCGGTGCACGGTGATCAAGGTTTCCTGCACCACGTCATCCAGATGATCGTGCGCCACGCCCTGCCGCCGCGCCGCTGCGCGGATCAATGCCACCGAATCGGCCAGCAGCTTTTCGTAGGCACGCCGATCGCCTGCCTGCGCAGCAGCCATCCACGCCGCCCGACGCTGATCGGGCGTTTCGCTGCTGCTGGCGGTGGCGGATGCAACAGGCATGGTCCAGACGAGACTCACCCCTTGGGAAAGTCCACTATCTAGACCCATGAAGCCGGTGGCGGTCAAGGGTTGCGACATGCTCGGTCCATAACGGAACACTTACATGACCTTCGCTGCATCCGCAGCCAGCGTTACTTCATGCCGGCAAGTAACCGCTGCCGGCGTGCCGGCGAATAACCAGGCAACCTCCCTCATGATGACGCTACCATGCTCGTGTTGATCCTCGCCTACCTCGGCGGCGTACTGACCATCCTCAGCCCGTGCATCCTGCCAGTGCTGCCGTTCGTGTTCGCCCGCTCCGACCGCCCGTTCATGCGCAACGGCCTGCCGATGCTGCTGGGCATGGCGATCACCTTTGCCGCGGTGGCCACGCTGGCCGCACTGGGCGGTGGCTGGGCGGTGCATGCGAACCAGTACGGCCGCTACGTCGCGATGGTGGTGCTGGCCTTCCTCGGCCTGACCCTGCTGTCGACTCATCTGGCCGAATGGATCAGCCGCCCCTTCGTGGCACTGGGCAACCGGCTGTCGCAGCGCTCGGCCGGCGATGGCGAATCGATCTGGGGCGCCGCCGGTCTAGGCGTGGCCACGGGTCTGCTGTGGGCACCATGCGCCGGCCCCATCCTCGGCCTGCTGCTGACCGGCGCGGCACTGAACGGCGCCAGCGTGCAGACCACCTTGCTGCTGCTCACCTACGCGGCCGGCGCGGCGACTTCGCTGGGGCTGGCGCTGCTGATCGGCGGCAAGGTATTCGGCTTGATGAAGCGCTCGCTCGGCGCCGGCGAATGGGTCCGCCGCGCGCTCGGCGTACTGGTGCTGTGCGGTGTCGCCGCGATCGCGCTGGGGCTGGATACCGGCCTGCTCACCCGCGTCTCGCTGGCCAGCACCGGCGGTATCGAACAGAAGCTGATCAATGCAGTACGCCCGGCACCGGTGCCCGAAGCAACACCGAAAGCCGGTGAGCCGCTGCCGGTGGAAGGCCAGATCCCGTCGCTGGCCGGCGCCACGCAGTGGCTCAACAGCCCGCCGCTGAGCACCGAATCATTGCGCGGCAAGGTGGTACTGGTAGATTTCTGGACGTACTCCTGCATCAACTGCATCCGCTCGCTGCCGTATGTGCGCGGCTGGGCCGACAAGTACAAGGATCACGGCCTGGTGGTGATCGGCGTGCACGCACCGGAATTCGCGTTCGAGAAAGACCAGGTCAACGTGGCCAAGGCGGTCAAGGATCTCGGCGTCGATTACCCGGTGGCGCTGGACAACGACTACGCGATCTGGAAGGGCTTCAACAACGAGTACTGGCCGGCGCATTACTTCATCGACCCCGCCGGACAAATCCGCCACCACCATTTCGGCGAAGGCAACTACCGGGAGAGCGAGGACGTGATCCGCCAGCTGTTGACTGCCGCGGGCCAAAAGGACCTGCCAGGCGGCTACGTCAGCGATGACCATCATGGCGTGGAAGCCGCCGCGTCGAACGATCCCACCCGCTCGCCGGAAACGTACGTCGGTTATGCCCGCGCGCAGAACTTCGTCGGCGGTCGCGTAGCGAATGACGAGGAGCAGGATTACCGCGCCCCCGGCACGCTGGCGGCCGACCAGTGGTCGCTGGACGGACACTGGACTGTACATGGCGAAAATGCGCAGCTGGACCGGGCCGGCGGCGGCATCGTCTATCGCTTCCGCGGCCGCGACCTGCACCTGGTGCTTGGTCCCGCCGGCGACGGCAAGCCGATCCGAATCCGCGTCACCATCGACGGCAAGGCGCCTGGCGCGGACCACGGCATGGATACCGACGCCGACGGCAATGGCACTATCACCAGCCAGCGCCTGTACCAGCTGGTGCGTCAGGCCAACAGCAGCGGCGAGCGGCTGTTCCAGATCACCTTCCTCGATCCCGGCGTGCAGGCCTATGCATTCACGTTCGGCTGATCGCAATAGTTCGTTGGCTCTTTAAGCTTTTGTGGGAGCGACTTCAGTCGCGATCGCCTTTGGAATCGCGGAGAGCTTCGCGACTGAAGTCGCTCCCACAAAACGCACGACTCTCGGAGGTTGCCATGTCACGCATTGATGAAACCCTCGCGATGGATCGCCGCCGCTTCCTGCGCGCAACGCTCACCGGCGGCGCGCTGCTCGTCGTCGGCGGCGGCCTGGTCATTCCGCGCCTGTTCGCGGCCGACAACACGCCGATCGGCCAGCCAGGCAACGTGCTGCTGGAAATCTTCGGCGACGACGGCCGCGATCTCGGCCCGCGCCAGGTACCCAAACTGGTTCTGACCGACGCGCAATGGCGCCAGCGGCTGTCGCCGGCGTCGTACGAGATCATGCGCCGCGACGGCACCGAGCCGGCGTTCAGTGGCGAGCACGAGAAGCCCGCCGTCGCCGGCCTGTTTCGCTGCATGGCCTGTTCCACGGCACTGTATGACGCCGCTACCGAATTCGATTCCGGCACCGGCTGGCCCAGTTTCTGGCAGCCGATCGCCAGACGCAACGTGATCGAGCGCAGCGACCGCATGTTCGGCATGGAACGCACCGCGATCAGCTGCGCCGGCTGCGACAGCCACCTCGGCCACGTCTTCGACGACGGCCCGCCGCCGACCGGCTTGCGCTACTGCATGAACTCGGTCGCGTTGCGGTTTGTGGCGCGGACCACAGGCTGAATAAACCATGATGTAACCGGACCTGACCGGGCCGAATCCATTGGCATTTCGCCAACGATATCGTCACGTCAGCGCGCGCATAAGTGAAGCGACATCCACCCGTGGAGGTTGCCCGCATGAAACGTCTGACCCGGCTTGCTCTTGCCTCACTGTCGCTGGCGTCACTGTCGCTGGCCTTCCCCGCGCTCGCGCAGGCGGCGGATGCCTACGTCACCGGCAACGTCTATCTGCGCGCCGGGCCCGACCCGGACTACCCGCTGATCGACCAGATTCCGGCCGGCACCGAGGTCGACGTGCAAGGCTGCACCGATGGCTGGGAATGGTGCGATGTGATCGTCTTCGGCGATCGCGGCTGGATCGCCGGCAACTACATCGAATACGAATACGAGGACCGGCCGGTGCTGGTACCCGAGTACGGCCCGCAGATCGGCATCCCGATCGTCACCTTCGTGATCGGCGACTACTGGGACCACTATTATCGCAGCCGCCCGTTCTATCGCGACCGTGATCGGTGGTACAGCCGTCCCATGAGCCGCCGTCCACCACCGCCGCCGATGAGTCATCCGTATGTGGGACGGCCGATACCCGAAGGCGGCGGGCAGCGGCGTGATCGCGACGAGGGCCGGCCGCCGCAATACCAGCGTCCCGAGCAAGCCGTTGAACGCGAGCAGCCCCGGCGCGGCGCCTACGAGAGTCGACCCGCCCCGCCAAACCAGCGAACGGAACAGGTCGGCGTACCGCAGCAGCGTGGCGCGAACCCCGGCGCCCGTCCGCAAGAACGCGCTGTCCCGCCGCGCGGTGAAGCGCAGGCCCGTGGTCACGAGGCCAAACCTGCTCAGCGCAAGAAGGACGATCATGACGACAACAATGGCCATTGATCGCTGATCAGGCGACACGAACGCCGATCCTCCACAGGATCACAGCCATACCCTCGACCGCACACTCGGCGATAGCGGCGTCATTCCTCGCTGGAACGGACTGGCCCATGGCGCCCTTCCCGTAGCGCCCTCGGCGATCAATACTCCAGCATCGCAACTGACTGGCGTACCGCCCGATGGCCGACCTGTTCTCCCCTGACGTGCTTGCCGCGCAACCGCTCGATCATGCACTGGCACTTTCCGCGCGTTACTACACCGACCCGCGCATGCCGCAACTCGACGCCACCGCGGTGTTCGCGCGGAGCTGGCAGCTGGTGTGTCATCAATCTCAGCTGAGCGGCGTAGGCGATCACGTGGTGACCCAGATCGCGGGTCTGCCGCTGCTGGTCATACGCAGCGATGAATCCACCATCCGCGCGTTCCACAACGTCTGCCGGCATCGCGCCGGCCCGATCGCCAGCTGCGACGGCCGCGGTGCCACCGCCCTGCGCTGCCGCTATCACGGCTGGACCTACGGACTGGACGGCGTGCTCCGTGGCGCACCGGAAATGGGCCGCACGCCGGACTTCGATCCATCCACGATCCGCCTGCCGGAAGTACGCGCGCAGGTATGGCAGGGGCTTGTCTTTGTCGCCACCGGCGAAGCGCCTCCATTCGAGGATTTCGTCGCCGGCATCGATGAGCGGCTGGGGCCGGATCGTTCGCTCGCGGGCTACGAATTCCATCATCGCGCCAGCTGGGAAGTGGCATGCAACTGGAAAGTCTACGTGGACAACTACCTGGAGGGTTACCACGTCCCGCACATCCATCCCGGCCTCAACAGCGTGCTCGATTACCGCAGCTACATCACCGAAACGGCGGACTGGTATTCGTTCCAGTTCAGTCCGCTGGACAGCGGCGACGATCTCTACGGCAGCGGCGAAGCGCTGTACTACTTCCTGTATCCGAACGCGATGCTCAACATCCTGCCCGGCCGCCTGCAGACCAACCGCGTACTGCCGCTGGGCCTGGATCGCTGCCGGGTGGAGTTCGATTTCTACTACGCACCGGCAACCTCGCCCGAAGCACTGGCACGCCGCGCCAAGGACATCGCATTCAGCGATGAGGTGCAGGACGAGGACGTGACGATCTGCCAGGACGTGCAGCGCGGCCTCGCCTCCGGTTCGTACGAAGCTGGCCGCTTGAATCCGCTGCGCGAAAACGCGGTGCATCACTTTCACGAACTGCTGCGTCGCGCGTATCGCGGGCATGCATGAATAGCCGCACGCGGCCGCTCGGGCTGTGGATGTTGATCGCGCTGGTGGTCGGCAACATGATCGGCTCCGGCGTGTTCCTGCTGCCTGCCGCGCTGGCGCCGTATGGCGCGGCCAGTGTGCTCGGCTGGGCGTTCACCTTGGGTGGCGCCCTGCTGCTCGCGCTGGTCTACGCATGGCTGGCGCAGGCGATGCGCAATCACGGCGGCGGTTACGGCTATGCGCGCAAGGCGTTCGGTGACGGCATCGGCTTCGTCGCGGCGTGGAGTTACTGGGTCAGCGTCTGGACGGCCAACGCGGCGATCGCGGTGGCCTTCGCCGGCAGCCTGGGCGCGGTATGGCCGGCAGCGACCGCTACGCCGCTGCGCGGCGCATGCTGCGCGCTCGGTGCGTTGTGGTTCTGCACCGCGGTGAATCTGGCCGGCGTGCGCGAAGCCGCTCGCATGCAACTGGTCGCCACCGTGCTCAAGCTGGTGCCGCTGGTGCTGTTCGGCGTGATCGGCTTGGGCTGGATCCACGCCGGCGCATACCAGCCGTTCAATCCCAGCGGGAAGCCCTTGCTGCAGACCACTACCGCAGTAGCCGCGTTGACGCTATGGGCGCTGCTCGGCCTGGAATCGGCGACGGTGCCGACCGGCGTGGTGCACGATCCCGAACGCACAGTGCCGCGCGCCACCGTGATCGGCATGCTGATCGCCGGACTTACCACCATGCTGGCCTGCACCGTGGTGATCGGCCTGCTGCCGGTAGACGTGCTGCGAAATTCGGCAGCACCGATGGCGGAAGCCGCAAGCCGATTGTGGGGGCCGCTGGCCGGCATCGGCGTCGGCGTGGTCGCCACGGTCTCTTGTTTCGGCGCACTCAACGGCTGGGTGTTGCTGCAGGCGCAGACGCCGCTGGCGGCGGCGCAGGATCGGGTGTTTCCTGTGGCGTTCGCGCGAATGGATCGCCATGGCACGCCGCGTTTCGGCCTGCTGCTCAGCAGCGTGCTGGCCAGCGCCTTGATCGCCGCCAACTACAGCCGCGACCTGGTGGCGCTGTTCACATTCTCGATCCTGCTGTCCACCGCCACCTGCCTGCTGCCGTATCTGATCAGCGTGCTGGCGTGGTGGCGCATCGATGTCAGTGCCGCCATCGTGCGCAAGCTGGTGGCCGCGGGGGCTTTGCTTTACAGCGCATGGGCGTTGTTCGGAACGGGCGTGGAGTCGTTGCTGTGGGGCGGCGTGCTGGTGCTGGCCGGGCTGCCGATTTATGCGTGGCAGCGTTACAACGCAACGCTCAGGAACGCTTAGGGACACTCTGCTTTTTGCTCGTCATCCCGGAATCGCGAAGCGATATCCGGGACCCAGTGCCTTTGTGCATCAACGCGTTACACGAAGACAGCGATTGGTCGGACCACCCGTAGTGCTTGCGCGATTACTGCGGCAGGCTCAAGGTGGCGGAACGTGCGTGAACGCGAGTACAGACCCGGATCGTTACTGGACGGCACTTCAGGAGATGTCATCGATGAAACGTCTTGCATGGCTGGTTGTTTCTTCACTTGCACTGGCTGTACCCGCCCTGGCCCAGGCCGCTGACGGTTTTGTCACCGGCAACGTCAATCTGCGCGCCGGACCCGACTCGGAATACCCACTCATTCTCACGATTCCCGTCGGTACCCCGGTCAATATCCAGGGTTGCACCAGCGGCTGGGAATGGTGCGATGTGACCACCATGGGCGCGCGTGGCTGGGTCGCCGGCACCTTCATCGAATACCGGTATCAGAACCGGCCCGTGGTGGTGCAGGAGTACGGCGGAAGCATCGGCATTCCGATCATCAGCTTCGTGATCGGCACCTACTGGGGCAACTACTACAGCAACCGCCCGTTCTATCGCCAACGCAACTATTGGTATCGCAGGCCGATCATCAGTCGCCCGCCGCCGCGACCTATCCACCGGCCGCCGCCACGCCCGCAGCCGGGTAACGGAAACAGGCCGCCACCGCCGCGTCCCGGCATCGGTCATCCAGGCAATAGTCATCGGCCATCGCCCGGGCAGGGCAACCGCCCCTCGCCAGGTCAAGGCAATCGTCCATCACCGGGACAGGGCAATCGGCCTGGTCAAGGCCAGCGCCCCAAGCCACAGACCAAGCCGGCCCCTGCCGACAAGAGCAACAGCGGCAACTGACGGGTCCCTACGTGGTTGTCCTTGTGAAGCGCCGCGGACAAGCTGCGGCGCTTCACTGTTACCTATTCCCACCAAGGCGAGACCAAGGCCGCTGCGCCTGATCAGTCGTGGCCAGTCCATGGCCACCAGCCCCGCCCACTTCGGGCATAGCGGTCCGCCGAACGCTCGAACGGATTACATGCGCTGACGCCGCCACACACGAGATACAACGGCAGAAACAACGGCCCCAGCAGCATGTACTGATAAACGTGGGCGCGCTCGTGATCGGCCAATGACACCGGCGGCTCCACGCCGTGGCCGGCGCGATGCGCATAGGTAAGGCACGTCGTATCCAGCTGCTCACCCGTGTGCACGATCACGTTGCCGAGCGTCAGCGCGCCGCCCGTTCCCCATGGCCACCGGCGCACCACCAACGCCAGCTCGCGTCGCTGCCAGCGCATGCGCGCGCCGAACGCGAGCCCGATCAGCGCTGCCACCAAACCGATCAACGTGTTTGGAAGTGTCCAGCACATGCCTAGTGCGACGACGCCACGCCATATCGGGGGCGATAGCGGCGCGTTGGGTTCATGGAAATGTTTCTGTGTGCTCAACGGCTTTGGCCATCTGCCGACGGCTTGGGTTTGCGGACCGGCGCCGCCATCTTGTCGGCCATGGCGCTCGTGCGCCACCCATTGTCGGAGTCTGCCATGAGTAAGCCGCTGGCCATCCCTTGTCCGCATTGCTACGCGCTCAACCGCGTGCCGGCCGAGCGTGTCGGCGAACATCCGAACTGCGGCCGCTGCAAGCAGGCGCTGTTCGACGGCCACCCGGTGGAACTGACCACCGCGAATTTCGAGACGATCACCGCCCGCGGCGATCTGCCGGTACTGGTGGATTTCTGGGCGCCGTGGTGCGGGCCGTGCGTCGGGTTTGCGCCGGTATTCGTGCAGGCTGCCGGCAAGTTCGAGCCGCGCCTGCGTCTGGCCAAGCTCGACACCGAAGCACAGCCGCAACTGGCCCAGCGCTTCAACATCCGCAGCATCCCCACCTTGGTCATGCTGAAGCAGGGGCGCGAGATCGCGCGGCAGTCCGGCGCGCTGAGCGCGGCGCAGTTGCAGCAGTTCATCGAAGGATCGCTGGCGCGCGGCTGATCCGCGCCTTCAGTCCCCGGTCCTCAGTTCTTGCCCGCCACAGGCTGCCGGGCGATCGGTCCGGCACCCGCCGCCTGCCAGTGCAGCCAGTCGATCACCGCCGCCACCGCCGTGCGCGGCTTCGCCGGCGGGCGCACGATCCAGTAGGACGGCCCCAGCGACAGGCTGAGATCGCCGAATGGACGCACCAGACTGCCATTCGCCACGTCGTCCGCAGCCAGCCGGTGGCGCGCCAGCGCCACGCCCTGCCCCTGCATCGCCGCACGCAGCACCAAGTCGGACGAGGTGTAGCGCGCGCCGCCTTGCAACGCGAGCTTCGCCGGCCCATACGCCTGTCGCCACAGCTCCCATGCCGCCTGCGGGTCGCGGTCGTGCAGCAGGCGCAGACCGGCCAGTTTCGCCGGGTTCGATGGCCGTCCGGACGCCTGCCATAGCGACGGACTCATCACCGGGTAAAGCGCATCGTCCATCAACGGTTCGACATGCAGTGGGGGCCATGGGCCCGGGCCCATGCGAATGGCCAGATCGATGCGGCCGTCGTCCAGCGCGTCCAGCCGTTGCTCCACCTGCACCGACAGCTCGATCTTCGGATGCGCCTTCTCCAGCGCGGGCAATCGCGGCAGCAGCCAGCGGATCGCGAACGAGGGCGAGGTGGACAAAGTCACCGCATGCGCGGGACGCGTTTCACGCAGCATCGCCACCGCCTGTTCCATCTCGCGCAGGCCGACCAGCACGGCACGGCCCAGCGCCTCGCCCTGCGGCGTGAAGACAAGTGCGCCACGACCGGCCGAAGCACGCAGCAGCGGCACGCCCAGCCAGCGATCCAACTCGCCAAGGTGCCGGCTCACCGAGGAATGCGCCATGCCGAGCTCGCGTGCGGCCGCACGTACGCCGCCATGTGCATAGACCGTGGCAAACGCACGCAAGGCGTTCAGCGGCAGCTCGTTCATGGTCGGAATTCTAGACCATAGAACACCAGGCACCGACCAGCCAACCGCCCGATCATGCATGCCATCCGACCCTACCGAAGGAGACATCACGATGGATCGCGTGCTCGCCCTTTGCGGCCTGCTATGCATAGCCGCCATCACACCCGGCCCAAACAATCTGGTAGTGCTGCGCGCTGCGGGACGCGCTGGTGTGCGCGGGGCCATGCCGGCCATCCTCGGCATCGTGCTCGGTGGCTTGTCGCTGCTCGCCGTGATGATGCTGGGTGCCGGCACGGTGTTCGCGTCGCATCCGCCGCTGCGGCAATGGATCGGTCTGGGTGGCTCGCTTTATCTGGTCTGGCTGGGTATGTCGCTGTGCGCGGGCGGCATCAAGCCCCTGAAGACCAGCACCACAGCCCGGGAACCGACCCTGCCCGCGGGCACCCTTGGCCTGATCGGCTTTCAATTCCTCAACCCGAAGAGCTGGGTGATGGTGCTGACCGCGCTGGCGACGCTGCCGGCAAACGCCGTGCGCGACTACTTGCCGCTGGCTGGCCTGTTCGTGCTGATACCCACGTCCTGCCTGCTGCTATGGGCCGCGCTTGGCGCGTGGCTTGCGCGGTGGCTGCTCCGACCCACGGTCCGCTGCGGCACCGACATTGTCATGGGCGCCCTGCTGGTCGCCTGTGCCGGCCTGCTGCTGACTGGACTTTGATTGCCCATTCCCGGAGATACCGAACATGACCACCCATGCAACTCCTGTCCGTAACGTCCTGTGTCTTGCCGGCAGCCTGCGCCGCGACTCCTGGAACCGTCGCCTGCTGCGTGCCGCCGTAACCCAGGCGCCCGCAACGCTGCATCTGGCCGTTTACGAAGAACTGCCCGCCGTGCCGCTGTTCGACGAAGATGTGGAGCAGAGCGAACCCACCGGTCCGGCTGGCGTGCAGGCCTTGCGCAAGGCGATCGCGAGAGCGGACGGCTTGATCATCGCCACGCCCGAGTACAACCACGCCATCCCCGGCGTACTGAAGAACGCGCTGGACTGGCTTTCGCGCGAAAGTCCCCAGGGCGAAGTACTGCTGGAAAAACCGGTAGCCGTGCTGGGAGCCAGCAGCGGCCCATGGGGCACCCGGTTGGCGCAGGCGTCCGTACGGCAGGTCCTGCATACCTGTGGCGCGCTGGTGATGCCGACCCCGACCCTGTTCATGGCCAATGCCGGCGCCCGTTTCGACCCGGATGGCATGTTGACCGATCCGGCCGCCGCACAGTCGCTGCAGCGCTTCATGCAGGCGTTCGGGCATTGGATGGAGCGGGTGGCGCCTGCGGCAGGCGAACCGCAAGCCGCCGCGGCGGTGCTGCCTTGATCGCCAAGCTGCACCCATGCCTTTACGCACACTCCCGCGGCAGCGCGGCCGGTTAGGCTTGGCGCTTTCGCCGACGAGGAAATCTCTGTGCGCAAGTCCCTGCAAACCGCCTTGCTGGCAGCCTTCGTGCTGACAGGGTTCGGCACCACATCGATCTTCGCGGCCGATACCCACAAGCCCGCAGCGGCCCAGGATGCTCCCAACAGCAACGGCTTCCATCTGCCGCCGTTCCCAGCCGATGCGCAGGTATCGCAATCCACGACGGTGGATGGCAAGACGCTGAAGTACACCGTCACCGTGGGTTCGCTGCCGGTACGCGACGAGAAGGGCGAGATCACCGGCGAAGTGGTGTTCACCGCTTACCGCATGCCCGGCAAGGACAGGCCGGTGACGTTCGCACTCAACGGTGGCCCGGGCGCGTCGTCGGTGTATCTGAACTTCGGGGCGATCGGGCCGAAGAAGGTGAACTTCGGCGTCGAGGGCGACACGCCATCGGCACCGGCGACGCTGCGCGACAATCCGGGCACCTGGCTGGGCTTCACCGACTTGGTGTTCATCGATCCGGTCGGCACCGGCTACAGCCGCGCCCTGGTCGACGACAAGGAAGCGACCAAGCAGTTCTACAGCACCGATAGCGACATCAAGTACCTCTCGCGCATCGTCTACGACTGGCTGGCCAAGAACGGTCGCATGACCTCGCGCAAATATCTGGTCGGAGAAAGCTACGGCGGCTTCCGCGGCCCGCGCATCACCGACTATCTGCAGACCCAGCTTGGCGTGGCGATGAACGGCGTGGTGCTGCTGTCGCCGTACCTCGATCCGACCGCATCGGACGACGAGAACGTGTCACCGCTGCCGTGGATGCTCACCCTGCCATCGATCGCCGCCGCGCACCTGGAGCGCGAACACAGGCTCACCCCCGAGGCGATGGCGTCGATCGTCGAATACACCCGCGGCGAGTATGCCAGCGACCTGATGCGTGGCCGCTCCGACTTGCAGGCGACCGATCGCGTGGTGAACAAGGTCGCCGCACTGACCGGGCTCGATCCGCTGTTCGTCAAGCGCTCGGGCGGCCGGCTGGAGACCCAGGCCTATCTGCGCGAGGTGTATCGCGCCGAAGGCCGGCTCGGCAGCCGCTATGACTCCAACGTCACCGCTTGGGACCCGTTCCCGTACTCGCCGCATCAACAGACTGGCGACCCCATCCTCAACGGCATCATCGCGCCCACCACCAGTGCGATGGTCAATTTCGTCACCCAGACAGTGGGCTGGAAATTCGAAGGCCGCTACAACGCGCTCAGTTACGCCGTGAACAAGCTGTGGCACGAGGACGACGACGCCCGCCAGGGTTCGGTGTCGCAGCTGCGCGAAGCGGTAGCCAACGATCCGGGGCTGCGCGTACTGATCGCCCACGGTTGGGACGATCTGTCCTGCCCCTTCATGGCCTCGGTGCTGATCGTCGACCAGATGCCGGCCATGGGCGATCCGACCCGGGTGCAGGTGAAGAACTATCCGGGCGGCCACATGTTCTATGCGCGGGCCGATAGCCAAGCCGCACTGACCGCGGACGTGCGGGTGCTATACGGCGTGAAATAAACGGGGCGGACGAAGCACGCTCCATCGCCATTCCGGCCCGCCATACGGGAAAGCCGACCGCACGTCGGCTTCCCAACCGCAACTGGCTCAGCGGCCCAACGCCACCGCACTGGCGCGCACCAGATACTGCACGCTGAACATCCGTTCCGCATCGATCCATACGCGCCGGACCGCCAGGCCGGCCCTTGCGGCCAGTGCGGCAAAATCCTCGAGCGAGTACTTGCAGCTGTATTCGACCTGGATCGCCTCGTCCGCGCGGAACGCCACGTTCACCCGGCCGACTTTGACGTGTTGCTGGCGGCGGCTGACGATATGCGTCTCGATGCGCCCGGCCATCGGGTTGTAATGCGCGCGATGCGCAAACGCCGACAAGTCGAAGTTGCTGCCGATCTCCCGATTCAACCGGGCCAGCATGTTGAGCGTGAACTCGGCAGTGACGCCGGCACGATCGTTGTAGGCCGCCTCGATCAGCGCCGGATCTTTCTTCAGGTCCACCCCGATCAGGATGCCGCCGGCGTCGCCCATCTCGTTGCGCATCTTGCGCAACAGCGCAGCCGCTTCACGGTTCTCGAAATTGCCGATGGTGGAACCCGGGAAATACACCACTGTGCGGCGCGGCGCACGCGGCGGAATCGGCAGCCGCAGCGGCTTGCTGAAATCCGCACACAGCGGCTGCAGCGGCAGCTGTGGAAACGCTCTCGCCAGCCGATCGACACTCTGCCGCAACGGCTCGGACGAAATCTCCACCGGCACATAGGCGACCGGCGCTTGGAGATGATCCAGCAGCATGCCGGTCTTGCGCGCATTGCCGCTACCGTATTCGACCAGCCGCACATCGCTGCCGAGCGTGTCGGCGATGCTTGCCGCATGCTCGTCCATCAGCGCGATTTCGCAACGGGTGAGGTAGTACTCGGGTTGCTCGCAGATTTCGTCGAACAGAGCGGAACCGCGCTCGTCGTAGAACAGCCACGACGGCAACCGCTTGGGTTTGGCGCTGAGGCCACGCTGGGCGACTTCCAGCAAATCGTTTATCGGCGGACGACGATCGTCGTCGCTGACACAGGGTTGCACACTGCTCATCGGTCCTGTCCCAATCGCAGCCCGGCAAACTGCCAGCGGGCATGGGGTGGAAAGAAATTGCGGTAACCGGCGCGGATATGATCCCGCGGCGTGACGCAGGAGCCGCCACGCAACACCCATTGGCCGCACATGAATTTGCCGTTGTATTCGCCCAGTGAACCGGGCAGCGGGCGGAAGCCCGGATAATTGATGTAAGGCGAGGCCGTCCATTCCCACACATCGCCGTACAACTGCAGCAGAGCCGCGTCGCCGCTCGCGGCACGCGGATGGAACCGTTGCACGTCCTGCAGGTTGCCTTCGATCGCGACGTGCTGTGCCGCCGACTCCCATTCGGCCTCGGTCGGCAGCCGCGCGCCAGCCCAGCGGGCAAATGCGTCCGCCTCGTAATAGCTGAGGTGGCATACCGGCTCGTGCGGATCGAGTTCGCGCACGCCGGCAAGCGTGAATTCGCTGGCCAGGTCGTCCTGCCAGTAAATCGGATGCCGCCAGCCCTCGCGCTGCACCGTGGCCCAGCCGTCGGACAACCACAGACCCGGCTCGCGATAACCGCCCTCGCGCACGAACGCGAGGTACTCGGCATTGGTCACCGGCCGGTTGGCCAGAGCGTGCGGATGCAGCAGGCTGCGATGGCGCGGTGTTTCATTGTCGAACGCAAACCCGTCGCCGCGATGACCGATCTCCACGATGCCTTCACGGCCGTTGACGAAGCGCAGCGGCACCGTTTTGATGTTTGCCGCATCCGCCAGCGCGGTGCGGTACGCCGGCTGCAACGGATTGCACCAGAACGCGTGCTTGATGTCGGTCAGCAACAGCTCCTGATGCTGTTGTTCATGCTGAAGGCCCAGCTCGACCAACGCGGTCAGCTCCGCGTCGTCATCTCGGTTCAGCAGCTCATTCACCGCGTCGTCGACGTATTGCCGGTAGTCGAGCACTTCGTCCAACGAGGGTCGCGACAACAGGCCGCGCAGCGGCCTCGCGTGCATCGGGCCGACCGACTGGTAGTAGGAGTTGAACAGGTAATGCCACGCCGGATCGCGCGGCCGGTAAGACGGGTCGCGCCCCAGCACGAACTGCTCGAAGAACCAGCTTGAGTGCGCCAGATGCCATTTGCCGGGGCTGGCGTCGGGCATGGACTGCAGCAGCATGTCCTCGGCGCTCAGGCCGCGGCAAAGTGCCAGCGTCTGCCGCCGCACCTGCCGGAAACGCGCCATCACACTGGCTGGCGCTGTCGACTGCCAATTCGTCATCGCCGACTCTCCGGCACCGCCAGCAAGGCGGCCGCTAAGCGGAGGGTCTCGCGGCAGGGATGGTTCAAAAACATGCCCGGCAGCATGCCGTGCCGACCGTTCACTTCTTGTGATATGTAGATGGCAGATACTTTGCAGCGACGCCTCCCCCATGCCGATGCAGATGCGGGTCGGCACTAGATCGCCTGACTGCTGCATCGCGGTATGCGTATTCCCCGAACCGAACGAGGTGACACCCATGAAAACGCTCATTCCCCTCCTGTTGCTCGCCCTCATTGGCGGTGCCGGAGTCGCGCAAGCCGCCGAGACACCATCGGCGAGCGCGCTACCGTCACACACCCCATTACATACGTCCGACTGCATCGATACGAGCCAGATCAACGAATGGCATATCGTCGACGCACGTACCGCCATCGTGCGTACCGGCCCGAAGCGTTATCTGGTGAAATTGCAGAGTGAGTGCCCGCGACTCGGGATGTCCCCCGCGGGCCTGATCTTCCGGCCCAACAGGTCCAACGCCGTCGTCAACCAGGGGCGTATCTGCGGCGAAGTAGGCGAGACCGTGCATTCACGCAATCAGCCGCCCTGCGCGATCGAGTCGGTCAGCAAGATCGACAAGCCGCGCTTCGACGAGTTGAGTGCCCACGCGATGCGCCATGGCAGCGGTGCAGACCAGCCGACAACCATGCCCGCCCATTGAATCCGGGACACCGGAATAGCAAAGAGCCCGGCAAATGCCGGGCTCCTTGTTTTTGTGTGCCGCCTACTGCAGCGATGACCGATCAATCGTCGTCGTCACGCACGTAGCGCGTAGGGTAGCCATTGTCGTACACCACGGTACGGGTGACTACGCGATGGGTGACTATCGGCGCATCCTCGTAAATCACCGTGGGCTCGCGATAAACCACCCGCGGCTGCTCGTAGTAGACCGGCTCCGGGCGCAGCGAATCGGCGACGATGCCCGCCACGGCACCAGTGATGATCGCACCGGCAATCCAGCGACCGCCGCTCCAGTAGCCGCCACCATGGTGATAGTAGCCACCACGGTCCCAGCCGCCACCGTGATTCCAGCCATGCCCACCGCCGTGACCCCAGCCACCGCGACCGCCCCAGCCATCATGCGCAGACGCGCTCAGCGGCATCGCCACTGCTGCTGCGACCGCCAGACTGATGGCTGCCAGCTTGCCTGCACCACTGAAACGTTTGGTCATGACACCTCTCCGGTTGATACGGGGCCTATGCTCGGCTCGATCCGCTTAATGCGGTCTGAAGGGTTCACTTCTTGATGCGCGCGGTATCCCAGGGGTTGATCCCCGCTTCAGCTTTGCGCCGCCGCAGCAGCCAGCAGCCGTGGATGTCGGCGCGACGGGCGAAGTCGAACGGGATGCTCGGCGCGGTCCAGTCCTCGATCTCGAAGCGTTGTTCGAGCTCCGTGCGATCGAGCTTGAAGCGGCGGAAGTTGTTGGAAAACACGATCACGCCGTCACGGGTCAGCCGCTCGTTGCAGGCATCGAGCAGTTTCACGTGGTCGCGCTGCACGTCGAAATCGTCGGCGCGCTTGGAATTGGAGAAAGTGGGCGGGTCGACAAAGATCAGCCCGTAATGGCCGCGGTCGCGCTGCAGGAACTCCAGCGCATCGAACTGCATGAGCCGATGCCTCGATCCGCTGAAGCCGTTCAGCGCGAGATTGCGCGACGCCCATTCCAGATAGGTGGCCGACAAATCCACGCTGGTGGTTTCCAACGCGCCGCCGGCCGCTGCGTACACGCTGGCAGTGGCGGTATAGGCAAACAGGTTGAGGAAGCACTTTCCGTCGGCAAGCTCACGCACCTTCGCGCGCACCAGCCGGTGATCGAGGAACAGCCCGGTGTCGAGATAGTCGGTGAGGTTGACCAGGAACTTCAGGCCACCTTCGTCCACCTCGATAAACTCGTTGCGCTGATCGAGCTGGCCGTACTTGGAACCGCCCTTGCCCCGTTCACGTGTCTTGATCGCGATGCGCTCGCGTGGCACGCCCAGCACTTCGCCGGCGACACGGGCGATCTCGCGCAAGCGCAGGCGGGCGACGTCCGCAGGCACATCGGCTGGCGCACGGTATTCCTGGATATGCAGGTGGTCGTCGCCGTTCGTGGCGCCGTACACATCGATCGCCGCGGCGTACTCAGGCAGATCCTGATCATAGGCACGCCAGCAGTGGATACCTTCGCGGGTCAACCGCTTGCGCAGGTGCTTGAGGTTCTTCTCCAGCCGATTCTTCAGCATCTGTGCGCCGGCCGACAACGGCTTCGGCTCGCGCGGCGCTTCTTCGCGCTTGCTCAGATCGAAGGTCAGCAGCACGGTTTCCAGCGCGCCGTTGTACAGCGCGTAGCGCTTGTCCGCGTGCAATTGCATCGCCCGGCCCAGCTCCACGTCGCCGGCCAGCACGGCGGCGCGCCAACCGCTGAAGCGGTTGCGCAAGGTGTCGCCCAGCGCGCGATACAGCTTCGGCATTTCGGCCCGCTCGCCCAGCCGTTCGCCATATGGCGGGTTGGTGATGACCAGGCCGTAGTCGACACCCGGCGGCGGTGCTGCGTGGGCCATGTCCTGCTTGTCGAGGGTGAAGAAACCGGCCACGCCCGCTTCCTGTGCATTGCGTTTGGCCGTCTGCACCATGCGCGGGTCGGCGTCGCTGCCGAAGAAGATGCTGCGCAATCCGCGCAGGCCGGTCTCGGCACGTTGCTTCGCCTCATCGAGCAGGCTGCGCCATAGCGCGATGTCGTGCTGCTGCCAGCCGAGGAAACCAAAATATTCGCGGCGCAGGCCGGGGGCCACGTCGGCGGCCATCAGCGCGCCCTCGATCAGCAGCGTGCCGGAACCGCACATCGGATCGAGCAGCGCACCACCGGCGGCGTACACCTCCGGCCAGCGCGCGCGCAGCAGCATCGCGGCGGCGAGGTTTTCCTTCAGCGGCGCCTCGCCCTGTTCTTCGCGCCAGCCTCGGCGATGCAACGGCGAGCCGGCGAGATCGAGCGACACGGTCGCGCGATCTCGTCGCAGACGCAGGTTGATCCGGATGTCCGGCTCATCGGTATCGATGCCCGGCCGGTTGCCGTCGCGCTGGCGAAACTGGTCGACCACTGCATCCTTGGTGCGCAGGCCGATGAACTGACTGTGGGTGAGCTTGCTCATCGCCGTGCCGGCGTCCACCGCAAAGGTGGCATGCGCGGCCATATGCCGGCTCCAGTCGATCTCCTGGACGCCGCGATACAGCGCATCATCGTCAGCCGCATCGAACTCGGCCAGCGGCAGCAGAATGCGGCTGGCCAGGCGCGACCACAGGCAGGCACGGTATGCCGTTTCCATCGTGCCGGAGAAATGCGCGCCAGCCAGCGCCTCGCGCACGTCGCTGGCACCGATCGCGATCAGTTCGTCGCGCAGCAGGTATTCCAGCCCCTTCGGGCAGGTCGCGAAATAATGGCTCATGCGCTGGCCGCCACTTGATCGAGCATGTGCCGGAACTGGGCGGCGATCATATCCATGCTCGCACTCAGCCGATGGTCGTCGTCCAGCACCAGCAGCGGCAGGCGACGCTGGGCAGCGAACGCCTGCACGCCCGGCAGCGGGCACACGTTGTCGCGCCAGCCGTGGATCAGCAGCGTAGGCACGTCACGGCGCAGGTCGAATGCACGCGCGTAACCGGGAATCTCGCTAGGCGTGGCCAGCAGCAGCAAGCCAGCCACCGGCACGTCCAGCGAAACCAGCCCGGACACGAACGCACCCATGCTGGAACCGACCAGCAGCGGCGGCGCATCCAGCGCCTCGATGGTGGCGCGCAGGCGGGCGATCCGCGGCGCCACCGAACCGGCGTGGCCGCGTGCATCGTCGGTGCCGTAATCCGGCCGCTGCGTATGCCAGCCCAGTGAGGCAGCCAATGCGGCCAGTGCGCTGACCTTGGTGGCGTCGGGACTGGACTCCGAACCGTGCGAAAGAATGATCTGGCCGCGCATGGCGGTCTCCATGAAACTGCTGAAAGCAAGGCCCGCATGGTAACAGGCGACGTTTCCGGGCGGCCCTGGTGCGTGCGAGACTTGGCCGATGCCTCTGACCATTCACGACCAGCCGCTGCCTTACGTCGCCCGCCTGCCCGAGCGCCCCGCCGACGCGGTGGAACTGGTGGTGATCCACTGCACCGAGCTGCCGGACCTGGTCACGGCCCGCGAATACGGCGAGAAAGTGCTGCATGCCAGCGGGGCCGGCAACAGCGGCCACTACTACATCGACCGCGACGGCTCGGTTTACCGCTACGTTCCTGGCACCCGCGTCGCCAATCATGTGCGCGGCCACAACCCGAACTCGATCGGCATCGAGCTGGTCAACCTGGGCCGCTACCCGCACTGGTGGGACTCGCGGCACCAGCAGATGACCGAGCCGTACAGCGCCGCCCAGGTCAGTGCGCTGTGCGCCCTGCTCGCCGGGCTGCGCCGCGATTTCTCGAACCTGCGGCAAATCGCCGGGCATGAGGAACTGGATACCGCGCTGATGCCGGCCAGTGACGACCCCGCACGGGAAATCCATCGCAAGCTCGATCCCGGCCCGCTGTTTCCATGGACCGAGGTGTTGGAAGGCAGCGGGTTGAGCCGGATCGGCACGCACTAGGCTTGCCCCCCCCTGCGGGCAGCGCAGGGGCACAAGGCCACGACCGCTATAATCGCCGCTTCCCGCCTTGTCGAGCCGTTCGCCCATGTCGCCAAACCACGTCACCGAACTGGTCGATCTCCTGCAGCTCGAACGGCTGGAGGACAACCTGTTCCGCGGCCAGAGCCGCGACATCGGCACCCGATTCGTGTTTGGCGGCCAGGTGCTCGGCCAGGCGCTGGCGGCGGCCCAGGAAACGGTGGACCCATTGCGCGAAGCGCATTCGCTGCACGCCTATTTCCTGCGCGCCGGCGATATCGACGCACCCATCGTGTATAGCGTGGAACGTGCGCGCGATGGCGGCACCTTCTCGTCGCGGCGGGTGCTGGCGATCCAGCACGGCCAGCCGATCCTGAACGGCTCGGTCTCGTTCCAGCTGCCTGAAACCGGCGTCGAACATCAGACCTCGATGCCCGAAGTCCCGGCGCCGGAAGATCTGGAGCCGCTGCACCCGCTGCCGCCGGAGGAACTGGCCCGGCTGCCGGTGAAGCTGCAGCGCTGGCTCGGCATCGACGGCCCGTTCGAGTTCCGCCAGGTGTGGCCACGCGACGAGTATCGGCCGGCCAAGCGGCCGCCGATCCAGCACATCTGGTTCAAGCTGACCTCGCCGATCAGCGATTCGGCGATCCTGCACCGCGCGCTGCTCGCCTATGCGTCGGACTTCCACCTGATCGGCACGGCCACGCTGCCGCACGGCATTTCCTACCTCACCCACAACGTGCAGATGGCCAGCCTCGACCATGCGCTGTGGTTCCATCGCCCGTTCCGCGTCGACGAATGGCTGCTGTATTCGTTCGACAGCCCGACGGCGCAGGGCGGCCGCGGCCTGGCCCGCGGGCAGATCTTCAGCCGCGATGGCCGGCTGGTCGCCTCCACGGCACAGGAAGGCCTGATCCGCGTCCGCGGCGACTGAGCCGATCGCGTAAACTGCGTCCATGCGCCAGATCTTTACCTCACCCCGTAACGAAAGCATCGATCTCGTGGTCGCCCTGATGGCCGAACACGGCATCGAGGCCACCGTGGTCAATCGCTCCAACTACAACCGCCCGACCTGGCAGCGGTTCAGCTACTCGCAGCGCAACGACGACCGCAGCAGCTGGGCGCAAGTGTGGATCACCAGCGCCGATGACTACACCAAAGCCCGGGCGCTGCTGCGCGAGATCGGTATCGAGCCGGTGATCCGCCATGGCGAGGAACTGGCCGCCGCCCGCAATCCCACGCCCGAGATGCGGCGCGAGCACACCGCAGCCAGGGTGCGCCGCATCGTGCTGTTGCTGGTGCTGGCCGGATTCGCCATGGTGGTCATGCGCTACCTGCACGTGATCTGACACCCGATGGTGCGCTGCCGCCGCGCAGGCATAGAATCGGGACATGCGCCGCTCCGACCAAGTCCGCCTGTTCCAGACCCTGCCCCATGCGTGCGGCTACTACGCCGACCGCACCGCGCAGAATCTGGTGCTGGATCCGGCTGCGCCGCAGCTTGACCAGTTGTATGGCCCGGCACTGGAACGCGGCTTTCGCCGGGCCGGCGGCCATCTGTATTTTCCGCATTGCCCGCAATGCCATGCGTGCACGCCGTGCCGCATCGACGTGGCGAACTTCTTGCCGGATCGTGCGCAGCGCCGTTGCCTGAAGCGCAATGCCGACCTCGTCGTCAGCGAATCGATCCCCGGCTACAACCGCGAACGCCACGCGCTATACGAACGCTACCTGCAAAGCCGCCACGCCGGAGGCGGCATGGACGACGCGGAAGCCAGCGACTTCCGCCGCTTCCTCACCGCGCCGTGGAGCCCCACCTTGTTCGTGGAACTGCGCCTCGGCGAACGTCTGCTCGCGGTAGCCGTCACCGACATCTGCATCAATGGCATCTCGGCCGTCTATACGTTTTTCGATCCCGACGAAACCGCGCGCAGCCTGGGCACCTTTGCGATCCTGCAACAGCTGGCGCTAGCCCGCCGCCGCGGCATGCCATGGCTGTATCTGGGTTTCTGGATCGATGGCCATCCGAAGATGGATTACAAGCGACGATTCAGGCCGCTGCAGATTCGTACGGCCGAAGGCTGGATCGCGATGCCGTGGTAGGAGCCCGCTGGCGGGCGATGCTCTTGCTTTTATGGTGGGTAGGAAAAATCAAAACAAGAGCATCGCCCGCCAGCGGGCTCCTACCGTTGTCATTCGGTCGCGGCGGGCTGCGGATACGGAAACAGCTTCTCCAGCGGGATCGACAAGCCGTCATCGCCCACCACGCGGCAATGTCCCCGATTGAGCTGACGCGGCTCGCTGACGCCACAGCTGTGCGCGATGATGCCCACTTCCTTCATCACATTGGTGGCGTAGTGGTAGACGCGCTCGCTCTTGTCCATTACCACCAGGCCGCGCTGCAGTTTCGGATTCTGCGTGGTGATGCCGGTGGGACAGGTATTGCGATTGCACTGCAATGACTGGATGCAGCCCAGCGCCAGCATGAAGCCGCGGGCGGAATTGACGAAGTCCGCACCGATCGACAGCGCCCACGCCACGTCGTAGGCGGTGATGCACTTGCCCGAGCAGACCACCTTGATGCGTTCGCGCAAGCCTTTGACGATCAGCATGTCAAGCAGCGCCGGCAACGCCTCGTGCAGCGGCAGGCCGACGCCTTCCATCAAGGTCTGCGGCGCGGCGCCGGTGCCGCCTTCGGAGCCGTCGACGATGATGAAATCCGGCGCGCTTTCGATACCGCGCCGGTGCACCTCATCGCACAGCTCGCCGATCCATTCCACACCGCCGAGCACTGCCTTGAAGCCCACCGGCTTGCCGGTGAGCTCGCGGATGTGACGGATGCTGTCCATCAGTTGCGACACGTTGCCGATGTCGAGGTGGCGGTTCGGGCTTTGCGAGTCCTCGCCAACCGGTATGCCGCGGATCGCCGCAATTTCCGCGGTGACCTTGGCGCCGGGCAGCAGACCGCCCATGCCCGGTTTGGCGCCCTGACCCAGCTTGATGCTGACCATCTTCACCTGCTTGTGCGCGCAGATCGCCAGCAGCTTGCCGTCGTCGAGTTTGCCATCGGGCGTGCGCACGCCATACTTGGCGGTGCCGATTTCGAAGATGATGTCGCAGCCGCCTTCGAGGTGATACGGCGCCAGACCGCCTTCGCCGGTATCCATCCATATCCCGGCCTTGGCCGCGCCGCGCGACAGTGCACGCACTGCCGGTGCCGACAGCGCGCCGAAACTCATCGCAGAAATGTTGAAGAACGGTGCATGGCTATACGGCTCGCGCGCATACGGACCGATCATCACCGGAACCGGCTTGACGTGATCCACGCCGAGATCCGGAAATGGCGCATTGACGAAGAACGGCACGCCTTCGGCGCGCAGGTCGCGGCTGGAACCGAACGCATTGGTGTTGTCGACGTTCTTCGCGGCGCGATACACCCAGGTGCGCTCGGCGCGATTGAACGGCATCTCCTCGCGGTCGCTGGAATACAGGTACTGGCGAAAGAATTCGCCCAGGTGCAAAAACCAGTAGCGGAAGTGGCCGATCACCGGGAAGTTGCGCAATACCGCGTTGCCGGTCTGGTTGCGGTCGACCACCCAGGTCGCCAGCACCACCAGGACCGCCAGTGCCAGCAGCAGCAGCGCGAACGCCGTGCAGAGTTCCACCACCACCACCAGCCAGTGCGCAAATCCGGTTGACTCCATGCCCGCTCTCCTCTCAATCAGCTGCCGTGTCCATCAAGCCTAACGCATCGTCTGCGCTTACAACTCGACGCGCAGACGCCCCGCCGCGCGCACTGCCTTGCCCACCGCCGCTTCCAGAGACTCAGCGCGCGCCAGCGTCACCGCCATGCGCCGACGACCGCTGACGGTCGGCTTGCCGAAGATGCGCAGTTGCGTATCCGGCTCGGCCAGCGCCTCGCCGACGCCGTGGTAACGCGGTGCCGAACCATCACCCTCCACCAGTACCGCACATGAGGCGGACGGCCCGTACTGGTGGATCACCGGAATCGGCAAGCCAAGGATCGCCCGCGCGTGCAGCGCGAACTCGGAAAGCTCCTGCGAGATCAGCGTGACCAGGCCGGTATCGTGCGGGCGCGGACTGACTTCGGAAAAGATCACTGCGTCGCCCTTGATGAAGAACTCCACGCCGAACACGCCCCAGCCACCCAGCGCTCCCGTCACCGCCGCGGCCTGCCGCTGCGCCTCGGCCAGCGCGACCTCGCTCATCGGCTGCGGCTGCCACGACTCGCGGTAATCGCCTTCTTCCTGGTGATGGCCGATCGGCGCACAAAAGCTGACGCCGCCGGCATGCCGCACCGTCAGCATGGTGATCTCGTAGTCGAAATCCACGAAGCCCTCGACGATCACCCGGCCTTTGCCGGCGCGACCGCCGGACTGTGCGTAGTCCCATGCATGCTGCAATTCATCCGCACTGCGCACCACGCTCTGACCCTTGCCGGATGAACTCATCACCGGCTTGATCACGAACGGGTAACCGATCGCGGCCACCGCATCGCGGTACTGCGCTTCGCTGTCGCAGAAGCGATACGGCGAGGTCGGCAGTTTCAGCTCCTCGGCGGCCAGTCTGCGGATGCCTTCGCGGTCCATCGTCAGCCACACCGCGCGGGCGGTCGGGATCACCCGCTGGCCCTCCTTTTCCAGTTCGATCAGGGTTGGCGTATGGATCGCCTCGATCTCCGGCACCACCAGGTCGGGCTTTTCCAGCTCGATCACCGCGCGCAACGCCTTGCCATCGAGCATGTCGATGACGTGGCTGCGATGGGCGATCTGCATCGCCGGCGCGTTCGCGTAACGGTCCACCGCGATCACCTCCACCGCATAGCGCTGCAGTTCGATCGCCACCTCCTTGCCCAGCTCGCCGGCGCCAAGCAGCAGGACGCGTAATGCATGGTCGGAATGGGGGGTGCCGAATGGCTTCATCGAGTTCTCCAGTGCTGGCAAACCGGCATTGTATGCGGCCGGGCACGGAGCAGCCCGCGGGCATGGGCAAGGCGTGTGGCACCCGCTTGCATTAGATATCAAATTGATATCTAATCTCCTCATCTTAAGGAGACGACACATGAACGAACGCAATGGCTTTTCCGTCGCCGGCATTCCTTTCATCGGGCTGTGCCTCGTGCTTGCCGCGATCGGCGTCGCCCTGGTCCTGCACGCTGCCCAGGGGCTGCCGGCAATCGCCGGCGTGATCCTGCTGGCTATCGACGGCTTCATGCTGAAAGGCTTTTTCCAGGTCGCCCCGAATGAAGGCCAGGTGCTGCAGCTGTTCGGCAAGTACGCCGGCACGGTGCGCGCCGAAGGTCTGCGCTGGACCAACCCGTTCTATAGCCGGCAGCGCCTCTCGCTGCGCGTGCGCAACTTCGAGAGCGGCAAGCTGAAGGTCAACGACAGCGACGGCAATCCAATCGAGATCGGTGCCGTGGTGGTGTGGCAGGTGCTGGATACCGCCGAGGCCGTGTTCTGCGTCGACGACTACGAAAATTACGTACACATCCAGAGCGAGTCGGCGCTGCGGCAGATGGCGCAGAGCTACCCCTACGATGCGCACGACGACGGCAAGCCATCGCTGCGCAGCCATGGCGACGTGATCAACTCGCACCTGCGCGACGAGATCCAGACCCGCCTCGGCAAGGCCGGCGTGCAGGTGGTCGAGGCGCGCATCAGCCACCTCGCCTATGCCCAGGAAATCGCCCAGGCAATGCTGCAGCGGCAGCAGGCCGGCGCCATCATCGCGGCCCGTACCAGGATCGTCGAGGGCGCGGTGAGCATGGTCGAGATGGCGCTGGACCAGCTCAGCAAGCGCGGCGTGGTCCAGCTCGACGAAGAGCGCAAGGCGGCGATGGTCAGCAACCTGCTGGTGGTGCTGTGCGGCGAACGCGGTACCCAGCCGGTGCTGAATACCGGCACGTTGTACTGACGCCCGCGATGGCCGGAGAGAAAAAAGCCTATCCGCTGCGCATCAGCGCGGCCGTACTGGATGCCATGCAACGCTGGTCGGACGACGAGTTGCGCAGCGTCAACGCGCAGATCGAATACGTGCTGCGCGAGGCGCTGCGCAAAACGGGCCGGCTGAAGCCCGGCAAGAGCGAACCGGTGACGGACGACGACAATTGAATTTTCCAGCGAGGAGAACCCGATGTCTGCGACGTGGGAATACAAAGTGACCACTTTGAAACATGGCGGCGGCGGCCTGCAACTCACGCTGACGCCGACCGATGAAGAGACCCTGGCCGTACTCAACCGCGAAGGCGCGCAGGGTTGGGAACTGGTCACCGCCGTTTGTGCCGGCATTGCGCAGCCGACGCTGCTGTACTTCAAACGGCCGCGCTGAGCGGCTTCATCCAGGGGAAGTGCCATGCCGCAGCGAGGAGTGATGCCGTGACACAGTCTGATCCATCGACACGCGGACCCCATCCCAACGGACCTCACCTGAAGCTGGCGCTGCTGTTCGGCGTCGCGGGTGTTCTGGCCACGCTGGCGCTGAGTCCTTATCTCGTCGCGGTGATGCCTCTGAAGCTCGCTGCCGTGCCGGTTCCGCTGTGGGTGTTGCTGGCTGCCCAAGCGCTGCAGGCAGGTGTGTTGTGCTGGGCGCTTGGCTGGCTTGGCCTGTTCCTCGGCGCGCGGTTCGGGCTCGATGCGCCATGGCTACGCGCCTGGGTCTATAGACAACCGCGCGATCCGTCGCGGCAGGCGCGCTGGTGGCTGGCCGCACTGCTCGGCGTGCTGGCCGCTTTGCTGGTGGTCGGCATCCAGTTGATCGGATCACCGTGGCATCACGCCCCCGATATGGGCGCCGGGCTCGGCTCCGCCTGGCGCGGTGCGCTGGCCTCGTTCTACGGCGGCATCGTCGAAGAGATCGAATGCCGCCTGTTTCTGGTCAGCCTGTTCGTATGGCTGCTGGCGTGGCTCAACCGGCAACAGGCGCTATCGTGGATGTTCGTCGTGGCGATCGTGCTGGCCGCGCTGCTGTTCGGCGCCGCCCATCTACCCGGTGCATTTGCCATCGGCATAGCGCACGCGCCACTCGCGATCGCCCGCATCGTGCTGCTGAATGCGCTGGTCGGGCTGCTGACTGGCACGCTGTTCTGGAAGTATGGGCTGGAGCACGCGATGCTGGCGCACTTTTGCGCGGATCTGGTGCTGCACGTGGCGGTACCGCTGGCAGCGCACCTCTGACCGCGATGTGTCAATGCGCGCTGGAGGCGACCGTCTTCAGTTGCTGCAACTTGAGCTCATTCCGCGTGCCGTCATCGTCCACGACGAACAGGCGGCCATCGCGCTGGGCCAGCGCCGCGACATTGCCCACGGCGGTGGGGCCGAGCCGTTGCAGCAGCCTTCCATCGGCAGCGTCATACACGGCAAGCTGGTTGGCCTCGTCATCGGCGACTACCAACAAGTCGCCACCGGCATCGCGCCAATGCATCAACGCGCCTGATCGCGGCAGCGGACGAACCAGGCCAAAGCCGTTCAGCACGATGGCCAGCAGCGCCGCCAGCATGCCGGCGGCGGACAACCATGGATGCGTGCGGAGAATCGCGGCCAGTTTCATGCGCGCATGCTGACTCAGCGGCATGACAGGCGAATGACGGGTCTGGCGGCGTCAATCCCCGCGTGAGTCATCTCCGGGCAAGCCCAGCGACAGGCCCAGCGCGATCCAGCCAGCGATGAAGGCCAGTCCGCCAAACGGCGTGATGATGCCAGTCCAGCGTGGCGCTCCGAGCGCCAGCGCGTAGAGGCTGCCGCTGAACAGCACGATGCCGATGGCAAACGCGGCGAGCGCGAAACGTCCGCTGCGGCCACGCCCCAGTCCCGCCGCCAAGGCCAGCGCCAGTGCATGCCAGACGTGATAATCCACTGCGGTATGCCACAACTCGCGACTCGGCGCCTCCAGCACGTCCCGCAAGGCATGCGCACCGAACGCGCCCAGCAATACCGCGCTGGCACCGGCCAGGCCGACCAGCAGGCCGGCTCGTGCATGGACAGGTTGTCGCATCATCGTGGAATTTCCTGTTTGCCGGACCTGCGTCCCGACCACTGTCGTATGCTTGACCGGTTGAAGATCCGGATTCTCGCATGAAGCTCCGCCGCGCCTTTCTCCCTGCCCTGCTGCTGGTCGCCGGCCTGTTGCTGGGCGGCTGCCGACACGATGAGCTGCCGTTCCGGCTGACCAACATCAGCGGCCACATGCCCGACCTCGATTTCAAGCTCACCGACGATCACGGCAAGGCGGTGACCGGCGCGGACTACCGCGGCAAGGTGGCGCTGCTGTATTTCGGCTACACCCACTGCCCCGATGTTTGCCCGTTGACCCTGGCCCAGCTGCATGTGGTGATGCAGCGGCTGGGGCCGCTGGCCGATGGCGCGCGGATCCTGTTCGTCAGCGTCGATCCGGCACGCGACACGCCGGCGGTGATGCATGCCTATGTCAATGCATTCGACCCGCGCGCGGTTGGCCTCACCGGCGACCCGAGGGCGACCGAGGCGCTGAGCAAGCGCTATCGCTCGGCGTTCACCCGCGAACCCGGTTCGGCCGACGGCAGCTACGAAGTCAGCCACAGTTCGGCGATCTATGTGTTCGACCGCGACGGCAAGGCACGCGTGCTGGCTACGCCGTCCGCATCGCACGATGATCTCGTGCACGATCTGCATCTGCTGCTCGATACCGGGGCCACACCATGAAGTCATCCACGCTGTCGATCCTGTTCGCCGGTTTGTTGCTGACCGGTGCTGCGCATGCCGGCGCCGCCGACCATGTACATGCCAGTCATGCCTGGATCCGCGTACTGCCCGGCGCCCTGCCCGCCGGTGCCTATGTCACGCTGCGGAACGATGGCGATCAGGCGGTCGCGCTGAGCGGCGCCAGCAGCACGGTCTACGCCGAAGTGATGCTGCACCGGAGTTCGACCGCCGGCGGCATGAGCCGCATGACGATGGTCGATGCGCTGAGCGTGCCGGCACATGGCGAAGCGGTGCTGGCGCCGGCCGGCTATCACCTGATGCTGATGCAGGCGAATGCAACGGTGAAGCCCGGCGACACGGTCAGGCTGACGCTCAACTTCACCGATGGCAGCACGCTAGCCACCGACTTCCTCGCGCGTCCGGCCAATGCCATGGATGCCGGGGATGATCACTCCGGACACTGAGGTCGCGGCGCATTTATCCACGCATCTGGCTATCCGGTAGGAGCCCGCCAGCGGGCTCCTACGACGGGCGGCCTGCATTGACTCTGGCAGCTGCAGCCGTCGAATGTTGACGTAACGGCCTGCGCGGCAAGCGGCCATTGCGTGACAGACGCAGCCACTGACGCAGTGCCATCAGGCCACCGATCGATTCCAGCAACGCCGACGGCACCCAGATGATCACGCCGCCGATCAACTGACCGGTGAGCACGTTGAAGGTGAACGCGCGCCCGCAGATCTCGAAGATCGGATACAGGTCGGTCTTGGAGAACGTGATGATCGCGCCGGCCAGGATCTGCGGCGTCATCGTGATCGCCGGCGACAGCACGCGCAGCCCGGTGGTCATCCGTCCCGGCGGATGCGGCCGGTGGTCGAGCACCAGCGACCAGTAGGCAAAGCCGCTGATCAGCATGCTCCAGTTCATGAAACGGTAGATGCGCCAGTCCAGCATCGCCAGCGTCTGCATGGACGGGATCAGCCAGATCACGATGAAGCCGATGAACAGCAGTGTCGCCACCGTGGGATTCAGCAGCACACCGCTGACGATCCGCCACGGCCACGAGCGGCGCAGCGGTTGCAGCACATGCACGCGCCACGCCAGCGGCATGCCGGCACGCAGCACCGTGCCCGGAAACGCGGTGACGATCAGCAGCGGCGCCAGATGATGCAGCAGCAGCTGCTGGATCCGGTGCATGAAGAACTCATGCTCGGCGTAGTAATCCAGGTAAGTGTGCAGCGACAGGTAGATGATCGCCATGCCGGTCCAGAACGCCAGCCGGCGGCTGAAGCTCACCGACCGTCGGCGGCTGCCGCGCAGGTACAACACGCAGGTCAGCAGGAAGCCCGCGAGGAATACCCACGAAAACTCCCACGGCACGATCCATTTCAGCAACGTTGCGATCACGATGACGGTACCAGCGATCCGGTTCGCACCGGCAACTGCCGGCGACCGCCCAGCATAATGCCGCACGTCGACGGAATCTGCCGCGCCGATGCTCCGAGCTTGCGGCAGATTGCCGCTTTCAGCGGCGCTGGCGGCTGTAGCGGTTGCGGCGCCAGCCGTAGAGCAGGCCGATCAGCACGACCAGCGCCGGCACCAGCACGATGTTGATGAACTTCAGGCGCAGACCCAGCGCGTCGATCTCGGCGTTGAGCTGATGCTGCACATCGCGCAGTTCCTTGTTGATCGCCAGTTGCCGCTGGCGGAACTGCTCGATCTCGCGGCGCTGTTCCGCGGTAGCCGTGCTGGCGTGGCTGCCCTTGGCCGGCTGCAGCTCGTCCAGCCTCCGCCGGGTATCGGCCAGCTCCTGCTCCAGCTCCTGCTCCTTCTGCAGGAACTTCTGGTCGGCCACATTGCGCAGTGCCTGCACCCGCGTGAACGGCCGCTGCGAGGTGGAGCGCCCGCGGATCGACAGCAACGCCGAGGAGCCGCTGAGGTTGTCCACCAGATTGATGGCGAAATCGCCGTTATTGGCGAAGACCCGCATCATGGTTTCGCCGAGGATGGTCTGCGGCTCCACCCACAACCGGTCGCTGAGCAGATCGGTATCGGCGACCAGGATCACCTCCGCATTGGGCGCGGAGTGCGCCAGGTGGCCCGGTTGGGCCACACGCTCGGGAAAGGCGCTGCCGAAGGTGCCACGCAGGCGCGCTGCCAGCACGTAATGGGCGCCGTCTGCCTTGTAATTCTGCAGCAGCGTGGCGGGATCGTTGCTGGCATCGAGCACCCGCTGCGTCGGTACCACCTCGGCTTCGGCACTGCTCTGCAACAGCGGGATCAGCCGCGTGTGCGCATCCGGCGCGAGGTCGAAGTAGCCGGTGGTGGACACGTTGAGGCGCTGCAGGCTGGCGGTGACGACATCGTTGCGGTTGAGCTCCTGCTCGCCGAGATCGAGCATCGCCGGATGATTGAGGCTGCTGCCGGCCAGCTCGATCTGCAGTGCGCGGGCGCGATCCAGCACGATCTTGTTCGGGTCGTAACTCACCCCCCAGGCCGCGAACAGGCGCGGCAGATCCGAGCCGTGATCGGGAAACGTGGGGCTGTCGGCGGTGTACGGCGTGTTGTCGAGCTCCGCATCCGGATCGACGAAAACCACCAGGTGGCCGCCCCGCAGCACGTACTGGTCGATCGCGTACTGCGCATCGGGCGGCAAACGCTTGGGTTGGATCAGCAGCAGCACCTTCATGTGCTCATCGACCTGTTTCAGCGTCGCCGGATTCAGCGTCTTCACGTCGAACAACTGACCGAGCTGCTGCATTACGGTCCACGGCTGCTCACTGAGCACGGGATTGCCATCGACCGGCAACGAGCTGATCACCCCGATCGACGGCTTGCTGACCTGATTCAATTCATACAGCAGCTTGGCGATGTCGTACTCGAGGAACGCCTCGCGGGCCGGATCGAAAAACGCGATCGCCAGCGTCTTCTCCGGCACGCGGTCCTCCGCGTTGTCGCCGTCGAGGTTGCCGCCGGACATGGCGCTGCCGGCAAGTCCGAAAAACACCCGCTCACCGTTGCTGCCGCCGTTGGCGGCGGTCAGCCCACCGCCCTCGGCGCTGGCTTCGTCGTCGGAGTAGGGCACCGGATCGATGACCTGCAGACGGATACGGCCATGCGAGCGCGCCACCATCTCCTGCAGCATTTCGCGCACGCGCTGTTCGTAGCTGCGCAGCTGCGGCAGGTCGCGGGTCGCGTGATCGGAGAAATACAAGGTCAGCCGCAACGGCCGCTGCAAGGTGTCGACGATATGCAGCGTGCCCGGCGTCAGCGTGTACAGCTGGTCGGTGGTGAGATCGATCCGCGACGCATGCAGCCAGCGGCTGCTGGCCACGATCAGCGGCACGAACACCAGCACCAGCAGCACCAGCCCGGCGTACAGCACGGCGCGGCGGGTGAGCCGCAGCGGCGTGGAAAACATGCGGTGCAGGCGCGAACCGGACATGGCGTCAGCGCGTCCGTTTCAGATCGAGCAGCAACACGCCGGCCAGCAGCCAGCCGATCATGCTGAGCAGGAAGTACAGCAGGTCGCGGACGTCGAGCACGCCACGGGCGATCGCCTCGAAATGCCGCAGCATGGACAGATGTGCCACCGCATTGATCAATCGGCGCGGCAAAGTGCCCGAGAAGAAATCCAGCACCTGCGGTTGCCCGACCAGAATCAACAGCACGCATACCAGTGCGCTGAGAATGAACGCCACCACCTGGCTGCGGGTCAGCGCGGACAAGCAGGCGCCGATCGCGATGAAGCTGCCGGCCATCAGCCAGCTGCCCAGATAACCGGCCACGATCACGCCATTGTCCGGCGAGCCAAGGTAGTTGACCGTGATCCAGATCGGAAACGTCAGCACTAGCGCCAGCCCGATGAACAGCCATGCTGCGAAAAACTTGCCGAGCATCGCCTGCCACAGCGTCAATGGGAGTGTCAGCAGCAGCTCCAGCGTGCCGCCCTTGGATTCTTCGGCCCACATGCGCATGGTGATCGCCGGCACCAGGATCAGATACAGCCACGGATGCATCGCGAAGAACGGCTGCAGGTCGGCCTGGCCGCGTTCGTAGAAATCGCCGACATAGAAAGTGAGAATGCCGGCCAGCACCAGGAAGATCACCAGAAACACGTAAGCCACCGGCGTCACGAAGTAACTGCGCAATTCACGGCGCATCACGGCGCTGACCGGATTCATGCGGGGCTCCCGGCGGCGCTGCTGTCTGCCGTGGTGATCTGGCGGAACACCTCGTCCAGCCGACCACGTTCGAGCTGGATTTCCGAAACCTCCAGTCCCTGCTCGCGCAACAGCGTTTCGACCGACCCCAGGATGCGCTCGCCCGGTTTCGGAAACACCGTGATGCGGCCATCCAGCGGGTCGACCTCGATCGCCGCGACCTGCGGCAACCGGCCCAGCATCTCCTGTGACATGCCGCTGCCCGGCGCGCTGAACGATACGGCACCGTGATAGCGCGAGCGCGCCTCCAGTTCGGCCGGCGTCGCATCGGCCAGCAGCTTGCCGCGGGCGATGATCACCACCCGATTGCACAGCGCATGCACCTCTTCCAGCAAATGGGTGGAGATCAGGATCGTGCGTTCGCGCGCCATCACGTCGATCAGCTGACGCACCGCGTGCTTCTGGTTCGGATCAAGGCCGTCGGTAGGCTCGTCCAGCATCAGCACCGGCGGATCGTGCAGGATCGCCTGGGCCAGTCCGACACGGCGGCGGAGGCCCTTCGACAACGTGTCGATGCACAGCTCCAGCACTTCCTCCAGCTGCAGCTGCTGCACTACCGCATCGAAACGCCGATAGCCGGCATCCGGCTTGAACCCGCGCATGCGGACGATGAATTGCAGGAATTCGCGCACCGTCATCTCGCCGTAGCTCGGAGCACCCTCGGGCAGGTAGCCGAGGGCGCGCTTCGCCTTCAGCGGTTCGCGGCTGACGTCATGGCCGCACACCCACGCAGTACCCGAAGTGGGTACCAGAAACCCCGCGATCATGCGCATGGCGGTGGATTTGCCGGCGCCGTTGGGGCCTAACAGACCCAGCACCTGGCCGGGTTCGACACGAATGCTCAGCGCATCCACGGCGGTCAGGTTGCCATAACATCGGGTGAGCTGGTCGGTTTCGATCATGTCCGGTGACGGGCTGTGACGGGCATCGAGCGCTGGCAGGTGACACCGCCGATCGCCCTGCAATGTACCGCAAGACATCGACAAAGTTCGGCATGGCCCAAGCGCCGGCCCACTGCGTCCGGGCCGCCGGCTGCCGCCACCGAAAAAGAAAAGGCCCTTCCTTGGTGGAAGGGCCTCTTGCCGTACTGCACGATCCGCGGTCGGCTTATTTGCCGGCGCTGGCGCCCGCGGCCGGCGCTGCCGCCGTGCCGGCCGGAGCCGGCGCCGAACCCGAGGCCGCCGGTGTCTGAGTGCCATCGTCAAGCGACGGTGGCTGCAGGCCAGCTTCCTGCTCCGGGGTCTTTTCCGGCGCATTGCTGATCGGCAGGTATACGTTGTACTTCGCGTACGCCGTGATGTTGCCGCTGGCGTCCTTCACTTCCGGCTTCGCCACGATGTCGTAGGCGCGGTTGACCACGTCGTCGAACTTGTAGCCATGGGTCTGCGCATAGGCCTTGAGCATGTCGCGCGTCTGCGGCACGCCCGCGAAAGTGCCGTTCCAGACGCCCTTGAGCGCTGCACCGCCAAACGCCAGCGTGGCGCGCACGTTGCCATCCACCGCCACGCGGCCGTAACGATCGCGGCTGCCCACGGCCACGTTGTCCGAGGCGGCAGCGGCGGCGGTACCGGCTTCTGCCGGTGCACTGGTGTCCAGCGACGGTGGGGTCGCCGCGGTCAGCTGCACGCTCTGGCCATTGACGGCCAGCGTGCTGGAATCGATCGGCAGTGCCACATCGAAGGTGTAGGTCTGGTCGCCATAGTTGGTGGTGATCAGGATGCGCGGGCCGGTCACATTCACGCCCAGCTTCTTGGCCGCAGCCTGAATCTCGGTGGTGGCCTTGGCGACGGCATCGTCCAGGCCTTCCAGCCCTTCCTTGCGCTCGATCGAGGTGGACACCAGCAGCACCGGGGTCGGCTGGGTCTGCTCGATGGACGGGATCAGCTGGCTGTAGTCGATGTTCGGCACACCGGCCAGCACGTTCTGCAGGTTGTTGAGACTGAACTGGATGAACGAGTCGGGATCGCCATGGATGTACAGGTTGGCGAACCGGTTGACCAGGTTCCAGCCATAGGACACGTCATACGACCAGGTGACCTGGGTCAATTGCCCACGGCTGCCCTGACGCTCCAGGTCCAGCGTGAAATGCTTGTCCAGGCCGCGCCAGCTGTTATCCAGGTTCCAGACGATGCTGGCGTTCTTGGTGTTGTTGTTGATCTTGTCGAATTCCGGCGTGGCGCTGGCGATGGTCAGGCCGCCATTGCCGAGCTTGGGATCGGTGCTGACCCAGCTGACTTCGGCACCCGGGCCGTAGGCCTTGCCGGAAAAATTGAACTGCACGTCCTTGTCGAGCGAACGCAGCACCGAGTAGTCGGGCAGCCGGCGAAAATTGTCGAGCATGTCATAGACCTGCCGCATGTCCTTGCCGACGACCAGCGCGCGTTCCACATGACCACTGCCGGGCATGACCACAGCCGCCAGGACACCGAGTGCCGCAACGATGACCAGGGCAACAAGAAATTCAAAGACACGCATCATTCCAGAGTTCTCCGAAGCGTCTTTACGCCAAACCTTAAGATGTCGCCCCAGCCGCCGCGCGGGTCTCCGCGGGACCGTGACAGGGGGTCGGCAAACGCCGAAGCTACGGATGTTACTTGCTCGCGGGCTGGAACGCTATCCGCCGACGCCGGCACAGCCGGACGGCCAAAAAACGAGCAGCGGCGCGGCGCCCGACGGCCATGGTGCGTAACCGGTCAGGCCCCTGACGGGCTCAAACGATGCCCATCTCCAGTGCCTTCAGGACCGCGCGGGTGCGATCGCGCACACCCAGTTTGGACAGGATGTTGGAAACGTGATTTTTCACCGTGCCCTCGGCGACCTTCAGCGAGTTGGCGATTTCCTTGTTGCTGTAGCCGCCGGAAAGCAGGCGCAGGATCTCGGTCTCGCGTTCGGTCAGCGGATCGGGCTGTTCCAGACTGGTGAAATGGTTCTGCATCCGCGCCACGCCGGCCATCAGGCGCTGGGTGACCATCGGCGCCACCAGCGAACCGCCGGCGGCCACCATGCGCACGGCTTCCACCAGTTGTTCCAGCGAGACATCCTTGAGCAGATAGCCACGCGCACCGGCCTTGAGGCCTTGCAGTACCAGCTGATCGTCGTCGAAGGTGGTGAGGATGATGGTCGGCGGCAGTTCATTGCGTGCGGAAAGCGCCTGCAGCACTTCCAACCCGCTCATGTTCGGCATGCGCAGGTCCAGCAGCACCACATCGGGCTTGATCCTCGGAATGTCCTGCACAGCCTGTGCGCCGTCGGCGCACTCGGCCACCACCCGGATATCCTCAGCCAGATCGAGCAGCGAACGAACCCCCTGGCGCACCAGATTCTGGTCGTCGACGAGACAAACGGAAATCATCGCGAATCCTCGGACAAACGTGACTCAGGCAGTGGCACTGGAACCGGCAGACGCAAGCCGTTCCCGACGATGGCGCATTCTCGCACGCCGGCGCGAACCACCAAGATTACGACACATTCAGCGCTGGCGGTTCAAATCGCGACGGCGCGTGCGCCAGCGCAGAGTGCTCGCCCAGCGGCAATCGCACGGTCAACGCGAAGCCTTGGTTCGGGCCGGTTTCCAGCGTCACGCTACCGCCGAATTCGGTCAGACGTTCGCGCATGCCGGACAGGCCATTGCCCGGCTCGACCCGCTCGGCGCCGCGACCATCATCGCGCGCATGCAAGCCCAGCAGGTTTTCTCCGGCGTAGGCAAAGTTGAGCCACAGATTGCGCGCGCCGGCATGCTTGGCGGTATTGGTGATGATTTCCTGAGCGCAGCGCAGCAGCACCTGCGCGCGGCGCGGGTCCTCCACGCTGAAACGCGGCGGCATGACCACGTGCACGCTCAAGCCGGGCACCCCTTCGGTGAGACTGCGCAACGCCTGGGTCAGATCGATCGCATCGTCCTGGCGCAACTCGCTGACCACCTCGCGCACATCCGCCAGCAGCAGCTTGGCAGTGCTCTGCGCCTTGCGCACATGCGCGCCGGCCGCCTCGTTGGTGAGGTGGCTGGCCACTTCCAGATTCAGACTCAACGCGGTCAGGTGATGGCCGATCAGGTCGTGCAGGTCGCGCGCGATGCGCATGCGTTCGGCGATGCGGCTGGACTCGGCCAGCAGGGCGCGGGTGGCGCGCAGCTCGGAATTCAACCGCCGCTGCGCCTCGCGTTGCTCGGCCTGCTGGCTCGCCACCGTCGAAGTGATGAAAACCAGTACCGAAATGCCCAGGTACAGACTGGCCTGCAGGAAACTGACCATCACACTGTGGTCGTATTCCGGGAACGTGACAAAAATCGCCACCAGAGTCAGATGCTGCAATACCAGCCAGAAAACACCCGGCCAGAACGGCAGCAACCACGGCAGCACCAGCGAGACGACCACCATCAGCATGGCCGAAAGCCCGCTGTGGCTGTACCAGCCTACCGCCATGGCGGCTGCCGTCATCAAAGCCAGTCCCAGCAGCTTCAGAACCGGATAGCGGCGCGAACCCAGGTTCTCGGTCAGCATCCAGTACATCAGGCCGAAGATCAGGTAGCACAGTGTCCAAAGAAGCAACGAGAAGTTCGGGCGATGCAGCTGATCGAACCGCTCGGTGATCCAATAGGGAATCAACGGCGTGCCGGCCGACAGATAGGTAAAGAAGCCCGCATAGCGGAACAGGCGGATGTGATTGAAGAAGGGCCAGCGCATACCCCGCATCATTGGGCGTGCGGGCGTTTCACGCAATGCGCGAGAAGTCATGGACGGCGGCGTCCGCAGCTCGCCGTTTTACGAAGCTTTTACATGTGCCATCGCGAGATGTAAGGGGCACGGCCGCATGTCATAATGAACCATTGTGCAAGGCCGCTGGTCGACCTTGTTCCCGAATCCATCATTGCGGAGCAACGAATGGCCCTTGCCATCCGCGACGTGTGCGAGCACGACCTGGATGCCGTACTGGCGCTCAACAACGCCGCCGGTCGCTCCATCCTCGCCCTCGACGCCAGCCAGTTGCGCTACTTCTACGAGCACGCCGAGTATTTCCGCGTGGCCGAGATCGACGGCCACCTGGCCGGCTTCCTGATCGCGCTGCGCGAAGGCGGCAATTACGAAAGTCCCAACTACCGCTGGTTCGCCGAACATTACCCGCAGTTCGTCTACATCGACCGCATCGTGATCGCGAACGCCTACCGGCGTCATGGCCTAGGCCGGATCTTCTATTGCGACGTGCACAGCTACGCCGAAGTGCGTGTGCCGCTGCTCGCTTGCGAAGTGTTCCTGGAGCCACGCGACGACGTGGTGGTGCTGTTCCACGGCACCTACGGTTTCCAGGAAGTCGGCCAGCAGCGCATGGGTGAACACGGCCCGCAGGTCAGCCTGCTGGCCCGCGATCTGCCCAGCTACGCCTATGTGCGCGACACCTGGCTCGAGCATGGTGGCCTGCCGGATGTGCCGTGGCTGGCCGAGCGCGAACGCCCTTTCCTGCATGATTCTTCCCCACGCCGCCTCGCCGGAGAGCGGCGTCCATGAATGCAAAAATCGAGACAACCGACGCCTGCGACCTGCGCTTCGGCCAGGTCGGTATTGCCTGTGTGCGTGTACGCCGGGTCGACGCCGCCGCACTGTGCGATGAACTGGAACGCCGCGTGCGCGCCGCGCCTCAGATGTTTGCCCGCGCTGCGGTGGTGCTGGACCTGAGCCACCTGCTCGACCTGCCCGACGACGGCGCCGTCGACGCGCTGCTCGAAGCCGTGCGCAGCGCCGGCATGCTGCCGGTGGGCCTGGCCTACGGCACCAGCGAGACCGAAGCACTGGCCAAGCGCATGGGCTTGCCGCTGATCGCCAAGTTTCGCGCCGCCTATGAGCCGGTCAACAGCGGTCCGGTCGCCGCCGAATCGGCCAGACAAGCCGAACCGGCCGCTCCATCGGTGCAGCGCGAGCCGATCCTGTCCGCGCCGGCCCCCGGCAGCATGCAAGGTGCCCAGCACCATGCCGGCTCGGTGCGTTCGGGCCAGCAGGTCTATGCGCGCGACCGCGACCTGATCGTCACCGGCGCCATCGCCAACGGCGCCGAGGTGATCGCCGACGGCAGCATCCACATCTATGGCGGCTTGCGCGGGCGCGCCATGGCCGGCGCGCAGGGCGACCAGAAGGCGCGCATCTTCGTGTCCGATTTCCGCGCCGAACTTGTGGCGATTGCCGGGCAATATCGCGTGTTCGAACAGATTCCTGACAACCTCGAAGGCCAGTCCGTGCAATGCTGGCTCGATGGTGAAAAGCTGATGATCGCCAAGCTGTGATCACTTACAACAAGAACAATCATGCGGAGATGGGCCCTTGACTGCTGAGATTATCGTTGTCACCTCAGGCAAAGGCGGCGTCGGCAAGACGACGACCAGCGCCTCGCTCGCCACCGGCCTGGCGATGGCCGGCAAAAAAGTCGCCGTGATCGATTTCGACGTCGGCTTGCGCAACCTCGACCTGATCATGGGTTGCGAGCGGCGCGTGGTGTACGACTTCGTCAATGTCGTGCACGGCGAAGCCACGCTGAAACAGTCGCTGATCAAGGACAAGCGTCACGACAACCTTTACGTGCTGGCCGCCAGCCAGACCCGCGACAAGGACGCGTTGACCCAGGAAGGCGTCGAGAAAGTACTCGACGGCCTGTCCGAAGACGGCTTCGACTACGTCGTGTGCGACTCGCCGGCCGGCATCGAGAAGGGCGCGCATCTGGCGATGTACTTCGCCGATCACGCTGTCGTGGTGGTCAATCCGGAGGTCTCCTCGGTGCGCGACTCCGACCGCATCCTCGGCCTGCTCGCCAGCAAGACCCGGCGTGCCGAGCGCGGCGAAGGCCCGGTCACCCAGCACTTGCTGCTGACCCGCTACAACCCCTCCCGCGTCGCCATCGGCGAAATGCTCAGCGTCAAGGACGTCGAGGAAATCCTCGGCATCGAAGTGGTCGGCGTGATCCCCGAATCGGAAAACGTGCTGACCGCTTCCAACAACGGCATCCCGGTGATCGTCGATGCCAATTCGCATGCCGGTCAGGCTTACAGCGATACCGTGGCCCGCATCCTCGGTGAGGAGCGCCCGTTGCGCTTCATCGACGTGCCCAAGAAGGGCTTTCTCCAGCGCGTGTTCGGAGGTTGATCACGATGGGTATTCTTGATTTCCTGAAGCGCAAGCCGGAGGCCACCGCCACCGTGGCCCGCGAGCGCCTGCGCATCATCGTGGCACAGGAGCGTTCCAGCCGCGGCGCACCGGACTACCTGCCGATGATGCGCAACGAGTTGCTCGAAGTGATCAAGAAATACGTTCACGTCGACCTCGATGCGATCAACATCAATTTCGAGCGCGACAGCGGCCACGAGATCCTCGAACTCTCGGTGACCTTGCCGGAAGGCAAGCAGGCCGCCAAGAGCGAAACCAAGAGCGAAGCCAAAACCGGCTGAGTCTGCGCGCCAGGACGGCCTGGACGGTAGTCGCTGCAGCTTGTCCGCGGGGCGATCCAGCATCGCCCGGCGTCATACCCCACCTCGGTCATCTGCGCCAAGCGCGCGCACACATGCACTCCGCCCCCCATCCCCCTTCCGATTCCGACGACCCGGCCAGCACCGTGATGCGGATGGGGCAGATCGGATTCGAGGCGCCCACCGCCCTGCTCGCCCGCCACGGGCTGCAGTTGCAGCGCGTGGCCGCCGGCGAGCCGATCCCCGGCAGCTTTTGGGGCGATGAGGAAGCCGGCATCATCGGCAATACCGTCTTTGCGCGCGACGACACGCCGGTGCATTCGCTGCTGCACGAAGCCGGCCACCTGATCGTGCTGCCGCAGGAAAGACGTCCGGACGTCCATACCGACGCCACCGATTCGATCGAGGAAGAGGACGCCACCTGCTACCTGCAGATCGTAATGGCTGACCAATTGCCCGGCGTGGGGCGAGCGCGGCTGATGGCCGACATGGATGCCTGGGGCTATTCGTTCCGACTCGGGTCGACGCGTGCATGGTTCGAACAGGATGCAGGCGAAGCGCTGAAGTTTCTGGAGGAGCGCGGGCTGATCTGAGCGTTCGCCCGAGTCCTAGCGTGCGTGCCAGTTGCCGTCGGCGCCCTTGCTGTATTGTTTTTTCACCGCCGCCCAGGCGACCTTGTGGGCAGCCTCCTCGCGCGATTCATCGCCACGCCGCTCGTCCTCGTCGGCGTATTCGTTCCACGCGTGGTTGAACGCTTCCTTGTAGATTTCCTGTGCGTGTGCGGGTACGTGATTGCGTACCGAATCAGGCAGGTCGCTGATGGCTTTGTACGGCATGGCGAGACTCCGCTGGTCTGGGTAAGGCCACTCATCGCCCATGCGCAGTCAAGTGGCCGTCAACGTCGTGTCGTCTTTGCGGAAATTCCCGTACACCATTCTTTCGCCGACTCTGCCGAACAGCGCGATCATGCCGGACACTGGCTTCGCCGCGCATCGCGGCCTAGAGTCGGCCCGGAATGACTACGACAGCGCTGGAGGCGTCATGGCAACACGCAGGTTGGTGCTGCTGTTCGATGGCACCTGGAACAAACCGGAGTCCAATACCAGTGTGGAACGGCTGCGCCAGCTGATTGCACCGCGCGACGCGGCCGGCATCGAGCAACTGGTCAATTATCTCCCTGGTGTCGGCGTGTCGCCGGGCATCACTCATCTGCTTGGCGGCGCGTTCGGCTACGGCCTTTCCGACAACGTGATCGAGGGCTACCGCTGGCTGTGTGCGGTGTGGCAACCCGGCGACGACATCTACCTGTTCGGCTTCAGTCGCGGCGCATACACGGCGCGCAGCCTCGGCGGGATGATCCGCAAATGCGGCCTGCTCAGGCGCGGCGCCGATGGCAGTGTGGCCAAGGCGGATATTTCCGGCACCTACGATTTCTACCGCGATGTCGGGACCAAACCGGACGATCCGGCCGCAGTGGCGTTCCGCGCCAGCCGTTCGATCGAGATCGGGATCCACTTCGTCGGGGTATGGGATACGGTCGGCTCGCTCGGTATTCCGGACACGGCTTCGTGGTTCCCGTATGCCCGCGCCCGCTATCGATTCCACGACACCGAGCTCAGCAAGATCGTCAAATACGCGTATCAGGCGCTGGCGCTGGACGAGCACCGCGCCGATTTTGCGCCGGCGGTATGGACGCGTAACCCCTATACGCTGAAACCCGGCGAAACCCTGACCTCGAAGAAACCCGAACAGATCGAGATCGAACAACGTTGGTTCATCGGGTCGCACTCCGACGTCGGTGGTGGCAACGATTGCGATGCAGCCGGCCGCAAGCCCGATCCGCTGCCTGATCTGCCATTGGTGTGGATGCAGCGCAAAGCGATGGCCGCTGGCCTGGCGTGCGACTCACTGATCGCTCCGGCCATCGATGCCGACATGGGCATGGCGCGCAACTCGTATGCTGAATTCATGTACGGCCTCTACAAGGAATTCAAGCCGCCGTTCGACCGCACGCTGGGCACCGGTGTCAACGAAAAAGTGGACGACTCGGTCTGGCAGCGCTGGCTCGCCGATGCGAGCTACCGCTCACCTTCGCTGGTACAGGCGCTGGCGCGCGCGACCGTGCTGATGTCGACGGATGCCGTCGTGCAGAACACGCCCTCCAATCCGGACCCGTCGACGCCACCGGTGTAGTTCCCGCTCAGCGCGGCTCGGCAATCTCTGCCTGCATCTCCGTGGCCGGGTCGACGGCTGCCGCTGGCCGATCGGGCGAACGACGCATGATCGCGTGGTACCACCGCCATGCCAGCACGCCGGTGACGGTCAGCACCGATGCGCCCAGTGCGAGATGCAGCATGCTGACCGACAGCAGTGGCGACAGCACACCAGCCACCACGCTGCAGAGCAGCAGACTGGCGAACGCCTGCACCGAGGAAATCCCGCCACGTTGCCGCGGGAAACGATCCAGCAGCAACAGCGTCAAGGTGGGAAACGCCAGCTGCACACCGACGCCGTGCAGGATCAGCGGCAGCATCGACCACGGCAGCCGCGGAGCGGGAAACACCCATGCCAGCAGCAGATGCAGCACACAGGCCAGCGACATCACCGCATAGCCCAGATTCAGCGTGAAAGTCGCAGTGTGCCGTTCGGCCATCCGTCCGGACAGCCACGCACCACCGATCAGGCCGGTCACCACCGGCAGGAACAGCCACGGAAAATCCGCCGCCGAAAGATGCAGCAGCTGGCGCACGATGCGCGGTGCCGAGGCGATATACAGGAACAGCCCGGCGAAGTTGACCGAACTGGAAATCAGCAGCGGCCAGAATGGCCGATCGCGGCCAAACGACAGATAGCTGGCCAGCAACGGCCGGGGCGCAAACGATGTACGCCGCGCCGGTGGGTGGCTTTCCGCCAGCAACAAGGCCAGGGCCAGTGCCAGCAGCGTGGTGAATCCCGCCAGCACCCAGAAAATGCCGTGCCAGCCACCCAGCGGCAGCAGCAGCGCACCGACCATCGGTGCAATCACCGGCGCCACCCCGAAAATCATCATCACGTGCGACATCAGCCGCTGCGCGGCAGCGCCCTCGTGGGTGTCGCGAACTATCGCGCGCCCCACGACCAGACCCGCACCGGCGCACATGCCCTGCAAGCCGCGGCAGGTCAACAACATCGCGAACGAGGTCGACAGTGCGGCGCCCGCCGAAGCGAGCGCATAGACCAGCATGCCGGTAACGATGACCGGCTTGCGCCCGATCGCATCGGAGATCGCACCGTGGAAAAGGCTCATGGCCGCATACGTGATCAGGTACACGCTGAGCAGTTGCTGCAGCCCGGTGTCATCCACCGCGAAACGCGCGCCGATCAACGGAAACGATGGAAACACCGCATCGATCGAGAACGGCCCGATCATCGACAACGCCGCCAGCAACCAGGGCAAGCTGCGGCGCATGGTTCGATGGGGTGGGTTCATGAGGCACAACAGTGTCGGCGGGTCGCGCAGTATAGAGCCGCCGCAACCACGCGCCACGCTTGACGGCGGGACCGCCTGATCGACTAGGATGGTTGCCAGGGGAGATGGCATGCCTCCCGTTTCGGGAATTCTTCGGCATCCCGTGACAAACCACCTCTCGTCGGTCGTTGAGGTTGATGATGCCTGCACCACCGGCTTCCGGCGGCGCAGGCGTGCCTGCCACCGCGGCAACCGGACACTTTCATTGTCAGGAGACGCGCTCGTGGGCTTTAGCGGATTTGTTGCAATTGGTGTCGGCGGCGCGATCGGCTGCTGGTTGCGCTGGGGCTTGGGCATAGTGCTCAACCCATTGTTCCCCACCTTGCCGCTGGGCACGCTGGCGGCGAATCTCGTCGGCGGCCTGCTGATGGGCTGCGTGATGGGTTTGTTCGACCATTTCCAGACCCTGGCGCCCGAACTGCGGCTGTTCGTATTCACCGGCTTCCTGGGTGGCCTGACCACCTTCTCCACCTTCTCGGCCGAATCCGCCACGCTGCTGCTGCGCCAGCAATACCTGTGGTTCAGCGGTCACGTGGCGGTGCATGTGGTCGGCTCGCTGGCGATGACCGTGCTCGGCATCTTCCTCACCCGCAGCCTGCTGCGCCACTGACCTGGGGAATCGCATGAATCAGGAAAACCTGCAACAAGGCGTGCATCTGCATTTTTACTGCCATCTGCGCGCGAAGCACGACGGCATGCTGCTGTCCGAGTGGCTGCTGGAACAGGCCAAGCAGCATGGCCTAGGCGGCGGTTCGGTATTCCGCGCGATCGCCGGTTTCGGCCGGCACGGCGTATTGCACGAGGAACAGTTCTTCGAGCTGGCCGACGACCTGCCGGTCAAGGTCGAATTCCTGCTGCGCCAAGACCAGGCCGAATTGCTGCTGCAGCTGGTACGTGCGGCCGGCGTGGATGCGACGTATGCGTATTCACCGGCAAGCTTTGCAATGCTCGGCAAACACTGATCAGCACGAACCGCCCAACGACGAGGCAAGCATGAGCCAGGACGATCTGAAAAACCGTGCCAGCGAACTGCTCGAACAGGCCGGCATCCACATCGACGGCGATGCGCCGATCGACCTGCGTGTGCATGACGGACGCCTGTACAACCGCGTGTTCGCCCGCGGCTCGCTGGGCCTGGGCGAGGCGTACATGGACGGCTGGTGGGATGCCGACGACCTGCCCGGCCTGTGCACGCGATTGCTTACCGCCGGGCTTGATCAGGAACTGAAAACACTCGACACCTTGCTTGCGCACCTGAAGGCCCGTTTCATCAATCTGCAGCGCGGCGAGCGCGCGTTCGAGATCGGCAAGGCGCATTACGATCTCGGCAATGATCTGTTCCAGGCCATGCTGGGCCGGCGCATGGTCTATTCCTGCGGTTACTGGGCGAAAGCCGACAACCTCGACGACGCGCAGGCGGCCAAGCTCGATCTGGTCTGCCGCAAACTGCAGCTCAAGACCGGCCAGCGCGTGCTCGACATCGGCTGCGGTTGGGGCGAGGCGCTGAAGTACGCCGCCGAGCATTACGGCATCGAGGGCGTCGGCATCACCGTCTCGCAGGAGCAGGCCGAGTACGCGCGCGAATTGTGCGCGGGGCTGCCGATCGAGATCCGTTTGCAGGATTACCATGACATCAACGAACGCTTCGATGCGGTGTATTCGCTGGGCATGTTCGAGCATGTCGGCGGCAAGAACTATCGCGCGTACTTCGAAACCGTGCGCCGTTGCCTGAAGGAGGACGGCCTGTCGCTGCTGCATTGCATAGGCAGCAACAGCGCGCCGGCACAGCCCGACCCGTGGATCGAGAAATACATCTTCCCGAACTCGATGATCCCCGCCGCCAGCCAGGTGGCGGCCGCGCTGGAGGATCTGTTCGTGGTCGAGGACTGGCACAACTTCGGCGCCGACTACGACCGCACCCTGACGGCGTGGCGCACCAACATCGAAGCGGCGTGGCCGTCGCTGCCGGCAACCTACGATGAACGCTTCCGGCGCATGTGGCGCTACTACCTCGCCGTGTCCGCCGCCGTGTTCCGCAGTCGTCGCGACCAGCTGTGGCAGATCACGCTGAGCCCGCATGGCGTTGCGGGCGGCTACCGCGTCCCGCGCTGAAGTTGCTGTTCGCCGGAGTCCGGCCTTTTGCGGCGTCGTATCTGCCAGCACGATGCAAATCCAACGGAAGCGAACCATGAACCAGCAAAGTCCACTCTCCGAATACCTCGTCCTCTCCCGCGGCCAATGGGACAAGGACGCCTCGCGCGAAGATATCCAGGACGCGATCGACCGGTTCTACGCGTGGTATGACCGGCTCCTTGGCGAGGGCAGGATCGGGCTCGGCAAGCGGCTGGCGCGCGAGGGCAAGGTGGTGTCGCGGCGGGCGACCATGGACGGCCCGTTTGCCGAGGCCAAAGAGGTGGTCGGCGGTTACTGGTTCATCCTCGCGAACAGCTTGGACGAAGCAGCACGCATTGCGGCGGAAAACCCATGCCTGGCTTACGGCCTGGTCTGCGAGGTCCGGCCGATCGACCCTGCACGCGGCAGTGCCTACGCGTTGACCCACGAGACCCCGACCTAGGAATGCAGCGGAATCCATGCACATCCGCCTCGACGACCTCACCGGCTCCGACATCATCCAGCTGCTGCGCGAGCACCTGCAGGGCGTGGCACGGCATTCGCCGCCGGAGAGCATCCATGCGCTCGATCTCGACGGCCTGCGCCAGCCGGAGATCACGTTCTGGAGCGTATGGCACGACGGCGAACTGATGGGTTGCGGCGCACTGAAGGAGCTCGATCGCCGGCATGGCGAGATCAAGTCGATGCGCACTTCCGCCGCCCATCTCCGCAAAGGCGTGGCGGCGAGGCTGATGCAGCACATCCTAGAGGAGGCCGAGCGCCGCGGCTACGAGCGCGTGAGCCTGGAGACCGGCTCGATGGAAGGATTCGCGCCAGTTCGCGGTCTATATGCGCGCTTCGGCTTCGTGACATGTGGGCCATTCGCCGACTATGTCGAGGACCCCAACAGCACGTTCATGACCCGTGCGATACGCGCGACAATGCCGACATGAAACCGTCCTTGCCTGTGCGTTTGCTGTTTTGCCTATTTCTGTTGCTGCCCGCGGCTGCCATCGCCCGCCCCGCGCTATGGGTGGTGAAGGACGCCGACACCACGATCTACCTGTTCGGCACCGTGCACCTGCTGCCTAACGACACCGCGTGGCACTATCCGGCGCTGGACCGGGCGGTAGCGGACAGCGGGACGCTGTATATCGAAATCACCGACGACAATCCGGCGAACATGTTGGGACTGGTCCTGCACTACGGCATGGACTATGCGCATCCGCTGTCCAGCCTGCTGAGCGAATCGGAAATGCTGCGGCTGAATGCCGCTGCCAACAAGGCCGGCGTGCCCGGCGGCGCGCAGACGCTTGTCAGCATGAAGCCGTGGCTGGCCGCGCTGACCATTGCCATCGCGCCATTGCGGAAGGCCGGGCTCGACCCCGAGCATGGCGTGGACAAGCTGCTCAAGGCCCAGATGACCGACGGCGGCAAGCAAGTCCTGGGGCTTGAAACCAGCGAGCAACAGATCCGCTTTCTCGCCGACATGCCACAAACCTTGCAGTTGGCGCTCTTGCGCTCGACCCTGCGCGAATTCGATCGCGCAACAATCCAGCTCAACCAATTGATCGAGGCCTGGAAGGCCGGCGACGTGGACACTATCGCGCGGATCGAAGACGAGGAGATGCGTCAGAAGGAGCCGAAGCTGTATCAGCGCCTGCTCGTGCAGCGCAACGAGGACTGGGCCGCCCGCATCGGCGACTTGCTGCGCAACCATAGCGGCACGATCTTCATCGCCGTCGGCGCCGCCCACCTGGCCGGGCCGGACAGCGTGCAGGCACAGTTGCACAAGCTGGGCATCGAGGCTGCCCGCCAGTAGTGGAAGGCTTGCGGCGGATTGTCCGCTGAAGGGGCGGCCCCGAATGGTCGCGTCGCGACGTAAAACCCCTCTCCCGCGGGGTGAGGGTTCGGTCGGAGCACAAGAGTGATATTTCCCGCTCCGTGCGTACCCTCGTCCGCCTGTCGGCACCTTCTCCCAGCGGGAGACGGATTCTCCTCTTGCAGCTTGACGGCTTGCGCAGGCGACGGCTCGACGGTCGGCCGAGAATCGGCGTTTATCAGATCGCCCCATGAAACCGGATGACCAGCCCTTCGGCTGTTGAGAGCCGCGCCTGACCCGCCGCCTCGATCAGTCGATGCCAGCGACAGCGTGCGGCACGTAGCGCGCCTCGAGCGCCTCGATCTCGGCATCCGGCAACCTGACCGCCAGCGCCGCCACCGCTTCTTCCAGATGGCGCGGCTTGGTGGCGCCCACGATCGGCGCGGTCACCGCGGATTTGTGCAGCAGCCAGGCCAGCGCCACCTGTGCGCGAGGCACGCCGAGTCGCGCGGCGACCTCGCCGACACGCTCCACCACCGCCTTGTCCGCTGCCTTGCTCGCAGCATACACGCCATCGCCCCACGGGTCGGAGCCACCGCGTACGGTGCTGGGTTCGTCCTCCCACGCCCGCGCCAGCCGGCCACGCGCAAGCGGGCTCCACGGCACCACACCGATGCCCTCGGCCGCACACAACACGAGCATCTCCCGCTCTTCCTCGCGGTACAGCAAGTTGTAATGCGGCTGCATCGAGACGAAACGCGTCCATCCGTGCAGGTCGGCGGTATACAGCGCCTTGGCGAACTGCCACGCCGACATCGACGAGGCGCCGATATAACGCGCCTTGCCCGACTTCACCACGTCGTGCAGCGCCTCCAGCGTCTCCTCGATCGGCGTGGCCTCGTCCCAGCGATGAATCTGGTAAAGATCGACATAGTCCGTGCCCAGCCGGCGCAGGCTGGCATCGATCTCGGTCATGATCGATTTGCGCGACAAGCCTCCGCCGTTCGCATCGGCACGCATCGGATAGAACACCTTCGTCGCGATGACGACTTCCTCGCGCCGCGCGAAGTCATGCAAGGCACGTCCCAGCACCTCCTCGCTCGCACCGCCCGAATACATGTTGGCGGTGTCGAAATAGTTGATGCCCAGCTCGAGCGCGCGCCGGATGAACGGCCGGCTGTGCTCCTCGTCCAGAGTCCATGGCCTCTCGTCGGTAGGTGTTGCCGAATAGCTCATGCATCCAAGGCAGATGCGCGAGACCTTGAGACCCGACTTGCCCAGATTGATGTAGTCCATGGTGAATTCTCCTCTTGGCTTCTCGAATACGCGAAAAATTAGGCGCGAAAATAGGCGCGACGCTTACCGGCGGCTCGCCCGGTGCAGATTGACGCCGGCGATGACCAGGGCGATGCCGGTCATCTCGGCGGGACTCGGTATCTGGTGCAGCACCACGATGCCGATCATGCTCGCCGTGGCGGGCAGCAACGCGAGCAGCAGCGCGAACGTGGCACGCGGCAGGCGCGCCATCGCCAGCTGGTCGCATATATAGGGGATCACCGACGACGACACGCCGATACCGATGCCGGCGGCCAGTAGGGCCGGACTGGCGAAAGCCACCGCCGCGTCATGCAGACCCAGCGGCATCACCAGCAACAGCGCCACCAGCATTGCCGCGGCGAGCCGATCGACGCCTGCACTGCCGCCGTCCCTGGCGACACGATGCCCGAGCACGATGTAGAGCATGAAAAGGCCGCAGTTCGCAAAGGCGAACAGGAAACCCATCGGCGCGTCCGCGATCCGAATGTGAGTCAACATCCAGACGCCGGCCACCGCCACGGCGAGCGCGACGATATTGCGCTGCGTGCGCGTGCCCGCCAGCGCCAGCGCGATGGGGCCGATGAACTCGATCGCACCAACGGTGCCCAGCGGCAGTCGAGCGATCGCCAGATAGAAACAGACATTCATGCAGCCGAGTACGGCGCCCAGCGCCACGATGTTCCAGCGTACGTTCGCGCCCTGCCGCAGGAAATAGCGCCACGGCCTTCGCCATAACGCGAAGATCAGGCCGGCGCTGGTGATCCTCAGCCATGCCACGCCCAGCGGTTCGACGCGGGAAAAGAGCAGCACGGCAAATGCCGGGCCCAGATAGTGGAACACCGCGCTGACGACGAAATACAGGTGCGGCGGCAACCGTTCGTCGAGAGAGGTGCCGGGAGACCGCTCCAGCGCTGATGTTTGCGGTTCATCGTGCATGGATCTACTTTTACAAGTAATGAGCGCATGATCCATCCATACACAAAGGATTTATCGGCTAATTTTTTACTTGTTGCAAGTTTGGTGAGCCATATGCCTCAGATTTCCAGTCTCATGTCCGATCCACGCAATATCGCGTTGATTCACGCCCTGCAGGCGGACCCGCGCCAGCCGATGACCAAGCTGGCGACCACCGTCGGCATGTCGGCGCCCGCGGTGAAGGAACGATTGAACCGGCTGGAGGATGCCGGCGTGATCCGGGGCTACCGCCTCGACCTGGATCCCAAGGCGATGGGCTGGCCGATCACGGCGTACGTCCGCGTGCGGCCGGTGCCAGGGCAATTGCCGAAGATCGCCGAACTGGCGCAGAAGATGCCGCAGGTCGTGGAGTGCCATCGCGTCACGGGCGAGGACTGTTTCATCATCAAGGTGCATCTGGATGCGCTGGAAAATCTCGACCTGATCCTCGACCGCTTCCTGCGCTACGGCCAGACCACCACCTCGATCGTGCAATCCACGCCGGTCCCCCTGCGCGCGCCGCCCCTGCCCGCCATCAAGGGCAAAACCCGATGAAGCGGGGCGGCCGGCACCTCACAATAGTCGCCGCGAGGCAAGCTGTCCCGCGGCGGCATGATCTGGCACCATCGACCGGTTATCCGCGCACCGCGCGCAACTCATCAGACATCGCCGCATGAACCTGCAAGCCAATTACGAACAAATCCCGCTGAAGGAATACGCCGAGCGGGCCTATCTCGACTACTCGATGTACGTGGTGCTGGACCGCGCGCTGCCGTTCGTGGGCGACGGCCTGAAGCCGGTGCAGCGGCGCATCATCTACGCGATGAGCGAGCTGGGGCTGGCCGCCACGGCGAAGCCGAAGAAATCCGCGCGCACCATCGGCGACGTGATCGGCAAGTTCCATCCGCACGGCGACAGCTCCTGCTACGAAGCGATGGTGCTGATGGCGCAGCCGTTCTCGTACCGTTATCCGCTGGTCGATGGCCAGGGCAACTTCGGCTCGCCGGACGATCCGAAGAGCTTCGCGGCGATGCGCTATACCGAGTCCAAGCTCAGCCCGATCGCCGAGGCGCTGCTGGGCGAGCTGGGCCAGGGCACGGTCGACTGGGTGCCGAATTTCGACGGCACGCTGGAAGAACCGAGCTGGCTGCCAGCACGCGTGCCGCATGTGCTGCTGAACGGTTCGATGGGCATCGCGGTGGGCATGGCCACCGATATTCCGCCGCACAACCTGCGCGAGCTGGCCAGCGCCTGCATCCGCCTGCTGGACGATCCGGACGCCACCGTGGCCGACCTGTTCGAGCATGTGCGTGGACCGGATTATCCGACCGAGGCGGAGATCATCACGCCGCGCGCCGATCTGCTGGCGATGTACGAGAGCGGCATGGGCTCGGTGCGTGCCCGCGCGGTGTACCAGCGCGAGGAAGGCAACATCGTGATCACCGCGCTGCCGCACCAGGTCAGCCCGTCGAAGATCCTCGAACAGATCGCCGCGCAGATGCGCGCGAAGAAGCTGCCTATGATCGAGGACCTGCGCGACGAGTCCGATCACGAGAACCCGATCCGGCTGGTGCTGGTGCCGCGTTCCAGCCGCGTCGATGCCGACGAGCTGATGCCGCACCTGTTCGCCACCACTGATCTGGAGAAGAGCTTCCGCATCAATCTCAACATGATCGGCCTGGACGGCCGGCCGCAAGTGAAGAACCTCAAGCGGATCCTCAGCGAGTGGCTGACCTTCCGTACCAGCACGGTGACCAAGCGACTGGAACACCGGCTGGCGAAAGTCGAACGCCGCCTGCACTTGCTGGAAGCACTGCGCATCGCCTACCTCAATCTCGACGAGGTGATCCGCATCGTGCGCAGCGAGGACGAGCCCAGGCCCGTGCTGATAGCGCGCTTCAAGCTCAGTGAGGAACAGGCCGACTACATCCTGGAAACCCGCCTGCGCCAGCTGGCGCGGCTGGAAGAGATGAAGATCAACGCCGAGCGCGACCAGCTCGAAGAGGAACGCGCCAAGATCACCGTGCTGCTGAAATCGCCGGCCAAGCTGAAGGGGCTGATCAAGGAAGAACTGCGCTCCGACGCCGCCAAGTTCGGCGATGACCGCCGTTCGCCGCTGGTGCAGCGCGAAGCGGCGCAGGCGCTGGACGAAAGCGCGCTGGTCGCCAGCGAGCCGGTCACCGTGGTGCTGAGCCAGAAAGGCTGGGCGCGCGCGGCGAAAGGTCACGACATCGATGCCGAAGGCCTGAACTATCGCGAGGGCGACGGCCTGCTCGCCACCGTGAAGGCCCGCACCACCCAGCAAGTGGCGTTCATCGACTCCACCGGGCGCAGCTATTCCACCCCCGCGCATACCCTGCCCTCGGCGCGCGGCAACGGCGAGCCGCTGACCGGACGCTTCAGTCCGGCCGCCGGCGCCAGCTTCGACGCGGTGATCGCCGGCGACAACGACACTCGGCTCATCCTCGCCACCGATTTCGGCTATGGCTTCGTCGCCCGCTTCGAGTCGCTCACCGGCCGCAACAAGGCCGGCAAGCAAATCATCAGTCTCAGCGACGGCGCGCATGTGCTGGCGCCCCAGATCAGCCCCGACCCCGCGCGCGACCGTATCGTGGTGGTCACCACCGAAGGACACCTGCTGATGTTCTCGGTGGCCGAACTGCCCGAGCTGGACAAGGGCAAGGGCAACAAACTGATCGAGGTGCCGAAGGCCAGGCTCACCAGCGGCGACGAGCGCGTGGCCGGCATCGCGGTGGTCGGCGAGGGCAAGGGCGAGGTCACCTTGTACGCCGGCCAGCGCAAGCTCACCTTGAAGTGGGCGGATCTGGTCGAATACGGCGGCAACCGTGCCACCCGGGGCGGCCTGCTGCCCCGCGGCCTGCGCCGGGTGGAGCGGATCGAGACCACCGGCTGAACGGCGCGGCAGGAACTTCCTGCCGCCGCACGCTTCGAAGCTGAAGGTGCACGCCGACGCGCGTGGCGCGTTGAGCACGTCATACCCCGGAGTCAAGCATGAACATCAAACGGCACCTCACTGCCCTCGCGGCCACCTTGCTGGCGGCCTCGGCCTGGGCGCAGACGCCCGCCAAACCGCTGAACCTCAAGCTGCCGCCCAGCGATATCCCTGCCGCCAGCAGCACCGCCGCCAAACCCGCTAGCAGCAAGCCCGGCGTGTATTACGGCGATACCAGCGGCCGCATGGGCAACAACGACACCACAGCGGCCGCGACCACCGACTGCGACGACTACCGTTACAACCAGCCGCAGGTCCACGGCAGCGTCGGCATGGGCGTGGTCAGCGGCAACCATTTCGGCGGCAGCTACCAGACCGGCACGGTCAACCTCACCAAGGCGTTCGGCAGTTGCGATCACCCCACCGGGGGCGTCAGCATCTCGATCGGTGGCGGCACCGGCAGTTTCCACGGCCGCGGCCACTGATCGATCGGCAACACAACGCAGACGGAAGCCGTCCATGCATGGCGAATACAAGATGCTAGGCGGCAAGCTGGTGGTGGTCGACCTGGATGTGCGCGACGGCCGGCTCGCCGACGTGCGGCTGAGCGGCGACTTCTTCCTGGAACCGGACAGCGCGCTGCGTACCATCAACGCCGCGCTGGAAGGCCAGCTAGAACAGGCCACCGAAACCGAGCTCGCCAACACCGTGCGCGACGCGCTTCCGCTCGACGTGATGATGTATGGTCTTTCGCCGGAAGCCATCGCGGTCGCCGTGCACCGCGCTTTGCACGGGGAAGCCGAGGCATGATGCGTACCGATTGGCGCGACCACGACTGGCAGCTGATCCACACGATTCCGCAATCACCATCGCTGCATATGGCGCTGGATGACGTGCTGACCCATGAAGTCGGTGCCGGTCGCCGCAAGCCGACCCTGCGCATCTGGGAATGGGCTGCCCCGGCGGTAGTGATCGGCCGCTTCCAGTCGCTGCGCAACGAGGTCGACGCCGACGCGGCAGAGCGCTACGGCATCGAAGTGGTGCGCCGAGTCAGCGGCGGCGGCGCCATGTTCATCGAGCCGGGCAACACGATCACCTATTCGATCTACGCGCCGCAGTCGCTGATCAAGGGGCTGTCGTTCCAGGAAGCCTATGCCTTCTTCGACGAGTGGGTGCTGCAGGCGCTGGCCGAACTGGGCATCAAGGCGTGGTACCAGCCGCTCAACGACATCACCTCCGAAGGCGGCAAGATCGCCGGCGCCGCGCAAGTGCACCGCGGTGGCGCGGTGCTGCACCATGTGACGATGGCGTATGACATCGACGCCGCGAAGATGCTGGACGTGCTGCGCATAGGCCGCGAGAAACTGTCCGACAAGGGCACCGTCAGCGCAGCCAAGCGGGTCGATCCGCTGCGCAGCCAGACCGGCCTGCCGCGCGAGGCGGTGATCGAGCGCATGGTCGCCACCTTCCGCCGCCTGCACGGCCTCAGCGACGATGCCGTGCGGCCGGATGAGCAGGCGCGGGCCGAAGAATTGGCGCTGGGCAAGTTCTCCAGCGCCACGTGGCTGGCCGACGTGGCCTAGCGCCTCCTGCGTTCCCGCAACATCAAGGCGCTACAGCCGCGCATACGACCATGACTGCATGCGGCCGTCCTTGTACGGCATCACGCCGTGGAACGGACGCGGATCGGCGTCGAACACCAGCGGCAGGAAGTGGCGGTCGCCCTCCCACATCGGCAGCGTCGGCAGGCGCTCCAGCGCCACCCACTCCAGCGTGCCTTCGGCATTGGCCTCAAAGGGTATGCCGGTATAGCGCTCGATCACGAAGATGAAGCCGAGCCAATCCTCACCCTGCTTGCCGAAGCCGGGCCAGTTCAGCGTGCCGCGCAATTGCATCGACTCGCAGTTGATGCCCGCCTCCTCGAGAATCTCGCGCCGCATGCAGCTCGCGATATCTTCGCCCGGCTCCATCTTGCCACCTAGGCCGTTGTACTTGCCCAGGTGCTGGTCATCCGGGCGGGCATTGCGATGAATCATCAACACTTCGCGGCGGTCGGGCGACAGCACATAGCCGAGGGTTGCCACTATCGGGGTATAGGGCATCGCAGAAGCACCGTAAAAGAAATCGAGTTTAACGGCTGCCGCGCTTCCCACAGAATAGGCTGAACAATCGCCTTCGCCGGGCTTGCGCCCACGTAGCGGGGCGGCGACCATCCACAGATGTACCGATCCGCCTCACTCCCGCCGCACGCCTGCCCCACGCCACGATGGCCGCGCAAGCTGCTGCATGTGTTGCTGCCGCTGGCCCTGGTTGTGGGCGCACCCGGTTGCACGCCGACCGCGAAAGCGCTGGACAGTGGCGAACTGGCGTTCGAGGGCCAGAACTACCGCGTCGTCCAGCTGGATATCAAGCGCGAGCAACTTGGCCTGTACTGGCGCGATCCGCAGAGCGGCCAGCCGTTCAGCAGCATCGAATCCTTGCGCCAATGGGGCGAGGCGCACGGTCAGCGACTGCTGTTTGCGACCAATGCCGGCATCTACGACCACAAGTTCGCCCCGCTGGGCTTGTACGTCGAAAACGGCAAGACCGTGGTGCCGCTGAACCTGGCGCATGGCAACCCCGCATCCGGCAATTTCTCGCTGCTGCCGAATGGCGTGTTTGCGATCTATCCGAACGGGCATGCAGCGGTACGCACCAGCGCCGCGTTCAAGGCCGAAGGCAAACCGGCGCAATGGGCCACCCAGTCCGGCCCCATGCTGCTGATCGACGGCAAGCTCAACGAGCAGTTCGTCGATGATTCGTCCAGCCTGAAATGGCGCAGCGGCGTCTGCGTGAAAACCCCGACCGAGGTGGTCTTTGCGGTAAGCGAGGCGCCCGTGAATTTCCATACGTTTGGACGTCTGTTCCGCGACCGGCTCGGTTGCCGCGACGCGCTGTACCTGGACGGCAGCATCTCGCAGCTGTACGTCGACGGCGAGGGCTACACCGGCGCACCGGCTTTCATGGTCAAGCCGTACGCCGGGATCTTCGCGGTATTCGCCAAGCCATGACGACGCGGCGCTGGCGTGTCCTGCGCGCGCTGCTGCTCGCCCTGCTGGCGCTGTTGTTGATCGTATTTGCGGCCGGCTGGTGGCTGCTCGCGGGCAGCCGGGCCCAACTCGACGGCACACGCCACATCGCGAGCCTCTCGGCGCCTGTCGGCATCAGCCGCGACGCGCTGGGCACGGTCACCATCGAGGGAAAAAACCGCACCGACATCAGCTACGCGCTTGGCTTCGTGCACGCGCAGGAGCGCTTCTTCGCGATGGACTTGATGCGTCGCATGTCGGCCGGAGAATTGTCCGCCCTGGTCGGGCCGGCGGCGCTGGAAACCGATCTCAACCATCGCCGCCATCGCCTGCGCGCCGTGGTCGAGGCGGCTTATGCGCAGTTGCCGGCGACGCAAAAACACGAGCTCGACCGCTACCGCGACGGCGTCAACGCCGGTCTCGCCGATCTGCGCGTGCGGCCATGGGAATACCTGCTGCTGGGCGTCCAGCCGCGGCCATGGCGTTCCGAAGACAGCGCGCTGGTGATCGCCGCGATGTACCTCGATCTGAACGGCGACGGCCGCAACGAGCGCGAACTGCGCTTTGGCCAGATGCGCTCGGTGCTGCCCGGTCCATTGGTGGATTTCCTGCTGGCGCCCGACCCTGACTGGGAAGCGCCGCTGAGCGGCCAGCTGTCGCACTCGCCGGTGATCCCCACGGCCGACGTGTTCGACCTGCGCCATCTGGCCGCGATCCAACCTTCCGCCAAACTGACCGCCGCGCTGGCGCCGGCGCTCGATGCGCGGCGTCCCGGCAGCAACAATTTTGCGGTCGCCGGAACACTTACTGCCACCGGCGCGGCGATGCTCGCCAACGACATGCACCTGTCCCTGCGCGTGCCGAACATCTGGTTCCGCACCCGGCTGCGCTATCCCGATGCCAGCGCGCCGAACGGACGGCGCGACGTCAACGGCGTCAGCCTGCCCGGTACGCCCGCGGTCGTGGTGGGTAGCAACGGCCAGATCGCCTGGGGCTTTACCAACAGCTATGGCGACTGGCAGGACTGGGTGCGTGTGCTGCGCGATCGTGCCGATCCCATGCGCTACAAAGTGCCCGACGGCTGGGCGACGATTGAAAGCCACGACGAGCACATCCAGGTCAAGGGCAGACCCGACACCGTCCTCAAGGTCGAGGACACCCGCTGGGGGCCGATCATGGGCAAGGACGCCGACGGCACGCCGCTGGCATTGGCGTGGATCGCCGGCCGCCCACGCAGCTACAACCTCGAACTGATGGAGCTGGAACACGCACGCGATGTGCCTGCCGCGTTGAACCTGGCACCACGACTCGGCATGCCGCCACAAAATCTGCTGATCGCCGACAGCGCCGGACATATCGGCTGGACGATCGCCGGCAACGGCATTCCGCTGCGTGCAGGCATCGATCCGCTGCTGCCGTCGGACTGGTCGATACCCGGCAACGGCTGGCTGGGCTGGGCCGCATCCGCGCAATACCCGCGCATCGAAAATCCCGCCGACGGCCGCTTGTGGACGGCCAACAACCGTACCGTCGACGGCGATGCGCTGACCCTGCTCGGCGACGGCGGCTACGACCTCGGCGCCCGCGCCCAACAGGTCCGCGACGACTTGCAGGCGCATGCCGGTTTCACACCCGGCAACCTGCTCGACATCCAGCTGGACAACCGCGCACTGCTGCTGACCCGCTGGCAGCAGTTGCTGCAGCAGACATTGACCAATGCCAAGACGCCGGCGCTGCAGCAGTTGCGCCAGCTCACCCGGACGTGGCGCGGACGCGCCGCCGTCGACAGCGTCGACTACCGGTTGGTGCGCGCATTCCGCGACCGGGCCAGCGAGCTCGTGCTGGCGCCGTTCGTGGCGCGGGTGAACCAGCGCTATCCCGACTTCAGCTGGCCCGCCCACCACAGCGCCGAAGCCGCGGTGTGGGAATTGATTCGGGGCCAACCGCCGCAGCTGCTCGATGCGAAATATCCTGACTGGAACGCCTTGCTCACCGATGCGGCCAGCCAGGTGGCGACCGAGCTTGGCCAGCAACCCGGCGGCCTCGCCGCACGCAGCTGGGGCGAGTACAACCGCAGCCGTATCCGTCATCCGCTCTCCGCCGCATTGCCGCGCTGGCTCGGCCGCTTCATCGACATGCCCAGTCAGCCACTGCCCGGCGACAGCAACATGCCGCGCGTCGACACACCCGGGTTCGGCGCGTCCGAGCGGCTCGACGTATCGCCCGGTCACGAAACCGAAGGTGTCCTCGAAATGCCGGGCGGCCAGAGCGACAACCCGCTGTCGCCGTACTTCGGCGCGGGACATGAGGACTGGGTCGAAGGCCGACCCACACCGTTGCTGCCGGGGCAGACCCAGCACACGCTTACTCTGGAACCTGGCCACGTACTGGCACATTGACGCGGCGACCGGCCCCCCTTGCCAGGAACCCCGCACGCCTCAGTTTCGGTCACGCCGTCCCTTCCACGAATCTCTGCTCGCGGGGCTCGGACCGGAAGGCCTGTGCGGCATTCGACCACACGGGCGGTCCGGGCTTACCTGATCGAGATCAAACGCCCCGCCTCCGTGCGCACGCATGATCCGCCCACAGTCCACAAGGCGGATTCGTCCCATGATCAACTGCAATGCCGTCATTATCGGGGCGGGACCGGTCGGCCTGTTCCAGGTTTTCGAGCTGGGCCTGCTCGGGCTGGATGCGCACGTGATCGATTCCATGCCGCATGCCGGCGGGCAATGCATCGAGCTGTATCCGGACAAGCCGATCTATGACATCCCGGCGGTGCCGGCGTGCAGCGGACGCGAGTTGATCGAGCGGCTGCAGCAGCAGATCCACCCGTTCGCACCGCAGTTCCATCTGGGTAACACCGTCACTTCGCTCGAGCGCATGGAGAACGGCCGTTTCCACCTGCATACCAGTACAGGGCTGGCGTTCGATGCCGGCGTGGTGATCATCGCCGGCGGGCTGGGCGCCTTCGCTCCGCGCACGCTCGACCTGCCAGAGGCCGCATCATTGGTTGGCCGCGCGCTGCATTACAAGGTGTCGCAGCCGGCGCTGTTCGACGACCAGGACATCGTGATCGCCGGCGGTGGCGATGCGGCGCTGGACTGGGCGCTGGCCCTGGTCGACCGGGTGCGTAGCCTGGTGCTGGTACACCGTTCGTCCACCTTCCGCGCCGCGCCGGCCAACGTGGCGCGCATGCATGCCTTGTGCGACGAGGGCCGCATGCAACTGTGCGAGGGCGACATCGTCGGACTGGAGACCACCGACGACACGTTGGCGCAGGTGCGCGTGCGCACGCGCAGCGGCATGGTCCAGCGCATCGAGGCTTCCCACCTGCTGGTGTTCTGGGGCCTGCATCCGGCGCTCGGGCCTATCGCCGACTGGGGACTGGCATTGGAACGCCAGCAGCTGGTGGTGGATCCGTCGACGTTCCAGACGTCCACCCCCGGCGTCTTCGCGGTGGGCGACATCAATACCTACCCGGGCAAGAAGAAGCTGATCCTCTCCGGCTTCCACGAGGCGGCGCTGTGCGCCTTCGCCGCGCACGCGCACCTGCATCCCGGCGAGAAGGTAAACCTGCAATACACGACCACCAGCCCGGCGCTGCAGCGACGCCTTGGCGTACGCGCGGCCGCCGGGCACCCGCCACCGCGGGTGGCCGTCGCCGCGACGTGAACCCGGCAGATCGCCTGCGTCATGCACACGTTCACTGTCACGGCAGATATCCCACGCGTCGCTACTCAGGCGGAGGTTGGGCGGTACCCGAGCGCGGGCGGCGCATCACGAACGATCCCGTCGGATGCCGGCAGCGACCGGCAGTCCTGACGCGCTGATCCATTCAACGCAAGCTGCAGCGCTGGCCCGCAGCTGCGCCGGCCAGGGGCTATCGCACGGTCAGGCCCCTATCAGCAGGCGCTCGCAGACGGCGCGATACAGCTGCGGCAACTGCTCCAGTTCCTGCAGGGCCACGCACTCATCCACCTTGTGGATCGTGGCGTTGACCGGACCGATCTCGACCACCTCGGTGCCCATCGGCGCGATGAAACGACCGTCGGAGGTGCCGCCGCCGGTGCTTTGCTCGGGATCGATGCCGCACAGCTCGCGGCAGACCGCCACCACGGTTTCGCGCAGCACGCCGCCGGGCGGGGTGAGGAACGGTTCGCCGGAGAGGTTCCAGTCCAGCGCGAAGTCCAGGCCATGGCGGTGCAGGATCGCCTCGGTACGCGCGCGCAGATCCTCGGCGCGGCTCGCGGTGCAGTAACGAAAATTGATCAGCGCCTTGAGCTCGCCGGGAATCACATTGGTGGCGCCGCTGCCCGCGTTGAGATTGGAGACCTGGAACGAGGTGGGCGGGAAGTCGCTGTTGCCTTCATCCCAGCGCTCGGCAGCCAGCTCGGCCAGCGCGGGTGCGAAGGCGTGGATCGGGTTCAGCGCCTTTTCCGGATAAGCCACATGCCCTTGTACGCCACGCACGCTGAGCGTGCCCGACAGCGAGCCGCGCCGGCCCACGCGAATCAGGTCGCCGAGCTGCTCTTTTGCCGACGGCTCGCCGACCACGCACCAGTCGATGTGCTCGCCGATGGCACGGAAGTGCTCGGCCACCTTGCGCACACCATCAAGATTGGTCGGCCCCTCCTCGTCACTGGTCAGCAGCAGCCCGACCCGGCCGCGATGATCCGGATGCGCCACGACGAACTGCTCCAACGCCACTACCATCGCCGCCACGGAGCCTTTCATGTCGGCGGCGCCGCGACCGTATAGACGGCCATCGCGGATCGTCGGTTCGAACGGCGGGCTCTGCCATGACGCCTCGGGGCCACTGGGCACCACGTCGGTGTGGCCGAGGAAAATCAGCGTCGGCCCAGCCGTGCCATGCACGGCCCATAGATTGTCGACTTCGCCATAGCGCAAATGCTCGACGCGGAAGCCCGCGGACGCCAGCCGTCCGCCGATCAACGGCAGGCAACCAGCGTCTTCCGGCGTCACCGAGCGGCGGCGGATCAGATCACAGGTGAGATCGAGGACGTAGGACATGCGGCAAGGCTGATGATCGGCGGTGCTGCAGCATATCAGGCAGCCCAACAACCACTGAGTGCCATCCTTCGGGAAATCGCCATATAATTGACTGAGTCAACTATTATGTCGATATGGGAAACTCGAAAAACCCATGATTTGGACCGTCATCCCAGCGAAAGCTGGGACCCAGTGACTCTCATTCATCGAAGCCCAAGGACACTGGATCCCAGCTTTCGCTGGGATGACGAGCAATGGCCAGTTTTTCCGAGGTCCCATACGTCACGTCCAATATTCCCCGGAGAGGAGCCGCCGTCATGCCGAGTGCCGTACCTGCCACACACGTGGAAACGTTCCGCGAATTCAATCGTTTCTACACGCACAGGATCGGCGTGTTGGAAAAAGGCCTTTTGTCCAGTTCGTTCACCCTCACCCAGGCCCGTGTCCTGTTCGAGCTGGCACAACGCGCGCAAGCCAGCGCCAACGAGATCGGCGACCTGCTGGGATTGGATGCCGGCTACCTCAGCCGTATCGTGCAGGGCTTTGCCAACAATGGACTGATCACGCGCAAGCCCTCGCCGGACGATCGCCGGCGCATGTTGCTGTCACTGACCGCCGCCGGCAAGCGGGCGTTCGAGCGGCTCGACCGCAGCTCCCGCGCCCAGGCCACGGACATCCTGGGCGGACTTTCTCCCGATGGACGTGATCGCCTGCTGTCCAGCATGCGATCTATGCGGGGCCTGCTGGCAGGCGCGGAGCCCCGTGCCCGCGGCCGCGTCACCATTCGCACTCATCGCCCGGGCGACATCGGCTGGGCGATCGAACGGCATGGCCGGCTGTACACCGACGAGTACGGTTGGAACGAGGAGTTCGAAGCGCTGGTGGCCACGCTGTTCGCCGACTTCGCCACGCGCCACGACCCCGCCCGCGAGCGGATGTGGATCGCCGAGGTCGACGGCGTGCGCGCCGGCTGCGTTTTCGTGGTGCGGAACGCGGACGACCCCACGCTCGCCCAGTTGCGCTGCCTGCTGGTCGACCCCAGTGGACGCGGCCATGGCATCGGCCGCCGTCTGGTGGACCGCTGCATTGCCTTCGCCCGCGCTGCCGGCTACCGGGGGATGACGCTGTGGACCAACGACGTACTGGTTTCCGCCCGGCGCATCTACGAGGCCACCGGTTTCACGCTGGCGAAGGAGTATCGCCACCACAGCTTCGGCCACGACCTGGTCGGCCAGATATGGACACGCGATCTCTGAGAGTCGGTTTACGATCGGGCTCGCAGTATCAGCCCGCGATCATCGTACCCAGCAGGTGACCCACGGTATAAGTGATCGCTGCGGCTGCCGTCGTGATGGCGAGTTGCCGGGCGATCGAGAACAGCATGCTGCGGCCGGTGAACAGCGAGGTGCCGATGCCTATCAGCGCCAGCCCGGCGGCGGTGGAACAGGCGCTGGCCAGCAACGCGGCATGACCACCCAGGAAGAAGTACGGCGCCACCGGAAACAACGCGCCACACGCGAACAGGCAGAACGACGAAACCGCCGCGCCATAAGCCGAGCCACCCAGCTCTCCCGGATCGACGCCCAGATCCTCGAGCACCATCATGTCCAGTGCCGCCCTCGGAGTATCGGCGAGATGTCCGGCCAGGTGCTCCGCGGCGGCCTGCTCCATCCCCTTCTCGCGATAGATCCCCGCGATGTGCCGCAGGCCGTCCTCTGGCGCCACGGCAAGACGCTCTGCGCGTTCGGTGATCTGCGCCTGATAGAACTCGCGCGAACTGTTCACCGACAGCCATTCGCCCAGCGCCATCGAACAAGCCCCGGCAACCAGGCCGGCCAAACCGGCCAGCAGCACGGCACGGTCTCCCGACGCGGCGCCGGCCATGCCCATCACCAGGCTGACGTTGGAGACCAGCCCATCGTTGGCGCCCAGCACCGCCGCCCGCAAGGTATTGCCGCTTTGCGTGCGATGCCGGTGACCGTGTGCACCGAGTTCGCGCGGCGCCACGAAATGATCGCGGTGGCCGCTGCGGTCCACCGGCGTGTCGTCGTGATCGGCATGCTCCAGCCGCACTACGGTCGGCATCACGAATTCGGTACCGAAGCGCTGTGCGAACCAGCTCAGCGCGCGCACGCGTGCGCCGATGCGGGTCGGCGGCACGGCCACGCCCAGGCCGCGCAGACGCGTTTCCCAGAACTGCGCATTGCTCTGCTCACCCGCCGCTATGCGGCGATAGGCCTGGCTCAGCCGCGGATCGGTCGCCAGCTCCGCCAGCCGCGCATACAGCGCGGCGTTGTCGCGTTCGATGCGCAGGTTGCTGCGGAATCTGCGTGCAGGATGACTGCCCATCTCGGCGCCCGTCATGGAGCGTCGAGTTCGTCGTCGCGCCGGCCGAGATGGACCAGCGCAAGCAGCAGCACGACGACGAAACGAAAAGCGCTTTCCAGCCCATTCCACTGGCTGGACATCCACATGCCGAACCACTCGCCGCCGATGGCCATGAAACCGCCCAGCCACAGCAGCAGGCCGGTAGTCAGTCCGTATATCGCAACGCGCTTCGCACGACGGAATGTCGATGCCGGTGCCCGACGTGCACGCCACATGTGCCAGGCGCCGATCCAGCACAGCATGGCGGCTACGCTTTCGGTGCCGATGATCAACGCATACGCAACGTGCTGCAGCAGCGGCGAATGGATGGCACGGTAGTGAATGCTGGCGTCGGGAAAGATCGAATCCATCGCCAGCACATGCTGCACGAATACCAGGTTGCTGCCGTAGTCGGTGAGGTTGCCGAACGCGACCAGCGTCAGCCACAGCGCGATCGCGGCCATCAGCAGGATGCCGGAAAGCCGCATCGCCATCTCAGCGCCCGAACAGCTTCTTGAAGCCGTTGTCGGTGAAGCCCACGCTCACCGTGCCATCGGGCTGCACCACCACCGGACGGCGGATCAGCGCGGGATACTCCTTCAGCAGCAAGGTCCACTCCGGATCGCTGCCCGGGTTCTTGCGTTGCGGCAGCAGGTTGCGCCAGGTCGTGGACGACTTGTTGACCAGTTTCTCCCAACCGCCCAGCTGTTGCGCCCATTCCTTCAACGTCGCCGCCGGCACCGGCGCGGCGCGGTAGTCGACGAAGTCATGCGGCACCTCGAAGCGGGCGAGCCAGTTGCGCGCCTTTCTGCAGGTGTCGCAGTTTGGAAGTCCATACAGGACGGGATTCATTCGCCGCTCCGCAGCAGCTCGTTGATGCTGGTCTTGCCGCGCGTTTTCTCGTCGACCTGCTTGACGATGATGGCGGCGTACAAGCTGTGGCTGCCGTCCTTGGCCGGCAGGCTGCCGGATACCACCACGCTGCCGGCCGGCACGCGGCCATAGCTGACCTCGCCGGTGGCGCGGTTGTAGATGCGGGTGGACTGGCCGAGGAACACGCCCATGCCGATCACGCTGCCGCGTTCCACCACGACGCCTTCGACGACTTCCGAACGCGCGCCGATGAAGCAGTTGTCCTCGATGATGGTGGGGTTGGCCTGCAGCGGCTCCAGCACGCCACCGATGCCGACGCCGCCGGACAGGTGCACGCCCGCACCGATCTGCGCGCAGGAACCCACCGTGGCCCAGGTGTCGACCATGGTACCGGCGCCGACATAGGCGCCGATGTTGACGTAGCTCGGCATCAGCACGGCGTCTTTCGCGATGTGCGCACCGCGGCGCACCAGTGCGCCGGGTACCACGCGTGCGCCGAGATTCTGCAATTCGGCGTCGTTGCCGTGAGCGAAGCGCAGCGGCACCTTGTCGAATGCCTGCGCAGGGCCGCCATCGACCACGCGATTGTCATTGAGGCGGAAGTACAGCAGTACCGCTTTCTTGATCCATTGGTTCACCGTCCAGCCGCCATGGCCATCGGGTTCGGCAACGCGGCGCTCGCCGGATTCGAGCAGGTCGATAACCTGGCGGATGGCGGGCCGCAGGTGGGTTTCGATCTCGGCCTGGGTCAGTTCGTTGCGGCGCTCGAAGGCGGCGTCGATCAGGGTTTCAATGGTTTGCACGGGATTATTCACCGGTTGAAGTCGGACGGAAGGCGGCAGCTGGCCACAAAGAGTACATGCTGCCGGCGTCGATTCGATGCCGCTGCTGAATTCATCGGCCTTTAACGCGAGTCGGCAGTACATTGCATGCCCCCTCGGCACCAGCGCGAGATTTCCGTCGACTCTTCGAGACGCCGGCGGTTCGACCTGTCGCGAACCACTGCCCCGGCGCCCGCTGGTCGCCGAAGCTGCCCCACCCTTTCAAGGAGCCTGAAATGAGCCAGTTGAAGATCGCCGTCCTTGTCGGAAGCCTGCGCGCGGATTCGTTCAACCGCCGGCTTGCCCGCGCCGTGGAGAAACTTGCACCGGCCGAATTCGCGTTCAGTCACATCCAGATCGACGACTTGCCGTTGTACTCGCAGGATTTCGATGCCGCCTACCCTGCCGTCGCCACCCGACTGAAAAAAGATATCGAATCAGCCGATGCCTTGCTGTTCGTCACGCCCGAATACAACCGTTCGATTCCCGGCGTGCTGAAGAACGCCATCGATATCGCGTCGCGCCCTTGGGGCACCAACTCGTTCGCCGGCAAACCTGCCGGGGTGATCGGCACCTCGATCGGCACCACGGGCTCGGCACTGGCGCAACAGCACCTGCGCAACGTGCTCGTCTACCTCGACGTACCGACGCTGGCTCAGCCGGAAGTATTCGTTCATTTCAAGGATGAGTTGATCGCCGACGACGGCACCATCCGCAGCGAAGGCACCACGAAATTCCTGCAGGGTTTCATGGACCACTATGCCGCCTGGGTCAGGCGCTTCGCAGGTTGAACAGAATCTGGCCGGGCCGCCGGCCTGACGGAACCGGCGGGCCGTTTTCACCGTGTCAAAACGACGGGTGTGCTCACCTTGCGTTACCCCTCTTGCGCCGCGGGAGCCCAGTACGGCGAGCCCGCTCATCATGAAACCACGGCGCGAGATTCTCTCCCTCATCTGTCGCAAGGCCGCATCATGCGTGAACAAATCAGCGAAGGATTCATGGTCTTCATCGCCGATGGGGACGAAGGCATTGGTTCCGTCCGCGAGATCAGGCCCGGACTGCCCGAATTGGTCGTCTATATCGAGAATGCCGGCGACTTCGTGGTGCCGCTTTCGGCGGTGAAAGACGTCCATTCCGACAAGGTCGTCCTGAACTTCGATCGCCTGGATCTCCGTCTGCGCGATGCGATCCGGCATGCCCGCGATTCGGAAGATCCGAACTACGAGTCGCCGGTTTCAACCGAAGACGACGACGTATGACCGGTCGAGAAAGCTCTCGGTCCGGGCAGGCGGATGACGTGCCGGCACCGCGCTCGCCGCGCGCCGGCCGAACAGGTCACCGATCCAGCCCCGCAGGACAGGTCGCCGGCGGCGCATCTTCCACTCGAGTGCCCCAGCCGGACACGTCCGGGGCATCGGCCAACTCATACTTAAGCGTGCCGCCGCGTTCAAGCCGGTCGACGTCGATCCACACCGCGGTTTGTGGCCGGCCATCGAAACTGGCGCCGCGAACGTAGCGCGTGCGCGGCGCGTTCGTGCCGCCGGCTTCGACCACCAGCTTCCTGCCTTCGGCCAGCGCGACTTCGACGCGCTCGAAACGCGGCGGGTGCAGCAGCAGCTGGCCGCTGCCAGGCATCAGCGGCGAAAAACCCATCGCACTGAACAGGTAGTAGGCTGACATGGTGCCGAGGTCGTCGTTGCCGGTGACGCCGTTCGGTGCATTGGTGAACAAGGTCTGCACCGCGGACAGCACGGTCGCGGTCTTCCAAGGCTGGCCGACCAGACTGTACAGCGTAGGCACCTGCATGGTCGGTTCGTTATTGGGGTTGAAGCGATACTGGCCGTAGTACGAATACGGGCCGCCGACCCAGGCCTTGCGCGCGGCGTTCTGCGGATCGGCCAGCAGTTCGTCGTAGGCGAAAAAGGCATCGAGACGCTTCGCCATTTCCTCGCGGCCGCCCATCGCCGACGCCAGCCCAGGCACGTCCTGCGGCACCAGCCACTGGTACTGCCAAGCCGTGCCCTCGTGGAAACCGTAATTCGAACGCGGGCTATAGGTGCCGGTCGGCGGCGTGAACCAGCCGCCGTCCTCCATGCGGGGGCGCGGGAAGCCGGTGAAGGCGGACTCTTTCTCGCTCAGCTGGGCATCCCACAGCTTGCGCCAATTGCCGCCGCGCATGCGCAGTTGCGCGGCATCCGCCTTTTCGCCGAGTGCGTCGGCCATCAGCGACAGCGAGCAGTCGGACAACGCGTATTCCAGCGTCGCCGAACCGCCGTTGCGCGGGTCCACGTCCACGTCCGAGCCCTTGGACGGGAAAGTGCGGTCGAAGAACACGAAACCGTTCTTGAGGTAGTTGACGTTGCCGGCGCGGCCCTCGAAGCGCGACTGCAGCGGCGGGATGCCCCAGGCGTTCTTGCGCAGCGCCTTCCACGCCTCGCCTTGCAAGCCCTTCAGCGCGCCATATCGCCACAAGTCGACCAGGAACGGCGTGACCGGATCGCCGGTCATCGTGTTGGTGTCGAAATTCGCATAGCCCCAGCGTGGCAGCCAGCCGCCCTGCGCGTCGATGGCCAGCAGCGAGCGCCCGATGTCGCGCGCGCGCTGCGGTTCGATCATGGCCAGCAACTGGTTCTGCGCACGGTAGGTATCCCACAGCGAGAAGAATTCGTAATACGTCCAGCCATCGGCGACATGGATCGCGTCGTCATAGCCGCGATAACGGCCGTCGGCGTCGCTGCCGGTCAGCGGTTGCAGCAGCGCGTGGTACAGCGCGGTGTAGAACACGGCACGGTCGTCGTGACTGCCACCGGTGATGCGCACCTTCGACAATTCGTCGCGCCACGCCTGCTGTGCGGACTTCCGCATGGCATCGAACGGGATCAGCTTGCCGTCCTTCATGCCTTCGGCGCGCAGGTTGATGCGCGCGCCCTCGGCGTCGACGTGCGAGATCGCGGTGGTCGCGGTGATGCTGCGCCCCTTCGACATGTCGAAACTCAGCCACGCACCATTGAGCGGCTCGTGTTCGCTCTCCATGCTGAAACGTGCGCCCGGCGTGCCGCCGGCCTGGCCCCAGACGCCGAAGGCCTTGAACGGGCGATCGAATTCGATGCGGAACCAGGTCGCGTATTCGTGCCCGCCGCAGAAGCTGAGCGTAGTGATCTTGCCTTCGACCGTATGATCGCCGACCACGCGTACCTGACTGCCGATCACACGATGCTTCTCGTTGGCCTGGCTGACGTCGACCAGCAAGTGTCCGGTCTTCGCATCGGCAAGGAAGGTGTAGCGCTCGGCCGCGGCGCGGGTGAGCGCGGTGGCCTCGACGTCGATGCCGCCGTAGTCGGTCAGCCGAACCTTGTAGTAACCGGCCTGACCGGCGCCGCCGTCCTGGGTATAGCGCGAACCGTACTTGCCGCTATCGAAGTTCTTCGCGTCGCTGGTGTCGAAGTCGCCGCCGGGGCCGATGCTGCCGGTAACCGGCAGCACCACGAGCTGCCCGCCCTGTTCCCAGCAGCCGGCGCCGGACAGGAAGGAGTGGCCGATGCCACGGATCTTTTCATCGCCGAAACGCCAGCCGGCGTAATGCGAACCCACCGGACTGGCCTGGACCAACCCGAACGGCGCGGACGCGCCGGGATAGGTATTGCCTTCGTCCTGGGTGCCGATGAAGGTGTTGACCAGAGCGGGCAGATCCCCGCTGCCGTGGGCCGAAGCAGACGCGAATGGCGTCGTTGCCACCAGCAGCGCTCCAGCCAGAACGGTTTTCAGCACTGTGGCGGACAAGTCGAACCTGCTCATACGTCTCCAGATGGTCTGCAGACCACGTTGGTCCATGGATGGCGTCGCGAGGAGCAATCGCGTCGCCGATTGAACACAAATGCCAAAAAACGCGAATTGCTTGCTTTTTTCATTTTAGAACGATCTAAAATCCAAAAACAATCGAACCGAGGCATGACCCCGACGCCGCACCCCGATCGAGAGAACCGCTAGTACGACGAGAAGAACTCCACCGGCAAGACCGCCGACTAACCGCACGCATCGCCCCCACATCGAGAGTTGAAACGAATGAAAAAAATCGCTCCCCTCTTGCTCATCGCACTCTGCGCCGCCTTCACCGCGAAGGCATCGCCCCCCTCCCCCGAACCCAAGGCCATTTCCGCCGATACGGCGATGACCGACGCCCAGGCCGCGAAAATGGCCTTGCGCGTTCGCGCCGAGGCGCAGCACGCATGGCAGGGCTACCGCAAATACGCCTGGGGCCACGACGACGTGAAGCCGCTGAGCAGGCAACCGCACGACTGGTACGCCGAAACCTTGCTGATGACCCCGGTCGACGCGCTGGACACGTTGATCCTGCTCGGTCTGAAGGACGAAGCGGACGATGCGCACAAGCTGATCGTGGACAAGCTGTCGTTCGACAAGGACATCTACGTCAGCCACTTCGAGACCACGATCCGCGAACTCGGCGGCCTGCTTTCGGCCTACCAGCTGACCGGCGATGCGAAGCTGCTGAAGCTGGCCGACGACTTGGCCACGCGCATGCTGCCGGTGTTCGATTCGCCGACCGGCCTGCCGTGGACCCAGGTCAACCTGCGCACCGGCCAGGTGCGCGGCTACGAGAGCAATCCCGCAGAAACCGGCACCTTGCTGCTCGAATACGGCACGCTGGCCCGCCTGACCGGCAAGCAGGTGTATTACGACAAGGCCAAGCGCGCGCTGGTCGAGACCTTCAAGCGCCGCGCGCCGAAGACCGGCCTCGTCGGCGATGGCATCGACGTGCGCACCGGCGCATGGACCCATACATCGGCGCATGTCGGCGGAGGCATCGATTCGTACTACGAATACCTGTGGAAGTGCTGGAAGCTGTTCGGCGACAAGGACTGTCTGGACATGTGGAAGACCAGCATCGCCGGCATCAACACGTACCTGGCCGACGACGTCGACGGCTCGCTGTGGTACGGCCACGCCGACATGGCCACCGGCCGGCGCACCGAGCCTTATTACGGCTCGCTGGACGCGTTCCTGCCCGGCCTGCTGGCGTATTCGGGCGACGTGCCGCGCGCCGCGCGCCTGCAGGATTCCGGTTTCCGCATGTGGCAATTGCACGGTATCGAACCCGAAAGGCTGGACTACCGCAAGATGAAGGTGGTCTCGGCCGGCTATCCGCTGCGCCCGGAAATCATCGAGTCGGCGTGGTACCTGCAGCGGCTGGACGGCCATCCGAAATGGCGGCTGCAAGGCAAGCAGATGTTCGACGACTTCGTGAGGTACGCGCGTACCGATGACGGTTACACCGCGATCGCGAACGTGGTCACCAAGCAGCAAGCCGATCACATGGAGAGTTTCGCCCTGGCCGAGACCTTCAAATACTTCTGGCTGCTGTTTTCGCCGAAGGACGCACTGAACCTCGACCAGGTCGTGATGAACACCGAAGCGCATCCGCTGCGGCGAGTCGAAGCCGGGAAATGAGCCATATGCGCCACGCGGTTCCGGCCCAACCGGCCCACCGCGTGGCGCACAGCTTCCAGCGCCGATGATCCAGCGGCGCCTTCTGCCAACGGGGTGAGGTACGAGTCATGGAAACCCATAAGCACATCCTCGCGGCGTGCGCGGCCCTGCTGCTTGCCGCAGCCGCGCTGCCCGCCGCCGCGGCGTTGCGTACGCTGGGCGCGGTCGAACAGGTGACGACCAGCAGAGACTCGGTGACGCTGTCCACCGCCGGTGGCGCGAAACTGCGGATCGGCTTCGTGACACCCGACGTGGTGCGCGTGCGGATGAACCCGCGCGGCGATTTCGACCGCGATTTCTCCTACGCGATCGATGGCGCCGTGCCGCGGGCAGATGCCGTGATCGCCGACACCGACGATCAGTTGGAACTGCGCTCGGCCAACGGCACGCGCGTGGTCATCCGCAAACGGCCGGAACCGGCAATTACGGTGTACGACGCGGCCGGTCGCGTGGTCGTCGCCGACGATCCGGCGCGTCCGACCGCGTTCGACCCGGTCGACGGCGCGATCCAGACTTTCAAGCGGCGCGAAGACTACGAGCTGTACTACGGCTTCGGCGAGAAGGCCCTGCCGATCTCGCGGCAGCAGCAGTACATGGCGATGTGGAACACGGACACGCCCGACTACGCGCCGGGCACGGACCCGCTGTACCAGACGATCCCGTTTTTCATCGCGCTCGACAACGGCCGCGGCTACGGCGTGTTCTTCGATAACACCCGGCGCAGCTGGTTCGACATGGGCAAGACCGACCCGCACCGCTACGGCTTCGGCGCCGACGGTGGCGAACTGGACTACTACGTGTTCACCGGCGGCGCCGAGCGTACGCCGGCCAATGTGCTGCGGGACTACACCGCGCTGACCGGCCGCGGCGCGCTGCCGCCGCTGTGGGCATTGGGCTACCAGCAGTCGCGCTGGTCATACATGAGTCAGCAGCGCGTCATGGAAATCGCGCACAGCTTCCGCGAGAAGCGCATCCCGGCCGACGTGATTTACCTGGACATCGACCACATGGACGGGTTCCGCGTATTCACCTGGAATCCGAAGACCTTTCCTCAGCCGCGACGGATGCTCGGCGATCTGCACGCGCAAGACTTCCATGCAGTGACCATCGTCGACCCGGGCATCAAGTACGACGAGGGCTACCCGATCTACCGCGATGGCCGCGAGCGCAGCGTGTACGTGCGCAACGCCGACGGCAGCGAACTGCACGCAAAGGTCTGGCCAGGCATCTGCGCCTTCCCCGACTTCACCTTGCCCGCGGCGCGCGAATGGTTCGGCAAGCTGTACGCCGCGGCGCTGGACGACGGCGTGGATGGCTTCTGGAACGACATGAACGAGCCGGCAACCTTCACGCCCGACGGCTTCGACAAACCGGAGACCAACCACGGGCCGCAGAAGACCTTTCCGCTCGATGCGCAGCACGCCGGCGATGGTGTGCCCGGACCACACGCGCGCTTCCACAACGTCTACGGCATGCAGATGGCGCGCGCGACCTTCGAGGGATTGCGCAAGCTCCGCCCCGGCAAACGCCCGCTGGTACTGACCCGCGCTGGTTACGCGGGCGTGCAGCGCTATTCGGCGGTGTGGACCGGCGACAATTCGGCCAACTGGCCGCACCTGGCGCTGACCATCCCGATGCTGACCAACCTGTCGGTATCGGGCGTGCCCTTCGTCGGCGCCGACGTCGGCGGCTTCATGGGCGATCCCAGCGCCGAGTTGTACACGCGCTGGCTGCAGGCGGCGGCGCTGACGCCGTTTTTCCGCACCCATTCGACCGATACCTCCGCCCCTCGCGAACCGTGGGTCTTCGGCGCCGAATACGAGCGCGTCAATCGCACGGCGATCGAACTGCGCTACCGGCTGCTGCCGTACCTGTACTCGCTGTTCGCCGAGAGCGAGAAGAGCGGGCTGCCGCCGATGCGGCCGCTGTGGTTCGCCTATCCAGGCGACGCCGGCGCCAGCCTGGTCGAGGACCAGTACCTGGTCGGCGGCGACCTGCTGGTGGCGCCGGTAGTGCGCGAAGGGATGGTCAAGCGCACCGTTTATTTCCCGAAGGGCGATGCGTGGATCGACTGGTGGGACGCTACGCGCCACGAAGGCGGCACGCGCGTGCAGATCGACGCGCCGCTGGGCCGCCTGCCTCTGTTCGTACGCGCCGGGGCCAGCGTACCGACCCAGCCGGTCGTGCAGCACACCGGCGAGATGAAGAGTGCGCCGCTGACGATCGCGGTAGCGGCGGGCGCCGACGGCAGCAGCCGCTTCTTCCAGGATGCCGGCGACGGTTACGGCTACCGCAAGGGGCAGTCGCGCACCATCGTCGTGACTCAGGACGAAACCGGCGTGCGTCTCGACATCCCGCGCAACCGCGGCTGGCAGCGGATCGAAGCGGTCGAATTCGTCGGTATCGATGCCGCACCGGTGCTGGTGCGCATCGATGGCAAGCCCGCGCGCGACGTGCGATTCGACGGCCAGACGCGGCGCCTGCGCGTCGCGTTGCCGAACGAAGGCGTGAAGCGGATCGAGCTGCGGCGCTGAGGCGGGGCGCGCGCCGTGCCGGATAACGCGAAGGCGCCCCCGAGCAGCAGCGCGCCAGGTCCGCGACGGGACGCGTCTGCGTCAGTCCCTCAGGGACAAACAAAAAGGGGAACCCTCTCGGATTCCCCTCTTAGGCCCACTAGATCCATGGGCTAGAAATTGGTGGGCGGTACAAGGATCGAACTTGTGACCCCTACCATGTCAAGGTAGTGCTCTACCGCTGAGCTAACCGCCCGTCTCGCGCAAACCAGCTACGCGAGCCGCGCAGTATACGGGAGCTGCCGGCGCCCGACAATATCCCGGCAGGCGGCCCCGCTGCCGGCTCAGCGCAGGACCTGTTCGCGCAACTGGTGGATCTGGTCGCGCAGGCGGCCGGCCTCTTCGAACTCCAGATTCTGCGCGTGCTTGTACATCTGCGCCTCGAGCTTCTTGAGCATCCCGGCCGTCTGTTGCGGGTTGAGCGCGCCGTAATCGGCAGCCTGCTCGGCCACCGCGCGGCTGCGCGAGGCTTTGCCGCCCCGGCGATTGCCTGCTTCGCTGCGCGCCCCTTCCATGATGTCGGCAATACGCCGCACGATGGTGGTCGGCACGATGCCTTGCTGCTCGTTCCACGCCAGCTGTTTCTCGCGGCGGCGCGCGGTCTCGTCGATCGCCGCCTGCATCGAGCGGGTGATCTGGTCGCCGTACATGATGGCTTTGCCGCGCACGTTGCGGGCAGCGCGGCCGATAGTCTGGATCAGCGAGCCGGTGGATCGCAGGAAGCCTTCCTTGTCGGCATCCAGGATCGCCACCAGCGATACCTCCGGCATATCCAGCCCTTCGCGCAGCAGGTTGATGCCGACCAGTACGTCGAACTCGCCCAGGCGCAGATCGCGGATGATCTCGCTGCGCTCGACCGTCTCGATGTCCGAGTGCAGATAGCGCACCTTCACGTCGTGCTCGGCCAGATATTCGGTGAGGTTCTCCGCCATGCGCTTGGTCAGCGTAGTGACCAGCACGCGATCGCCGATCGCCACGCGCTTGTGCACTTCGCTCAGCAGATCATCGACCTGGGTACGCACCGGCCGCACCTCCACTTCCGGATCGACCAGGCCGGTGGGACGCACCACCAGCTCAGTCACCGCATCGCCGGACTTGTGCAACTCATAGTCGCGCGGCGTGGCCGAGACATAGATCGCACGCGGCACGCGCTGTTCCCACTCCTCGAAACGCAACGGCCGGTTGTCCATCGCCGATGGCAAGCGGAAACCGAACTCCACCAGGGTTTCCTTGCGCGACCGGTCGCCTTTGTACATCGCGCCCAGCTGCGGCACGGTGACGTGCGATTCGTCCACCACCAGCAAGCCATCGGACGGCAGGTAGTCGAACAGCGTCGGCGGCGGCTCGCCGGGCGCGCGCCGGGTCAGGTGCCGCGAGTAGTTTTCGATGCCCTGGCAGTAACCGACCTCGGCCATCATCTCGATATCGAAACGTGTGCGCTGATCCAGCCGCTGCGCCTCGACCAGCTTATTGTCCTTGTACAGCTGCTCCAGCCGTTCCTTCAGCTCGACCTTGACCGTCTCGATCGCGTTCAGCACGCTCTCGCGTGTGCTGGCGTAATGCGTGCGGGGGTAGACCGTATAGCGCTGCACCTTGCGGACCGTCTCGCCGGTGAGCGGATCGAACAGCGACAGGTTCTCCACCTCGCCGTCGAACAGCTCGATGCGCAGCGCCTCGATTTCCGACTCGGCCGGGAAAACGTCGATGATCTCGCCGCGCACGCGGTAAGTACCGCGGCGCAGCTCCATCTCGTTGCGGGTGTACTGCAGTTCGGTCAACTGATGGATCAGCTTGCGCTGGTCGATGCGCTCGCCCTTGGCCAGGATCAGCCGCAGCGACAGGTAATCTTCCGGATTGCCCAGGCCGTAGATCGCCGAGACGGTCGCGACGATGATCGAATCGCGCCGCGACAGCAGCGCCTTGGTCGCCGACAGCCGCATCTGCTCGATGTGCTCGTTGATCGAGGCGTCCTTCTCGATGAAGGTGTCCGACGCCACCACGTAGGCTTCCGGTTGGTAGTAATCGTAATAGCTGACGAAGTACTCCACCGCGTTGTGCGGGAAGAATTCCCTGAACTCGCCGTACAACTGCGCCGCCAGCGTCTTGTTCGGCGCCATCACGATGGTCGGCCGCTGTACCTTCTCGATCACGTTGGCGATCGTGTAAGTCTTGCCTGATCCGGTGACGCCGAGCAGGGTTTGCGCCGCCAGGCCCGCCTCGAAGCCCGCGGAGAGACGCTGGATCGCCTGCGGCTGATCGCCGGCGGGTTGATAAGGTGCAACGAGTTGGAAGCGGTCGGTCATCGGCTACAGATGTGGGCGCGGTAGTGCATTTTAAATCGGGCCTGCTGACAAGGTGCGTCAGCAGAAGCCGACCCACGCACCGCGTTCGGGCTACTGGCCGGTTGGCAGCAGCGTCCTAGCATGAGCCTCCCGGACAACGCAGGACGCGACGCAGTGACGCCCCTCCTGAACTTCAAGTTTTCACGCCGGCAGCATGGCGTGACCCTGATCGAGCAAATCATGGTACTCGCCATCGTCACAGCGCTCACCGGCATGGCCATACCGTCCATGCGGAAGCTGCTGGGCCGGAACCAGTTGCAGGTCGCGCAGACCGACTTCATGGCGGCACTTCGACACGCTCGTGAAACCGCCATCGTCAGCGGCAAGCGCACCTTGTTCTGCCCGACCCGCGACGGCAGCCGTTGCAACGACGATACGCGCTGGGACAGCGGATGGCTGCTTGGCCACGACGCCGACGGTGACGACCAGCCAGACAACGGGCCGCTTTATGTCAGCCAGGGCCATAGCTACCACGGCAAGCTGATCATAAGCAGCACCGCGGGCAGGCACCTCGTGCGTTTCCATCCCGACGGCAGCGCCAGCGGCAGCAACATCACCTTGCTGTTCTGCCAACCATCCAATGCGAACGACACGCTCAGCGTGGTGGTCTCCAACTCCGGCCGCGTCCGTGGCGCCCCGGCCAGCAAAAATCAGATCGCAAGCTGTTCGCAAATGAACTGATCGGATGTCATCGCCGCAGAAAAGCAAAAAGCCGGCAATATGCCGGCTTTTCATCAAACGTGGCGCCCGAAGCTGGACTCGAACCAGCGACCCCCTGATTAACAGTCAAGTGCTCTAACCAGCTGAGCTATTCGGGCGTGAGCTGCGTAGTTTGTCGATAGCGCAGCGGGCTGTCAAGCCATCGCGGACAGGTTTTCGCGCGCCCTCAGCTGGTCAGCACCCGGTAGCACGGCACGTACGCCACGCCGCCGGGCAGCTTCATCCGGTGCTGCTCGACGAACGCCTGCAGCAGCTTGTCCAGCGCACGCATGATGTCCGCGTCGCCGTCGATATCGAACGGGCCATGCTGCTCGATCGCCTGTACGCCTTCCTCCTTCACGTTGCCGGCGACAATGCCGGAGAAGGCCCGGCGCAGATCCGCCGCCAGCTCATGCCGCGGACGATCATGACGGATCTGCAGCGCGCGCATCGCCTCGTGGGTGGGGCGGAACGGCAACTGGAACTCCAGTGGAATCTGCAACGCCCAGTTGAAGAAGAAAGCGTCCTTGGTATCCAGCCGGTTGTGGCGCACCTTGTCGACACCTTTGATCATCGCCCGCGCCACCGCCGACGGATCATCCACGATGATCTGGTAGTGCTGTGCCACCTCGTCACCCAGGCTCAGGCGCAGGAAGCGGTCGATCTGCTCGAAGTAGGCGGCCGATTCGCGCGGCCCGGTGAAGATCAGCGGGAACGGCGTGCTCGTGTTGTCCGGGTGCAGCAGGATGCCGAGCAAGTAGAGGATTTCTTCCGCGGTGCCGACGCCACCGGGGAACACCACAATGCCGTGGCCCATGCGCACGAATGCCTCGAGCCGCTTCTCGATGTCCGGCATGATCACCAGATGATTGACGATCGGGTTCGGCGACTCGGCGGCGATGATGCCCGGCTCGGTAATGCCGATGTAGCGGTTGTGCCGGCGCCGCTGCTTGGAATGCGCAATGGTCGCGCCCTTCATCGGCCCCTTCATCGCACCCGGTCCGCAACCGGTGCAGATGTCCAGCCCGCGCAGGCCCAATTGATAGCCGACCAGCTTGGTGTATTCGTACTCGTCGCGCGAGATCGAATGGCCGCCCCAGCACACCACCAGATTGGGGTCGATGTTCGGCTTCAGGATGCGCGCGTTGCGCAGTATCTCGAATACGGCCTGGGTCAGCCCGGCCGAGCCGCCCAGATCGACGCCGATCTGTTCCAGCTGGGTGGACACATAGACGATGTCGCGCACGACCGCCACCAGCAGTTCGTTGATGCCGCGAATGATCTGGCCATCCACGAAGGCCTGCGCCGGTGCATGGCTCAGCTCGATCTTGATGCCGCGATCCTGCTGCAGCACCTGGATATCGAAATCCGGATACTGCTCGAGGATCGCCCGCGGATCGTCACTGATGCTGCCCGAGGTCAGCACCGCCAGCGCGCAACGGCGCAGCAACGCATGCAGGCCCGAGTCGCTGGCGCCGCGCAACCGCGCAACCTCGTTGCGGGAAAGGATATCCAGCCCGCCGACCGGTGAAATGCGGGCGCTGACAGTGGCAGCTTTGCCGGCCGCACTCTTGTGTGTGTCATTCATTTGAATGGTTCTCCTTGCCGCTTCTTCGCGGAAACGTGCGCCCGCGTCGAGCGAGACAGACCGCGTAGCTTCCCGCGCCCGTCCCGCATGGTCAAGCGTGCCAAAAAAAACCGGCGCCCTCGCGGACGCCGGTTGTCTAGCTGACCTGCTGACGAATCAGAAGGTGTATTTCAGGGTCAACTGCACGGACCAGCGCTGAGCTAGGTCGTCGTTGTTGTTGATATAGGTCGGAACGGCCTGTGGGTTGTAGTTGCCACTCTTGTCGATGTAGTTGGTGCAGGTTGCCGCACCACCGCAGGCGATGTCGTAGATGTACTTGCCGGTAGCCGGATCCACACCGTAGAAATCGGCCAGCGGACGCCCGCCCGGGAAGCCCACGCGCTTCTCGATACCCCACTTCTTGTTCAACATGTTCGTGAAGTTGTAGACATCGAGCTTCACGATGCCCTTGTTGCCCTTGAACAGGCCCGGGATTTCCTGGCTGAAGCTGAGATCCAGCTGATTGATCCAGCCGGCGCGGTCGCCGTTGCGCTGGGCAATCTGGCCTTGATGATCCTTCAGATAGTCGTTGTGCTGGATGTAGTTGTAGAACTGCTGCTGCAGCTGTGCATCACGCGCGGCGTTGCCGGTGGTGCGGAACTCCACCTGGCCCGGCCCCGGAATGAAGACCAGGTCGTTCACGTAGGTATCGCCGTTGGCATCGTTGCCGAACGTCCAGCTGTACGGCGACGCGTTGTGTCCGTCGAAGAACGCACTGGCGCTGGTGACGTAGTCGCCGAAGAAGTGATGCTGCCAGTTGAGGCCGGCGATCACGCGACGCGGAATCGAATAGTTCGACGGGCTCGCCACGTTCTCGTTCGGATTGGTGACGTAGTCGTTCTTGTAGTTCGAGGTGGCCACGCTGGACGTGCCCGGATTGACTTCGGTCGCGCGGCTCCAGGTGAAACCGACCATGCCGGACCAATCGTCGGAGAACGACTTCTTCAACGAAAGCGCGAGGCTGTCCGCAGTGCCGCGGCTGGTATTGGCCAGGTTGATCACGTCGCCGAACGCTGCATTGGAACCGGTGCGGGTCGCCTGGCCGGTGGCCTTCGGATCCTTGTTCGCCAGCTTGTAGAACGTCTCGCGACCGTCAGGCAGCATGCCATTGGCAGTGCCGACAACTTTTTGCGGGTTACCCAGATTCAGGTTCTGGTACAGGATCGCATCACGCTGGATGATGTGCTCGTAGTCGACCGTAGCGACCAGACCCCACCACGGCAGTTCCTTGTCGAAGCCCAGGCTCAGCTTCCACGCGCTCGGCAGCCTGAAGCCAGGCGAGAGGGTGTTCACCGTCATCTTGCCCGCACCCAGCGCACCATCGTTCTGATGGTACGGATCCGGACTGAAAGCCGGCACGTTGGTGCCGTTGCACGGCGCGGGACGCGTCGGGCCGCAGTTGTACTGGGTCTGGGTGACGCCGGAATTGGAGAAGATGTTGCCGATCCAGACATTCGGCGGATTGGCGATGAACAAGCCCGCGCCGCCGCGCAGCTGGGTCATGTGCTCAGTGTTGAAGTTGTAGTTGAACGACATGCGCGGCTGCACCACGCGGTTGCCGTTGACCGTGGTCTGGTTGCTGCGACCGAAGCCGCCGATCGCATTACCCTGGGCGTTGACGCCGGGCGCCAGCGCAAACGTGGGGTTGTACAACGGCCGGTCGTCCATCAGCGGAATGTCGATGCGCACGCCGTACTGCACAGACAGGTTGTTGTTGACCTGCCAGGTGTCCTGCAGGAACACGCCCCACTGCTTGATGCCGTAATTGGCGGCTACTTGAGCCTGGGTCAGGCCATTGGCCGGGCGGTTGTAGTAGTACTGGTAGTAATACTTCCTGAGGAAATTCTGCAGGCCGGTCATCGTCACATTGCCGACCTTTGAGTCCTCGAACGTGTAGCTGCCGTAAGCGTTCTGCAGGAACAGGTTGTAGAACTTGTCCTTCTCGAAATCGACGCCGCCCTTGATGGTGTGGTCGCCCGCGTAATAGGTACCGGCCCATGCCGCGCTCAAGGTTGAGGTATTCAGCACGTTCGCCTGGCTGGAATACTCGGTGCCGAACTCTACCGCCGGGCCGCTGAAGGTGCCGGGATACACCGTGATGTCCGGCATTGCCACGCCGTTGTACGGGCCGCGCAACTGGTCGAAGCTGGCATACGACACGGTCGTATCGGTCGAGAAATTGGGTGACCAATCGTCATAGAAGTGCAGCGCGTAGCTCTTGCTGTCGACGTTGGTGTTGTACCAGCCGCTGGACAACACGAGCTTGGTGGTGCTGCCGGTGATGATCGGCTTGCTTTCCTTGGTCTGGCTGTAGGTGAAGCTGGCGCGGTGATCGTTGCTGATGTTCCAGTCGATCTTGCCGAGGTAACGCTTGTCCTGCAGGTTGGAGTTGCCACCGCCGACCGAGCCGAGATCCTGGGTGATGCCCACGGCCTTGGCCGCATCACGCACCTGCTGCACCATCGCCGAGGTCAAACCAGCGATCGGCGTACCTGCACCCGAATCCACCGGGCCATACGGGCTGCCGGCACCTACTTGAACGCTCTTCTCCAACGATGCGAAGAAGAACAGCTTGTCCTTGATGATCGGGCCGCCGACGGTGGCGCCACCGGTCCATTGGCGATCGAAGCCCTGATACTTCGCGTCGTTCTCGTTCTTGCCGATCATGTTCTGGTTCTGGAACACGTAGTACACCGAACCATGAAAATCGTTGGTACCGCTCTTGGTCACCGCATTGACGGTGGCACCCAGACCACGGCGGGTCGCCGTGTCGTAGTTTGCCGTCGAGATGTTGTATTCCTGGATGGTGTCCTGAGAAATCGGCGTACCCAGGGTCGGCAGGCCGTTCGCGTTCAGGCCGAACGGATCGTTCGCGCTGACCGAGTCGACGGTGATGTTGTTGTAGCGGCTGTTCTGGCCGATCGCGGACATTTCGCCACGGGCGCGGTCCGTCACCACGATGCGCGGGTCGAGGCGCACGATGTTCTGGATCGAGCGTCCCGGTGTCGGCGTGGCTTCCAGCTCGCGACTGGAGATGTTCGTCGAAATGCCCTTGTTGTCCGGGGAGAACGTCTGCGCCAGCGCATTGGCCGAAACGGTGACGCCAGAAAGGTTCTGGACTGCCTTCGCCTGCTCCGCACCCATGGTCAAATTGACTGGTGTTTCCTGAGCCAGCTGCAGGTAGACATTGTTCTGCACAGCCTGCGCTTGTCCCGCCTTGGAGACGGTCACATCGAACGGGCCACCGACGCGCAGACCCTGCGCCGAATAACGGCCATCTGCGCCGGTGGTGGTGATCTTGGTGGTACCGGACGGTTCATGCACGATCTGCACCGTGGCGCCCGCCACCGGCTGGCCGTTCGCGTCGAGCACGCGGCCGCTGATCGAGGAGGAGGTGTCTTGGGCAATGGCCGGCAACGTCACGGCGAGCAACGCGGCAATGGCCAGCGGCAAGAGTTTTGCGCGGATTGAACTGTTCATTATGGACGGACCCCTGAGACTCGCAACGTGAGGAAATTGAGACTTTTGGAACGCAGATACGAGGGGCGGCCGCCGCGAGGCGGCAACCGCTCATGCTGTCGATTCCGTACTGTGGTTTTTGCGGTGGTTCGTGACGCGAAGGTGACGGGGCCACCCCGTCTGCCAACAAATTGTTAAGTCAACTTTAACGGCAGTTTATGACACTTTGGCGACTAGGTTCCACTGTTTTGCAAAAAATTACGTCCCCGAAAGTGACGGGCGATTCGTAATTATTTTCAATAATTCAAACAGTTGGGATTAAATCATGCGCAAGATGCTGCAATGGACAAAGCATGCGGCCGCGTACGGGCCACGGACTTGTCAGCCAGCCGTCCTGCCGAGATAACGGGCTCGCTTGGCGGGCTTGAGGCTCGCCAGATCCAGCATCACCAGGCCATCCACGCAGCCGGAAAAATCCGGGTCCTCGCCGAAGTCGAGGAACTGCACACCTTCGGGCTCGACCAGATCGACATACTGGCGATACAGCACCGGCAGACTGACGCCTAGCGCATCCAGGTGATGCTTCAGTTTGCCCAGGCCAGCAGATGCGTCCAGACCTTCCAGCGCGGCGCGCACGCATTGCACGACCTCAGGCGAGATCACGAACGGCTGTCGCGCGGCGGCCAGTCCCGGCGCACCGAAATAGTGCTGGTGCGCCGCGGCGATCCATTCACGCGCCTCACGTGGCAGGCTCACCGACATGCTGACCGGACCGAACAGGTAATGCAGTTCCGGATGCCGCTGCAGATACAGCCCGATGCCCTGCCACAGCTGGTCGAGCGCGCGGGAGCGCCAGTACGCCGGGGCCACGAAACTACGCCCCAGCTCCATGCCTTGCGCCAGCCGCGATTCCAGCGCCGGTGAATAACTGAACAGGCTTGAGGTGTACAGCCCTGCCATGCCGCGTTCGGCGATCAGCCGGCCGCCATGGCCGAAGCGATAGGAGCCGACGATGCGCAGCGCCTGCGGATCCCACAGCACCAGGTGCTCGTAATGCGGGTCGTAGGCATCCAGGTCGCGGCGTGCGCCAGTGCCCTCTCCGACCTTGCGGAAAGTCAGTTCGCGCAGCCGGCCGATCTCGCGCAACACCGCGCTGTCGAACGCGCCCTTGAACAGCCACGCCTGCTTGCCGTCGCCGAGGTCGGCCAGTTTTTCCGAGCGCACCAGTTCCGCAGCTACCTGCTCGGCCGGCTCCGGCAACGCCAGCGGCGCCTGACCGCCAAAGATCAGGCCACGATGCTGGCCAACCCGATAGACATGTCGGCGCATCAGCTTGGTGGCCTGCGCCGGCGAACCACCGCTGCGCCGCCCAAGCTCGTCGGCGCTGACCAGCGCACCAATGCTGAATCCGATCCGCCGCTTGCCCGGCGCCACCGCTTCACGCGGCAGCATCGCGGTGCTCAGCGGTTTGGCCAGCATCGACAGCCCGTAGAACATCGCCGAATTACGCGCGGCGACGTGGATCGGCAGCACCGGCGCCTTGCTGCGCAACGACAGCCGCGCAAAACCGTCCGACCACTTGCCGTCACGCACGCCACCCGGACGCACACGCGAGACCTCGCCCGCGGGAAAAACGATCAACGCCTCGCCGTTGTCCAGTGCACGGTAAATGCCGCGCAGACGCGACGCTGCGCCCTTGCCGAAAACGTCCACCGGCAACATCAACTTGCCCAGCTGCGGAATCACACCCAGCCAGTCGTTGCCCAGAAAACGCACATCGCGGCGTACCGAACCGATCAGTTGCAGCAAGGCCAAGGCGTCCTGCATGCCCAGCGGGTGATTGGCCACCACCAGCAACGGGCCATCGACCGGGATGTGCTCGCGTTCGCGCGGATTGACCTGATAGCTGGTACCGAGGATGTCGAGCACGCGCTCGACAAAATCAAATCCCTCGGCGGAGCCGACCCGCTCGAGTACGCGATTGAAACCCTCTTCATCGGCCAACCGCCCGAGCACGCCTGCCATCGGGCGCCGGATGCGCGGGTATTGCGCCAGCCATGGCATACGTTCGGTAAGGGATTGTTCGATGCTCAGCATGTCTGCGCCCTCAGATTTTCCCCATCCTGGCGATCAATTATGACAGCTGAGCAATCATCCGAAACGCTGCGAGCGACAAATCCGGCGACGCTGTTGTTTCAAACGTTCAAATGCAGGAACGAGGCCACGCCGGCCATGAACATCTGCACCGACAGCGCGATCAGCAGCATGCCCATCACACGCTCCAGCGCCGTCAGCACACTCTCGCCTAGCCAGCGGAACAGATAAGTGGCGCTGAGCAGGATCAATGAGGTGGCCAGCCACGCCAGCAGCAACGCGATCGTCCAGTCGGCAGTGCGGCCGGGCTGGGTATTGGTCAACAGCAGCAACGCCGCCATGGCCGATGGACCGGCCACGCCGGGAATCGCCATCGGCACGATGAACGGCTCGCCCTGCCCGGGCTTGCCGAAGATGCCGCCGCCATCGGCCGGCGGAAACACCATGCGGATACCGATCAGGAAAAGCACGATGCCGCCGGCGATGCTGATCGAATCCGGCTTCAGCTGCAGCAGCCTGAGGATGTGCTGGCCGCCGAACAGGAACGCCAGCAGCACGCCGAGCGCGATCAGCAGCTCGCGCACCATCACGCGGCGCCGACGTTTCGGCGGCACGTCTTTCAGCAGGCTCAGGAAGAACGGAATATTGCCCAGCGGATCCATGATCAGAAACAACATGATTCCCGCCGACAACGTGGTCATCTGCGTTTCCATCTCAACTCCATTTTCGTGAAGCGATCAAGGCACGGGGTGCCGCCGTTCAATCGGTTCGCAGATCCAGCACCGCGCCGCGAGCTGCCGCACCCTGTGCGCTGAGCAGGTAGATCGCTGCGGCAGCGGCAGCATCCGGCAGCGCTCGCTGCATGATGTCTTCGCCGAAATACGCCTGTTGCCGCAACGATGTACGCATCGGTGCCGGCAGCATGGCATGAACACGCAGCGCGCTGTCGTCGGTTTCCTCGTGCAGGATCGCCACGAAACGCTCCAGTGCCGCCTTCGACACGCCGTAGCCGCCCCAGTGCGCGCGCTGCAGCAATTCCGGATCGTCCAGCACGAACACCACCGCGCTGTCGCCGGCCTGGGTCAGCAACGGCAGGCAGGCCTGGGTCAGTGCGAACGGAGCCGACACGTTTACATGCATGGCACGCAACCATGCGTCAGGTTTGTGCATGCTGATGGGCGTCAATCCGGAAAAACTGACGGCCGCATGCACGATGCCGTCGAGCCGACCGAAATCGCGCTCCAGCCCTTCGGCCAGTGCGGCGTATTCGCGAGGCGTCGCCACTTCCATGTCCAGCGGATGGATCACCGGCTCGGCCAGGCCTTCGGCGCGCATCGCGTCATACAGCTGTTCCAGTTGGCGTTTGCGCTTGCCGGTGATTACCACCGTGGCGCCTGCGCGCGACGCCGCTCGCGCCACCGCGCCGCCCAGTCCACCATAAGCCCCGGTCACCAGCACCACGCGATCGACCAAGGTGTCCGCGGCCGGCAACCAGCCGATAGGCAAACGGGAAACCGGCAATGTCGTCAAGAGGTTGCTCCGGCGACATCGCTGGCCATGCGGGACAATTCACCGGCGGATTTCAAATCCTCGATGATGTCGCAGCCACCGATCAACTCGCCCTGAATGAACAGCTGCGGGAAGGTCGGCCAGTTCGCGAAATGCGGCAGCGCGGCGCGCAGCTGCGGATCGGCCAGCACATTCACCGCGTGGAACACGGCGCCAGCCTCCGACAGCGCCATCGCGGCGCGACTGGAGAAGCCGCACATCGGAAATTCCGGCGTGCCCTTCATGAAAAGCACGATGGGATGTTCGGTCAGGATCGCCCTGATTCGCTCGTTGATGTCCATAGCTCGATGTTTCATCTTTACAATGCAGTCAGACCGATATTGTATCAGTCACCCGTCGGCTGCCGTCCGCTGCGCCGCCCCATCTTCCCCAGCCACCGCTAAGGAGCCTCAACATGGCGATTGAACTTCCCCCGCTTCCCTACGAAAAAAACGCGCTTGAACCGCATATTTCCGCCGAGACGCTGGAGTTTCACTACGGCAAGCACCACCAGGCCTATGTGACGAACCTCAACAAGCTCATCGAGGGCACCGAATTTGCAGGCGCCGCGCTGGAAGACATCATCAAGAAGTCGTCCGGCGGCGTGTTCAACAATGCGGCGCAGATCTGGAACCACACGTTCTACTGGAATTCGATGAGCCCCAAAGGCGGCGGCGAACCCAGCGGCAAGCTGGCCGACGCGATCGCCAAGGCGTTCGGCTCGTTCGACAAGTTCAAGGACGAATTCAGCAAATCCGCCGCCGGCAACTTCGGCTCGGGCTGGACCTGGCTGGTGCAGCGTCCGGATGGCTCGCTGGGCATCGTCAACACATCGAATGCGGCCACTCCGATCACCGGCAGCGACAAGCCGCTGTTCACCACCGACGTGTGGGAACACGCTTATTACATCGACTACCGCAACGCCCGCCCGAAATATGTGGAAGCGTTCTGGAACCTGGTGAACTGGGACTTCGCGGCCAGCAACCTGGCCTGATTTACCTGGCTGAAAACAAAAAACGGAGCCTCACGGCTCCGTTTTTTATGGACGGATCCGGGCTCGATCAACCCAGCGCATGCAGCACCGGCGCGACCTGCGCCTCGCGCCCGAGTGCCTCGGCAATCCCGCTCAGTCGTACCGCCAGTTGCCCGGCGTCCGGTGCGCACACGGTGGCATGACCCACCTTGCGCCCAGGCCGCGCCTGTTTGCCGTAGTCGTGCCAGTGCGCATCGACAGCTTTCAGCACGGGCGCCGTATCGGGCAATTCGCCAATCCAGTTGAACATCGACGAGATGCTGCGCGCGCCGGTATCGCCCAAAGGCAGGCCAAGCACGGCGCGCACATGATTCTCGAACTGGCTGGTGTGCGCGCCCTCGATGGTCCAGTGGCCGGAGTTGTGCACGCGCGGGGCCATCTCGTTGCCGAGCAGCTCGCCGTCCTTGACGAACAGCTCCAGCGCGAACACACCTACGTAGTCCAGCCGCTCGGCCAGGGTGCGGGCGAGCGCAGTCGCGCGCCGCTGCAATACGTCGATATCCGGCGCGGGGGCCAGGCTCATCGACAGCACGCCATCGGTATGCCAGTTGCGGGTGAGTGGCCAGGTGCGGAAATCGCCGTCGCGGCCACGCACGGCAAGTACCGACAACTCGCGCTCGAACGGCACGAATGCTTCCAGGATCAAACCATGCTTCGATCCCTGCGCGCCAAGCGCGGCCCATGCCGCATCCGCATCGGCCAGTACACGGAGCCGAAACTGGCCCTTGCCGTCATAGCCGAGCCGGCGGGTTTTCAGAATCGCCGGCGCGCCGACCACGGCCAATGCCTGGTCCAGTTGCTCGCGCGTATCGACCGCCATGAAGGTGGGGGTCGGCAGACCGCACTCGCGAAACAGCGTTTTTTCGGCCAGTCGGTCCTGCGCTACCGCCAGCGCCTGCGGCGCGGGAAATACGGCTACGCGCTGGGCCAGCCAGCGTGCCGTCTCGGCCGGCACGTTTTCGAAATCGAAGGTGACCACGTCGACTTGCGCGGCAAACGCCTCCAAGGCGGCGTAGTCGGTCCAGTCGGCGACCACCAACGGCGCGACCTGCCCGGCACAAGCGTCGGCGGAGCTAT